>Ga0207646_10000054_pt1 | contig 160414 bp, 144 predicted proteins | sample KBSK5502metaG_FD_184343 | JGI IMG/M metagenome (GOLD analysis project Ga0207646, IMG submission 184343) | Corn, switchgrass and miscanthus rhizosphere microbial communities from Kellogg Biological Station, Michigan, USA - KBS K5-50-2 metaG... | ecosystem: Host-associated > Plants > Roots >...
GCGCGGAAGTACTCCCACTTCGCCTGATGGCCCACGGTAACCCCCTCAAGACGTCGGTTGAGTTTGGGTTACATCTTAAATGGCGCGATGAGATCCCCCACGGTTACATTCTAGATGGCTCGATACGGGACGTTGACTGGCATTGGATGGGAGTCTATAGTTGGGGCGCTTGGCGGCTGGTTGTGCCCCGGGCACACAGTCAGGTATAGCTTTCCGAGCGTGTCATGAACCTGCCGAACAGCTTGACCATCCTGCGCATTTTCTTTATCCCTTTGCTGGTGGTCGTGTTGTTGACGCGGGAACCCAACCTGGTGTTCTGGGGTTTCCCGGTGCACTTCGAGGTCTGGGGCGTGCTGATCCTGCTTGCGGCAGCGGCCACCGATTGGGCCGATGGATACTTCGCGCGGCGGCGGGGCGAGGTGACCACGCTCGGCATCCTGCTCGACCCCATCGCCGACAAGCTACTGATTTCCGCGGCGTTCATTTCGTTGGTGGAGATGCATCTGGTTCCGGCATGGATGGTGGTGATCATCGTCGGGCGCGAGTTCATCGTGCTGGGGCTGCGCAACATCGCCTCGGCCGAGGGTTTCACCATCCAGGCTTCGGCGCTGGCCAAGACGAAGATGGTGTTGCAGGTGCTGGCGGTCTGCGCCGTCATCCTGGGGAATAAGCACGTCCCCTTAAAGCCGCTCGGCACGCTGCTGCTGTGGCTGGTGGTGGTGAGCGCAATTGCCTCCGCCGTGCAGTACTTTATGAAGTTCTGGAGCCAGGTGGACGACCGCGTCAAGCAGCGGCGCCGCCTGCGGCTCCTGGAGCGCATGGAGCGCAGCAAGAAACCTCAGGATGTCGCCACTCTCTAGCGACGAGCGCCGCGCGCTGCTCGACCTGGCGCGGCAGGCCATCGTCGAAGCGGTTTGCCAGGGTCGCACGCTGGATGTCGCGCCTGCGCTTGGCGCCATGGCTCAACCAGCGGGAGCCTTCGTCACCTTGCATCAGCGGGGCGGGCTCTGCGGATGCATTGGGCAGGTCGGGGCATCCTCGGAGTCGCTGGCGGCCACAGTGGCGCGTTGTGCCGTTGGCGCGGCCTGCGAGGATCCGAGATTTCGGCCGGTCCGCCCGGAAGAAGTGGCAGAACTCGAAATCGAAATCTCCGTCCTCTCTTCTCTCGAGGTCGTCAAAGCCGATGCTGTCGAGGTGGGCCAGCACGGCCTCGTCGTGGCCCAGCACGGGCAGCGCGGCGTACTGCTCCCTCAAGTTCCCGTGGAGCACCGCTGGACGCGCGAACGCTTTCTCGAAGAGACCTGCGCCAAGGCGGGACTCGCGCCCGACGCATGGAAGCATCCCACGACGGTCCTGCTGGCGTTCACCGCCGAGGTGTTTTCCGAAGCGGATTTCCGGCCCGAACGCCGGGCAAAAGCAGGCTAGCCCCTCTCCCTGCCAGGACGAAAAGAGCTCCGCCCCCAAGCGGCGAGGAGGAGCTCTTTTCTTCTGCGGACTGCGGGGAAGAGCGTTCAGGAACGAAGCGTCTTATTCCAGTTCGACGTAGTCGCCCACATAGATGTTACGCTGGCTGAGGGTGATCATCACCGTCGAGGAGTTCGGCGAAATGCGCAGCACGATTCCTTCGCCCAGGATCTCCCGGGGCAGGTCGTCCCACTTGTATCGCTGCGGCGCGCTGCCGAAGCCGTAGAGCTTGTAGGCCATGCCGTAGGTCTGAAAGATCGTCTCGTTGTGGGTGCCCTGGTAGCGGAAGATGCGGAAATAGTCGCCCACCTTGACGCCCTGCGCGCTGCCGAGGTTGACATAGACAATCGTGTTCGTGCCCGCCAACTGACCGAAATTCTTCGTGGTGACCACCATGGCCAGCGGCTTGCCGTTCACCGGAGCGAAGCGGTCGAACGTCGCGTTCTCCTTGAACAGGGGCGCCGGACGCTCGGCGAACGGCCGTACGACGTCGCCCCGCTGCATGTACTCGCAGGAGAAAGCCACCTCGGCGATGGAAACCTTGGAGTGGACGTTGACCACGCGCAGCCGGCCTAAGTCGGCGTAGGTTTGGCCCATCGCCCGGAGCAAACTCGGCTGCCAGGAGAACCACTTGATGATGAGCTTGTCCTTGACCGGGCGCACGACCTGGAATTCGTCGCCGACTTTGACACCGTCATTTGAGCCCTTGTTGATGTACGCCAGGTCGCCCTGCGCAAAGACAATTTTGTAATTCGATTGCTCGCCGGAGATCAGGTAGGTATCGTAGGGCAGCCGCTCGGGGGTCACGATTCCTGAGCAATACATGTCGCTCGTGCCAGGTCCTTTGGGACCTTGCTGCGCCGTCGCAATCCCGGCGGCCAGCACCGCCAATCCCAAGTAGCCAATCCTCGCACGCATGGACAATGCTCCTTGAGCATCCTCTTTCCGGGTCTCTAGGTCTTCGATTCGACGCTAACAAAGCGTCCCCCGGAGCGTCAAGCAGACGCGAGCGCGCGCTTTACACTTTGGATACCGCATGATAGAAGCCCTGTTTCCCGCGGTGAACCCCGCCTTCCCGAGAGGCATTCGTGTTTGGTCCCGACCGCATCTGTGGCGTACTCGCCGCTGAGACAGCGGAAGAGATGGCGCGGCAGCTCCGCTGGGCACTGCGCTCGACCCGCACGGTCGAGTTGCGCCTGGATTGGCTCCGGGACGACAGGGAGCGCCTGTTGTTCATCGGCTGGCTGGCGGTGCATCGCCCCCGGGCCACCCTGATTGCCACCTGCCGGCGGCGGATTGCCGGAGGGCGCTTTCCTGACGGCGTGGCCAAGCAGGTGGTCTTCCTGCTGCTGGCCATGTTCAGCGGATGCTCCTGGTGCGACCTGGAGATGGAGGCCACCGCGGCGTTTCGCGCGACGAAGCTGAAGACGCACCTCGACGGTTCGCGCCTGCTGGTCTCGTTCCACGACTTCCAGCGCACGCCGCGCCACTTGGGCGCGACCGCTCGGCGGCTCGAGCGCTGCGGCGGCCACGCCATCAAGATCGCGACGCAGTGCGATTCCCTCGCAGAAAGCCTGCGCGTGCTCGCGCTCGCCCGGGGCAAAAGGCGCGTGGTTGCGGTGCCGATGGGTGAAGTCGGGCTTCCTGCGCGCGTGCTGGCCCTGCGCGCGGGCAGCGCCTTGGCCTACGGTGCCGTGGCCGCAGCCACGGCGCCGGGCCAGCTTTCGCTGGACGAGATGAAAAATCTCTACCGCGCCGACCGGCTCGATCGGCGCACGCGCGTCTACGGCGTGATTGGCGATCCGGTCGTCCATTCGCTTTCGCCCCTCATGCACAACGTGGGTTTTCAGGAGTGCCGGATGAACGCCGTCTATCTGCCGTTCCGGGTGCGCGACCTGGGCGATTTCCTCGGCGCGATCCGGCCGCTCGGCATCGCCGGCTTTAGCGTGACCCTGCCGCACAAGGAGAAGGTGCTGCGCCACCTGGACGATTGCGATCCGCTCGCGCAGGCGATTGGCGCGGTGAACACCGTGGTGGTCCGCGGCGGAGGCAAACTCTACGGCTACAATACCGACTACGTTGGCATGCTGCGCGCGCTCGAGCGCCGGCTGCGGCTGCGCAGCAGCCGCGTGCTGCTCTACGGCGCGGGCGGCGCAGCGCGAGCCGTGGCCTTCGCGCTGGCGCAGGGCGGGGCGGTGGTGTGCATTTGCGCGCGGCGCTTCGAGCGCGCGCGGGCTCTGGCGCGGGCCGTGGGCGGCCAGGCGCTCCAGCGCGCGCGCCTGCGGCGCGAGTTCTTCGACGCCATCGTCAACGCCACGCCGGTGGGGATGTACCCGCGGGCGGCGCATGCGCCCCTCGACCCGGCGGAGTTAAACTGCCGCGTGGTGATGGACCTAGTTTACCGCCCGATGAAAACCCGGCTGCTGCGTCTGGCGGAGCGGCGCCGCATCGAAACCGTTTCTGGAGTGGAGATGTTCGTGGCGCAAGGCACCGCGCAGTGGGAGATCTGGACCGGCGTCCGTGCGCCGGTGGCGGCGATGCGCCGCGCCGTGCTCGCCGCGCTCGAAGCTGAGGAAGCCGCGGCGGGCCACTCATGATTCAGCCCGATTACAGGATGTTTTGCCGGCTGGCGCGCCAGGGCAACCTAGTGCCGGTCTACGACACGTTCACCGCCGATCTGCTCACGCCGGTTTCCGCTTACTTGCGCCTGGCTCGCGACGCCCGCTACTCCTTCTTGCTCGAAAGCGTCGAGGGCGGCGAAAAGATCGCGCGCTACACCTTCGTCGGCGCCGACCCCATCGAGGTCTTTCGCTATGCGCGGGGCGCCTGCGTCGTCGAGGGCCAGAGCCGCCTGCACTGGGAGCAGTCGAACCCCATTGATTTCCTTCGCCACCGCATCGGGCGCTACCGGCCGGTGCGCCTCCTGGGCCTGCCGCCGCTGGTGGCCGGCGCGATCGGCTACTTCGCCTACGACATGGTGCGCCTCGTCGAGCGCATCCCCGCACGAGGTCGCGACGACCTGGGCTCGGACGACGCGGTGCTGATGTTCTACCTGGGCCTGGTGGCGTTCGACCACGTCCAGCATCGTCTGTGGATCGTGCGCAACGTCTTCACCGAGGGCGCGGGTAGCCTGCGCGCGCGGTACGATGCCGCCGTGCGCGAGATCGCGGCGACGCGCCGCACGCTCGAGCAGCCGCTTCCGCCGCGGCGGGCTGCGCTGCGCGCGAGTCCGCCGCGCACACGATCGAACATACCGAAGGCGCGGTACCTTGCCGGCGTGCGCAAGGCCAAGCGTTATATCCGCGCCGGCGACATCTTCCAGGTCGTGCTGAGCCAGCGCTTTTCGGCGCGGACCAAGGCCGACCCCTTCGAGATTTACCGCGCGCTGCGTGTCGTGAATCCCTCACCGTACATGTACTTCCTGCGCCTGGGCGACGTGGCCGTGGTGGGCAGCTCGCCCGAGATGCTGGTGAAGATCCAGGGCCGCGACGCTTTCTACCGGCCCATTGCCGGCACGCGCCCGCGCGGCCACGACGAAAAAGAAGATCAGCGCCTCGAGACCGAACTTGCGGCCGACCCCAAGGAGCGCGCCGAGCACATCATGCTGGTGGATCTGGGTCGCAACGATCTGGGGCGTGTGTGCGAGTACGGATCGGTACGCGTCGAGAAACTGATGTTCATCGAGCGCTACTCGCACGTGATGCACCTGGTCTCCAGCCTCCGCGGCCGTCTGCGGCCCGATGTGGATTGCTTTGACGCGCTGATGGCTTGCTTCCCGGCTGGAACCGTCAGCGGCGCGCCCAAGGTGCGCGCCATGGAAATCATTGACGAGCTCGAGCCCACCCGCCGCGGCATCTACGCCGGGGGTATCCTGTACTTGGATTTTTCAGGTAATCTGGACTCGTGCATCGCCATCCGCACGCTGGTGGCGAAGGGCAACCGCGCCTACGTGCAGGCTGGCGGCGGCGTGGTCGCCGATTCCGTTCCGGAGCGCGAGTACCAGGAAACGGTCAACAAATCGCGCGCTCTCCTGGCGGCGCTTGAGGCGGCGCACAAAGGGATAAAATGAAGGCGCAGACGGCGGCAGCGGCGGCTGTGATTCTGCTGATCGATAACTACGATTCGTTTACCTACAACCTGGCGCAGTACCTGGGACAACTGGGCCAGAAACTCGACGTGCGGCGCAACGATCAAATCACGCTCGACGAAATCGAGGAGCTCAAGCCCGAGCGCATCGTCATCTCGCCCGGGCCGGGTGTGCCGGAAGACGCCGGCGTGACCGTCGAGCTGATTCGCCACTTCGCCGGAGAGATCCCCATCCTCGGCGTGTGCCTCGGCCACCAAGCCATCGGCTACGCCTTCGGCGGGCGCGTGGTCCGCGCGCACGAGACCATGCACGGCAAGACCAGCTCCATCACGCACGACGGCAAGACCATCTTCCGCAAGGTGCCGCAGGCGTTCATCGCCACGCGCTATCACTCCCTGGCGGTGGACCGCAAGGGCCTGCCGCGCGAACTCGAAATCTCTGCCCACACGCCCGACGGCACCATCATGGGCCTGCGCCATCGCAAGCTGCTCATCGAAGGCGTGCAGTTCCATCCTGAATCTGTCCTCACCGACGTGGGCATGCAGATCCTGCGCAATTTTTTGGGTCTGGGACGGCGGCGGGAACCTGCGGCTGGTCCTTCTCTTACGCTGTCTTCGCCCTGAAGATCCGCCGCAACGACCCGTTCACCAGCGTCATCTCGTATTTTATTTGTGTTTTTGTTCGCCAGCTTGATCTTCTATCCGCTCGGGCCTCCGCCGCGATGGTTTCGCGCGACGCCGCTCACCAATCCCATCACCTGGCAGGTGTTGCGCTCCTCCAGCATCAGGAGTGATCCCGAAAACAACAAGTCCATCCCGCGACGCTGGGTTTCTTCCGGGGAAGCAGGCCGATGCATGCGAGAAAACGGCTAGTCCTTCTTCTGGCGTGTGAAGGCGATGAGGTGGTCGAGCTTGCGCCGGGCGGCGCCGGAGTCAATGGCTTCGGCGGCCAGACGTGCGCCTTCGCGGAAATCGCCGGATCGCCCGGCGGCCACTAGCGCTGCGGCAGCATTCACTAGTACGAAATCGCGGCGCGGGCCGGGCTCGCCGCCGAGGATTTCGAGGATGATCTCGGCGTTCGCGGCGGCGTCGCCGCCCGTGAGCGCCTCAAGCGGCGCCGGGTCGAGGCCGAAATCTTCGGGCGCGATGGTGTAGGAACGTATGTTGGCGTTGTGCACCTCGGCCACGTAGGTCTCCGCGCTCAGCGAAATCTCATCCAGGCCATCGGAGCTGTGCACGACGAACGCGCGCTCGACGCCGAGTTCGGCCAGGGCCTGTGCCAGCAACTCCATGAACTTGGCGTCAAACACGCCCAGCACCTGCGCCGAGGTGCGGGCGGGGTTGGTCAGGGGGCCGAGCAGATTGAAGACGGTGCGCCCGCCCAGTTGTTTCCGCGCGGGCATGGCGTGCCGCATCGCCGTGTGGACCGCCGGGGCAAAGAGAAATCCGATGCCGACCCGCTCAATCGCTCCGCCGACAAGATCGAGCGGCGCGCCAAGGTTGACGCCCAGCGCTTCCAGCACGTCGGCGGAGCCGCATTTCGAGCTGATCGAGCGGTTGCCGTGCTTGGCCACACGCACGCCCGCACCGGCCACGACGAACGCGGCGGCGGTCGAGACGTTGAACGTGCCCTTAGCGTCGCCGCCGGTGCCGCAGGTGTCCACCAGCACCCCGTCCGGAGCGCGGCCAGAATCGAAGATGGGTTGCGCGTGACGCCGCATGGCCAACGCAAACCCCACCAGCTCATCCACCGCTTCGCCCTTCTTGCGCAGAGCCGCGAGCAGGGCCACGATTTCGGCGTCCGTGGCGCGCCCGGAAAGAAGCTCCTCCATCGCCGCTTCGGCTTCGCGGCGCGTGAGGTGCTCCCCGGCTTCGACTTTTGCGATGGCTTGAGCGATCATGGGAAGTGTTGCGTCTGGGACGGCTTGCCCGGCGCTGCGCGTTCAGAGTAAACTGCCGCGTTTTCAGCAGAATGCCAATTCTAACACTGATGGTTCCCCGATGAAGATTCACGAGTACCAGGCCAAGGCCATCCTCGCGCGCTACGGTGTGGCCACGCCGCGCGGCGAGGTGGCGTTCACCAAGGAGGAAGCGCGGGCAGTGGCTGAGCGCTTGGCCAGCCCGGTGGTGGTGGTCAAGGCGCAGATCCACGCCGGAGGGCGCGGCAAGGCCGGCGGAGTGAAACTCGCTCGCTCGCCCCATGAGACTGCGGACATTGCCGGCCGAATGCTCGGCAGCAAGCTGGTGACGCCGCAGACGGGCCCCGCTGGTCGCATCGTCAAGCGGCTACTGATCGAGGAGGGGCTCGACATCAAGCGCGAACTTTACCTGGGGCTGGTGATTGACCGCGGCGCCGGGGCGCCGGTGTTCATGGCCAGCGCCGCAGGCGGCGTTGAAATCGAAGAGGTGGCGCGCGAGAACCCCGGCGCCATCCTGCGCGAGACCATTCATCCCGCCTTGGACCTGCAACCGTACCAGGCGCGCAAGCTGGCCTTCGGCCTGGGCCTCGCCCCTGAAGTCGTCACCGTGGCGGTGCCGTTCCTCGAGGCGCTCTACCGTGCGTTCGTCGAATCCGACGCTTCGCTCGCCGAGATCAACCCGTGCGTGCTGACCGGCGAGGGGCGCCTCGTGGCGCTCGACGCCAAGATGACCTTTGACGACAACGCGCTCTTCCGCCACAAGGAGATCCGTGAGCTGCGCGACCTCGATGAAGAGGATCAGCTCGAGGTGGAGGCCTTGAAGTACGGGCTCAACTACATCAAGCTCGAGGGCACGGTGGGCTGCATGGTGAACGGCGCGGGCCTGGCCATGGCCACCATGGACATCATCAAGCTCGCCGGCGGCGCCCCGGCCAACTTCCTCGATGTCGGCGGCGGCGCCTCAGCCGAGCAGGTGAAAAACGCCTTCGAAATCCTGATGAGCGATCGCAGCGTCCGCGGCGTCTTTATCAACATCTTTGGCGGCATCCTGCGCTGCGACGTCCTGGCCACCGGCGTCGTGGCCGCCGCGCACGAGCTGGCCGTAAAAGTGCCCATCGTGGTGCGCATGGAGGGTACCAACGTTGAGCAGGGACAGGAGATCCTGCGTCGCTCAGGCCTGAACTTCACCATTGCAGACGGGATGAAAGACGGTGCGGAGAAGATCGTGCGGCTTGCGGGGAGCGCGCAATGAGTGTCCTGGTTGACGGAGCCACTCGGGTCATTGTGCAGGGCCTCACCGGGCGCGAAGGTAGCTTCCACACTCAGCAGATGATCGAGTACGGCACGCGGGTGGTCGGCGGCGTCACGCCGGGCAAGGGCGGCGCCAAGCACCTCGACGTGCCCGTGTTCAATACGGTCGCGGAAGCGGTGCGCGAAACCCGCGTCAACGCCTCGGTTATTTTTGTGCCCCCGGCGTACGCGGCAGACGCCATCCTCGAGGCTGTGGACGCGGAAATCCCGCTGGCCGTCTGCATCACCGAAGGCATTCCCACGCTCGATATGGTGCGCGTAGCTTCCATGCTGCGTGGCAGCCGCACGCGCCTGATCGGGCCGAACTGCCCCGGTATCATCTCGCCGGGCAAGTGCAAGATCGGGATCATGCCCGGCCGCATCCACAAGGCGGGTCACGTCGGCGTGGTCAGCCGCAGCGGCACGCTCACCTACGAGGCGGTGGACCAATTGACGCGGCTCGGCATCGGGCAATCCACCTGCATCGGCATCGGCGGCGATCCCATCATCGGCACGTCGTTTCTCGAGATCGTGCGGCTGTTCAACGACGACCCGGAGACGCATGCCATCGTGATGATTGGCGAAATCGGCGGCAACGCCGAGGAACGCGCGGCTGAGTTCATCCGCGCGAGCGTCCGCAAGCCCGTGGTTGGGTTCATCGCCGGGCAGACGGCGCCGCCGGGCCGCCGCATGGGCCACGCGGGCGCCATCATCAGTGGAGGCCAGGGCACGGCAAAGGAGAAATACGCGGCCATGGAGGCCGCCGGGATTCATTGCGTGCGCAGCCCGGCGGAGATCGGCGCAACGGTCGCCGCAGTGCTCGGGAAGGCAGCGGTGAAGTAGGAAGCAGGGAAGCAGGGAGGCAGGGGAAGAAAAGGAAGGACAAAGGAATGGCCGGGGAGCGGACGCTCGCGATCATCAAGCCCGATGCGGTTGGACGCGGACTTACCGGCGAGATTCTAAAGCGCATCTTCGATGCCAAATTCAAAATCGTCGCGATCAAATCACTGCGCCTGACGAAAGCCGAGGCGGAGGGATTCTATGCTGTGCATCGCAGCAAGCCATTTTTTGCGCCGCTCGTCGAGTTCATGAGCTCCGGCAAAGTCGTGCTGATGGTGCTCGAAGCCGAAGACGCCATCGCCCGCTGGCGCGAGGCCATGGGCGCGACTGACCCCGCCAAGGCCACGCCTGGCACCATTCGCAAAGAGTTTGGCACCAACATCCAGAACAACTGCACGCACGGCTCCGACGCCCCGGAGACCGCCGCTTTTGAAATTGAGTACTTCTTTCCCGGGATGGAGCTCATCTGATCGCGGCAGCCGAAGACAAGAGGTGCGGCGGACTCAGAATGAGAGTCACCGCCGCGCGCCGTACCTTCCCGCTTGTTTACTCCCTAGGTCAGGTAGAATAGGCAGCATGGAGCCGTTGCGGGAACTAGGAAGGCTCCTCCTCTTCTTGGGCCTTCTCCTGGTTGCAGTGGGGGCAGCGCTTGTGTTCGGTGCCAGGCTCCCGTTCCGGCTGGGGGGGTTGCCGGGAGACATCGTTTACCAGAGCCGGAACACGGCGTTCTATTTTCCGATTGTCACGTGTCTCGTGCTCAGCGTACTTTTGACGATCGTTCTTTGGATCATCTCGGTCCTTCGTCGCTAGAGGCTGTTGGCGTTGACAGCGAGCCATGCGCGCAAGCGCAAAAAGCCATGACGCAATTTCAACTCAACCTGGCGCCGGAGCGCAAGGTCTGGTCGGTCAGCGAACTGACCGCGCGCATCCGCGACCTTCTGGCCGTCGAGTTCCCGGACATCTGGGTAGAAGGCGAAGTCTCGAACTGCCACGAAGCGCAGTCCGGGCACCTCTATTTCACGCTGAAGGACGCGCGGGCGCAGGTCCGCTGCGTGTGCTTCCGCAACCAGGCTCGCCTGCTGAAGTTTCGGCCCGAAGACGGCCTGCACATCACCGTGCGCGGCTCGGTGAGCGTCTATGAGCAACGCGGCGAATATCAGATTTACGTCGAGCACATCGAGCCGGTCGGCCTGGGCGCCCTGCAACTTGCGTTCGAGCAATTGAAGAAGCGCCTGGCCGCTGAAGGCCTGTTTGACCCGGCGCGGAAAAAGCCTCTGCCGGTCCTGCCGCGCCGGATCGGTCTGGTCACTTCGCCGCGCGGCGCCGCGGCCCGCGACGTCGTGCGCATCCTCCGCCGGCGGTTCCCCAACGTCCACCTGATTCTTTACCCCGTGCGGGTGCAGGGCGAGGGCGCGGCGAACGATATCGTCGAAGCGGTCAGATTCTTCAACGCGAAGCAACTCGTGGACGTGATGATCCTGGCGCGCGGCGGTGGCTCGCTCGAGGACCTCTGGGCCTTCAACGAGGAGCGCGTGGCGCGGTCCATCGCCGCCTCTGCCGTACCGATCATTTCGGGCGTGGGCCATGAGACCGATTTCACCATCGCGGACTTTGTCGCCGACCTCCGCGCCTCCACTCCTTCGGCGGCGGCCGAGATCGTCGTCCAAACCCGTCAGGAATTCGACCGGCATCTAGGGCGGCTCGGACAACAAATCGCCCAGCGCATGCGCTATATCCTGCTCGAGTGGCGCCAGCGCGTGCGAGAGTTGGCTGCGCACCGCGGCTTCCGCCGGCTGGAAGAGTTTCTCCGGCAATACCGCCAGCAATTGGACGAGTTGGTGGGGCGTTTGTCAGTGGCGCTCGGCGGCCGGCTGGATCTGGTGCAGCGGCGGCTCACGACCATCGAGACCCGCCTCGCCGCGGTTGATTTCCGCGCGCGGATTGGTGCGCTGCGTTTGCGGCTCGCGCAGCGCGTCGCTGACCTGCGCGCGCGCATGGAACGGGCGCTCGTGGCCAAGCGACAGCGCCTCGAACGGCTGCGGGTGCAGCTCGATGAGCGCAGCCCGCTGCGCGTGCTCGAGCGTGGCTACGCGATTGTGTACGACGCCGCGGGGAACATTCTGCGCGCGGCCGAGCAGGTCGCCATCGGGGATGAGATCGCCGTGCAGCTCACCCGCGGCCGGCTGGCGGCTGAGGTGAAGAAGAAGGAAGAAGGGAGGTAAAGGAGGTAAAGGAAGCAAAGGACGCGGCACCCAACGGCTAAAATCCAAAACCTACCACCTACTTTTCCTGTTTGGTGGTGCTGGTCACCTTGAGCACGGCAAGAAAAGCTTCCTGGGGGATATCGACGCGCCCGACGCGCTTCATGCGCTTTTTGCCCTCTTTCTGTTTCTCCAGCAGCTTGCGTTTGCGGGTGATGTCGCCGCCGTAGCATTTGGCCAGCACGTTTTTGCGCATCGGCGGGACGGTCTCGCGCGCAATCACGCGGCTGCCGATGGCGGCCTGGATGGGCACCTCGAACAGTTGCCGCGGAATCAGTTTCCGCAGGCGCGTCGCCAGGTCGCGGCCGCGCTCGTAGGCCTGCTCGCGGTGGCAGACCATGGTGAGCGCGTCCACCGGCTCGCCGCCCACCAGCACGTCCAGCTTCACCAGGTCAGCCTCGCGGTAGTCGGCCAGGTGGTAGTCGAGCGAAGCGTAACCGCGCGAGACGCTTTTCAGCCGGTCGTAGAAATCGAGCACGATCTCATTGAACGGCAGCTCATAGGTCAGCATGACGCGCTGCGGCGAGAGATACTCGAAGTTCTTTTGCACACCGCGCTTTTCCTCACACAGGTGCAGGATCGCGCCCACCGAGTCCTCCGAGGTGATGATCATTGCGGTGAGGATGGGCTCTTCGATCTTCTGGATCGAGTTCGGTGCGGGAAACTTCGTGGGGTTGTTCACCTCGAGTGTCTGACCGGCGGTGGTGGTGATGCGGTAGCGCACGCTGGGCGCGGTGGTGATCAGGTTCAGACTAAATTCGCGTTCGAGCCGCTCCTGCACGATCTCCATGTGCAGCAGGCCGAGGAAGCCGCAGCGGAAGCCGAACCCCAGCGCGGCGGAGTTTTCCGAATCGTAGAAAAACGCGGCATCGTTGAGCTGAAGCTTGCCGAGCGCGTCGCGCAGCGGCTCGTAGCTGTCGGCCAGCACCGGATAGAGCCCGGCAAAGACCATCGGCTTGATGGCCTCGAAGCCGGGCAGCGGCGGCGCAGGCCGCTCGGCTTCGATGAGGGTGTCGCCCATGCGCGCGTCGGCGACCTGCTTGATGTTGGCGATGACGAAGCCGACGTCGCCCGCCTCCAGCAGGTCGAGCCGCACGGGCTTGGGAGTCAGCGCGCCCAGCTCTTCGACCTCGAACTCCTGGTTGTTCGAGCAGAGCCGGATGCGCGTGCGCGGCGTGAGGCGGCCCTCGACCACGCGAACCAGCACGACCGCGCCGCGGTAGGAGTCGAACCACGAATCGAAAATCAGCGCGCGCAGGGGCGCCTCGGAGGAGCCGTGCGGCGGCGGCACGCGCCGTACCACCGCTTCGAGCACCTCTTCGACTCCCAGGCCGCTCTTCGCGCTGATGGCCAGCGCATCGGCCGCCGAGATGGCCAACACGTTTTCCATCTGTTCTTTGACCGCGTCGGGCTGCGCCGCCGGCAGGTCAATCTTGTTGATCACGGGGATGATCGTGAGGTTGTGCTGTGCGGCGAGAAACGCGTTGGCCACCGTCTGGGCCTCGACGCCCTGGCTTGCGTCCACGACCAGCAGCGCGCCTTCGCAGGCCGAAAGCGCGCGCGAGACCTCATAGGAAAAATCCACGTGGCCGGGCGTATCAATCAGGTTCAGGCGGTAGGTTTCGGCGTCGCGCGCTGTATAGTGTAGGCGGATGCTCTTGGCCTTGATGGTGATGCCGCGCTCGCGCTCGAGCTCCATCGAATCGAGCACCTGCGCGGTCATCTCGCGCTGGCTGAGCGCGCCGGTCAGCTCGAGCAGGCGATCGGCCAGCGTGGATTTGCCGTGGTCGATGTGCGCGATGATGCAGAAGTTACGGATCAGCCTGGGGTCCATGATTCAGCGAACGCTCAAGTGCGAAAGCGAACGGCGGCGTTGTGGTTGGAGATGCGTCTCGCCCTGCTTGTCTTGGAGTTCGTCTAGGCTAAACAGTCTGCCACAAATCCGCGTGCCCGGCCAGCCGCGCACGCGGCAGGCGATACTGACCGCGGCCACAACACCTGCGCCACAAGTGGTTGGAAGAAGTCCGCCGGACGGTATATAGTGTTTTAGTTTTGGCGCTCGCGATTCCGCCTGTGGGCGTGTCTTGATTCCTTGGCGAAACCTTACCGGCGCAAATGGCTGTTGACGTCAACAAGCACTTGGATCGCGCGAAGCGTTTCCTGGAGAAAAACAGGCTCGAGGATGCTATCGAGGCTTATCTCGCCGTGCTGGAAGTCGTCCCGAACCATCAGCAGGCGGTGCAGTCTCTGGGGGACCTCTATACGCGCCTGGAGAAGCCGAAACGGGCCGCGGTCTACTACGGCCTGCTGTTCGACCGGCTCAGCGACCCGCAGGAGGAGACCAAGGCTGGAGCGATCTTTGCGCGTTTCCTGAAGCCCTTTCCCCAGCCACCGGAGCGCGTGGCGCACTATGCGCTCCTGCTGCAAAAGCAAAGCAAGCCCGAAGAGGCCATCGAGCAGTATGCCGCCGCCGCAGAAACGTTTGTGGCGCGGCACAACGAGGAAGAAGCCCTGGCTTGCTGGGAGCGGATCGCGCAGCTCGACCCCGATAACGCCGAGCGTCATTCCGCGCTTGGCGAACTCGCCGAACGCCTGGGCAAGACCGACGTGGCTTCGCGGGGCTTCCTCCGCGCGGGGCAACTGGCGCAGGCGGCCGGTGACCGGAGCCGCGCGCTCGACCTGTTCGGCCGCGCCCATCGGCTGGCCCCCGGCGACCGCAGCGTGGCGCTCCTCTATGCCGGAGCGCGCTTGCGCCAGGGCGACGCGGCCGCCGCGGTCGAACTGCTCGAGCCTTTCTCGAGCGCCGAAGCCGACCCCGCGCTGCTCGAAACGTTGGGCGAAGCTCTGATGCGCGTCGGCCAGCTCGACCGCGCCCGCACCATCCTCGACCAGTACTACCGGGGAAAGCCGGACAGCTTCAGCCGGCTGTTCGAGCTCGCCGACCTCTACGTGAGGGCGGGCCGGGACCCCCAAGCCATTCAGCTTCTCGCGCAGTTGAAGCAGCGGATGTTCAGGGCCCACCACGAGAGCGAGTTTGCCGCACAACTCGACCGCGTCGCCGACGCGAATCCTGCCTCCGTGCCGCTGACCGAATTCTGGGCGGCTCTCTACAACGAGTTGAATCGCGAGGCCAAGTATTTCGACGTGCTGGTGCGTCTGTTCGACCTGTATCTCGAAGCCGGCAATCTCGCCGGCGCCTGCGAGACGCTTGAGCGGCTGGTGGACGTCGACGCGTACGACTTTCGCAATCAGCAGCGCATTGAGCAGCTGAAGGGCCGCGTGGACCCCTCGTTTGTCGAGCAGGTGATGACGCGCCTGGCCAAATCTGCCTCGCAAGGCCCGCAGGGGACCGTGGTCAACCGCGCGCTGAGCGAAGAGAGCCCACAAGAACTGACTCAGGAGGCGCGCGGCCATCAAGCTCTGGACGACCTGCTCGTGCAGGCCGAGATCTTTCTCCAATATTCTCTCCGGGCCAAGGCGATGGAGCGGTTGCAGAAGATCGCGGAAATGTTTCCCGGCGAAGAGGAGCGGAACGCGCGACTCCGCAGCCTCTACGAACTGGCCCACTGGTGGCCGGAAAGCTCGAAGAGCAAGCCACAAGCCGCGCCGGCCGCAGCCCCCTCGGCCCCGCCCACCGCGCGCACCGCTGCTTACAGCGCCGAAACGCTCCGCGACTTGGCAAGGATTTCCGAGATCAATCGCACTGTCTATCGCCAACCCACGCCGCGCGCGGTGCTTTCGGTGGCTGTGAACGAGGTCGGCGGCTACCTGCACGCCACGCGTTGCCTGGCGGTTGTGGGGTCGCCGGGGCAGCCGCCGCAGATGGCTGCGGAATTCTGTGCTCCTGGGGTCCAAGCTTCCTCCGGTGGGCAGATCGTGCGACTGCTCGCGCAGATCGAGCGGGCCGCTCCGGACTCGCTCGGCGGGCTGCCACTCGACGCTGCAGCCGGGCCTGCCCTGCGAGACATGGGCCTGGCGACCGCGCTGGGAGTCGTGCTCACCGACAAGGAAACGCAGGCGATGACCGGCGTACTGGTGGTAGGCCATGCCACGCCGCATCAGTGGAAGCCGAACGAGACTTATTTCCTGCAGGCCGTGGGCGACCAGATGTTGCTGAGCGTCAACCACACACGGCTGCGCACTCTGGTGCGAACCCTGGCAGTCGCCGACGAGAAGACCGGCCTGCTGGGCCGCAGCTCGTACCAGGATTGCCTGCTTGGAGAAGCACAGCGCGCCAAGGCGCAGGGCACTCCACTGGCGCTGGCCATCTTGCAAGTTGATCGCGGTCCCGAGCTGATTCAGCAAAAGGGCGAAGCCCTGGTCGGGCGCCACATGGAACAACTGGCGCGCGCCGTGCAGCCCGTGGTCCGGCAGAACGACCTGGCCGTGAAATATACCGCTTGGTCGCTCGCATTTATCCTGCCGGATACGACTCTGGCCGGCGCGCGGAGCCTTGCGCAGAAGCTGCGCAAGGTGGCCGCCGGGGTCGCGCCGCCGTGGGATGGCGCGCGGGTCACACTGAGCGCAGTCATTGCCGAGGCAATCGCGCGTTCCGATTACGACAGCGAGGACATCGTCACCGACCTAATCAACCGCGCCGAGTTCAGCCTGGAAGAGGCGCGGCGCAAAGGTGGCGACACGATTGTGGCGCTGGAGCTCTCCCGGAGCTGAGAGGTATGTTTCTGGCAGGCAAGGCATCGCCCTGATCGTCGAGGCGATGTCGTCGTCGGGCTTTCCGAGTTGCTTGCATCCGTTTCCGGAGGGGAATTCATATGCCGATTCAGAAAGTGGGCGTCGTGGGCTGCGGGCTGATGGGTTCGGGCATCGCGCAAGTGGCGGCCCAGGCCGGTTGCGAGGTTGTGGTGTGCGAGGTCACGCCGGAGCTCGTCGAGAAGGGGCTGAAGTCGGTCGAAAGGAATCTCCAACGGATGGTCGAAAAGGGCGCGCTCAGCGAGGTGGAGCGCGACCACACGCGCAGCCGTCTGCGCGGCGTCACCAGCCTCGAGGAACTGCGCGACGTGGACCTCGTGATGGAAGCCATCATCGAGCAGATGCCGGCGAAAAAGGAACTCTTCGGCGCGCTCGACAAACTCTGCCCTGCGCGGACCATCTTCGCCAGCAACACCTCTTCCATCTCCATCACCGAGATGGCCACCGCCACCCGCCGGCCCGGTCTCTTCCTTGGACTGCATTTCTTCAATCCCGTGCCGGTGATGAAGCTGGTCGAGGTGATCCGTACGATTTCGACCGATCCCAAGGTGTTCGAGGAAATCGTGGCGTTTGCCGAGCGTTTGGGTAAGACTCCCGTGCGGACGAGCGACCGCACCGGCTTCGTCGTCAACCGGCTGCTGGTGCCGTACCTGCTCGACGCCATCCGCGCGCTCGAGGAAGGGGTCGCCTCGATCGAAGACATCGACAAGTCCATGAAGCTCGGCTGCGGCCACCCGATGGGACCGCTGACCCTGCTCGATTTCGTCGGGCTCGACACGACCTACTATATTGCCCACGTGATGTTCGACGAGTTCAAGGAGCGCCGCTTTGCCCCGCCGCCGCTGCTGAAGCGCATGGTGCTGGCCGGGTGGAACGGCCGCAAGGCGGGCCGGGGGTTCTATGATTATGCCGATCCCCAGAACCCCAAGCCAGTGCAGTTGATCTGACGACGGAGCGAGGACTGCAGCACCGAAGCTCGCAGACACCAGATCGGAGCGTAATCGCATGGCTTACGAGAACCTGCTCTACGAAAAGAAACATCAGATCGGGACCATCACCTTCAACCGGCCGAAGGTGCTGAACGCGCTCAACCGCAAAACGATGGAAGAGCTCGGCGCTCTGCTGGCTGTGGTGCGCGACGACCCTGAAGTGCGCGTGCTGATTCTGACCGGTGCGGGTGAAAAAGCTTTTGTTGCCGGCGCCGATATCAACGAGCTGGCTCAGCGCACGCCGGTGGACGGCAAGGAATTCTCGGTGTTCGGCCAGGGCGTTTTGCACATGCTCGAGACTTTGGGAAAACCCTCGATCGCCGCCATCAACGGCTATGCGCTCGGCGGCGGCTGCGAATTGGCACTCGCCTGCACCATGCGGCTTGCCAGCCGATCGGCAAAGCTCGGCCAGCCGGAGGTGAAGCTTGGGATCCTGCCAGGCTACGGCGGCTCGCAGCGGTTGGCGCGGCTGTGCGGTAAGGGAGCGGCCCACGAACTGGTGCTGACCGGCGAGATGATGTCGGCCGAAGAGGGGTTGCGCATCGGGCTGGTGAACCACGTGTACGAGCCCGCAGAATTAATGCCCGCAGCCGAGGCGCTCGCGAAGAAAATCATCGCCAACGCCCCGCTCGCGGTTCAGTACGCCATGGAAGCGATCGAGCACGGCATGGAAATGCCGCAGGAAGAGGGACTGTTCCTCGAGGCGACGCTGTTCGGGCTCTGCTGCGCCACCGAGGACATGCGCGAAGGCACTCGCGCCTTCCTTGAGAAGCGCCCAGCGCAGTTCAAGGGTCGTTGAGTCGCCATGAACCAGAAGATCCAGCCCAACCAGACGCGCGGCGAGCTCAGGGCAGCCGGGCTGCGTTTCGGCATTGTAGTCAGCCGGTTCAACGGTTTCATCACCGAGCGCCTGCTCGCGGGAGCGCTTGAGGCGCTCGAGCGCGCCGGCGCGGCCGCGAAGCAGATCGAAATTGTGCGCGTTCCCGGGTCGTTCGAGATCCCCGTCGCGGCGAAGAAAATGGGCGCTTCGGGCCACTGCGACGCGGTGATCGCAGTCGGTTGCGTCCTTCGGGGCGAAACCTCGCACTTCGAATACATCGCTTCGGAGGTGGCGCGAGGCGTGCAGCTCGCGCAGATGGATACCGGCGTTCCCATGATCTTTTGCGTGCTCACCTGCGACACGCTCGAGCAGGCCATCGACCGCGCAGGGCTGAAGAGCGGCAACAAGGGCTTCGAGGCCGGCTTGGCTGCGCTCGAAATGGCTCACCTGATGCGCAAGCTCGCGCGGAGCCTTCCGCGCGGCCGCGCGCGACGCCGCTAGCATGGCCCTGCGGCACAAGGCCCGCGAATTCGCCCTCCAGATGTTGTTTCAGTGGGAGATGGGCCGGCAGGAAACCCTCGCCATCGAAGGGGGCTTCTGGAAAAACGCACGCGCGGAGAAAACCACGCGCGCTTTCGCCAATCAACTCTTCGAAGGGGCGGTGGGCGAATCCGCGATCCTGGACGAGCTCGTCCGCAAGTACTCCGAAAACTGGCGCCTGGAACGCATGGCCGCCATTGACCGCGCCATCCTCCGCCTCGCGCTCCATGAGCTGCGCGCCGCCCAGACGCCGCCCAAAGTGGTCATCAACGAAGCAATTGAACTGGCCAAGAAGTTCTCTTCCGCCGAGGCCGCGCCGTTCATCAACGGCATCCTCGACGCCATCCTGAAATCTGAGCCGAAGTAGCTTTTGTGCGTCCGGCGATGGCCTTAGGGAGTGTTGCAAGGTGGGCGAGTATGGTGCACGTGACTGTCCGGAGGCGTCTGGTCCCTCCTGCGGGTGATGGCGTGCGTCGCAATGCGAGCGCAAAGTGGGTGCTGACCGGCCGGGTCTGCCTGCTGGTCTCGGTCTGGCTCGCGCTGGGCGCCGCGGGGCGCGCGCAAGCCAATGCCGGCACCATTCGCGGCAAGGTGACAGATCCTTCCGGCAGAGTCATCCAGGGCGCGACGGTGAGGCTGGCCAATTCGTTCAACAAGTACAAGCAGGCGGCGGTCACCGGCGCGGAGGGCACTTACCAGCTGATCGATGTGCCCTTCAATAGTTACACTCTCGCTGTCGGAGCCTCGGGGTTTGAGTCGTTCGCCCGCGAAATCGTCGTGCGCTCGAATCTTGTCGTGCAGTTGGACGTGCAACTCAAGGTGGCTTCGGTCCGGCAGCAAGTCAGCGTGCTTGCCGGGGGCCAGTTGATCGATGCCGAAAAGACGGCGCCCAGCGTGGTGACCGACAGCCAGCGGATCCTGGCGCTCCCAGCGACGCAGGTGAGCCGCAGCGCCGAGGAGATCATCGCCACCGCGCCGGGCTGGACGCTCGATGCCAACGGCAGGCTCCACGCGCGCGGGATTGAATATCAGGTGCAGTATTCGATCGACGGCATCCCGATCACCGACACGCTGGCTGCGACGTTTGGCAGCTCGCCCGACCCGCGCACCTTCCGCTCAGTCGAGGTCACCACCGCAAACGTCCCCGCCGAGTACGGCAACAAACTTGCCGGGATTGTGGCGGTGAACTCGCGCACGGGCCTGGAGATTCCTGCCTCGGGCAGCGTCACGCTCTCCGGCGGCAGCTTCTCGTCCTACGAGAGTTCGTTTGACGTTGGCGGGCACTCGCGCCAGTTCGGCTATTTCTTGAGCGGGGCCGGTGGAGCCTCCGGCCGCTTCCTCGATCCGCCGGCGCTCGAGAACCTTCACAATCATGGCCGAGCGCTAAAGACTTTTGCCCGGCTCGACTTTGCTCCCGATAACAGGGACTTCCTTCGTTTTACCCTTTCCATCAATGGGCAGGGGTTCGACGTGCCGAATCTGCCGGAGCAGCAGGCGGCCGGGCAAGCGCAGCTTCGAGAAACGAATGACAACATGGAGGCCCTGGCCTGGCAACACAATTTTTCGGGGAGTTTGCAGAGCTACCTCGCCTTCTTCCAACGCTACAACTCGGCCCGGCTGCAAAGCAATCCTTTGGCCACGCCGGTTTTCGCCGAGCAGTCACGTCACAACGCAAGTTTCGGCGGGCTGGGCTCACTCACGGCACAGATCAAGAGCCACACGCTCAAGACAGGTTTTGAGCTGATGCGCTTCCCTGTCACGGAATCCTTCACGTTTGCGATTACAGACCTCGCCAGCCTGTTCCAAAAGGAGCCTGACCTGCCCGCCGGGGCCCAAGGCTTCACTCTGGCCAATCCGTTCTTGTTCCGGGCGCGGCAGACCGGTTGGGAAGGTTCGGCCTATGTGCAAGACCACTTCCGCGCTGGACACGACCTTACGCTCGACCTCGGCTTGCGCCTCGACAGTTACCATTTCCTGGTCTCCGAGAATTTCGTGAGCCCGCGGCTCGGCGCGGCCTACTACCTCAGGAAGGCCCGGACGGTGCTACGCGGCTCGGTCAATCGCTTTATGGAAACGCCGGCACTCGAAAATCTGCTGCTCTCTTCTTCCCAGGCGGCGCGGGTTTTCAGCCCGGCGGGCGAAACTTCCGGCGGACCTCCGGTGAAGGACCAGCCCGTTCGCCCGAGCCGCGAATGGCAGGTTGACACCGGCTTCGAGCAGCAGGTGTGGCGCTCTCTGCGGCTCGATGTAGACTTCCACCATCGTTGGTTGACGAATCCGCCCGAGATCACCAATTTCCTGGAGACCGGAGTGATTTTTCCCGCCACGCTCGCGCGCAGCCGCTCCAAGGGAGTGGATACCCGCCTTGATCTCGCACCAGTGCGGGGTTTTTCCGGCTTCGTGAGCTACGCCAACCTGCACATTTTCGGGTTTGCGCCAATCAACGGTGGGTTGTTCCTAGGCGAGGCGGTCGATTCCCTCAGCCGCGCTGGCCAACGGGTGAAGATCGAAGAGGACCAGCGCAATACGCTCGTCTTTGAGACCCGCTACGACCTGCTGCCGTGCGGCTGCTGGGTCGCGTTCGGCGGGCGGCATGATAGCGGCTACGCCGTGGAACTCGATCCCAACGTCACCCGTCAGGATTTCGTGGGCGAATTCCCCGCGGCAATCCTCAACCTGGTGAACTTCGATCGCGGATTCCTTCGGCCGCGCACCACCCTCTATGTCTCCGCGGGGAAGAACTTCAAATTGGACGAGCATGTCTCATTGTCCACTCAGTTCAACATCCAGAATCTCACCGATACCTTCTATCTGATTACCTTCGAAAGCGTCTTCTCCGGCACAACGTTGGGTCGCCCGCGCACCTACAGCGGTCGGCTGACCCTCCAGTTCAAGTAGCGGAAGAGCTGCGCCATTCACCCTCGCGGGCATAGTACGAAAGTACTACCGATAAAATTTACTTTTCAGGGCAACACACAGAACTTTTCGACCAGGGTCGGGTTTCTCGGAGTGTAGCCTGAATTGAGGACACAGAGACGAACAGAAAAGGAGAAACGACCATGGATGTAGATAAGTTGGTTCGACGCAGCCTGACGGGTTTTGCCCTGGCCGGCCTGCTTTCGGTCGGCGCCTGGGCGCAAAGTCAGAGCGGCTCGAACGGTTCCACCCCCTCGGGTAATTTCGAGGTCCAGCAAGACACGAAAGACATTCGCAAGGATAAGCGCGACCTTCGCCAGGATCGCCGCGACATCCGCAGCGACCGCCGCGACGTCGCGAGCGACAGGAAAGACATCTTTGCCGACAGGAAGGATATCGGCAGCGATCAGCGCGACAGGCGCAAGGACCAGCGCGATATCGCCGCGGACCGGCGGAAACTTCAGCAGGACATTCAGAAGTATGGTCTGAACAGCCCCCAGGTGAAGAAGGACCGTGCCGACCTGCGCTCCGATTGGAAGGACGTGAAGAAGGATCGCCAGGACGTCAATTCCGACAAGCATGACGTCCGGGGCGACGAGAAAGATGTGGCCGGTGACCGCAAGGACGTGCGCAACGACGAAAAGGATGCAAAGTCGGACAAGCGCGACCTAGGGCGCGACCGCCGTGATCGGCGCCGCGACCGCAGTGGCCATTAATTCTCTGAGCCAGCATTTCCCCCGTGAGGGCCGGTGCGCATGGGCCGGCCCTCAGTTTCTTGCGGCCCCGGTTTGCGCTGGAAATCAGGCCTCGATGTGCCCTTCGAGGATAGACACGGCCGCGCCGCTCACCCGCGGCACCAGCCGTCCTCGGTCGTTCTTTACTTCGACGTGGATGCGGCTCGGGCGACCCATCTCCACGCCCTGGATAATCTCGAGCGGCTGACCCGCGCACAGCCGGCCGTGGCGCACCAGATAAGCCCCCAGCGAGCCGCCGGCTGACCCGGTCGCCGGGTCCTCGTGGAGTTCCCAGGGAATCATTCCGCGGGCGAAAGCCCTGCCGCGTCTTCCGACGGCAAAGCAGTAGGCCAGCACGCCTGCGTTGGAAATCAGCTTTTTGAGCGCATGCACATCCATCTCGACGTGCGCAAGGCAGGCGCGGCGCCGCAGCGGCACCATCAGGTTGAAGATCCCCGTGGAGACGTATTCAACGGGGAGAGAAGGCTCCAAGTCATGCGCGTTGAGGCCGAGCGCCCGCGCCAGGGCCGCGCGAGCCAGCCGCGCCGCGCGAAATTGCGCCGGCTTCTGCGTCATGGTCACGCGATGCGGCCGCCCATCGCGGAAGGCGATTTCAACCGGCAGGATGCCTGCGCCGGTCTGCTGCCAGATGTGCACCGTGCCTTCTCGCGCCGGCACCACGCCCAGTTCGGCCAACAGGAACCAGGTGCCGATCACCGGGTGCCCGGCCAGGGGCAACTCGCGCGTAGTGGTGAAAATGCGCAGCCGCGCCAACGCGCGGTTGTTCGCGGGCTTCTGGATGAAGACCGTTTCCGAGAGGTTCATTTCGCGGGCGATAGCCTGCATGCGCTTGGCGCTCAAGCCGTCGCCATCGGTAATGACGGCCAGGGGGTTGCCCTGGTAGGGCTTGTTGGTGAAGACATCGAGCTGGTAGAGGCGTCGTTTCAAGAGGTACCCCAAGGCTGCGTATTTCCGAGCAAGAGTCAGATCCGCTCGAGTTCCATGAGCGTCCTTTCGTTCCTCACGTTGCCCATGTTCAACGTGGACTTCGGTTCGAGCAAGACTACATGGACTTCCTGTTCGGCGACGGGGAGGTGATCCACGCCCTTGGGCACGACCAGGAACTCTCCTTCGCGAATCTGCACCTCGCGGAACAGCATCCGCAGAGTCCCCTTCACCACTAGGAACAACTCATCCTCGTGCTCGTGGTGGTGCCAGATGAACTCACCCTTCAGCTTCACGACCTTGACGTAGGAGTCGTTGAGCTCGGCCACGATCTTGGGGCTCCAGTATTCGTTTACCTTGGCCAGTTTCTCGAACAGATTCATCGCTTCCATGATCCACACCTCGCACGGAAATCCGGTCTAGGGTTTCTGCACCAGAGAGCTGACTTCCTCGAGCACGCGGCGCGTGGTCTCTGCGCGCGACGTCTCGCAATAGATGCGCAGCATCGGCTCGGTGCCTGAAGCGCGCACCATCACCCAGCCCACATCGCCGAGGTACGCTTTCACGCCGTCCAGATCTTCCTGCCGGACCACGGGCCAGTCGAGCACGCGGGTGAGCTTCGAACCGGCGAAGTAGGCAAGGGCGCGCTCCTTCTGCCCGGGCCGCAGTTCGAGGTCCACGCGGCCGTAGTGGTGTTCGCCGAACTCGTTGTGCAGCATTCGCACGAGCTCGCCCAGGCGTTTGCCGTGCCAGGCCATCACCTCCGCCAGCAGAAGGGCCACGACGGTAGCGTCGCGCTCGGGAAGATACAGCTTCGTGCCGATGCCGCCGCTTTCCTCGCCGCCCAACAGAATGTCGCGCTCGAGCATCAGCTCGCAGATGTATTTGAACCCGATGGGCGTCTCAAATACTTGGCGGCCAAATTTCTTGGCAACCTTGTCCACCATCTTGGTGGCGGAAAACGTCTTGGCCACGTCTCCCGTAAGCTGCCGCGCACCGGCTAGGTGCCAGAGCAGCAGGGAAAAGATCTGGTGGGGAGTGATGAAAGTGCCGTCGTGGTCCATTGCCCCGATGCGATCGCCATCGCCGTCGGCAGACAAGCCGGCGTCGTAGCCGCCTGCGAGCACGGCCTGCCGGAGCGCCTCGACGTGCGGTTCGATGGGCTCGGGGTTGACCCCGCCAAAGAGCGGATCGCGCGTGCCGCGGATTTCGTCGCAGGCGATGCCGTGGCGCGTGAACAGTTCCCGCAGCAGGCCGCGCGCAGCGCCATGCATGGGGTCCACGACGAAACGGAAGCCGGCCTGGCGCAGCCGGTTCCAGTCCACCAGTTTCTCGATGGTCTCGAGATACGGCGCGCGGACATCGAGCGAGTGAATCAAATCCTCGCGCGGGGGCAGCACCGGCACGCCATCGCGCAACACCAACTCGAGCTCTTCTTCGATTTGCGCGACGATGGCCGGCAGCGCCGAGCTGCCGTAGCTGGCCTTGAACTTCACGCCATTCCAGCGGTAGGGGTTGTGGCTGGCGGTGATCATGATGCCGCCCGCGGCGGCCCGCTGGCGCACCAGCAGGGAAAGCGCGGGCGTGGGAGACGCCTGCTCGGCCAGCCATACCGGGATGCCCGTCATGGCTACGGCTTCGGCAGCCACGCGCGCGAAGCGCTCTGAGGCGTAACGCGTGTCGTAACCCACCAGCACGCCGCGAGCGGGCTGCTCGGTACGCACGACGTAGCGCGCGATGGCGTAGGCCACCTTGCGGACGTTCGCGTAGGTGAAATCCTCGGCGATGACGCCGCGCCAGCCATCGGTGCCGAATCGAATCGGGCTCACGGGAAAGCAGTATAAGCGAAGGGTGTCGGGGCGAGAAGCGGATCAGTGGTGCTAGAGCAAATCGTCGAACCGTCTCCCGAGCCATTTCACAATTTTTCCGACGTCCTGGGCGCGCTCGCGCGAACAGATGAGCAGCGCGTCCGGCGTCTCGACGATAACCAGGTCGCGGACTCCGATGGCGGCCACAAACTTTTCCGGAGCCCAGATGAAGTTGCCGTGCGCATCGAGCGCCACGAAGTGCCCGGCGGAAAGATTCTCGCCTGCCTTGCGCGCCAGCAGCTTGTACACCGCGGCCCAGGAGCCGATATCGCTCCAGCCCACTTCGGCGGGGATCACGAAGACGCCGGATTCCACCTTTTGCTGCGAAGCCCTCTTCCGCGTTGCCGGCTCCAGGATGGCGTAGTCCACGGAGACGTTTTCGAGCTGCGGGTAAATGCGGCACAGGGTTTTTCGGTAGCGAGGCGTGCCGATGTCTTCGGCTAATCTCATCAGCGCTTCGTAGGTGGCGGGCAGATGCCTTTCCAGGTTGAGCAAAAACGTCGAAACGCGCCAGAAAAACATTCCCGCGTTCCAGAAATAGCGTCCTGAGGCCACGTACTGCCGGGCGAGCGCGAGCGGGGGCTTTTCCGTAAAGCGCCGCACCGCATAGATGCGGGCGCCGCCGCTGCGTGCCGCCGGCGCGGCGCGCTCGAGGTAGCCGTAGCCGGTCTCCGGGCGCGTGGGCGGGATGCCCAGCACGACCATGGCCTCGCCTTGCGCGGCCAGCTCTAGCGCCGCGCGCACCAGGCGCAGGTACCGCGCTGGCTGGGCGATGTAGTGGTCGGCGGGGAGTACGGCCATCAGCGCGTCGCCGGACTGGCGAGCCAGGTGTACCGCCGCGAGGCCGATGGCGGCAGCGGTGTTCCGCCCGACCGGTTCGGAGAGAATCTGCGAGGCGGCCAGCCGCAGCAGTTGGCGGCGCGCGGCGACGGCCTGGTCGTCGTTGGTGACCACCCAGAGGCGCGACGCCGGGAAGACGGGCGCGAGCCGCGCCACGGTTTGCTGGAGCATGGTCCGGCTGCCGATGATATTGAGCAGTTGCTTGGGCGTACGGGCGCGGCTGCGCGGCCAGAAGCGCGTGCCGCGGCCCCCGGCCAGGATGATCGCGTGCGCGGGAAGCGCAGGCTTCTTCACGGGTACACCAGGCGCGACCATGCCGATTCTTCCACCCGTTGATCGGCGAGCCGCCGTACGAAATCGTTGACGTCGGGAACGTAGGTGCGCAGCAGTGCGGTCGCGCTCTGCGGCGCAATCCGGTAGGTGCCCAGCCCGGCGGGCAGCAGCCAGACCTGCGCCGGCGCGTAATCGGCCGCGGCGTCCCCAAACTCGATGCGCCCGCTGCCGGCGAGCAGGATCAGCAGATCGAAGTGTTCGGGTCGTGTAACCGCGGCGACGCGCTCGGCGAATTCCCACTTCTCGGTGGCGAAGTAGCGGCAGGCGATGAAATAGGTTTCCATCACCGCGCCGCGAGTGATGCGCACCGGCTCGAGCTTCCCGCCGCTCTGTTCGCCGAAATTGATCACCGCGAGCGCCTGCTCGATGTGCAGCGGGCGCGGCTTGCCCTCCGCGGTTAGGCGGTTGTAATCGAACACGCGGTAGGTGATGTCGGAGTGCTCCTGAATCTCGCACAGGACTAAACCCGGGCCGATGGTGTGCGCCGTGCCCGCGGGAACAAAAATCACATCGCCGGCGCGGACGGGGATGCGCTCGAGACATCCTTCCACGCCGCCATCCACGATGGCCCGTCGGAAGGAGTCCGGCGTCACCTCTGGCTTCAGCCCCACCATGACTTCGGCGCCGGAGCGGGCCGCGACCGCATACCACATTTCCGTCTTGCCCTGCCCGCCGGCCGCGGTTTCGTGTCGCCGCGCGTATTCGTCGTCGGGATGCACCTGAATCGAAAGCTTCGCTTCGGAGAATAGGAATTTCACCAACAGCGGGAAGGGCCCCTCGGCCCGCACCTGCGTGCCGATCCATTCCGGCGGCATCTCGCACCAGGCCTCGCCGAGCGGGCGGCCGGCAAAGGGCCCGTCAGCGAAGCGGCAATCATTTCCGGTGAGCCAGACTTCTCCGATGGGCCCGCTGAGCGCGGTCTTTTCTCGGAAGAGTGGGGCAAGGGAACGCGCGCCCCAGAGGCGCGGAAGGAAGACAGGTTCGAGACGAGCGGGGGACAGCTTCACGAGCTCGATTCCGCGGACTGGAAGAATCGCTCGAGGCGGCGCAGGCCCTCTTCGATGCGCTCGATCGAGGTGGCGTAAGAGAACCGCAGGAAGCCCGGCGCGCCGAAGGCCTCGCCGGGCACAACCACGACGTGCTCGCGCTCGAGCAGTTGGCGGGCCAGCGCCGTGGTATCCGGCGTACTGCTCGCGTTGAGCGCTCGCGGGGAGCCGTTGACCGCGCGCACCCTAAAGTTGGGGAACACGTAGAAAGCACCATCGGGAGCGTTGCAGGTGACCCCGGAGATGGCCCGCAGGCCCTCGAGGATGCGCGCGCGACGCCGCGCGTACTCAGCCAGCATCGTCGCCACCGAATCCATCGGCCCGCGCAGGGCCTCCAGCGCCGCGTACTGCGCAATCGACGTCGGGTTCGACGTGGACTGGCTCTGGAGCTTCAGCATCGCCTCCACCAGCCCGTGCGGCGCCAGCGCGTAGCCGATTCGCCAGCCGGTCATCGAGAAGGTCTTCGAAAGCGAGCCGACGATGATCACATGGGGCTGGGAGCCTTGGATACCGGCGATGGAATACGGTTTCGTGGTGCCGTAAACAAAATGCGAATAGCATTCGTCGGAGAGCAGCCACACGCCACGCTTCCGGCAGACCTCGTAGATGCGCGCGAACTCGTCGGGCGGGATCACCGCGCCGGAGGGGTTGTTTGGCGAATTGACGATCGCTATGCGCGTTCGCGGGGTGATCGCTGCTTCCACCTGCGGCGCGCGCAGGCAGAAGCTGTCTGCGGCTTCGGTGGGCACGAAAACCGGGCGGCCGCCGGCAAACTTGACGATGTCGGGGAAGCTGACCCAATAGGGCGTGGGGATGATCACTTCGTCGCCGGGCTCGATAAGCGCGCTGATGACGTTGAAGACGGCGTGCTTGCCGCCCACCGTGACGATGCATTCTGCCGAGGCATAAGACGAGCCGAACTGCGCCGCGTGCCAGGCGCAGATGGCTTCGCGGAGCGGCAGGATCCCCGCCGTGGCCGTGTACTTGGTGTAGTTCTGCTCGATGGCGCGGATGGCTGCGCGCTTGATGTGCTCCGGGGTGGGAAAGTCCGGTTCGCCGGGGCCGAAATCCACCACGTCGATCCCGCGGGCCTTGTAGCGTTCCGCCTCGGTCAGGACCGCCAGCGTGGGCGACACCGAGATGCGGTTGACGCGCTCGGCGAGTTGCACAGTGTCTCTCCCCTTAGGGGACCTTGGCGCGCAGCCGCTGCTCGACCGCGGGCGGCACCATCCCGTGGATCGGCCCGCCCAGCCGAGCAATCTCGCGGACCAGCCGCGAGCTCAGGTAGCTGTAAGCTTCGGCCGGCAGCATGAAGACGGTCTCAAGCTCCGGATCGAGCTTCCGGTTCATCAAGGCCATTTGCAATTCGTAGTCGTAATCGGAGATGGCACGGATGCCGCGCAGGATCACGCGGGCCTTCCGCTGGCGGGCGTAGTCCACCAGCAGGCCGTCGAAGACGTCCACTTCGACGTTGGGCCACGGCCGCGTCGCTTCCCGTAGCATCTCGATGCGCTCGGTGAGCGAAAACAGCGGGTCCTTTTCGGGATTGCGCAACACGGCCACCACCAACCGGTCGAAAATCTTCGTGCTGCGCTCGATCAGGTCCAAGTGGCCGTTGGTCACCGGGTCAAACGACCCCGGATAGATAGCGATGTTAGGCATCGCGATTGCCATTCTAACTCAGCGTGCAAACGGTTTGCCGGGAAAATGCTTCCCTGAGGGCCGCACGCGCCGTCAGGGTTCGTTCCGGCCATGCTGAGGAGGATGCTTTGGATATCGCGCGGAGTTTACATTCGATCCGCGGCGTTTTGCCGGCGCTCTATGCGCGGTTTTGTTGGCCGTGGCGGTGGCCGGCCCTTTTACCGTTCGGCTGCCAAAGGTTGCCATTTGCCTCTGATTTGGGCTGGTTCGCTGGGCCCGCTTTGACAAATGCAGGCTAAAACAGTCCTAATTTAAGTATAAGATGAGACAGGGTTTCGGGGCTCATTCTGCCCTTGACACGCGATGACTAGAGGGCTAAGATTCAAATGCGACTGAAAAGGTCGTATATCCAATGCTAAAACTATCGAAGAAAGCGGACTACGGGCTGATTGCCGTCAAGCACCTGGCGATGCATGGCGCCGACGGTATTTGCAGCGCCGGGGACATCTCCGAGTTGTACGGCATCCCCACGCCCCTGATGGCCAAGGTGCTGCAAAAGCTGGCCAAGCACGGGCTGGTGAGGGCGCGGCACGGTTCGAGCGGCGGTTACCAGTTGGCGCGCGACCCCAGGACGATCACCGCGCTCGAAGTGATCAACGCGATTGACGGGCCGCTGTTCATCACCTCGTGCATCACCAGCCGCGGGGAGTGCTACCAGTCGCCGACTTGCACGGTGCGCGAGCCCCTGCGGCGGGTGAACGAGAGCATCTTGCAGGTGCTCAGCACGGTCACGGTTTTTCAGTTGAGCGAGGAGCCGCCGGATTCCTCGCTGGTTGAATTGCAGAGCTAGGAGAGCGAGCATGGCGATCAAGCTGCCGATTTACATGGACAATCACGCGACCACTCCGGTGGATCCGCGGGTGGTGCAGGCGATGCTGCCGTACTTCAGCGAGAAGTTCGGCAACGCGGCCAGCCGCAACCACTCGTTCGGTTGGGCGGCGGAAGAGGCCGTGGAGAACGCGCGCGGGCAGATCGCGCGCCTGATCAATGCGACCCCCAAGGAGATCATCTTTACCAGCGGAGCGACCGAGTCGGACAACCTGGCCATCAAGGGCGCCGCGGAAATGTACCGCGAGAAGGGCAACCACATCATCACGCAGGTGACCGAGCACAAAGCTGTGTTGGACACCTGTAAGCGCTTGGAGAAATACGGCTTCGAGGTCACCTACCTTCCTGTGGAAAAGGACGGCCGCATCAACCTCGACGACCTGCGCCGCGCCATCACCCCCAAAACGATCCTGATCACCATCATGTACGCCAACAATGAGATCGGGGTCCTCCAGCCGGTCGAGGAGATCGGCAAGATTGCCAAGGAGAAAGGCGTCTTCTTCCACGTGGATGGCGTGCAGGCCGTCGGCAAGGTTCCCGTGGACGTGCAGAAGGACAACATTGACTTGCTCTCGATCAGCGCGCATAAATTTTACGGCCCGAAGGGCGTCGGCGCACTGTACGTTCGCCGGCGCAACCCGCGCGTGCAGTTGAGCGCCATCATTGACGGCGGTGGGCACGAGCGCGGCATGCGCTCCGGCACACTGAACGTGCCAAGCATCGCGGGCTTCGGCAAGGCCGCGGAGCTGGCCAGCAACGAGATGGCTGCCGAAAGCGAGCGGCTGCGACGGCTGCGCGACCGCCTGAAGGAGGGCCTCTTCGCGCAGCTCGACGAGGTGTACATCAACGGCTCGGTGATCCACCGGCTGCCGCATAATCTTAACGTCAGTTTTGCGTTCGTCGAAGGCGAGTCGCTGCTGATGGGGATCAACGACATCGCGGTGTCGAGCGGCTCGGCCTGCACTTCGGCCACGCTCGAGCCGAGCTACGTGCTCAAAGCCTTGGGCGTGGGCGAAGACCTGGCCCACACCTCGATCCGCTTCGGCCTCGGCCGGTTCAATACCGAGGAGGAAGTGGACTACGTCGCGGGCCGCGTCGTGGAGACGGTGAACCGCCTGCGCGAGCTTTCGCCGCTCTACGAAATGGCCAAGGAAGGCGTTGACCTGAGCAAGATGAATTGGAAGGCCTCGTGAGGAACGAAAGAGTTTCCCAGCTGCCGATATTAACCGAAGAGGTGAGACGACATGTATTCCGATAAAGTGATTGATCACTACAAGAACCCCCGCAACGTCGGCAGCCTGCCGAAGGACGATCCGAACGTGGGCACCGGCTTGGTGGGCGCGCCCGAGTGCGGCGACGTGATGAAGCTGCAGATGCGGGTCAATCCCGAGACGCGTGTGATCGAAGAGGCCAAGTTCAAGACCTTCGGCTGCGGCTCGGCGATTGCCAGCTCTTCGCTCGCCACCCAGTGGGTCAAGGGCAAGACCATTGATGAAGCTCTGGCGATCAAGAACACGGACATCGTCCGCGAGCTCAGCCTTCCTCCGGTGAAGATCCACTGTTCGGTGCTAGCCGAGGACGCCATCAAGGCCGCCATCGGCGATTGGAAGAAGAAGCGGGGCGTCGAGACCCCGGCCGCGGAGACAACTGCGGCACAGGACTAGGCACCGTTCGCGCCTTCGCGTTCCGATCCCCGCTTGTGGAGAGGTTTTTTGGGGAGGGGCTCGCAAGGTCACGCTATGATCCATCTGACGGAAAAAGCCGCGGGCAAAATTCGTGAATTGCTGGCCAAGGATGGTGTGCCCGCCGATTCCGGCGGGCTCCGCGTCGGCGTGCAGGGCGGCGGTTGCTCTGGGCTCACCTACGCGATGCGCCTGGAAACGCAGGCGCGCGACCGCGATAAAGTCTTCGAGGAGCACGGCGCGCGCGTCTTCGTGGACGCCAAAAGCTATCTTTACCTGAACAACACCACCCTGGACTACCTAGAAGACCTGATGAGGCAGGGGTTTGTCTTTCAGAACCCCCAGGCGACACGCAGCTGCGGCTGTGGGAGCTCTTTCACAGCCTAGAAAAGCTCTCTCGGAGGACTCCGCGGGCGCGTCCGGTAACCATCGGAGTGCGGGGTGTGGTTGGCAGGCGAGCCCTCCAACCACTTTTTTTTGCCCCGTGATTGCGGCTTCCGGGGACGAAGCGGGGTTTGAGTTTTGGGACCACAGATGAGCGCACTTCCAACCAGCACCACCACGGCTTCCGCCTGCTGGAGCTGCCGCGCGGTCACAGGCGGCGAACACTTCTGCCCCGCCTGCGGCAAGCTCCAGCCGCTGCCGCGCAGCACGGACTACTTTGCCTTCTTTGGCTTGCCCCGCAAGCTGCGCCTGGATACGGCGGAGCTCGAGAAGCGGTTTCACCAGTTGAGCTGGAAGCTCCACCCGGATCATTTCGTTCGCGAGGAGGCGTACGAGCGCGAGCTTTCCCTCAACCGCTCGGCACAGTTGAACGACGCGTACCGCGCGCTCCGCGACCCCATCCTCCGCGTCGAGTACCTGCTGGCTCGGGAGGGCATGCGCAAGGAGGGCCAGCACAAGCAGCAGGCGCCCCCGGAGCTGCTCGAGGAAGTCTTTGAGCTGAACGAATCGCTCGACGAGTTGCGTGGCGTGCGGCGGGCGGGCGGCGACGGTAACGAGATGGCCGCGCTGCGCGCAAAGCTCGAAGCCGCGCAGAAGAACTTCCAGGATGCGCTGGCCACAGTGGATGAGGAACTCGACGGTATCTTCGGCCAGTGGGACTCGGCGCTGGACGCCGGCGCCGATGAGGCCGTGCGGCGCAAGCTGATGGAGCGGATGAACGAAGTGCTCAACCGCCGCTCCTACATCCGCAATCTCCTGGCGAATGTGCAGAGCGAACTGGCGGAGGCCTGAAGACATCATGGGACGCGTGGTCGGCATTGACCTGGGCACTACCTACAGCCTGATCGCTTACGTGGATCGCACGACGGGCGAGCCGCGGTGCATCCCCGGGCCGTACGGCGAAACGCTTTGCCCGTCGGTGGTGAGCGTGGACCCGGACGGCACCGTGGTCGTGGGAGAGCCCGCGCGTCGGCGCCTGCTCACGCAGTCCGACCGCACTATTTATTCGGTGAAGCGCCTGATGGGCCGCGGTGCGGCCGACGTCCAGGACGAGCTCAAAATTTTTCCGTTCCGCATCGACCCGGAAAGCCAGAACGTCATCCGCGTGCGCCTGGGCGAGCGCGTGTTCACGCCGCCGGAGATTTCCGCATTTATCCTGCGCGAGCTGAAAGGCTGGGCGGAGGAATTCTTCCACGATGCGGTGGATCGCGCCGTCATCACCGTGCCGGCGTATTTCAACGACGCGCAGCGCCAGGCCACCAAGGACGCCGGGCGACTCGCCGGCCTCGAGGCGCTCCGCCTGGTGAACGAGCCCACGGCCGCCGCGCTCGCCTACGGCCTGCACGAGAAGCCCGCCACGGCGGGCGGCCTGGTGGCCGTCTATGACCTGGGCGGCGGCACGTTTGACATCTCCATTCTCAAGCTGATTTCGACCGGCGAGGGCGATATCTACCAGGTGCTCTCCACCAACGGCGATACGCACCTGGGCGGCGACGATATTGACAACCTGCTGCAAAGCATCGCGCGCGAGGAAATCCGCAAGCAGTTCCGATTCGACCTCGACAGCCATCCGGAAGCGGTTCAGGAGCTGCGCAGAGCGCTGATCCGGGCCAAGCACGAGCTCTCCGCCGCCGAGGCGACTACGGTGAGATTCCCGGTGCCGGCCGGCGTCTATGTCCGCGAGTTCACCCGCGCGGAGCTCGAGGGCTGGATCCGGCCGCTGGTCGAGCGCACCATGGGTCCGGTCAAGCAGGCGGTAGCCGACGCGAAGCTCGCGCCCGCACAGATGCACGAGGTCGTGCTCGTCGGCGGCTCGACACGCATCCCGCTGGTGCGCCGCTCGGTCGAAGGGTACTTCGGCCGCCGCCCGCACACCGAGCTCAACCCTGACGAAGTCGTAGCGCTGGGCGCCGCCGTACAAGCGGAAATTCTCGAAAGCGGCGTTAAGAATATGCTGCTGCTCGATGTGACCCCGCTCTCGCTGGGGATCGAAACGATGGGCGGCGTGGTGGCCAAGATCATCCCGCGCAACTCGACCATCCCCGCCAGCGCTCAGGAGCTTTTCACCACCGGCGTGGACAACCAGACGGGGATCGATATCCACGTGCTCCAGGGCGAACGCGAGCTGGCCAAGGACTGCCGGTCGCTGGCGCGTTTCCAGTTGAAAGTCCCGCCGGGCCCGGCGGGCCTGGCGCGTATCGAGGTGAAGTTCCTGATCGACGCCAACGGCATCCTGCAGGTCGCCGCGCGGGACCTGCACGCCGGCGAAGAGCGCTCCATCGAAGTGCAGCCCAGCTATGGATTGAGCGACACCGAGATCGAGCGCATGCTGGAGGAATCGATCGAGTACGCCGAGCAGGATTTCTCAGAGCGGCAGTTGATCGAGGCGCGCAACGAAGCCGAGAGCATCCTGCACGTCACGGAGAAGTCGCTGGCCCAGGCAAGAGAGGAACAGGCCGAGGTGGGCGACGCCGAGCGTGAGACCATCGAAGCGGCGGTGGCCGCGGTGCGCGAGAGCATGGCCGGCAGCGACTACAAACTCATCCGCGCGCGCATTGACGCGCTCAACCAGGCCACCCTGCCGCTGGCCGAGCGGATGATGAACCGCGCGCTGGCCACCGCGCTCGAAGGCAAGCGCGTGGAAGACGTCTAGCTTTTGCTCGAAGGAGTGGATGGCAATGGGTGGCAAGAATCCTTACATCGAAGAAACCAAATATAAAACCGCCACCCAGAAGTACAAGGTGAGGTTCATTCGTGACGGAAAAACCCAGGAGTTCGAGGTGGACCCGGGAAAGTTTCCCTACGGCCACGACGGCCTGCCCGGGAGCATCCTCGACGTTGCCGAAGGCTCCCGCATGGGGCTCGACCACGCCTGCGGCGGGGTCTGTGCCTGCTCCACGTGCCACGTGATCGTCCACCAGGGTCTCGAGTCCTGCAACGAGGCCACCGACGCGGAGCTGGATCAATTGGACGAGGCGCCTGGACTCACGCCGAAATCGCGCCTGGGCTGCCAGTGCGTTCCCGACGGCACGACGGACGTGGTCGTGGAAATCCCGGAGTGGAACAAGAACTACGCGAAAGAAGCAGAGCACTGAGAAGGTAGCGCCGGCGTCTCGCCGGCTCATGCGGAGGAACTACCCATGCCGGACACATTCGACTGGGACAGCGCCGAAGAGATTGGCATTCAGCTTGCCGAGAAGTTTCCCGACAAGGATCCACTCAGCGTCCGCTTCACCGACCTGCACAAATGGGTGACCGAGCTGCCCGGTTTTGCGGGCGACCCGAAACTCTCCAACGAGGGCAAGCTCGAGGCCATCCAGATGGCCTGGCTCGAGGAGTACAAGGAGCGCCAGGAAGGCTGAGGAGGGAAGCCGAGAGTCAACCATCGAGAGTCCACGGTCAAAAAGTCGAAAGCGCGTTTCGCATTCCGCATTTCCAGTTTTGTGTTGCGACCCACCCCGCTTGTCAATCGAGCTGATTTCCTTTACTTTAGAACCTCGTTGATCTGGAGCTCCCGCCATGGCGCCATGGTGCAACGGTTAGCACGGCAGTCTTTCAAGCTGCAAATCCGGGTTCGATTCCCGGTGGCGCTACCAACTCCGGTCTGTTGCTTCTGGACCAGCCGCTAGAGCCGGCCCACAGGCGCGGGCATCTCTTGTTGTACACTCATGGCCGATGAAGGACCGAAAAGCTGCCGTGCACGCGCTGCTGGTTTTGGTCGGCTTTTCTTGGATCTTGGTCGTGTTTGGCGGCGAATCCTGGAATACCACGCGCTTGCTGGGGATTGTGTTTCTGATTCCGTCGGTTCTCCTCTGGTTTGTTGCCCGAATCCAGTTGGGGAGCTCTTTTTCCGTGCGCGCGCAAGCCCGGGCATTGGTCACCCGGGGCCTCTACTCCAGAATCCGCAACCCCATTTATTTGTTCAGCTCGCTCGCGATTCTTGGGATCATCCTGTATGCGGGCAAGCTGCGTTACCTGTGGGTGTTGGCGTTCTTGCTGCCGCTCCAGCTCTTTCGCATCCGGAAAGAGGAGAAAGTCCTGCAAGAAAAGTTCGGCGACGCCTATTTGGAGTACAAAAGGAAGACCTGGCTTTAAGGGCCGCAATGAAAGGGGAATCCAAGGCGGCTCCCGGAAGTGCTGCCGGGGTAAAACTGACCAGCCGATTCACACGAGCGGTAGGGTATGCCGCTCGGCTACACGCTACCCAGAAACGGAAGGGCACCGAGCGGCCTTACGTCGCGCACCTGCTCGGCGTGGCTTCACTGGTTCTCGAACACGGTGGGGACGAAGACTTGGCCATTGCCGCTCTGCTTCACGACGCAGTGGAGGACCAGGGCGGCCTGCCGCGGCTCGAGGAGATCCGCCGCAAGTTTGGCGCACGCGTCGCCCGCATCGTGGACGGTTGCAGCGACGCCTATACGGATCCGAAGCCGCCGTGGCGCGAGCGCAAGCAGAAGTACGTGGCGCACCTGCCGAACGCCTCACCGGAGGTGCGGCTGGTTTGCTCTGCCGATAAACTGCACAACGCGCGCGAGATCTTGGCCGACTATCGCGCCGTGGGCGACGAGCTTTGGGACCGCTTCCGAGGCGGCAAGCAGGGCACGCTCTGGTATTATCGCGCGCTGGTGAGCGCGTTCCGCAAGGCCGGTTCGAACCCGCTGGTCGAAGAGCTTGATCGCGTCGTGACCCAACTCGAACGCCTGGCGCGACCTGCCTAGCCGTCCGTGCCCATTCATCCGCAACTCGTGCGCGGGCTTCTACGAGAGTTGGTGGCGACTGAATCGGTGAACCCGTCGCTGGTGCCCGGCGCGCGGGGCGAAGTCGCAGCGGCGGAGTTTTTGCGCGACTTCTTGCGCCGGCAGGGGATTGCGGCTGAGTTGCAAGAAGCCGCGCCCGGCCGGCCAAACGTCGTCGCGTGGATCGGGCCGCTCACGAATGCCAGCGACGCAGGCCAGAAGCCGCGCGCGGCACTGGCTGTCGTGGCGCACATTGACACGGCCGGCGCGGGCAACATGCCCGACCCGTTCGCGCCGCGGGAGAGCCACGGCCGGCTCTACGGCCGCGGCGCGCTCGACGTCAAGAGCGGCGTGGCGGCGATGTGCGCCGCAGCAATTGCTATCAGCCGTGAGGACCGCCCGCTTTCACGCCCCTTGCTGATCGCCGCAGTGGTGGACGAGGAATGCAACAGCATCGGCACGGAGGCATTTCTGCGCGAGTACGCGGCCGAAGCGGCGGTGGTGCTCGAGCCGACCGATCTGCGGCTGTGTGTTGCCCACAAGGGCTACGCGTGGTTTGAAGTCACCACGCACGGACGCGCCGCGCACGGCAGCTTGCCCCAGGAGGGCCGCGACGCCATTCGCATGATGGGCCGCGTGCTGAACGTGCTTGATGCGCTCGACCGCAAGCTGGCGCAGCTTCCTCCGCACGAACGTCTGGGCCACGGCTCGCTGCACGCTTCGCTCATCAGCGGAGGGCAGGAGCTTTCGACTTACCCGTCCGAGTGCCGCCTCCAGATCGAGCGACGCACGCTCCCGGGCGAATCCGACGCGCAGGTCGAGGCGGAATTCCGCGGCCTGCTCCAAGGTCTCGGAGCGCGCGACCCCGAATTTCGCGCGACGCTGCGCCGGCTGGGCTCCCGATCGCCTTACGAAATCTCGCCGGACGCGCCGATTGCCGCTGCTGCGGCCGGAGCGATCCGGGACGTGACTGGATCAGTTGAACTCGCCGGGATGGCGGCGTGGACCGACACAGCGTTGCTCGCTGCGGCGGGAATTCCCGGCGTCGTGTTCGGCCCGCGAGGGTGCGGTCTGCATGGCGACGAAGAATACGTCGAACTCGACTCGGTGTACGCCTGCGCGGAAGTGCTGCATCGCCTCATCGCCCGCGTGTGCGTTGGATAAAGTGCGTTGCCCGCTAGGGCTGGCCCGCGAGGCCAGCCTCGAGCAACTGAAGCCGAAATCCCAGCGCCAGGAGTAGCGCACTCTCGCGACCTGTCTGCGGGTCGCGGTGGATGCGGAAGGTGCCTTGGACCCAACTGAGAACCGAGAAATCGCCGGTGCGGGTGCGTTCGAGGAACAGGATGGCTTCTTCGCCGGAGCGGAAACGCGGCACGCCATCCACTGTCGAGGTCAAGTGGCCCACGCGGCCGCCGAGCAGCCGCACGGTGATCAGGCGCGGCGCTGCGCCTTTCATAGTTTCCATCACTTCGAAACCGGTGAACGTCCAGATCTCCCCGGCCTCCCAGCGAGTCTCGTTGCTGAGGCAGTGAACGCGTGCCACCACGTTCGAGGCGGCCGCCAAATCGTCCAGGCCCAGCCGCGCAATCGTTGTTGCCTGCGCGAAGGTTGTTCCTAGGAGGAGCAGCGCTGCCGCGTGCACTGTGCCCCGCTGTAGTGCGCTCATTTCACCTCCAGTGCGCCGGTGGCGGCGCTTTTGTCCTTGTTGGGGTTTTCAACGAACAGGGTGCGCGGGCCCCGTAGCGTCGTGCTACTGAGTTCCAGCGTCAGCCGGACGATGCCCAGCCCGAGTGGCTGCTTCGCGACGATGCTGATGTCGTTGGGTGCCGGCCCGGTCGTGGCGTACGTCAACGACGGGTCGAGGCCGCTGGGCAAAAACGCGCAGACATCTACGTCCGTTGTGCCGGAGGTAGGGCGGAGCAGCACGAGCGGGCTGCCTCCCAGCACGCAATTGTTGGTGGAGGGCGAGAACGGTCCCATGGCCACGATATTGAGGTTCACGTTGCTTTGCGTGGTGGAAGTGCCGGCGGTGCTGGGTTCGACGACAACAATGTCCTTACCGGAGGCGCTCGGCGCCGCAGGCGTCAGCGGGATCAAGTCGTCGCTCGTGGCCGAAGCTACGATCACGAAGGCTACCTGATTCGATGTGGTCCCGCCGGGGTTCTGAATCTGGACGGGCAGGTTGCCGGCGGTGGCCAGATCCTGGGCGGCGAGCGAGATGGAGCACTCGTTACTGCTCGTGCAGATTGTGCTCCGCGCGCTGCCGTTGAAAAGGATTGTCGAACCTGGCCCCGGACTGCTGGCAACGAAGCCGCTGCCCTCGACGACCAAGGGAAAGCCTCCGGCTGCTCCGGCGGTTGCGCTGGCGGGCAGAAGCGTTGTGATGAACGCACCGGTCGAGATGGTGACCACCGCCGAGGCAGTTCGGCTGGTGTCTTCGGCGCTCGTGGCAAGGACAGAGAGTGTATTGGGCGAAGGCGGGACCATGGGGGCGGTGTAAAAACCGGTGGCGTCGATCACGCCGCACGGCGAGCCCGGGCCGCTGCACGCCGCGCCGGAGAGTTGCCAGAAGACATTCTGGTTCGCAGTGCCGAGCACCGTGGCGGTGAAGAGTTGCTTGGTTTCGGGCGCGAGTGTCGCCGAGGCAGGCGAGACGCTTACGACCACGTAGGCCAGGATGGTCACCTGCGCGCTGGCGCTCGCGGAGGGGTCGGCCTGGCTGATGGCCGTGACCGTCACCGGGTTGCGCGTCGGCGGGGAGCCTGGCGCCAGGTAGTCCACGCTCCCGGCGCTCGCGGTCGTGGCCTGCTGGCAGGGGTCGCTATTGACGACGCAGATCTCGCCCACCGTCGCGTCTCCACCCGCGATGCCGTTGACCTGCCATTGGACATTCTGGTTGGAAGTCCCGGTCACCTGGACGGTGAAGGTTTGCCGGTGATTGATGGCCCGCGTTGAGCTGCTGGGAGTGATTTGAACGGCGACGGAGCTGAACAGCGTGACCCCGGCCGTGGCGAAAGCGTTCGGATCAGCATTGCTGCGGGCGCGCACGGTTACCTGGTTTGACGTGGGCATGTTTGCTGGCGCCGTATAAGTCGTGGTGTCCGAGTTGCTCGAGTTAGTGACCGTGCCAGGGTCTGGTTGCCGCCCACGATCCCGTTCACGTCCCAGGTGGCGCTTTCGTCTTGCGCTCCGGTGACCGTGGCGGTGAAGGGTTGCGAGCGGCCCAGCTCGACCCTGGCCGAAGCGGGCGAGACGCTCACGGAAACGATGGCGTTGATCGTCACCGCGACGGACGCGACTTTGGTCGGGTCAGCTGCCGGCGTGGCCGTGACCATCACCGTATCGGGCGAGGGGGCGCTCGCGGGCGCCGTATAGCTGCCCGCACTGGTCACGGTGCCGCAGGCCGTGCCGCTGCATCCCGGACCGGAGACGCTCCAGCTCACGACCCGGCTGGGGTTCGAGTTGGGCGCCGGAGTCAGTGTCGCGGTGAACTGCGCCGTGGTGCCGCTCGCGACTGCAGAAGGCCCGCGGACGGTGAAGGTGAACGCGCTGGTGATGCTAAGCATCGCGCTGGCTGCCTTCGAGGGATCTGCCGCGCTGGTGGCTGTAAGGGTAACGCTCGCCGGTGTGGGCAGGATCTGCGGCGCGGTGAACAGCCCGCTCGAATCGATGGTGCCGCACGCCGCGCCCGCGCAGCCCGGACCAGCCACGCTTCAACTCACGGCTGTGTTGGACGCGTTGCTGACTGTGGCGGTGAATTTCTGCGTGGCGCCCAACGCCACGGACGCCGTGGAGGGCACGACGCTCACGCTAACAGATGGGGGAAGTGGGGGCGGCGGGGGAGGTCCCGGGCTTGCGCCTCCCCCGCCGCAGCCCATTGTTCCCGCACCCGCCGTGAAAATACCGCAGAGGAAAACGGTGAAGCAGATCGCTCGGCCCCTCTGCGCGCTTTTTCGACTCGCGCTGGTCATGACCTTGCCGAGAGCAAGGACTGTGCCAGAGCGGAATCGTGCGCCAGCCTTCGCAGGGCTCGCTCCAGAGGCCATCGCATGCGCGCCTCGGAAGGAAATAAGGCTTGTCCGTTGACCTACTTAATGGAATTCCTTCGGGTGGCTGAAGCGTTTGTTCCTGGAGTAATGAGAAGCGGAATGCGCATTTTTCCCGCGCTGATTGTTTCGTTCTGGAACTACAGCCAGGACTCGTGTTTCAAAGTGGAGCAACGCTCGCGCCCAGCCGGCCATGCCGTCTGCCGCGGTTGACACCACTCCGGTGCGGCCCAATAATCGCTTCATGGCGCGCCCGGAGGCCGCTCGTCGCGTCAAGAGCTATTCCGCAGCGACGGGGTACGTCTATCAGTACTTCTTTTACGAGGTGCAAGAGTCGCGCCGCGGTGTTTCCGCGGGCACCGAATACGTTTACATGATCTCGGTGAATCGCCAGACGGTCTTTCCTCTGTGCATCTTTGTCCATCGCGAGGCGGTAGAGAACTGGGGCAGGCGCGTGGGTCGTGCCCTGACCGGGACCGAGGAGTACGCCGTGGCCAAGATGCGCTTGTTCCAGGCTTTCGATGAGGTCGAGGATCTGGCCGGCGCGCGGCCCGAACTGATGGTGGACGAATCCAACCTGGAAGCCCTGCTGGAGCGACTCGATCTCTGAAGTGCCTCCATCGTTCGAAATACCCGCTCGGACTGAACCATTCCTGCGTCGGCGGCGTCTTGCAAAGGGAGCGGCAATGCAGGCGCTGGGCGCCAGTTATCCGGGGAGGGTTAGTGGGCCTAGACACCGGGGCTGCGTCGGAGACCGCCTCCGACAACGCTCGCGAGTTCAAACAGTGGACACGCGTTGAAGGTGGGACGTCACCCTGAATGTTGTCAAATGAGGGGGGAAAGTGAGGAGGTCGGAGAGGCGTGACCCGTCGGGGTCACGCCTGAGTTTCTTACGGGCACTTGAAGGGGCTGACGGCGGTGCACTTCACCGTCTGGCTCAGCTTCACTTCGCTCTGGCCCAGCAGGAAGCCGATGGCCGTGGCCACTCCACCCAGGATCAAGGCGATGGTCACCACCTTGCCGGCCGTCCACGTGGATCCGGCAGGCAAGATGACCCCCGCGGGCTTCTTCTTTTTCTTCTTTTGTTCTTCGGGAGTTTGAGTTTGCGGGGAGTTGTCCTGCGTTTTGTCCTGAGAGAGCGTGACCTCGGCGCCCTCGCCCTCCTTCAGCGTCACCGTTTTCGAATCGTGGGCCGTGGTGATCCACAGCGAGCCCTTCTGAGCAGCGATGACGGCCTCCTGCGGGCTGCGCACGTTGATCACGGCGATGGCGGGCATCGCGTTCGCCGGACGAATCGTCGCGTCCCCCAGAATGGCCTCCACGCCTGATTTCTCCGTGGTGAGGAAGGCCGCGAGGCCGCGATCAATCGTTACTTGGAAATTGTCAGAGGTTTTCGCGACCTGTTGTGCACGCATGCTCACCCCGCGCGACCCAGCAACGCCACCAGAGACGTTCTGAGCTCGGGATGCTGAAAGCTATAGCCTGCCTCTTCGAGTTTTCTCGGAAGCACGCGCTGGCTCGAAAGCAGCAACGCCTCGGCCATCTCCCCGAGCGCCAGCCGCAGGGCCATCGCAGGCGCAGGAAAAAGCGTCGGGCGGCGCAGCACGCTTCCCAGCAGGGCGGTGAACTCGGCGTTGCGCACCGGATGCGGCGCCACGGCGTTGACGGGGCCCCGCAGAGCCGGGGTCGCCAGCGCGTAGCGAATGATGCCGACCGCTTCCGCGAGCGTCACCCACGACATCCACTGTTTGCCCGAGCCCACGCGTCCGCCCAGACCCAGCCGGAAGGGCTTCAGCATGCGCGGCAACGCGCCACCGTGCCCCGCCAGGATCACGCCAAAGCGCAGCGCCACCACGCGCGCGCCGAATTGCGCGGGGCGCGCGGCTTCCGCTTCCCAGTCGCGCGCGAGCGCCGCCAGAAAGTCGCTTCCCGGCGCGCTCTGCTCGGTCAATTCCTCGTCGCCACGGTCGCCGTAGTACCCGATTGCTGAAGCCGAGACGAATACCTGCGGCGGCTGGCTGAGTCTGGCAAGTGCGCTGACCAACTGCCGCGTGGCGTCCACGCGGCTGCTCCGCAGTACGCGCTTGCGCGCGTCGCTCCAGCGGCCTTCCGCAATCGAAGCCCCAGCCAGATTGACGACCGCCTGGGCGCCTTCGGCGGCGGCAGAATCCAACTCGCCCGCAAGCGGATCCCAGCGCACACCACCTGCCGATTGGCCGCCGGGCTTGGCGCTTTGCGGGCGCGCCAAGCGGCAGACCGTGTGCCCTTCGCGGCCCAGCGCTTCAACCAACGCGGTTCCTACAAACCCTGACGAACCTGAAATCAGGATTTTCATTGCGGCGTCCTCCCGGAGGTGAATCCCAACTGGGCGGACCTGGCGCATGGGCCTTCCGCCCTATGGCAACGTACGGCGGCGGCCGCCGCAGGTCAAGATGTCCATCGGCCCCGGGCGAGGTTCGCTCGGCCCCAACTCACCGTCGGCCGCTGTGGAAAAGCCCTCCGCGAGAAGCTAGAATGGCAGCCATGCGCGTGCGCGTGCTGTTTTTCGGCCGGTTGAAGGAGATTGTCGGCTGCGCCGAGGACGAAGCGGAACTCTCGGAAGGCGCCCGCGTCGAAGACTTGTTTGCGCGCTACGGCAGCCGCTACCCGGAGCTCAAGCGGTACCGCTCCTCAGTCGTGGCCTCGGTGAACCAGGAATTTGCTGCGTGGCGCGCGCCGCTTTCGGGCGGCGACGAAGTGGCGTTCTTGCCTCCGGTCAGCGGCGGCCAATCGCTCGGCGCCGACACCCGGGTGAGTCAAGACATCATCGAATTGGTGAGGGGGCCCATCGGCAGCGCGGAAATCGTCGCACAAATGAAGGCTCCGGAGGACGGCGCCGTCGTCGTGTTCGACGGCATCGTGCGCAACCACTCCGGCGGCCGGCGGACGCTCTACCTCGATTACGAAGCCTACGAGCCGATGGCGCTCGCCAAGATGCGCGAGATCGGCGCCGCAATCCGCAGCAAGTTTCCCATCCACCGCGTCGCCATGGTCCATCGGCTGGGGCGCCTGGAGATCGGCGAAACCAGCGTGTTCATCGCCATCAGCTCGCCGCACCGCCGCGCCGCCTTCGACGCCTGCCGCTTTGCCATCGACACCCTCAAGCGCACCGTGCCCATCTGGAAGAAGGAATATTTCGCCGATGGTTCCGTCTGGGCGGAAGGCGAGCAGCCACCCATCAAACCCGCAGCAGGCTCCGGCGAATCTACCTCCTAGATGCTCGGAAGCCGCCTCATTCGTTTAAGCGCCGAGTATGTCCTGCTGGTGCTGATCTTGCTCCCGCTGGCCGCGCTCTCGCAGGCGCCGCCGCGTTCCGAGCAGAGACCCCCGGCGCCCGCCCGGGAGCCCGGCCGCATCCAGGTCGAGGTCAATCTGGTCACCATCATGGCCAACGTGCTCGATCAAAACGGTCGGCCCGCGCCGCACCTGCCCAAGGAGGCGTTCGAGCTGTACGAGGAGGGAGTCCGGCAGAAGATCGAAGTCTTCGAAGCGGAAACGCAACGGCCACTCGATCTCGCGTTGATGATTGATTCGAGCCTGAGCACGCTCAAGGAATTCACCTTCGAGCGCGAAGCCGCGGCGCACTTCATCCGCCAGGTCGTGCGGCCCGGCGACCGCCTGGCGGTCTTCGAATTTGCCGATGCGGTGACGCAGCTCACCGAATTTTCCTCCGACGTGCCGCTGTTGCAGTCAGCGGTCCGGCACATCCAGTCGGGGGCAGGGACAGCGCTTTACGACGCCGTGTATCTGGGCTCGGAGACGCTCGGCAAGCGCCCGCCGGAGCGCCGGCGCGTGCTCGTGCTCGTGACCGACGCGGGCGAAACCACCAGCCGCGTGAACTTCGAAGCTGCGCGTCGCGCGGCCCTGCGCTCGGAGGCCATGCTCTACACCGTGGTGATTCGCCCGGTGAAGTCGGAAAGCGGCCGCAACACCGCCGGCGAGCACGCTCTGGAGACCATCACTGAGAACGCTGGCGGCGCAATGTATTATCCTGACAGCGTGGCCGACCTCGACCGCATCTTCGACCGCATTGACAGCGAACTGCGCACACAGTACCGCCTGGGCTATTATCCCGACCCGCGCCCGCCGGCCCGCAGCTTTCGCCGCGTGGAGTTGCGCGTGAAGCCGTCTGGGGCTGGTGAGAGGGACGAATATACCGTGCACTACCGCCAGGGCTACTTCACCGCCGGAGCGCCCGAATGAACCCGTTCCTCGAGGTCGCCATCGAAGCGGCACGCGAGGCGGGCGGGATTGTTATGGCTGAGTTCGATCGGCCGAAGAAAATCGGTTACAAAGGCGAAGTGGATCTGGTGACTGAGGCCGACCGGAGGTCCGAGGCGGCTGTCGTCAGCCGCCTGCGCAGCCATTTTCCCAAGCACGCCATCGTGGCCGAAGAAGGCAGCGGCCGCGAAACCCTTCCGCGCCCCGGCGAAGCGCTCTCGGGCTATCGCTGGTACGTGGATCCGCTCGACGGCACCACCAACTTTGCGCACGGCTACCCGTGCTTTTGCATCTCCATCGGCCTTGCCGAAGACACCCCGGAAAACGAAGACCTGCTGGTCGGCGTGGTCTATAACCCGGTGAACGGGGAACTCTTCACTGCGGCAAAGGGGGAAGGGGCGTTCCTCGATCACAAGAAGATCCAAGTTTCCTCGATCGAGCGCTTGGGCTCGAGCCTGCTCTCGACCGGCTTCCCCAGCATCAAACGCGCGCAAAACCCCAACATCCACTACTACTGGGATTTCACGCTGCGCTCGCACGGTGTGAGGCGCGACGGCTCGGCCGCACTCGACCTGGCCGGGGTGGCCTGCGGGCGCTTCGACGGCTTCTGGGAGTTCGGCCTCAAGCCGTGGGACACCGCGGCGGGCGTCCTGCTGCTGCGCGAGGCCGGAGGCACGGCCACCGACTTTGCCGGGCGGCCGTACCATCCGGGCGGGCCGGAGCTGCTGGCCTCGAACCGGCGCATCCACGCCGAGATGCAGCGCGTCGCCGCCGATATTGCCGAGCGCGCCTCGCCGCGTTCCGGCTGATTCCTCAGGCGCCCACGCTGAGCGAGTCTAAAACTCTAGGCGCAATTGAAACGCGATCATGCGTGGAGTGCTATCCCCGCCCAAACCGACGCCGAGTAAACTAGTCGGCGGAGAGGTCGTGTAAGTAAGCGCTCCAAATCCAGTCTGGGTAGAAGGCTTTCCTGGAATGCCAGCCAGCGCCATGCTTGGAAGTCCGAAATTCGGATGATTAAATACATTGAAGAGCTGGACGTCGAACCGCAGCTTCAACTGCTCGGTTAAGGGAAACCATTTCGATAGGTAGAAGTCACTCCACGTGAAATTGGGACCGCGTAGCGCGTTGCGCCCGAGGTTCCCGAATTGACAATTCCTCGGACTGTCGCCCCCGAAGCATGCACCAGTACTCGGGTCAACAGTCGAGACAAAAGCATCCGGATTGAGCCACTGAACCGTGCCCGGTTGTGTGACACCTGGAATCGGATTGTGTTCATAGAGCGGCGCGCCGGGAACAACGCTTGCGAATTGCGGCCCACTGCCGTTCACAATGCCATTTCCATTTGCGGAATACGGCGTGCTCAGGACAGAAAACGGAATCCCACTATGCCAAAACACGGTTCCCGACACTTGCCAGCCGTTCAGCGCGTATCCAAGAGGCCGGTTCCCGACCTTGACTGGCAATTGATAGACGTATTGAGCGTTGAGATTGTGCCGGATGTCGTAGTCACAGGGACCGTAGTCCCGTGCTAAGTCTCCTGGGAGAGGGGACAAGATTCCTCCGGCCGAGAACTGCAGGAATCCGCCGTTTGAGACGGTGTCCATGCAACGGCTCCAGGTGTAGTTCAGTTGTCCCATGAAGCCGTTTCCAAGACGCTTCGCCGCGCTCAGCTGCAAACCGTTGTAGTGACTGGTCGCTCCGGTCGAAAACTGTGTCACGGCCCCAAACCTAGGATCTGGCGGCTGCAGGTCGCGGAAGGGTGCAAAACAGCCCTGGCACGCCGTTTGATAACCATTCACCTGAGTCAGATAGGGTTGGTTCACCGCACGAGTGCCAACGTACTGGGCACGGACGTTTCCTGTAGTTCCCAACTGGTGTTCCAGGCCAAGACTCCACTCCATGAAGTAGGGCGCGTGAAGTTTTCCGTCGGGTACCGCCGTGATGGCGACCGGCGGAAGGCAAGCCATAGGATTGGCCTGCGGTGACGCGCAGGAAAGCTGGCCTTGCGGAAATCCCGAACTGAAGGTTTGATTTGCCGCGAGGGTTGCGTCGACGGCGCTTTCGGGCACACCGGGTGCAATGGCTATCCCACCGACCGTGCCGAGAAGACCTCCCTGGAATGTCCGCACATACGGCGGATTCATTCCGATGACGTCCGCAACATTGCCCGGCAAGATGTCACTGAACAGCCCGAAACCAGCCCGAAGTACCCAGTTTGGCGCAAACTGCCACGCGATGGCTGTTCTGGGTTGCAGTATCGCGAGGGGCGTCGAGGAAAATACGTTGTCGAGATTGGTCTGGATGGAGGCGTTCAAGGGCTGATTCACATCATGCGAGATGGAATTGAAAGATCCGGTCAGCCGAGCAATGTGCTGATGCGGATTCAACGGATTGGAATTCAATGTATCTCGTATCCCGTAGGTCCACGTCAGCTTCTTGGTCACCTTCCAAGTGTTCTGTGCATAGAGATCGAGATTGAGGAAGTTGAAGGGTTCGTTCGCTGAGGTGGGGAAAGTCCTCGTCGCGGTAGAGGCCACTCCGTAAATGTATTGCGGGAGGGTGCTGTAAGTCACGGTTGGGACCGTTCCCTGCCCGAAGTCATAGTCGTTCAGGCGAAAGATTCTGGTGTTCGTTCCAAACCTGAATTCGTGGGCGCCATGGCTCCAAGCCAGATTGTCATTGATAAAGAACCGGGAGGCACGCCTGCCTTGAACCCAGATGTTGTCCAGACCTCCGGTGGTTGTAAAGGGAGCATTCGCTCCGCTGCCTTGCAAAACGATGGGAAACGCGGAAAGAGTCTTCTGAAAATCCGCTGGCCGGAATAGGCTCTCGTACCACGAAAATGCCGGGTTGAAGTAATTCACAAGGTTCTGCGAAAAAACGTGCGTATATCCCGCAGCAAAAGAGTAGAGAGGTTGAGGGGAAAGAGCGTTGAACAAGGGGTTGACGGGATCTGTATAGGCGGCCTGGAGTCCGTTGTCCGTCTGAAAGCGGAACCAGGAGGTGTTTTTCTCATTGATGTTGTAATCGATTCGGACCGTCTGGACCTGTTCATGATCAGTGCTGGAATGCGAAATGCTCTGACGATTGGCACAACCGTTTCCATCATTCGCAATTGCGGGCTCAACTCCACCGACATCGAACGGACAGCCAAGCACCGTGAGAGGCGTTCCGTTGGTATTTCCGTATAGCGAAAACATCTCTTGAAAGAAGGACACCGATTGGGGTTGTGGCGGATAGATCGATCCGGACACCGAGTCCGTGCCACCGAGCGGAAGTTGCTGCAAGACGTACCTTTGGAATGCAGGAGTCGGAACGGTCGCTGGGGTAACGATGGGCAGTGCAATCCGAACCCATTCAGTGTCGAAGAAGAAAAACAGCTTGTTGTGCAGGATGGGACCCCCCAAACTGCCGCCGAAATGGTTCACCGTGGATCGCGGTTTCTGATTCCCGGGTATCGCGTTGGTGAAGTAGTCCGCCGCATTCAAGATCGAGCCATTCCATAACTCATACAGATTTCCGTGCAAGTCGTTCGTGCCGGATTTCGTGACGTAGTTGACCTGCGAGGCGCCGTATCGCCCTTGGTCGACGGCGTAGGAAAGGGTGTTGACGGTCACTTCGGAGATCGAGTTCAGCCCCAGGACCAGATTTGTCGAGAGGCCGCTATTGAGATTCGTGAGCGGGTCGTTCGTTTCGAGCCCATCGACGATGTAGCCGTTCGAAAGAGCTGGCAGCCCGTTGAATTCCACATTGCCAAACCCGTTCGTGCCGCCAACAAAATCATTGCCGCTGCCCGCCGTGTTCATGAGAGCCCCTGGGGCAAACTGCAGGGGGTATGTAAGATCACCGCCCGGATTTGGAAGATTTTCCAGCGTATGTGCGTTGAGAGTCGTCGAGGTGTTCACCTTCCCTGGGTTCACCAGTGGAGGCTGGGAGCTGACCTCAACGGTTTGCTTTGATTGAGCCACTTCGAGAGCGAAATCGACTGTTTGCTTCTGGCCCAGGCCAGAAGATACAGCGTCATTCTGCTGCGACTGAAAACCTTCTGCGTCCACCTTGACCGAGTACGTACCGGGCTTTAGCTGTGGAAAGTTGAACCGGCCCGATTCATCGGTCCTCGCACCTCGCTTCAGTCCAGTCTCCTTATTCGTGACCGTCACCGCAGCACCAGGCACCGCCGCGCCGCTTGCATCCCTCACTTGGCCGATGATCGCGCTGGTAGTTTCACCTTGGGAGAAGGCTGCTTCAGGCAAGAGAAAAGGAAACGATGCGACAAAAACAAATATCGAGAGAGCCTTGCGCAGCATGGTTGTGGAACTTATTCCATTCGTCGGGACCGTTCGCATACACTTAACCTTACTTAAGATAACTTGTTAATGCAAGCAAATACGGTCCGAAACGGCGAAATCTAGTTGGTGGGCAACCTGAAGGGGAATGAATGAATTAGGCGTTTCTCGAAAGGTGAGCCTGTCAGATGTCAATTCACCAACTGTCGGGATTCCGGTATACTCCGCCCGTTCCAAACCTGAAGCGTGTCACCCGAATGCTGGGTTAGTATGTGCGTCCGTCCCACGCGTCGCTAACCGTGAAGACTGCGAACCACCAACAGCAAGAAACGTCATCAAGTGCGCAGCGATTCAAAGTGGCTGTCGTGCAGGCAACTCCAGTTGTATTCGACCGTGAGCGGACGATCGAGAAAGTTCACGCTCTTTCGACTGAGGCGGCTCGCAAGGGCGCCCGCTTTGTCCTCTTTCCCGAAGCGTTTGTTTCTGCTTATCCGCGAGGGCTCAATTTTGGCGCCGTGATCGGTTCGCGTTCCGAGGAAGGCCGCGAAGACTTTCGGCGGTATTGGGAGAGCAGCGTGAACGTTCCCGGTCCTGCGGTTGAAGCGCTCAGCCGAACGGCGCGAAGCAACAGCATCTACCTTGTCGTTGGCGTCGTCGAGCGGGACCGTGGCACCCTCTATTGTTCCGTATTGTTCTTCGCACCCGACGGCAGCTACCTGGGCAAGCATCGCAAGGTCATGCCAACTGCTTCCGAGCGGCTAGTCTGGGGTTTTGGCGATGGCTCCACGATGCCCGTGTTCGATACGCCGTTGGGAAAGATCGGCGCAGTGATCTGCTGGGAGAACTATTTGCCTTTGATGCGGGCGGCGATGTACGCGAAGGGCATCGAGATTTATTGCGCGCCCACAGCGGATGCTCGTGATTCCTGGATCGCTTCCGTCCGCCATATCGCTGTCGAGGGCCGGTGCTTCGTGCTGTCCTGCAACCAGTTCGCCTTCCGGCGCGACTTCCCGGCCGATTATCGTTCGGTCTTTGGTGACGATCCCGATGCAGTTCTGATTCGCGGCGGGAGCTGCATCGTCGATCCGTTCGGCAATTTTCTCGCCGGACCGAACATGGATGGCGAAGCGATTCTGATCGCCGAGGTCGATCGCGCGCAGATCGTCCGCGGAAAATTCGACCTGGATGTCGTCGGCCATTATGCACGGCCAGAGATCTTCCAACTCCACGTGGACGAGCGGCCTAAACAACCAGTGACCACTCACAGCTCCGAAGCAAGCGGGGAGACAGAACCAACCACCCCGACGACCACGAACACAGCCAACAGGCGGTTCCTTCCGAACACACGATGATTAGTACACGTGTCACGGAGCGCTTTGGCATCCGGCACCCGATCGTCTGTGCGCCAATGGCGTATATTACCGGCGGGGCGCTCGCGGCCGCGGTGTCTCACGCCGGTGGGCTGGGAGTCGTTGGCGGAAGCTATGCAGGGACGCTGGGTGGGGAACCCGACTTGGAAACTGAACTTGCTCTAGCGAAATCAGGCAAATTCGGCGTGGGATTCATCACCTGGGCTCTGGAGCGTTCGCCAAAGGTGCTGACGAAAGCCTTGAAGCACTCGCCGGTTTGCGTTTTCCTCTCATTTGGCGACCCTGGTCCGTTTGCGGCAGAGATCCGCGAAGCTGGCGCCGCGCTCATCTGCCAGGTGCAGTTCATGTCGCACATCGATATGGCTCTGAAGGCTGGTGCCGCAGCTATCGTCGTACAAGGGACCGAAGCGGGGGGACATGGAGCATCCCGTTCAACGTTTCCGTTCGTTCCGGAAGCTGCCGATTACCTGAAGCAGCACTCGCCCGAAACTTTGCTGCTTGCCGCTGGAGGCATAGCCGACGGAAGGGGACTGGCAGCAGCTCTGATGCTGGGTGCAGATGGTGTAGTAGTCGGGACGCGTCTTTGGGCCTCGGCTGAAGCGCTCACCCCGAAGGCTCACACTGACAAGGCCATCGGTGTGACCGGCGATTCGACCATTCGGACGAAAGTTCTCGATGCGCTGCGCGGCGTTCCTTGGCCGAGGGAATACTCGTTCCGCTTCCTGAAGAACAAGCTGACCGACGAACGGGCTGACCGGGAAGGCGAGGCGTTCCGCGCATTCGGCACGCTGTCTGCGAAATACGCCCAGGCGCGCGTGCAGAACGACCTCGATACCGTCGCAGTCGTCTGCGGAGAGGCTGTAGGTCTGCTCAGGGACCGCCCGAGTGCTGAATCCATCGTGAATTCGATGGCTGCACAGGCTGCAGATCTCCTCCGTAACGGCGGCAAGCTCAAGTTCACGTCGCAATCGTGAGAGTTGTGCAACCTAATGAGTTTGGGGTGATTTGGCTGCTGCTAGGTGGGCAATCCATTGTGGCTTGGAGTGACTCGGGTGCCGCGTCCCTTTCCGGTTTTTGGCGAAAGGGTGTGTTTTTTTTCTGCATTTGGCTGATTAACGTCCTTCTAGGAAAACTGACCGAGCGCTTTTGGGCCATCGCTTCGTTGACTCGGCTGGGGCGCAATGCTAGGCTGCCGCATCACGGAATCACGCGCCCATGCCGCGCCACTCGAACCGAACTGTAAAGAACGAGCGCAAGGAGAACCCAGTGAGGTGTGTCGCTCCCGCCGTTTGATCTCCCGCCCGCATGCGCGTCGTTGACCTCATCCGCCGCAAGCGCGACTCCGGGGAGCTCGCCCGTGAAGAAATCGAGTTCCTGATCGAAGGCTACACCCGCGACGAAATCCCGGACTACCAGATGGCTGCCTGGCTGATGGCCGTCGTGCTGAAGGGCATGACCCGTGCGGAGCTCGCCGCGCTGACCGAGGCCATGTTGTATTCAGGGAAGGTGCTCAATTTTACCGACCTTCGGCCGAAGCACCCGCACTCACTGGAAGCCATCCCCGGCCTGGTGGACAAGCACTCGACCGGCGGCGTTGGCGACAAGACCTCGCTCGTGATCGCTCCGGTGGCTGCCGCGGGCGGATTGCTCGTGCCCATGATCAGCGGCCGCGGCCTGGGTCACAGCGGCGGCACGTTGGACAAGCTGGAGTCGATTCCGGGTTTCCGCGTCAACCTGACGCATGAGGAGTTCCGCTACGTCCTCAGCTTCTGTGGTTGCGCCCTGATCGGCCAGACCGCAGAGATCGCCCCCGCTGATAAGAAGATCTACGCGCTCCGCGACGTCACCGGCACGGTCGAGAGCCCTTACCTGATCTGCGCCTCGATCATGAGCAAGAAGTTGGCCGAGGGCATCGAAGCGCTCGTGCTCGACGTCAAGACTGGTTCGGGCGCCTTCATGAAGAAAGAAGAAGACGCCGTCGCGCTGGCCGAGCTGATGGTGGAGACTGGCCGGAGGATGGGCAAGAAAGTCGTCGCGTTGATTACGGACATGGATCAGCCGCTCGGGCGCAAGGCGGGCAATGCGCTCGAAGTCGAGGAGGCGCTCGAGGTGCTCCACGGCGGCGGGCCGGAGGACCTCCGCGAAGTGTGCCTGGAGCTGGCAGCGTGGATGTTTCATCTAGGAGAACGCGTGGACAGCCTGGCAGATGGCAGGAGGCTCGCCGCAGAAATGATTGCAACCGGCCGCGCCCGTGATAAATTCCGCGAGATTGTCACGCTGCAGGGCGGTGACGCGGCGGTGGTGGACGATCCCGATCGGCTGCCTCGGGCGCGCCACACCGCGGATGTGTTGAGCCCGGCGAGCGGCTACGTCGCGGGCACGCAGTGCGAGCAGTTGGGCATCGCCTGCGTGGTGCTGGGGGGCGGACGGGAGAAGAAAGAGGATTCCATTGATCACGCAGTGGGGCTGGTTTTTCACAAAAAGGTCGGCGATTCTGTGAAACAGCACGAACCGCTCTGCACCATCCACTACAACTCCGAGGCACGCCTGTCCGAGGCGCGCCGGTTGGTCGAGCAGAGCTACCGCATCGAGCCGTCTGCGCCGCGGCAGAGAAGGCCGCTGGTTCATCGGGTCATCGGCGAGTAAGTGAGGCATAGGGGGGAGCGCATGGGGCGATGGACCGGGATTCTCGGGCTCCTGACCATGATGGGCCTGGCGTACACCTTCTCCACCAGCCGCCGCTCCATCCGCCTGAAGACGGTTTTGTGGGGCCTGGGCCTGCAGATCGTTTTCGCCTTGTTCGTGCTGAAATACGAGTACGGCCGCCGACTGTTCGAGGCTGCGGGCAGTGCGGTCAACCGGTTGCTGGGCTACTCCTACGCCGGCTCCGCATTCGTCTTCGGCGAGCTGGGCCAGAAAACTTCCTCGATGGGGTTTTACTTTGCCTTCCAGGTGCTGCCCACGATCATTTTCATCGCCGCATTTTTTGCCGTGCTTTACTACCTGGGGATCATGCAGCTCATCATCAAGGCGGCGGCCTGGGTGATGCAGCGGGTGATGGGAGCGAGCGGCGCCGAATCGCTCAACGTCGCCGCCAGCATCTTCATGGGCCAGACCGAAGCGCCGCTGACGATTCGCCCGTTTCTGCCACAGGTGACGCGCTCGGAGCTGATGACCATCATGACCAGCGGGATGGCACACGTCTCCGGCGGCATCATGGCGGCCTACATCGCTTTCGGCATTGAAGCAAAGCACCTGCTGGCCGCCGTCATCATGACCGCCCCGGGGACTCTGCTGATGGCCAAGATGCTCGTGCCGGAGACCGAGCAGGCGGTGACCGCGGGACGCGTGGTCATGCCCAAGGATGAGACACAGAAGGACGAAAACTTCCTGGGGGCGATCGCCCGGGGCACGACCGACGGCTTGAACCTGGCCATCAACGTCGCGGCCATGCTGATTGCCTTTCTGGCCCTGATTGCGCTGGCCAACGGCATCCTCGGCGGCCTACACAACTGGCTGGGCGGGCACGGAATCGCGTGGTTCCCCTCGAGCCTCCAGCAGGTTTTCGGCTGGCTTTTTGCGCCGGTCGCCTGGGTGATCGGCATCCCCTGGCACGACTGCCGCGCGATCGGCAACCTACTGGGCACGCGCATGGTGCTCAACGAGTTGGTGGCCTTTTCGTTCCTGGGGTCGATGAGAGGGTCGCTCGACCCGCGCTCGTTCACGATTGCCACCTTTGCCCTGTGTGGCTTCGCCAACTTCAGCTCCATCGGCATCCAGATCGGTGGCATCGGGGCGCTGGCACCCAACAAGCGCAGCGAGCTGGCCAAACTCGGCATCCGCGCCATGCTGGCCGGCACGATGGCCAACCTGATGTCGGCCTCTATCGTGGGGATCCTGTTGACCCGGTGAGGATCTGGCCATGACGCCGCGCACGAAAAAGAGCAATCCCTCCGGCGCCGAATTCGCCCGCGCCGAACGCGCCGCGAAGTTCATTCTGTCGAAGACAAAGCTTCGCCCGCGCATCGGCTTGGTGCTCGGCAGCGGTCTGGGCGCCTTTGCCGACGAGTTTGCCTTGGCCACGCGCATCCCCTATGAAAGGATCCCGCATTACCCGCGCTCGACCGCCGTCGGCCACGCCGGCCGGCTGGTGATCGGCAAGGTCGGGGCCGTGCCGGTGGCGGCGATGCAGGGCCGCGTCCATTTCTACGAGGGCTATTCGCTGAAGGAGGTCATCTTTCCCATGCGTGTGTTCGGCCGGATGGGCGTCCGCGCCGTCGTCCTGACCAACGCCGCCGGCGGGATCAGTCGCGAGTACAAGCAGGGCTGCTTGGTCGTGCTGCGCGACCACATCAATTTGCAGGGCTCGAATCCCTTGATCGGGCCCAACGATCCGCGCTTCGGCCCGCGCTTCCACGATATGAGCCAGGCGTACTCGAAAACGTATCGGCAGATGGTGCTCGAGGAAGGTCGCCGGCTCGGAGCCACCATCCACGAAGGCGTCTATGCCGCGCTTACCGGGCCGAGCTATGAAACGCCCGCGGAGATCCGTTATCTCGAGAAGATCGGTGCGGACCTGGTCGGGATGTCCACCGTGCCCGAGGTCATTGCCGCCCGCCACATGGATATCCGCGTGCTCGGCATTTCCTGTGTGACGAATCTGGCGGCCGGCATCCTCGATCAGCCCATCCACCACGAGGAAGTGCTGGAGACCGGCGAGCGCGTCAAAGGCCAGTTTGTCGCGCTGCTGCGCGCGGTCATCCCACGCCTGGCCGCGGATGTGGCCTGAGGACGGCCATGGGGCCACCAATGGGCGAACACGACACACTGATTGCCGCAGCCAAGCAGGCGCGCGAGAACGCCCACGCGCCGTACTCGAATTTCCGCGTGGGCGCAGCGCTGCGCGCCCGCTCCGGCCGCATCTATACCGGCTGCAACGTCGAGAATGCCACCTACGGCTTGACCGTTTGCGCCGAACGCGTGGCCATCTTCAAGGCCATTTCGGAAGGGGAACGCGGCTTCAACGCCATCGCGGTGGTGGCCCAGACCGACGTGCTCACCCCGCCTTGCGGGGCCTGCCGGCAGATCATCTGGGAGTTCTGCGGCGACGTCGAGGTCATTCTGGCCAACCTGAAAGGTCAGACGGAAGTGCATCGCATGTCGGAGCTGTTTCCCCGGCCCTTCGATTCCTCGTTTCTTTAGCTCGTTGAAACCACAGGTGAACACAGATGAGCACTGAAGGGAGAGGCCGAAGGACCCAGAATCGGCGCAAATGTCCGTCAGCACCCCGCTCCCGCCTCCGAAATCTGAGACTTCGACTCTCTCTCTTTCTTTATCTGTGTTTATCTGTGCTCATCCTTGGTGCCAGTGTCTCGCTCGTCGGTCAGGGGCCGCCGGCGAAGCCGCAGCCGGGGCGCGCAAAGATTGATCTGCTGGTGACCGGCGGAACCATCGTCACGATGGACGGTCAGCGGCGGATTCTCGAGGACGGCGCGGTCGCCGTTCGCGGCGACGCGATTGTGGCGGTGGGTCCCCGCGCGGAACTCGCCGCGCGGTATCTTCCCGCGCGGCGCATCGAGACCCGCGGCAAGCTGGTCCTCCCGGGTCTGATCAACGGCCACACGCACGCGCCCATGACGCTGCTGCGCGGCTTGGCTGACGACGTCACCCTCCAGGAGTGGCTCGAGAAGTACATCTTCCCAGCCGAAAAGCGCAACGTCACCGAGGATTTTGTCACCTGGGGCACGCGGCTAGCCGCGCTCGAAATGATTCGCGGCGGGACCACCACCTTTGCCGATATGTATTACTTCGAGGACGCCATCGCCCGCGAGACCAAGGCCGCCGGGATGCGCGGCGTGTTGGGCGAGACCATCCTCGATTTCCCCGCGCCCGACCACAAAACGTCTGCTGAGGCCCTCGCCGTCACGGAAAGCTTCCTGAAGCGGTGGAAGGGCGACCCCTTGATCCGCGCTGCGGTAGCTCCGCATGCGATTTATACCAACTCGGAAAAGACGCTCCGGGATAGCGCGGCGCTGGCCCGGCGCTACGGCGCACCGATTGTGATCCACGTGGCGGAGACGAAGCGCGAGCTGGAGGAGAGCCGGAGGGAGCACGGGCTCTCGCCGGTGCGGTACCTGGAAGAGATCGGCCTGCTCGGCCCGGACGTGCTGGCGGCGCACTGCGTCTGGGTGGATGCCGCTGACATCGCGGTGCTAGCGGCTCAGGGGGTGGGCTGCGTACACAACCCGTCGAGCAACATGATGCTGGCCAGCGGCGTCGCGCCGGTCGTGGAGATGCGCGCTGCGGGAGTGCGGCTGGGCCTGGGCACCGACGGCCCCGCGGGGAGCAACAACGACCTCGACCTGATGGAGGAGATGGACCTGGCCGCCAAGCTCCAGAAGATCACGCGCATGGACCCGCGCGCGCTCGGAGCCCAGCAAGCGCTGGAGATGGCCACCATCGACGGCGCCAGAGCGCTGCACATGGAGTCCGAGATCGGCTCGCTCGAGCCCGGCAAGAAGGCGGACCTGATTGTGCTCGCCCTTGACGCTCCGCACGCCGTGCCGCTCTATCACATCTATTCGCAGATTGTGTACGCGTTGAAGGCGAGCGACGTCGAAACGGTGGTCATTGCCGGCCGGACGGTCATGGCGAATCGGCGCGTCCTGACACTGAACGAGCCGGAGGTGATCGCGAAGGCTCGCGAGTACGGAGCGAAGGTAAAGCGGTCGCTGGCGCCGCCGCCAAAGTAAACTCTCCCCTGACGGTTACTCCTAATTAGCATTTCTCACCAGACTGGGAAGTGAAAGCGCTGCACAGGCTGAAAGCCCGGGCTAACTGCTTGTCCGGCTCTGGCTGCGCTGCCGGTGGAGTTTGCCGGCCGCGGTCCGCAGGATGTCAGGAATGTTCCTGTTGGACGCCAGCATCTTCAGGTCCTGAGCAGTGATGTTCGGGAGGAGGTGCAGGGAAGCGTCGAGAGGCGTTTTCGGGTTCTGCACCAGGTTGCGAACCACGTTGTAGTTTTTTAGGAAGCTGCGGTTTGCGCTGATCAGGCGCAGCACTTCCTCGCTTAGGTTGGCCATGGCCGAAAAGGATTCTGCCTCGCGGTCGGTGATCCGCGGCGATTGCAGGACCGCCCGCTGGACCACCCGGCAAGGGTCGCGGATCAGCACCAGCCGCTCCTCGCGATTCCCCTTCAGGGCCAGTTGCACGCGCTCGACCACGCGCATCCGTGCGAGCCGCTGGAGCAGAGTCTGCTGCCGGGTGCGATCGGGCTCGGCGGCGGTCACGGCGTCCGCAATGGCGGCTTCGTCGCTCCGTTCCTGCTGAAGCTCCTGGAGTTGGAGGCGCTGCTCGCTGGTCACGGAAGACGACGTTGCCAGCGCTGCGGCCACGCCCGGCATGGAGCTTAACCGATCCAGGTCATCCATCAGCGCTTGCACGGCTGCGGTGGTCAGATGCGGGCACACCGCGATGAGGCATGCGGCGGGGCAACTCGGGTTTTTTGCCATGGCGTCCGCGATGCCGGGCTGATCTGCGAAATACTTGGCGCAGTAACGAAATAGGTGCGGCGCCACGTCCGCTTTCGCCAGAGCGGCTAGAGTCGCCCCCGTTGGCTGGGAGAGCAGAGCTCCGCCAGCGCGTTCCGAGATCATCTCGTCCGGGTCCGCCGCCAGGACGGCCAGCAGCTCGACGCGCTCTTCCGGGCTGAGCGACGCCGTGCCCGAGCAGACGGCGAGCTTCCGCGCGCGGTCCGCGCGGCCGGAGCGGATTTCCTGGACAAGCCCTGGGTTAATCGGGTCCTCCGGGCGTTTTCTTGAGGTCGTTGCGCGTGAGGGTGACCTTGCCGGGCTGGCCGGGCGGGCCCATGGGAGCCATGGTCTGGCCATTCAATTCGAGCAGCAGAGCGCTCGAATTGCTCGCGCCGACTTCGAACCGCTCCTGGGCCCCGAAGTGCTGGCTTTCTCCTGCGGTCATCTTGCCTTCAAATACGCTTTTGCCGTCGGCGATCACACTGACTTGCGCCGTTTTCCCCGCGGACACGGTTAATTCGAGCATCGCCGGCTGCGCCGACGCCGCGCCGGTCAAGGGAGTGGCGGCTGCCTGTCCTGACTGCGCCGAAGGAGCCGGCGAGGATGCTGGGGGAACAGCGCTCGGCGCTGCGGGCTGCGCCGCAGAGGGTGTCGTTGCCGACGCGCCGCCGAGCGATTGAGGCGTCGTTGGCCTCGCCCCGGCCGGTGCGGTAACGCGCGCGGCGCGCCCGAAGATGTGGCGACGCCAGGCAAACCAGCCGCCCGCCGCCACCGCAACCACCACCAGCAGCACAACCAGCCAGAGCCACCGCGCCCCGGCCTTCTCCGAGGGCGAAGTCTTGGCCCAGACGGCCACATCGGGCCGGTCATTGGTGGCCAGCGCATACTCGGCCACCAGGTTCTCCTCGTCCAGGCCGAGGAAGCGAGCGACGGCGCGAACAAACCCGCGGTTGAAGATGCCGCCCGGCAGCCGGTCCCACTGTTCGTCCTCGAGCGCCTCCAGGAAGCGCGTGCCGATGCGCGTGGCTGAGGAGATCTCGTCGAGAGATACGCCCCGCATTTCTCGTTCGCGTTTGAGGTGCTCGCCGAAGGTGCTTTTGGTCATTTCGAGCAAATCGCGCGAAACCGACAGATGCTGGCAATATAGGCGGCCGCAGAAAGAGTGTCAATCGGCCCTGCTGCGGAAGCGCAAACACGGAAATAGGCCCATGAATCCTGCGAAACATCCCCGAGCGTGCGTGTTGCACCCCGCGAAGTCCGTTGCTTATAATCCGGACTGCCCCAAGGGGCTGGGTCCGCGTCCTCACATATCGAGTCAAGGTCAGGCGTAGAGTGGAGGAAACCAAGAATTTTACTGGCGTTGAGCGTCGCCGCAACCCCGCTACGAAGGTGGACCAGCGCGAGGCCGGCGAGGTCGCCGTCTTTCACGAGCTCGGCAAGGCCCTCACGAGTTCCCTCCAGCTCGACCAGGTCCTCCGCACCATCATGGAAAAGATCGACGAATTTCTCCGGCCGGACACCTGGTCGCTCCTGCTGGTGGATGAGGCCAAGCAGGAGCTCTACTTCGAGCTGGCCATCGGCAAGGGAGCGCAGGCGCTGAAGGACGTCCGCATCAAACTGGGGCAGGGCATTGCCGGCTGGGTGGCGCAAAAGGGTTCGGCCGTCATCGTGCCGGACGTGAGCAAGGACACCCGTTTCTTCTCCCAGGTGGATGAGCGGACGAAGATGGAGACGCATTCGATCGTCGGCGTTCCGGTGCGCTTCCGCGACCACTGCCTGGGCGTGATCGAGCTGGTCAACTGCGTGGGGCCGAACGGCTTCAATGATCGCGACTTGGCCCTGCTCGAAGCCCTGGCCGATTTTGCCGCCATCGCCCTCGAGAACGCCCGGCATGTCCAGCGCATCCACGAGCTGACCATCACCGACGACTGCACCAGCCTCTACAACGCCCGCCACCTCAATTTCATCCTGGAGACCGAGGTGTACCGCTCGCAGCGCTATGCCTACGAGTTCTCGCTGGTCTTCATTGACCTGGACTTCTTCAAGAAGGTCAACGACACTTACGGCCACCTCATTGGCTCGAAGCTCCTGGCGGAGATCGGCTCGATGATCAAATCTCACTGTCGGCTGATTGACTTCGCCTTTCGTTATGGCGGAGACGAATTCGTTGTCCTGTTGCCGCAGACCTCGAAGGAAAACGCCTGCGTCGTGGCGTGCCGCCTGCACCGGCTGATCCGCGATACCGTCTGGCTCCAGTCCGAAGGGCTGGACGTGCACATCACCGCCAGCGTCGGCGTGGCCTCTTATCCCTCGGATTCCCGCACCAAGGTAGAGCTGCTTCACCTGGCCGACGAGGCCATGTATGTCGTGAAGAACTCCACGCGCGATAGCGTTGCCGCCGCCAACCTCGGCGTCGTGCCGGGTCTGTGAACCTGCTCCACCGCGCTTCGGGAACGCACATTTTCTTCCCGTTGTTTTCCACAGCTGCCCCGCGTAGATCGCGCGGAAGTACTCCCACTTCGCCTGATGGCCCACGGTAACCCCCTCAAGACGTCGGTTGAGTTTGGGTTACATCTTAAATGGCGCGATGAGATCCCCCACGGTTACATTCTAGATGGCTCGATACGTTTGCTTGATTCGCCCCGGAGGGCATGCTAGGCTCAGCCGACACATCGCGCGCCATTTGACGCGAGCGGGGAGCGCATGGCCAACGAAGCGTTGGGAATGATCGAAACCAAAGGCCTGGTGGGCTCAATTGAGGCGGCCGACGCGATGGTCAAGGCCGCCAACGTCGTGCTGATCGGCAAGGAGTACATTGGTGCCGGCTACGTGACGGTGATGGTGCGCGGCGACGTGGGCGCCGTCAAGGCGGCCACCGACGCCGGCGCGGCCGCGGCCCGGCGCGTCGGGGAACTCGTGGCCGTGCACGTGATCCCGCGCCCGCACGAGCACGTGGAAAAGATTCTCCCCGGCGGAGGCCAGTCGCCGGGCGCCAAAAAGTAATCGAGGTTTGGAGAAGCTCTTCCGGGTGTTTCACGGTTGAAGGTATAGCGCTTTGAATTTGCGCGACCGCGACCTCATTTCCATCCAGGAAGCCCGCGAACTGGCGGCCCGCGCCGCCGAAGCCCAGAGAAGATTCGCCACATTCTCCCAGGAGCAGGTGGACGCCGTCGTGGACGCCTGCGCCGAAGCCGCGACCTCCGCCGCCGAGCCGCTCGCCCGCCTGGCCGTCGAAGAAACCGGCTACGGCAACGTGCCCGACAAGATCATCAAGAACCGGCTGGGCTCGGTGGACGTCCACCGCGCCATCCGTGGGATGCGCACGGTCGGCATCCTGCGCGAGGATAAGGAAAAGGGAGTGCTGGAGGTGGCTACGCCGGTCGGCGTAATCGCCGCGATTGTCCCTTCGACCAACCCTACTTCCACGACCATTTACAAGACGCTGATTGCCCTGAAAGCACGCAACGCCATCGTGCACAGCCCGCACCCTACGGCCATCCGCTGCATCTGCGAGACCGTAAACGTGATGGCGCGGGCCGCGCTCCGCGTTGGCACTCCCGAAGGCCTGATCGCCTGCATGCAGCACACCACGCTCCAGGGCACCCAGGAGCTGATGCACCACCGCGACGTGAGCGTCATCCTGGCCACCGGAGGCACAGGCCTGGTGCGCGCCGCTTACGGCTCGGGTAAACCCGCCTACGGCGTCGGCCCGGGCAACGTTCCCGCCTACATTGACCGCACCGCAGACGTGCGCAAGGCCGTGGCCGATATCATCGCCGGGAAGACGTTTGACTACGGCACCATCTGTTCGGCCGAGCAATCCATCGTCGCGGAAGAGCCCGTCCGCGACCTGGTGCTCGAAGAATGTCGCCGGCAGGGAGCCTATTTCCTTTCGCCCGAAGAAATCGTCAAAGTCGGATCGCTGGTGTTCCGGCCGGGGACGCACACGCCCAACACGCAGATCGTGGGCCGCCCGGCCACCGTGATCGCGGAGATGGCTGGCATCAAGGTGCCGCCCACCACGCGCGTGCTGATCGCGAAACTCGACCAGGTAGGCCGCGAGCAGCCGCTTTCGGGCGAGAAGCTCTCGCCCCTGCTGGCCTTCTACTCGGTGCCTAACCTGGCCGCAGCCATCGAGCTCTGCACGCGCCTGCTGCAGTATGGCGGCTTGGGCCACACCATCGCCATTCACTCGCAGAACGAGGCTGCGGTGCGCGACTTCGGCCAGGCTGTGCCGGCGTTCCGCGTGTGCGTGAATACCTCGGCCGTGCACGGCTCGATCGGCTATTCGACCCGTCTCTTCCCGGCGATGACGCTCGGCTGCGGAGCCCTAGGTGGCAACATCACCTCGGACAATATCGGCCCGCAACATTTGATGAACATCAAACGCATTGCCTGGGAATCGCGCGCGGTCGAGCACCGCACGGTCTCCGCCGACCAGCGCATGGCCGGCGCGGCGCCGGCGCCTGCCCCGCTTGCGGCAGTGCAGGCTGCGGCTGAGGGTGCTGGTGGCTCCAATGCGCCCGACCGCGCCGCGATTGCGCGCACCGTCGAGCACGTGATGGTGCACCTCGGCATCCCCCGTGGGACCGGCATTCCTGCCGGTCCTCCCGCGGCCGCGGCTGCGCCGGCTCCGCTTGCGGCCTCCCCCGCTGCGGAAATCGTTTCGCGGGTATTCCGCGAAAGGGCCGCCGCTGCTCCGGCTGCCGCGGCTGCGGCGCCGGCGCCGTCTACACCGGAGATTCAGGTCTCGTCCTTCGTCAGCGAGACCGATGTGCGTTCTGCCATCACCCGCCAGGAAAAAATCTTCATTGGCCCGAAGACCATCGTGACTCCTTCGGCGCGGGACCTGGGCGCGGCGCACGAAGTCTTTGTCGAGACCGAAAGGCAACCCGCTGCGACCCGGTCTGGTTCCTCCAGCGGCGCGCAGACCACGCGCCTCGATTACTAGCCGGCTGCCGGCCGTCCTTGTTCGCCAGAAACCATTTCCCTATACTCGACTGGTAATCGCCTGAGGCGTTTTCCTGATGCGCACCAGCGAAGCCGCGCGCTATGCTCGCTGGGCCGCCACCGCGGCCCTCGTGCTGGCAGCCATTGTGGGCGCCGTGTTTACCTACCGGTCTTGGCAGGCCGCGCAGATGCGCAGGCAAGCGCCACCGGCTGTGCCGCCCACGGTGCAGCAACGCTCCGCGGTGTTTTCTTTCTCCAAAGTCGAGCAAGACCGCACGCTGTTCACCGTGCGCGCTTCCCGCGCCACGGAGTTCAAGGAAGGCAACAGGAACCTGCTCGAGGACGTCTGGATCACCATCTACGGCCGCACCGGGCTGCGCTTCGACAATATCCACACGCAGTCCTGCGAGTACCTCTCGGACACTGGCCACATTGTCTGCGCCGGCGAAGTGCAAATGGACCTTGAAAGCGCTCAAGAGGCGAAGGTGGGCCCCGGCGAGCGCGTGATCCACGTCGGCACGAGCAATGTTTCCTTCGACCGCGAAAGTGGCGAGGCGCGCACCGACCAGCCGGTGACACTCCGCTTTCCCTACGGGCAGGGCCGCGCCGTCGGCCTGGCCTACAGCTCGCGCGAGGGCATCGTTCATCTCCAGCGCGACGTCGAATTGGCGCTCGCGCCATCGCCGCCGGCGGAGCCGATCCGGGTGACCGGTAGCAGCCTTGAGTATCGTCGCGAGACGCGCACCTTGCGTCTGGCGGGCCCGGCGCGCGCCGTGCAGGGCCGGCGCGAGCTCACCGCCGGCGAGCTGCTGCTTGAGCTAGACACCGAACTGCGCGCGCAGCGCCTCGTCGCCAGCCGCGAGCCCGAGCTGCGTTCCACCGAGCCACGCAGCCAGGCCGTGGTCTCTGCCCGTGAGTTCATCGCCTTGTTGCGTCCCGAAGGTTGGATCGAGCGCATCCTGGCCGCGGGCAATGTGCGCGGCCGCATGACCGGCGCCACGGGAGAAGACCAGATGACGGCTGAGCGCGTGGACGTCGAGATGCTGCCGCGGCTTAACCAGCCCCGTGTGCTCGCGGCATCGGGCAGCGTCGTCGCACAATCCAGCCACGGCGACGCTTTGCGGCGCCTGGAGACCGCGGCGTTGCGCGTGTTCTTCACCGCCGCCGGGCCCCCGGCGGCGAATCCGGAGCGGCAGACGCGGCCGCGCCGGCTGGATCGCGCGGAAACCCTGGCTCCGGCCACGATGGAATGGCAGGGTTCAACCGTTGTGAACGGCAAGAGAGTGACGCAGAGCACGCGGCTGCAAGGCCAGCTACTGGCTGCGGAGTTCGCCGCGCGCAACCAACTCAAGACTCTGACCGCTCGCGACGCCGTCGAGGTTGAGCGTCACCTGCCGGATCGCCCGCCGCAGACCACCGCCTCAAAAGAACTGCTGGCGGAATTCGGGCCCGCGAACGACTGGACCGAAATCGAGCAGACCGGCAATGTGCGTTTTCGCGAAGGCGACCGCTCGGGCCAAGCCGATCGGGCGCGCCTCGAGCACTCGAGCGACACGGTGACGCTCACCGGTTCGGTGGTGCTCACCGACCCCGAGACGCGTACCGCTGCGCAGTCCGCTTCCTTCAACCAGCGCACCGGCGAGATCCGCGCCGATGGCAGCGTCCGCTCAAGCGATCTGGCCTCCGCACGGAACGGCGTCGCCAACTTGGCTCCGCAACCCGCGCACATCTCTGCCGATCACCTCGTGGCGAACTCTTCGACGGGTCACGCGGTTTATTCCGGTGGCGCGCGGCTCTGGCAGGGTGACTCGGTGGTGCAAGCCAATGCGATCGAACTGCTCCGCGACGCTCACCTGTTGAATGCGCGCGGCAATGTGCGGGCGGTCTTTCCGGAGGCTGCCAGCTCCGCGAGCGGCTCGCCCCGTCAGACTCCTGCGAGGGGGCGGAGCTCAAGCCCGCGCGAAGCGACCCAGCCGGAACTCTGGCGCGTTCGCGCCGGCACGCTGACCTACTGGGGCGCTGAGGGGAAGGCGCGCATCGAACAGGACGTCCAGGCGCAATCGAGCCGGGCGCAGATCAACTCGCGCACGCTGGAGCTGTTTTTTTCTTCCGGCGCTTCCGGAGGGGCTTCGGCCCAGGACGGCGCGCAGCAGTTCACCTACGCCGTGGCGACCGGCGGTGTTACGATCCGCGAAGGCGAGCGCCGGGGCACGGCCGAGCGCGGCGAATATATCGCTTCGGAAGGGAAGTTCGTGCTCTCCGGCGGGCGACCCACGCTCCACGATGCTTCCCGCGGAACAACGACGGGGCGTCAATTGACCTTCTTTTTTGCGGATGATAGGATTATCGTCGATTCGGAGGAAGGATCGCGCACGCTGACGAGACACCGGGTCGCGAAATGACGCGGTATGCTGAAGCTCCAAGCCGTCGAACTCAGCAAGTCCTATCGTGGACGGAAGGTAGTTGATGACATCGACCTGGAGATCGGACAGGGAGAAGTGGTTGGGTTGCTGGGACCCAACGGTGCCGGCAAGACAACAACCTTCTACATCCTGGTCGGTTTGGCTCGGCCCGACTCGGGGCGCGTACTTCTGGATGGAGACGACATCACTGACCTCCCCATGTACCTTCGGGCCCGCAGCGGGATCAGCTACCTTCCTCAAGAACCTTCGGTCTTTCGCCAACTAGCGGTCGAAGAAAACTTGCTGGCAGTGCTGGAGACTCTTCCGCTCACCCCGGAGCAGCAGCGCGACCGGCTGCAGGAGCTACTGGCGCAGATGGGCCTCGAAACGGTGCGTTACAACCGAGCCTACACGCTCTCAGGCGGCGAGCGCCGCCGGCTGGAGATTGCGCGTTCGCTCGTGCTGGAGCCGGCGTTCATCCTCCTCGATGAGCCGTTCTCCGGCATCGACCCGCTCACGGTGGTGGATATCCAGAAGATCATCGCCCACCTGAGCCGCTCCGGCATTGGCGTGCTGCTGACCGACCACAACGTCCGCGAAACCTTGCGCGTCACCGACCGTGCCTACATCATCAATGACGGCAAAATCTTTCGAGCTGGCGCCCCGAGCGAGCTGAGCAACGACGCCGAGGTGCGCCGCGTGTATCTGGGAGATAGTTTCCGGCTGCAGTGACGTCCGGAAGAAACGACGCCCGACGATGAACTGGCTCCAGCCCAAACTTCACCTCAAGGTCGCGCAGAAGCAGATCCTTACGCCCGGCCTGGTGCAGATGGTCAGCGTGCTCGCGCTGAACCGCCTCGAGCTGCGCGAAATGATCAATCAGGAAATGATCGCCAATCCCATGCTGGAGGAACTCACCGAGGACGGCACGGTCAGCGAAAACTACAGCGACGAGACCTTCGTCAAGCAGGAAACCGAAAAGCTTCCCGAAATCGAGCCGGCCAATCCCTTCGATGAGTTCGATATTGCCTCGTTTTTCAATCAGTACCTGGATAGTGGCGGCGGCGAAGACCACCGCGAGCGCGAACAGATCGAGCGGCCCTCGTTCGACAAGTTCCTCTCTTCGCCGCAAGGCCTCTCCGATCACCTCGCCTGGCAACTGAGCGTCACGATTTGTAGCGAAACTGTCCGGGAGATTGCCGACACCATCATCGGCAACCTCGACGAGGATGGCTACCTGTCCGCGTCGTTCGAGGAGATTTCCCAGAATGGCCGCTACTCGACGGAGGACGTCGAAGAGGCGCTGGCCGTGGTGCAGGAGTTCGACCCGCTGGGCGTGGGCGCGCGCGATCTGCGCGAGTGCCTGCTGATTCAGCTCCGCACCCTGGACCCGCAGAGCGCTCTGGCGCAGCAAATTATCTCCGACCACATCAAGCAGTTGCAATCCAACCAGCTCAAGGAGATCGCTCGGGCGCTGAACCGCCCGGTCGAGCTGGTCAAGCGCGCGGTGGAGGTGATCAAGAAACTTGATCCGCGCCCCGGCCTCCGCTACAACAAGACCGAACCGCGGCTGGTGGAGCCCGACGTCTATTTCCGCAAGGTGGACGACGAGTGGCAAGTGTTCATGAACGAGGACGATCTGCCGCAGCTCCGCCTGAGCCCGGTCTATCGCCGCCTGCTGGCGCGCGATGCCGCCGACCGCGAGGTGCGCAACTACGTCAAGGAACGCTTCAGCGCCGCCATCCAGTTGCTCAAGAACATCGAGCAGCGCAAGCACACCATCCTGCGCGTCTGCCAGGCCATTATCCGCCGGCAGCGCGACTTCCTCGAATACGGCGCCGACCAACTGAAGCCCATGATGATCAAGGAGGTGGCCGAAGAAGTTGGCGTCCACCCCTCCACCGTCAGCCGCGCCGTGGCCAGCAAATACGCCCACACGTCCCAAGGCGTGCTCGAGCTGCGCTCGTTCTTCTCCGAATCGGTGAACGGGCCCGAGGGCGGCAGCATGTCGCTGCACACGCTGAAGCGGCTGGTGAAGAAGATGATTGAGGAAGAAGATTCCGCCCATCCGTTGACCGACGAGCAGATTGCCAAAAAGCTCGACGAGGGCGGCATCCACGTGACGCGCCGCACGGTGGCCAAATACCGCGAAGATCTGCGCATCCCCAGCACCCACCAGCGCCGTGTGAAGGCTTAGGCGCGCCGAGCTGTGAGGCGACAGACGACGCGCGATGCCCGGCAACTTGTCATCCTTACCGGCCTGAGCGGCTCGGGAAAAAGCACGATTCTGAAGACCTTCGAGGACCTGGGCTTCTACTGCGTGGATAACCTCCCGGTGGATCTGATCCCGACGTTCAGCGAGCTCTACGTGCACGGCAGCGGGGAAATCCAGCGCGCCGCGCTGCTGGTGGACGCGCGCGAGGGCGAGCAGCTCGAGCGTTTGCCGGCGCTCTATCGCAAGCTGCGGCGCGAGCTGCCGGCAACGTTGGTCTTTATCGAGGCCAGCGACGAGGCGCTCCTGCGGCGCTTCAGCGAGACGCGTCGCCCCCACCCGCTCGGCCACGACCGGCCCGTGCGCGAGGGCCTGCGCCGCGAACGCGAGCTGATGGCCCCCATCCGCAAGCTGGCCGACGTGGTGATTGACACCACAAAGTTCAACGTCCACGAGTTGCGCCAGTTCATCACCAAGCGGTTTCACAGTGCGGGCCGCCGGCCGCTGATGGTCGCGCTGGTCAGTTTCGGCTACCGCTTCGGCATCCCCGCCGACGCCGACCTGGTGTTCGACGTGCGCTTCCTGCCGAACCCGCACTTCGTGTCCCAGTTGCGGCGCTATTCGGGGAAAGACCCGCGAGTGGCGCGCTATATCCGCTCATTTCCCCAGACCGGCGAGTTCCTGCGGAGGATCGAGGGGTTGCTGAACTATCTGATCCCGCACTATATCCGCGAGGGGAAGAGTTACCTGACCATTGCGTTCGGTTGTACCGGCGGTCGCCACCGCTCGGTGACGCTGGCGGAAGCGGTCTGCCGCGCGCTGGAGCGGCACGGCTATCCGGCAAAAGTGACGCACCGCGACCTCGAAAAGTCGGCGGCTTGACAATTCCGCCAGCGGTTCGTAGCGTAGCGGGTTTGCGCATCGAAAACAGAAGCAGGCAGGGGCCCCCTGTTGCAGAAGTGGCAAGGTGAATTCGGTCGCTTGCTCCATTATGTCCGGCCGTACAGCGGACGGCTGGCGCTGGCCATCGTGCTGCTCGCCGTGGTCGGGCTGGCCGAAGGCTTAACCGCGCTGATGATTACCCCGGCGGTGGACCGCGTCCTCAACCCGGCCACCTCCGACCCTACCCTGCCGGTGGTCAAGCTGCCGTTTCACGCGCAGCCGCTGCTCCTCAATTCTTTTTTCCCCCACCGGATTCGCTACGTCTGGACGATCTTCGCCATCTCGCTGGTGGTCATCTTCGTCGGGAAGGCGCTGGCGGAGTTCTTCGGTAGCCTATTGGTGCAGTACGTGGGCCACGCCGCGATCACCGATCTGCGCAACCAGGTGTACGGCAGGATCATTCAGCAGCCCATCGGGTTCTTCCAGCACCATCCCGCCGGGCGGTTGATGTCGGCGGTGATCAACGACGTCGAGCGCGTGCGCAGCGCCCTTTCGGAATGGCTGGCCGATTTTTACCGGCAGATCTTCACGATGTTCTTCCTGGTTGTGGTGCTGCTCCTTATCAACTGGAAGATGGCGCTGGGGTCGGCGCTTGTGATCCCGCTGGTGGTCTGGCCGGTGGGAAAGCTGGGCCGGCGGATCCGTCGCTCGGTCGAAAAAAGCCAGTCGCGTTTGGCGGAGCTCAGCCAGATCCTGCAGGAGACGGTGAGCGGGAACCGCGTGGTCAAGGCCTTCGGGATGGAGAATTTCGAGATTCAGAAGTTCCGCACGATGGCGCAGAGCCTGTTGCGCGAGAACATGCGCTGGATCCGTGCATACCTGGTGACGTCCCCGCTGATGGAGCTGCTCGGCGCGGTCGTGTTTGTCATGGTCCTGCTCTATGCCCGCGACCAGATTCGCGCCCGCGTGATGACCCTGGGCGCGTTCTTCTCCTTCGTGTATGCCCTGTTCAAGGTCTACGAGCCAGTGAAGCGCATAGGCATCATCTATCAGCAGTTCCAGCAGGCGGCGGGGGCGAGCACGCAGGTGTTCGCCTTCCTGGCGCTGGAGCAGGAAGTGGCGGAAGTGCCGGGCGCCCAGGTGTTGCCGCCCTTTTCGCGTCAGGTGGAATTCGACGATGTCGGCTTTTTCTATGATTCCGAGACGCTGATTCTGCGCAACGTCAACCTGACCGCGCGCGCGGGCGAGGTGGTCGCGATCGTGGGGACAAGCGGGGCGGGGAAGACCACACTGGTCAACCTACTGCCGCGATTTCACGCCGCGACGTCCGGCGCGGTGCGCATTGACGGCTACGACGTTCGCGACGTCACTCTGCGCTCCCTGCGCGAGCAGATTGCCATCGTCACCCAGGAAACCATCCTGTTCAACGACACCGTCTGGAACAACATCTGCTACGGCCGCCCTGAAATGCCGCAGGAGCTCGTCGACGCCGCAGCGCGCGCGGCGCTGGCCCACGACTTCATCCTGGAGCTGCCCCGGGGATACCAGACCATCCTGGGCGATCGCGGCCAGCGGCTCAGCGGCGGGCAGCGCCAGCGGCTGGCCATTGCCCGCGCCCTACTCAAGGATTCGCCCATCCTCATTTTGGACGAAGCGACCTCGGAGCTCGATTCTGAATCGGAGATGCTGGTACAGAAAGCGCTCGGCAACCTCATGGTCGGGCGAACTGTCTTTGTGATTGCGCACCGGCTCTCCACGATTCGCCGCGCCGACCACATCGTGGTTCTCGAGGACAGCACCATCCGCGAGACCGGCACGCACCAGGAGCTGCTGGCGCGCGGCGGCCTCTACGCACGGCTCTACGAGTTGCAGTTCGCCGACGCTGATCGCGCCCCCTCCCAGGCCGGCGCCGTCGAGTCATGACCGCTGCTTCGCCCAAATCGATGACCGGCTACGCGCAGGCGCGCGTCGAGCAGGATGGCTGGTCACTGCGCATCAGCCTGCGCAGCGTCAACCACCGTTTCCTCGACCTGCACTTGCGCCTGCCCGAGGGCTTCGAGCTGTTCGAGCCGCGCATCCGGCAGATCCTGCGCGAGCGCGTCCCCCGCGGCCACATTGACGTCACCGTGCACTTCGAGCCCCTCGGCCCGGCGGCCGTCCAGGTGAACCGCGAACTCGCGGAGGCCTACTTGAAGGCTGCCGAGGAATTGCGCCAAAAGTTCAGCATGAAGACGGAGCCTGATGTGGTGGCCATCCTCCGCCTGCCCGGCGTGATTGCAGATACCGGCGGCCCGGGCGGGAAGCTCGAGGAAAACGAGCAGGAACGCCTCGGCGCACAGGTGGCCGCGTGCCTGGGGCAAGCTCTCGAGCGCTTGGACCAGATGCGCCGGTCCGAGGGACGCCTCTTGGCCGAGGAGATGAGCCGGCGTCTCGGCCGCATCGCCGAGCATGCCGCGCGGATCGAAACGCTCGCCGAGCGCAGCCGGCCGGCCTACGCGCGCCAGCTCGAAGCGCGCCTGAAGGAGCTGCTCGGGGCAGTGCCGCTCGACCCGGCGCGCGTGGCGCAAGAAGCGGCGCTGCTGGCCGAGCGCGGCGACATCAGCGAAGAGCTGGCCCGGCTGCGCAGCCACGTCGACCAATTTCACAAGCTGCTCGTCGGTGCCGGGGAACGGGGCAAAAAACTCGACTTCCTGCTGCAGGAAATGCAGCGCGAAGCCAACACCATGCTGTCGAAGACCCCGGGGATCGAAGCCGAAGGACTGGCCATCACCGACTTGGCGCTTGAGGTCAAGTCTGAGATCGAAAAACTCCGCGAACAAGCGCAGAACGTCGAATGACGACGTCCGATACCTCGCCGCCGCTCATCTTCCTTGTATCCGGTCCCTCAGGATCGGGCAAGTCCACTTTGGTCCAGAAGATCCTGAAGCTGCCCGGCACGCTATGGTCGGTTTCGTGCACCACGCGCAAGCCCCGGCCGTCGGAAAGCCCCGGGAAATGGTATGATTTTGTTTCGGAAGCGGAATTCGAACGGATGGTCGCGCAGGGCGAGTTCCTGGAGTATGCGCGCGTGTTCGGCCAGCACTGGTACGGCACGCCGCGAAAGTGGTTGAAGGAAGCCCGCGCCCGAGGGCTCGATCTGGTGCTGGAAATTGACGTGCAGGGCGCGCAGCAGTTGCGCGAGCAGCACGTGCGGCACCAACTCCCGGAGCTGGTCTCGATCTTCATCGTGCCGCCGTCGCGCCAGGAATTGGAGCGCCGCATCCGCGCCCGCGGGCAGGATTCGGAGGAGGAAATCGCCCGCCGGCTGGAGCGCGCGCGCCAGGAAATGCAGCACTACGGCCAGTACGACTACATCGTCGTGAACGACGATGTGGAGCGCGCCGGGTGCGCCGTGCAGGCCATTGTGGCCGCGGCCCGTTGCCGCCGCGGCCAGACGGAACAGCAAGTTCGCGGAATCCTGAACTCCTTTGGAGGCTAGCGCCGGAATGACCGCTCTCAGCCAGGCACCGGAGAGCAAGTTTGCCTACGTGGTCGTGGCCGCGCAGCGCGCCCGCCAATTGATGGCCGGGGCGCCGCCGTTGGTGGAACAAACCCGCGCGCACAAGCCCACCCGGGTGGCCATGGAAGAACTGAACAGAGGGGTGCTTGAATACCAGCTCCCTGTGCCGGTTGAGGGCGAGGACGAAAAGGGAGGAAAGCGGCGCAAGGAGTAGGCGCGCCCGCGCTACGATGAGAATCGCACTTGGTGTCACCGGAGGCGTAGCAGCCTACAAGGCGGCTGAGCTGGTGCGCCGGCTCCAGCAGGAGAAGCTCGAAGTGCAGGTGGTGATGACGCGCAGCGCGCAGGAGTTCATCGCCCCGCTTACCTTCGCTGCGCTCACCGGCCAGAAAGTGATCACGGAGATGTTCGCCGGCCAGGGCGGTGAGCCGGCGAACGTCGAAAGCGCCATCGAACACATCGCCGTGGCGCAGCGCATCCACCTGCTGGTGGTCGCCCCGGCGACCGCCAACGTGCTGGGCAAACTGGCCCGCGGCATCGCGGATGATTTCCTCACCACGCTATACCTGGCGACGACGGCTCCGGTGGTGGTCGCACCGGCGATGAACGTCAACATGTGGGAGCACCCGGCCACGCAGCAGAACGTGGAGATCCTGCGCGGGCGCGGCGTCCACGTGGTGGATCCCGACGAAGGCTATCTGGCCTGCGGGATGACCGGCGCGGGCCGCCTGGCGAGCGTGGAAGCCATCGCGCGGACGGTCTGCGAACTGCTCGGCATCCGGCACGACCTCGACGGCGAAACCGTGCTGGTCACCGCCGGGCCCACCTGCGAGGATCTGGACCCGGTCCGTTACCTCACTAACCGATCCTCCGGCAGGATGGGCTACGCGCTGGCGGACGCTGCGGCGCGGCGCGGCGCCCGGGTGATCCTGGTCAGCGGACCGACGGCGCTTGAGCCGCCCGCAGGCGTTGAGTTTGTTTCCGTGCGGTCGGCGGAAGAAATGCATCACGCCGTGTTGGCGCGTGTGGCCGAGTCCACCGTGGTCATCAAGGCTGCGGCCGTGGCGGACTATCGCCCGGTCGCTCACCAGGCCATGAAAATCAAGCGCGGCGCTGCCCGGCTTGCGCTCGAGTTCGAACCCACACCGGATATCCTGGCCGACATCGCCCGCGAAAAAGGCGATCGCATTCTGGTGGGCTTTGCCGCGGAAACCGATCACGTCGCCGAACACGCGCGCGAGAAGCTCGCCGCGAAGCGCGCCGACCTGATCGTGGCCAATGATGTCCTGCAGGCGGGCGCCGGATTCGACCAGGACACGAACATTGTTTCGCTGTTCACGCGCGACGCCCGCGAGATCACCCTGCCGCGGATGAGCAAGTTCGACGTCGCCAATCGCGTGCTCGACGCAGTGCTCCACCTGCGGCAGCGCTCGCGCCAGGCTCCAGCCGCGCGCGGGGCTTCCTGAGCGATCGCATGGCCGGCCCCCTCGACCCGGAGGCGCGCGAGAAACTCGAAGCGTGGCTGCAGTATTACGACGACCTAGGACTCCGCTTGCTCTACCGCGACCGCCGCGCCGCCCCGTCACTTGGCGAAACAAGAAATCCCCCGGCCCCAAAGACTGCTCCTTCTTCTTCCCGGCGGGTGCCGGCGCTTGCCCCTAAAGTTCCTCTAGTGTCCATTGTGCCGGCGCCTTCGTTGTTTGAGGCGGCCGAGCGGGTCGAAGGCGATACTCTCGAGCGCATCCGCGAGGACATCGGCGATTGCACCCGCTGCCGCTTGCATAAGCACCGCTCCCATATCGTTTTCGGCGTTGGCAACCCGAAAGCGGAACTGGTCTTTGTCGGCGAGGGCCCGGGGCACGACGAAGACGTGCAGGGCATTCCCTTCGTCGGCCGCGCGGGAAAGTTGCTGACGCAAATCATTGAGGCCATGGGCCTGCGGCGCGAAGACGTTTACATCTGCAACGTCATCAAGTGCCGCCCGCCGGAGAACCGCACGCCGGAGAAGGACGAAATCGCTACCTGCTCGCCATTCCTGCTTCGGCAGCTCGCCGTGATCAACCCGAAGGTGATCGTCTGCCTGGGCAATGTGGCCGCGCAAACCCTGCTCGGCACACACAAACCCATCTCGCAATTTCGCGGACAGTGGTTCGACTTTCGCGGCTCCCGTCTGATCGCCACCTACCACACGGCTTACCTGCTGCGCAATCCCGCCGCCAAGGGCGACGTGTGGAACGACCTGAAAAAGGTCATGGCCTTCCTCGGTCTTAAGCCCAAACGACGCTAGAGACTGCTCGGGCTCACTTCAGCCGCGCGGTCGGCAAGTCCGGCTCGTGCGCTCGTCGCCAAACCTTGGCTGTCATCTTGAGCGCGTCCCGAAACTTCGGGATGGGCGAAAGATATCAGGATGAGTTGAGGCGCCCAGCGGATGTTCCCGCTCTGCTGTTACACTAGAGGCGCCCATGACTGCCGCGTACTGCGAAGTCGCCCTGCCCGTCCCGCTGCGCACGACCTTCACCTACGTAGTGCCTCCCGCGCTGGACGAAGTGGTCGTGCCGGGCAATCGCGTTCTGGTGCCGTTTCGCAATCGCGCGCTGGTCGGAATGGCGCTCGAACGCACCAACCTCCGTCCGGAGACGGCCAAGCTCAAGGCAATTGTCGAGGTGCTCGACCCCATCCCGGCGCTGCCGCCACGCCTGGTCGAACTTGGCCGCTGGGTCGCCCGCTACTACCTGGCTCCCCCTGGCGAGGTTTTCCGCACGATGCTGCCGCCGATGATTGAGTTGCGGCATGAGCGCGAATTGCACCTGACGCCCGCCGGCCGGGAGTACCTGGACCAACTTGGCTCGCTTTCGAACCGCAGCGAAGCGGAGGTCACCCAGCTGGCTCTGCTGCAACTATTTGAAGTTGAGGGCAAGCCCATCCCGTGGAACCGCCTCCGCAGGCTTCTGGGTGCGGAGGCCGCGGCAGTCCGCTTGCTCCGCGGAGGACGGCTCGAGGCGCGCGACGTGACGCGACGCCGCAAGGCGCGCACGCAGAAAATTGTCGCCTGGAATTCCGACGCTCAGAGCGATGCAAGCACGGCAGCGTCCGGAGCCAAAGTCGAGCGCCTTCGCCATGTGCTTTCGGACGAGCGCGGGCCGCTGCCGGTCAAACTCTTGGTCAAGCAGGCCGGCGTCTCGCGTGCGGTGATCGAGCGCCTGATCAACAAAGGCACGCTCAAGGTCTGGGAGGAGCCGGTCGCAGTCGAGGAAGATCTGTTCGAGGCAGACTTCACTCCTCCGGCCAACGTCCTGAACGCGGAGCAGGAGCGCGCGCTGACCGAGATTCGCGGCTGGCTCGAGGCGGGCGCCTTCATCGTCGGGTTGCTCTACGGCGTGACCGGCAGCGGGAAAACGGAAGTCTATCTCGGGGCCATTGCGGCGGCGCTGGCAAGCGGACGCACGGCGCTGGTCCTGGTGCCGGAGATTGCGCTGACGCTGTGGATCGCGCGGCTCTGCCGGGCTCGCTTCGGCGAGGGCGTCGCCGTGCTGCACAGCGCTCTGCCTGATGCGGAACGCGCGCGCGAGTGGTGGCGCGTGCGGCGTGGCGAGGCGCGCGTGGTGGTGGGCACGCGCTCGGCGGTGTTTGCGCCGCTCGAAAACCTGGGCCTCGTGATCGTGGATGAGGAGCAGGAATCCGCCTACAAGCAGGAAGAAACGCCGCGCTACAACGGACGCGACACCGCCATTGTCCGCGCGCAGCTCGAGAACGCCGTTGTGGTCCTGGGCTCGGCCACGCCATCGCTCGAGAGCTTCCATCACGCGCGCGCGGGCAAATACCGCCTGCTCCAACTTGAGACGCGCGTGGAAAACCGTCCGCTGGCCTGCGTGGAGGTGGTGGACCTGCGCGAGGACTTCCGGCAGACGAACCGGGCGGCGCCGATTTCAGAACGGCTGCGCGCCGCCATCGCCGGGCGCCTCGAGCGGGGCACGCAGGCGCTGGTGCTGCTCAACCGCCGCGGCTATTCGTGGTTTGCGCTTTGCCGGAGTTGTGGCGCTGCGGTCGGGTGCCAGAACTGCAGCATCTCGCTCACCTATCACAAGCGGCAGGAGCGGTTGATCTGCCACTACTGCGGATACTCCACCGGCGTCCCCGAGCGGTGTCCGCGATGCAGCTCTGAATTCATCTATTTTGTCGGCGAAGGCACGGAGAAGTTGGAAGAGCGCCTGCGCGAACTGTTTCCCCGGGCGCGCATCGGGCGGCTGGACCGCGACACCGCGCGCACCAAGCGCGAATTTCAGAAAGTGCTTGGGGCGTTTGCCGCGGGTAAGCTCGATATTCTGGTCGGCACGCAGATGGTGGCCAAGGGACACGACTTCCAGCGGGTCACGCTGGTGGGCGTGGTCTCGGCCGATACCGCGCTTAGCTTGCCGGACTTCCGCGCCGCCGAGCGCACCTTTCAGTTGCTGACCCAGGTGGCCGGGCGCGCCGGGCGTGGCAACCTTCCCGGCGCCGTGCTGGTCGAGACCTACTATCCCGAGCACTACGCCATCCAGCACGCCACGCGGCAGGACTACCCGGCATTCTTCGAAAAGGAGCTGCACTTCCGCCGGCTGATGCACTACCCGCCGTTTACCGCGCTGGCCAACGTGCTCGTCCATGACCGCAAGCTCGAAAGCGCCATCCGCTGGTCGCGCCAGCTCGCTGGCTTCTTCGCGCCGTACGAGGCACGGGGACTGAAGGTGTTGGGCCCGGCGGCCGCACCGCTGGCCCGGCTGAAGCGCGACTTCCGCTTCCAGTTCCTGCTGAAGTCGCCCAAGCGCGCGCAACTCACGCGCGTGCTGGCAATGTGTCTCGATTTCTGCGTGCAAAAGAAGATTCCTGATAGCGCGGTGCTTGTGGACATGGACCCGCTCAGCCTGTTCTAGTACCGTTCCAACTTGTTTCGCCCCGATGCCTTACCGGATGCGGGGCGCTCTCCCGGGACCCCGTCGGGACGGGCGTCCGCCGCGGCGGATCAGAATCGGAACGCCTATGTATTACAAGAAGTACCTGCACCAAAGGCTGGCCGCGTGGCCCAAGACGATTAGCTCCGACATCGAATCTGTTGTCGGAGTCCCGAACCAGGAAAGGCATCGGGACATGGATTGGTTGGAACGGTACTAGACGGGCGGCGGACGCGCCCCCCTATTCGTGGATGGTAAACGGCGCGGGCATGAAGCAGAGGCAGAGAATCAGCACCGCAATGGCTGCCCAGACCCACCGTTTGCGGTCGAGCGGTTCCCAGCGGTTGATCAGCGGCGGGTGGCGAAAACCAATCAGCAGAAGCAGCATCCCCCAGAACAGCCAGCCCCACCAGAAGCGCAGGCCCAGCGGCACCAGCAGCAGCGCCACCGCCAGCGAGACGCGCCGGTGCCGCTCGCTCGCCAGCGAATACAGGATGTGCCCGCCGTCCAGTTGCCCCGCGGGCAACAGATTGAGCGCTGTGGCGAACAGCCCCACCCAGGCGGCCCGGCCGACCGGGTGCAGCAGCAGATCGGCTGGCGAAACGCCCGGGCGCAGCAAGGCGATCAGCAGCCGCGAAATCAGCGGATCACCGAAGGCGACCGCCGCATTGGCTTGCGCGGCGGGAACCACCTTGGAGTAAGCAACAGCCATCGCCAACGCCGGCACGGCAAATAGGAAGCCCACCACGGGCCCGGCGATGCCAACGTCGAACAGCGCCTTGCGGTTGACGATCGGCGAGCGGATGCGGATGAACGCGCCGAGGGTTCCGATGAGCGTCGGCGCAGGGATGAAATACGGGTAGCTGGCCGAAATGGAGTAATAGCGGCAAGCGAAGTAGTGGCCAAGCTCGTGCGCCAGCAGGATGCCGATCAAGGTGAAGGAAAATGGAAGGCCGGCGAGCAGTAACCCTGGCTCCGAAAAGATGGCCGCGTAGCCGTGGAAGAAGTCCTCGAGCGAGGTGGCCTGGTTGTTGGCGTAATCTGTTGCGAACTGCACGCCGGCGGCCAGGGTCGAGAGCAACGTCAGCCCGAACAACACCGCGGCGATCACGAGCGCCCGGCGCCGCCGGCCCACGCGCGGCACGGGAAGCTGCTCGGGAGCAACCCCGGATGGATGCAGCGGTCCCTCGAACACCTCGACGGGAATGCGGCCCTGTCCGTTACCGCTGCTCATGAAGACTTCGATGCGCGGGCAGCCTTACGGGACTCCTGAGAGTCTCTGGGGAAACGCAGGCGAAGCTTCCGACGCTTCGGGACTACAGCGATTGCAGTTCCTTGCCGGGTTTGAAGCGCACCGCCTTGCCCGGCGGGATGCTCACCTCTTCGCCGGTGCGCGGGTTGCGACCGATGCCGGTCTTGCGGGGCTTGACGTTGAACACGCCGAAGCGGCGCAGCTCGATGCGTTCGCCGCGCCCGAGGGCGTTTTTCATGGCCTCGAATACGGTCTCCACCGCCTGCTCGGCCTTGGTCCGGGTGACCCCGGTGCGGCTCACGACTGCGTTGACGATGTCGAGCTTGATCACGCGCGCCTCCCGCTTGCAAAAGGGAAGCTTATGCTAGACACGGACTCGCGGGTTGTCAAGCCGCACGCCGTGTACTAAGATGCGCTGCTTTTTCCCGCCTTAACAGATGCTCGGTTCGTTCCGGGAGGCCCTCGATGACGGTGAAGCCGGACCGCTGGATCCGCCACATGGCGCTTGAGCACAGGATGATCGAGCCGTTCGAAGACCGCCAGGTGCGCGAAGGGGTCGTCAGCTACGGCCTCTCCTCCTATGGCTATGACATGCGCGTGGCCGACGAATTCCGCATCTTCACCAACGTCAATTCGACCATCGTGGATCCCAAGCACTTCGACGCGCGGTCGTTCGTCGAGTTCAAAGGGGCCGTGTGCATCATCCCGCCGAACTCGTTTGCCCTGGGACGCTCGGTGGAATACTTCCGCATCCCGCGGAACGTCCTCACCATCTGCGTGGGCAAGTCCACCTACGCCCGCTGCGGGATCATCGTCAACGTCACGCCCTTCGAGCCGGAGTGGGAAGGGTACGTCACGCTGGAGATCAGCAACACCACGCCGCTGCCGGCGAAGATCTACGCCAACGAAGGCCTCTGCCAGGTCGTGTTCTTTCTCTCTGACGAGGAATGCGAGGTCTCCTACAAGGATAAAAAAGGGAAGTACCAGGCCCAGCAGGGAATCGTGCTTCCGCGCCTGTAACGGCCGGTTTACCCGGCCACTGCCGACATAAAGCCGCTCCGATTCCGATAATACGGAGCGGTCCGTCCGCCGCGGCGGATCAGAATCGGACTGCCGCTTGTATCTTGGTCCCCATACTTTAAAAAAGCCTTCCGGCTGTATAGAAGGACTACAAGTGCTTGGTCCAAGACCCTTAAGCCCTGGCAGTCGCTTGCGCCCAGCCGGATTTGCGTAGCCACGCCTGAAAATTGTCCAACCCGGGGTAGAGCGCACGCAGCGCCGCAATGTCTGCTTTATATCCTTCGCGGTTGAACCATTCCAGCGTGACTGCGTAGTCCTTGCTGAAGCTGCGGACCTGCTCGATGGGCTGTTCGACGAAGCGCACCGTGCGGCCGAGCACGCGGCTGAACGCCTCGGCCACCTGCGGCATGGTCTATTCATCTCCGGCGAGCTCGAAGGCCCGTCCGATGTACTCCCCTGGCTTTTCAAAAGCCTGGGCTGCGAACCCCCCGATGTCGTCCACGGCGATTATCTGCAAGGTTCGCGCGGGTCGCAGCGCCAACGTCAATGTGCCTTGGAGAATCGCCGGGCGGAAATTGGGTGAATTGAAGTTGTCCATGAAGAAGACTGGGCGCAGGATCGTGGTCGGCAGACCGAGCGCGCGAACATGCTGCTCGATTTCCCATTTGCTGTCGAAGTGCGGAATGCCGGTGTTGCGCTCCGCGCCGCCCACCGAGGAATAGACGAAATGCTTCACGCCGGCGGCTCGGGCGGCGTCGGCGAGCGTCTTGCCTTGCTGGATTTCGCGGGCAGCGCCCGCCTCCCAATTCTGTACGCTGAAGACGCCGTAGGCGCCAGCGAGGGCTTGATCGATGGAGTTGCGCTGGTCGAGATCACCCGTGACGACCTCGGCTCCGAGTTTCGCCAGCGCCTCTGCGTCCGGTTTCAGTGGGTCGCGGGTCAGCGCGCGCACTTGCCATCCGCCTGAGAGCAGGTGACGCGCCACCGCTCCTCCCTGCTTCCCGGTGGCGCCGGTGACCAGGATTGTTCCTTGAATCTTCTTCATGGTTGGCTCCTTTCTGCTTCTGCTTTGCCGCTGGCCAGCGGGAAGCCGCGATGGCGCCAGCCGGCTAGACCCTCGGCCAGCGGCCGAATCCGTGTAATCCCTCGACGCCGCAGCAGCAGCGCCACCCGGGCGCTGGTCGCTTCGCTAGGTCAAGTGCAGTAAAGCACTACATCGCGGTCGCGAGGGATTTGTTCGCTGTCTTCCTCCAGTTTTGCGGCGTTCATGCGAAGCGCACCGGGAATTATTTCCGGCTCAGCGTCGAAGTCGAGCGAATGGCGCAGATCCACAATCACGACGTCCTCGCCGGTATCGAGCATCCGCTTGAGCTCCTCCGGGGTGATCCGTGCGATGCGCAGTTGCCGCAGGAAGCGCCGCCGGAGAATGAATTTCCAGCCGATATAGCCCGCCAGTCCAGCGAGCAGGAGCACCACCAGCCAGACGCCCATCGTGAGCGCACGGTCCGCGACGCGCTCCAGTTGATCGCTGAACGCGTAGCCCAGCCCGGTGAACACGCTGACCCAGAGCGCCGCTCCCAGCAGATCGAAAAGCAGGAAGCGGCCCAGCTGCACGCGGAAGATCCCGGCCAGCGGCGGGGCGACGATGCTCAGCCCGGGGATGAACTTGGCCACAAGCAGTGACCTCGCTCCGCGTCGCGCGAACATATTCTCCGTGCGGCGGACGCACGAATCGGGTTCGAGCGAGATGCGGCAGAGCAGTTGCAGCACCCTGACCCCGCGTCGCCGGCCCAGCTCGTACCAGAGCACGTCGGAAGCGAGCGCGGCGAAGATCGGCAGGCCGAGAACCAGCGCCGGGCTGAGCCGGCCGGTCCCGGCGAGCGCTCCCGCGGCGAGCAGCAGCGGCACCGACGGCAACGGCAAGCCAACCTGCTCGGCAAACACCCAGGCGAACAAAACCGTGTAGCCGTGGCGGACCAGGAACTCCAACACGTTATTCATCAGGAGCCCACCTGTGGGGCCAGAGATCCATTTTTGTCCGGCGGTTCACCGCGAGCCGGCTGCCGCGCGAAAGCGAGCGGCATCGAGCGAAATCCCGCCCGCGCCATCCGATGCCAGCCGCAGCAGGCCGCCCAGAATAGCCACGTTCTTCAGAAAATTGATCATTTGCATCTGCTGATCCATGCCCTGGAAAGCCCAGAAGTTGTGAAACAGCAGTGTGACCGGCACAAGATACAGGCTCAGCAACAGCGCGACCAGCCGGGTCCGATAGCCTACCATTAACAACAAGCCACTGCCCAGCTCGAACAGAATCACCAGCGGTGCCGCAACGGAAATCAGAGGGATTCCCTTCGTCGCCATTGCCGCGGCTGTACCCGACAACTGGAAAAGCTTGCCGAGCCCCGAAACAACGAAGATCAGGCTCATCAGAATCCTACCCGCCAGATGCGCGTAACCATTCACATTTCTTGGCATGATTTTCCTCCTATCTCCTTCTCCGGACCGCGGTCACCGATTCCCTTCGATCAGGCCTCCACGAGGTCCGCGGTGACCAGCGGTGAGGTTTGGCCCCAACGCCCGGCAAAAACAAACTCTTCAAGCGGCTTGCGCGTGCGTGGCGCGAGCTCGAGATCGCGCAGGCGCCCGGACAACGCGGATGCATCTCCCGGGTAGCCCAGGGCGATGGCCGTCACGGGTTCCCAACCTTCCGGGATAGCAAACACCTCGTGCGCTTTCTCCGCGTCGAAGCCGGCCATTTGATGGGCCGAGAGGCCCATCGCGGTGGCCTGCGTGACCAGGTTGGCTGTCGCCAGGCCCACATCGTGGAAGGCGTGCCGGTTGGGATTGCCGTTTTTGTCGAAACGCAGCTTCGCCACCGAAAGCATCAGCACCGGAGCCTTCTGCGCCCACCCGCGGTTGCCCTCCAGCAGCACGCTCAGCAAACGGGCAAACTGCTCGGGCTCTTCGCGCGTGGCCACCAGGTAGGCCCACGGCTGCTCGTTAAACGAGGAGGGCGCCCAGCGGGCCGCTTCGAGCAGGCTGCGCAGCTTCTCCGGTTCGACCGGACGGCCGGCGAACGCGCGCGGACTCCGGCGGCGGCGGATCAGGTCGTGCGCGGGGGATTCGGTTTGGCCGGCGTGTTCCAAGGTCTCACCTCCTCTTGCCCCTTTAGATGTCGTGGCACCGCTATTCGTTTCAACGACTATTAGGCAAAAAGAGAGCGCCTCAGGCCACCCCCACAGCTCCCTCCCGCGCCTCGTCGAGCAAGCGCACCAGCAGCCGCAGGCGCCGGCGGTCCATGTGCCGGAGCTGGCGGCGGTGCAAGGAACTGACGGGCTCATCGAGTTCCTTCAGGATGCGCAAGCCCTCCGCCGTGATGGTGGTCTTCACAACGCGGCGGTCGTTCCGCTCTCGTGCGCGGCGCACCAAGCCCCGCGCTTCCAGCCGGTCGAGCAGCCGCGTGATGTCGGGGTCGCGGGTGATCATGCGGCAGCCGACCTCCCGGCAGGTCAGCCCGGCGGGGCCCGCGCCCCGCAGGATGCGCAGGATGTTGTACTGCGTGGGGGAAAGGCCCGCCGGTTTCAACGTCCGCTCCATCTCGCGCAGCAGGGCATCGGCCGCGCGCTGCACGCTCAAGTAGGCCTCGGCTTCGAGGCCCAGCAGGGGCCGTTTCGGCGGGATCGTTCGGGTGCTTCTCTCGACCACGCAGGCAATATACTCGTTTAAACGACTATTGTCCTCAGGTATTTTGGCTCCCACGCCCGGGCCTTCCGGCCGCCCTCCGCTGTTCAGGGCTTCTGTGTGGGCCGCAGCAGCACTTCGCTGATGAAGCTCTGCGGCGCCTGGGTGACCAGCGCCGCCACGGCGTGCGCCACGTCGTCTGGTTGCAGCATCTTGGCGGGGTCCTTGTCCGCGTGCGGCGAAAACTCGGTGGCCACCGTGCCCGGGCAGACGGCGCTCACGCGGATGTCGTAGCGGCGCAGGTCCTCCGCCATACAGTAGGTGAGCCCGAGCAGGCCCCACTTCGAGGCGCAGTAGATGCCCCCGCCGGCGAAGGCGTTCTTGCCCGCTAGCGAGCTGATGTTGATGATGTGGCCGGTGCGTCGGCGGATCATTTCCGGCGCCACCGCCTTGCTGACCAGGAAGACACCCTTCAAATTGGTGTCCAAAACAGCGTCCCAGTCTGCTTCGCGCATTTCGTGGGCGGGGCCAAACGCGCCGATGCCCGCATTGTTCACCAGGATATCGATGGGGCCGAGCGCGGACCGCGTGCCCTCGACCAGCGCGGCGATCTCGGCCAGGCGCGTGACATCGGCCGTGACGCCGAGGGTCTCGACCCCGGCGCGGCGCAGCTCTTCGGCGGCGCGTTCGATCGCCTCTGCTTTGCGGGCGCAGATGGCCACGCGCGCGCCCATCCGGCCCAGGCGCCGGGCGATGGCTAGGCCGATGCCGCGGCTCGCCCCGGTGACCAGCGCAACCTGTCCGGAGATAGCAGCTTCGGTGTCCACAGCGGCTTCTCCTCCGTGCGGGCGACCTTTCCGCGCAAAACCCCATCTTACCATCGGAGGCTGTCACGCAAGCTTTACGAGCCCCAGAGACAATGGCGCAGCCGAACCAGAAGCCGTGAAACACCCTTGCGCCACCCGGAGGGATTCCCTATAATCCCCCAAGTTTCAGGTCTGGTCGGGCATCCTCGCGATGCAATGGCCGCAGCGGGATTGTCTTTATAGCAGTGAATCTTGTCCAGGAGGCAGGAAGAAGATGAGGCGAAAGTGGATTGTGGCAGGAGTGGGGATACTCTCAGCCGCTCTGGTGGTTTGCGCGATGACTCCTGCTGCGCGGGCAACACCGCAGGAAAAGCCGCAGGAAAAGCCCCAGGAAAAGCCCGCCTACACGATGGCCGAATACAACGCCTACCAGGGGGCCGCGAATGAGAAGGATCCCCAGCAGCGGATCAAACTGCTCGACGACTTCGTGGCCAAGTTCCCGAATTCGACTCTTCTCCCTTACGCCTATCGCGTTTATTACACGACTTACAACGAGCTGAAGAACTATCCCAAGACGCTCGAGTACGCCGACCGGGAGCTAACCTTCGGCGACAAACTGGACCCGGGGACCCGGCTCGAGGCGCTCTACATCCGCGCGCTGGCCTTCCACGGCTCGTTCAACGAGAAGGCCAGCGACGCCAAGCAGCAGGCCGAGCGCGCGCATGACGCGGCCCTCCAAGGGCTCAAGGTGTTGAACCAGTTGCCCAAGCCGGCGGGCGTGACCGACGAGCAGTTTGCGCAGAACAAGAAGGGCCCTACGGCGCTGTTCAATTACACGGCGGGCTTCGCCTCGCTGCAGTTGAAGGACTACAAGGCTGCGATCGATTCGTTCAAGGCCGCCCTGGCCGCGAATCCCGATGACGCCGTGACCTACTTCCGCATGGGCGTCGCCTACCTGCAGATGGATCCGCCGCAGTACATGGACGGCTTTTGGGCGCTGGCGCGCTCAGTGGCGCTGAAGGGACCGGGCGAGGCCCAGGTGCGCGCCTACCTGCGCAATCAAATGCTGCGCTACCAGCAGACACCTTGCGACAAATTGCTTGACGCCCAGATGAACGAGCTGCTCAACCTGGCGGCCAGTTCCGCCCAGCTTTCGGCCTCCTATAAGATTCCCAGCGCCGCCGACCTGCAAAAGGCTCGCGAGGAATCCACTAATTTCATCAGCGACCTCAAGGCGGGCGGCGATAAAGCCAAGCGGATCTGGCTGGCTACATGCGGCCTGGAGTTCCCCCAGGTCGGTGGGAAGGTGATCGCGGTCAATGCCGATAATTCGGTCGTGTTGAAAGTATTCGCGGGCGCCACTACAGAGGAAACCGAGGCCGGCACAACTGCGAACATGGAAGTGAAGTTGGCAGCGCAGCCGGAAGCCAAGCGGCTTCAGGCCGGCGATCCGGTCGAGTTCTCCGCCACGCTGGTGGGCTACGACCCGGATCCCTTCATGCTTCATTGGGACAAGGCCAAAGTGAACCCGGAGTTTATCCCCGGAGCGACCCCCGGCAAGCGCCCCGCCAGGCGGCCCATCAAGAAGCCCGGAGGCTAGCCCGCCGCACAATCAAGGATGGCACGGCTCCGGTCGAGACCGGAGCCGTTTTTGTTTTAGGAGATCGGGTTGAACTTTTCTTGCCCCCCGCCGCGATGGACCAAGGCGGAACAAACTGGATTCCCGCAGGGCTGCTCAGCCGTGGCGGTGCAAGCGGCTATCGAGCTTGTAGAGGCCAATCTTGCGGCTCAGCGTGTTGCGGTGGATGCCCAGCACGCGGGCCGCGCGCGATTGGTTGCCATTCGAGCGGTCGAGCACGCGCTTGATGAATTTCTTTTCGAATTCGGTGACTGCTTCTTCGAAGAGGATGCCGCGATCCACCATTTGTCCGATGAGGGCTTCGAGTTGATCTTTCACGGTGGCACGCTCCACAAGGACGCTGCTGATTCTTCCCCTGAGCCCTGTTAGCTGAGTTCGTGGCCAGTCAAACGCCAGTAGGCTTCCCGGTACTTGGACCGCGTGGCCGCGACCACCTCCGGCGGCAATGCGGGCGCCGGCGGTTGCTTGGACCAGCCGATGCGTTCCAGATAGTCGCGGACATATTGCTTGTCGAAAGAAGGCTGTGGCCGGCCGGGCTGGTAGGCATCGGCGGACCAGAAGCGTGAGGAATCCGGCGTCAGTGCTTCGTCAATCCAGACCAATTGCCCTTCGGCCAGGCCGAATTCGAACTTCGTATCGGCCAGGAGGATGCCGCGCGGCTCGGCATGCGACGTCGCGCGGCCGTAAAGCTCCAGGCTCACGGCGCGCAGCCGCTCGGCCAGCTCGCCGCCCGCGCGCGCCACAACCTCGTCAAACGAAATGTTCTGGTCATGTCCGATCGTGGCTTTCGTGGCCGGGGTGAAAATCGGTTCCCGCAGCCGGTCGGATTCGTGGAGGCCCGGCGGCAGCGGGATTTTGCAGATTTTTCCCGTGGCACGGTAATCCTTCCATCCGGAACCTGCCAGATAGCCGCGCACGACGCACTCGATAGGGATCGGCTGCGCCCGGCGGCACAACATGGCCCGCCCGGCCAGCTCCGCGCGGTGGGGCGCCAGCGCCTTGGGGAAGTCGGTGCCACTGAGGGCGTGGTTGGGGATGACATCGTGGAGCGTTTCAAACCAGAACAGGGAGAGCTGCGTCAGCACGCGGCCCTTATCGGGGATGGGCGTGGGCAGAACCACGTCGAAGGCCGAGAGGCGGTCCGTGGCCACGATGAGCAGGCGATCTCCGAGGTCGTAGAGGTCGCGCACCTTCCCGCGCGAGCGCAACGGGACTCCCGCGAGATGCGTTTCCCAGACCACGGGACTGACTTGAGGAGACGCCACAGGTGATTCGATCCCCAGAAAAGTGGCGGGTATTCTAGCGCACAGGCTCCGGATGTCAACGGAGAACAAAAATCATAGGAGGAAAACGCGCCGCGGCCGCTCCCAAGTGGTCGTAACCCGATGCAGAGGAATCCGTTCTTGCTACGCGGCGTGCGTGGCGGCGCCCGCGGCCTGCTCGTCCCAGCGCACGGAGACGAGTTTGGAGACGCCAGGCTCCTGCATGGTGACGCCATAGAGCACCGGCGCCATCTCCATCGTGCGGCGGTTGTGCGTCACGATGATGAACTGCGTTTGCGCGCTCATCTCCTCGACCATCTTGGTGAACCGGCCGATATTGGCTTCGTCGAGCGGCGCGTCCACCTCGTCGAGAATGCAGAACGGGCTGGGCTGATAGTGGAAGATGGCGATCAGCAGCGCTAGCGCTGTCAGAGCCTTTTCGCCGCCGGAGAGCAGCAGTACGTTTTGCAAGCGTTTGCCGGGCGGCTGCGCGACCATGTCGATGCCGGCGTCGCCGGAGCTGTCGGGTTCGGTCAGGCGCATCTCGCCGGTGCCGCCGCCGAACAGCGCGCGGAAGGCCTCCGCGAAGTTCGCGTTGATCGCGGTAAAGGCTTCTTCGAACTTCTGGCGGGAGACCTCATCGAGCTCGCGGACGGCTTGCTGAGTGTCCTCGATGGATTGCAACAGATCGTCGCGCTCGCGGGCGAGGAAGCTGTGGCGCTGCTCACATTCCTGGTATTCCTCGAGCGCCATCATGTTGACCGGCCCCATGGCCTCGATGCGTTCCTTCATTTCGCGGTGAGAGGCCTCCGCGGTCCGTAGCGCTTCGCCGAAGAGCAACTCGGGCACCGAGGCAATGAGATCCTCCGGATGTGCGCTCAACTCGGCGAGGCACGTTTCGCGGAGGTGGTCACGATCAGCATCGTTGCGCGCTCGCTCGACTTCGCGCTGGCTGCGCTGCTCGCGCAGGTCGCCGAGCTTCTGCCGGGCCGCGCGCAGCGCGTCGTCCACTTCCACGGTGCGGACGCGCGCCCTTTCCCATTCGGCCTCGAGTTCGGTCTTGCGCGCTTCCAGGCGCGCCCGCTCGGCCCGCAGCGTTTCCACCTGGCGCTCGTGCTCGGCCGTTTGCGCCTCCAGTTCCTTTCGTTCGCGGGCCAGGGCCGCCTGCTGCTCGCTTAGGGCCGCCTCGCGCTCGCGGAGCTCGCGCAGGTCATTTGCCAGGCGCGCGCTCAGCGCCTCCGCGCTCGAAAGTCGCTCGGCCAGCGTGGCCATCCCGGCGCGCCGCGCGGAGAGCTCTTCCTGATGCACCTCGAGGAGCTGGCGCAACTCGGCCAGGCGGTTAGTGGCCTCGATCATTTCGGTTTCAGCCGCCGTGCGGGACTGGGCCGCCCGCGCATGTTGCTCGCGGGCATTTTCGGCGCGAAGGCGCGCCGCCCGTGCCTCGTCGCGCAGGCGCGCGATCTCGTTCTGGCAGGCGGCGAGTTCCATGCCCATCCGGGCAAGTTCTGCGCGAGCCTGCTCGCGCTGGTGCGTGGCGGCGACGCCGATCTTTTCCGCTTCGACATGCTGTGCGGTGGTCTCTTCGAGCCAGGCTTGCTGCGCGCGCAGGTCCTCCTCGATGCGGTCGAGAGCCGCCTGCGCCTTGCTGGCGGCGCGCTCGAACTGCAGGATTTCGGCGTCGAGCGAACGCAATTCGCGCTTCATCACCAGCGGCCCTGCCTCCGCGGGCCGCCCGCCGCTCACCATGCGGCCCTGGTAGCAGGTGCCGTCCGGCGTGACGAAGTGGTATTGCGTGTTCTCGCGTGCCAGCCGCTCGGCCACTACAGCCGTCTCCACCAGGAACGCCGATTGCAGCCGCGGCAGAAATTGTTTGGCGCCCGGGCCCAGCGGGTCGCGAAACTCCACTAGGCGGTCCAGGCGCGAGACCACTCCGTCGCTCGCCCGGAAAGTCACCACCGGCTCGTTTTCGGAGAGCTTCAGGTGGCGCAGGGAATCGACAAAGAACGTCGCACAGCCGCCAACTTCCTCGCGGAGCAGCGCGATGCCGGCGCGGGCGTGGTCGAATGTTTCCACGACCACGTATTCGAGCTCTTCGCGCAGGAACTGTTCGACGGCGCTGGCGTATTGCTCCTCAACCTCGGCGTAGTCGGCCAGCACGCCGACGGCGCGGAAGCCGCGGCTCCCGGCCTCGCCGTTCGAAGCGAATAGCTTCTGCACGGCCTCGGCGGTGTAGGAGCGATCGTTCAGGATTTGCTCGAGCGAGCCACGGCGGGCGCGGGCCACGGCCAGCGCGTCGCGGGCCTCGTCGGAGCGCGTCTGGGTCTGCTGCTCGTCCCGGCGCAACTCGGCCAGGCGCTCGTGGGCGCGGCGCAAATCGCTTTCGAGGTTGCGCGCGCGTTCGAGGGCCGATTGCCAGTGCAGGTCGGCGGCCTGCGCGCGCTCGCGATGGTGCAATCCCTCCTCCAGCAACTGCTGCTCGGCCTGCTCCTGCCGGCCCAGTAGCTCCACCTGATGGGCGAGCACCTGCTCGGCCTGGGCGAATTCTCCGTGCAAGCGCGTCAGCTCTTCGCCAAGTTGACCGGAAGTCTGCCGCAATTCGGCGATGCGCGCCTCGGTGGCCTGCGCCTCGGTGGAAAGCTCCTGCGTGCGATCGGCCGATTGCGCCAGCAGCGTCTCCAGGCGCCCGGTATCGGCGCGCAGCGTCGCGACGCATTGCTGGTGGGCCAAACTCTGCGCCTCGAGCTGCGCGGCTTGGTTTGCAGCCTGTTCGATCTCAACGATCAATTGGCGGCCGCGCGCTTCCAGTTCCTGCGAGCGCTGGCGGTTGAAGACGATGCGGTTCTCCGCGCGGTCGAGTTCGAGCGCCGTTTGTCCCAGCAGGTTCTGGTTTTGCCGCAGTGCGGAGTCGAGCTCGTAGGTGCGCCCGCCCAGCCGCTCCTGCTCCGCTTCCATCCGTTTGATCGCCTGAACCTGCTCGGCTTCCACTCCGGCAATCTCGCGAAGCAGGCTGCTGAGGCGCTCCGCCTCGGCGTCGAGTTCCTTGGCCTTGCTGGCCAGGGCCTGCCGCAGCAGGCTGCGCATCTGCTCGCGCAATTCTGCGTAGCGGCGCGCCTTCGACGCCTGGCGCTTGAGCGAGGCGAGCTGCTTTTCCACTTCGACCAGAATGTCGTTGACGCGCGCCAGATTCAGCTTCGACGATTCGAGCTTTGCTTCCGCCAGGCGCCGCTTGGTCTTGTATTTGGTCACCCCGGCGGCCTCTTCAATGATGGCGCGGCGGTCCATCGGTTTGGAGCTGAGGATTTGCCCGATGCGGCCCTGCTCGATGATGGCGTAGGAATCCGGGCCCAGCCCCATGCCCATGAAAAGTTCCTGGATGTCCCGCAGGCGCGCGACGCGCCCGTTGATCAGGTATTCGCTCTGGCCCGAGCGGTAGAGCCTCCTCCCGATGACGACTTCGCCAAGTTTGGTGCGTGGCGCCGGCTTTTCCGCGGCCCTCTTCCGCTCGCCCGGCTTGCCTCCGCCGTGCTCCTCCGTGCTCTCGGTGTCCTCTGTGGTGAAGTCTTCTGCTTTTTCCTCAGCTTCCTCGGTTGCCTCCAGCACCTGCTTGGCCGCCTCCGCCAGCTCCGGGTCCACCAACGTCAGTGACACCTCCGCCAGCCCCAGCGGCGGGCGCTTGGCCGTACCGTTGAAGATGCAGTCAGCCATGCGCTCGGCGCGTAGTGATTTGTGGCTCTGCTCGCCCAGCACCCAGGAAACGGCATCCACGATGTTGGACTTGCCGCAGCCGTTCGGCCCGACAATGCAGGTGACCCCGCTGCCGCTGAAGGTGATGTGCGTCCGCTCGCAGAAGGACTTAAAGCCCAGCAAATCGACTTTGCGTAGTTTGAGCAAAGCTACCTCTTTTGCACTCCCCGTCCTGCCCGCGCCAAGCGTTGCGGCGGAGCAGGGCGGAGACAAATACCCATTCTACGAGAAAAGGATTTTAACGACAAAAACCCTGGTGGGTCGCTCGACAGTGGCCCAGCCGCCTGGCGCTCGGAAAGGCGGTTACAGCGACGCACGATAGCACACGCGGCAGACGGAGTAAAGTCTCGCGGCAGCGGGTGTCTATTTGCAAAACCCCAGCCACGGCCGGGAGTTCAAGCTCGGGCCGAGGCAGAACCGGCACGAAATCATCGTCACGGAAGGGCGTTACCAGGACTTCCGAATTCTGGAAGTGCTCTGGGACGCCTCGAACGTCTGCTCAAACTGCCCGGATAGGGACTCCTGGGGAGTCAGGGGTTCCACTTCTCCGAGTAGCGCGTTTATCGGACGCGACCCTCCTCCCGATTCCTGCGCAAGACCGACTTCTAGGATTGCGATGTCCTGGGCGATTCAAATTGACTGTGCGCCCTCTGCTTTCCGTATTCGAGCCAGGTGAGAACAATGACCAGGAGATCGAATAAGGTTAAGAGAACCATCACCAGGGAATGGGTGAGAGCGAAGCGGTAGAGCTGATAGCAGACAAACGCGGCCAACACGATGATCATCAATGGGTAAGCCCAAAGTTTGTTCCAAAACAACGCTACGACGAGCACGAGTTTGACTACGCCGTGCGAGACAAGATACACAGAAGCGAAGTGTTTTCCGCCACTGACGAAACTCTGATAAGCACGGACCAGGTGTGTGGCTATGAAGTCTCGGGGATCTTTGGATAGCTCTTGATGCAGAACGGTCAACAAGAATCGATTCAGCCTTTGCGGATTGATGATCAGGAGCGCGATCCCGCCAATCGTCTCCAGCAACGCGTGTAGCCCTTTGAGGGTGATGCTGACGCGAAAGCTGCGATCGAGGAGCGTGCCACTCCGAAGGTCGCGCCTGTTGTGGATTGGCATACCCGACGTTTACATCTGAGGCTGCCGACGCATTGCGAGCGTAACTGCCGAGCCAATGACAGCGAGTGAGAGCAGCCCGCCGACGACGTACGGCTGGGCCAAGAATTCCAGCCCGAGCAGTGCGTCGAGTGAGATTGTCCCACCTCCGGTGAAGGCGATCCCCAGCGCCGTCGCGGCAAACAGGAACGGGAGCTCAATCCCGTTGTTTGTCGCGAAAAACCCGTTCTTTAGGTGGATGCTGACCATCGCAACAAGCATGGCCGCGAGCACGGCCGTCGCGCCGACCGGTGTGAACGGCCCGAGCACCAGCAGCAGGCCGCCGACCAGCTCGTTCAGGCTCGCCGCCGCGAACACCGCCCCTGGGCGGAAGCCGATGGTTTCAAAGAACCCGCCGGTGGCCTTGAGTCCGTAGCCGCAGAACCAGCCGAACAGTTTCTGCACCCCGTGCGCGGCAATAGCCGCACCGAACAACACCCGCATCAGTAAGATCCCTATATCGATTGACATTCTTCTCTACCTCCTTGGTGAGAGCGCCCAAGTAATGCGAAGAGAACGCGGCGTCTAGCTATTACCATATCTTCGATGGTTAGCAACCACTCAGCGATTCAGGACTCACCGGACGCGCACTTCATTGCCGGAGTCGAGGCCATCGGCTAGAATGGCACGTTTGCATTGTTGGATTTGGGAAGACTTCGCCAAGGGAAGGTTTTCAGGGACTCAGGCTCTGCAGGCAACCGGGGCTTCGATGTCGGAGCGGAAGCTCCGACCCCTTGAACTGCCAGATGGGCGAGATCCAGCTGCAAAACACGCTGACGGGTCGCAAGGAGCCCTTTGTGCCGCTCCACCCGGGCGAGGTGCGCATCTACACCTGCGGGCCCACGGTATACGACTTCGCCCACATCGGCAACTTCCGCACCTTCGTTTTCCAGGACGTCCTGCGGCGGTTCCTGCGCATGAAGGGCTACCGGGTGCTCCAGGTGATGAACCTGACCGATGTGGACGACCGCATCATCCACAACGCGGCCGCGGCGGGCATCGGCATCCGCGAATACACGGAGAAATACATCCGGGCGTTTCTCGAAGACACGCGCGCGCTCAATATCGAGCAGCCCGAGCACGTGGTCCGCGCCACCGACCACATTGACGACATGGTGCAGTTGATCGAGCGGCTGTCGGATAAAAGCCTGACCTATCGCGGCGACGGTTCCATCTATTACCGGATTGCGAAGTTCCCCGGCTACGGAAAACTCTCGAAGATCGACCTGACCGGCATCCGGGCCGGCGCGCGGGTGGACGTGGACCGCTACGACAAGGCTGACGCGCGCGATTTCGCCTTGTGGAAGGCGCCCAAGCCCGGCGAGCATTTCTGGGAGACGCCGCTCGGCCCGGGGCGCCCCGGATGGCACATCGAGTGCTCCGCCATGGCCATGAAATACCTGGGCGAAACGCTCGACATCCACACCGGCGGCGTAGACCTGACCTTCCCGCACCACGAGAACGAAATCGCGCAGTCGGAAGCCGCCACGAGCAAACCGTTTGTGCGCTACTGGCTGCACGCCGAGCACCTGATCATCGAGAGCGAAAAGATGTCCAAGTCGCTCGGCAACTTCTATACCCTCCGCGACCTGTTCGCGAAGGGGCACAGGCCCTCCGCCCTGCGGTTCCTGCTGGCTTCGGTGCCGTACCGTCGGCAACTGAACTTCACGCAGGAGAGCTTGCAGCAGGCGGCGAGCTCCGTCGAGCGGCTGCGCAACTTCGTCGCGCGGCTCAAGACGGAGAAATTCCCGCCGGGCTCGAGCGCCGGCACAGCCGAGCGTGCGGAAAAGGCCGGGGCGGATTTCGAGGCCGGGCTCGAGGATGACCTGAACACGGCCGTGGCCCTGGCCGCGACCTTCGACGTCGTGCGCGACATCAACACGGCGATGGACCGCGGCGAGTTCCGCCAGGGCGACGTGCCCCTCGTGCTCCGGGTGATGGAGAAGTTCGACTCTATCTTCGCCCTGCTCACTGATGACGACGCGAAAAAGATGCGCGCGCTGGGTTTCGAAGCTGCCGGTGCCGCTCTGACCGACGCCGAAATCGAAGCGCTGGTGGCTGAGCGGCAGGCCGCCCGCAAGCGCCGCGATTTCGCCACTGCGGACTGGCTTCGCCAGCAACTGGCTGAGCGTGGTATTATCCTCGAGGACACTCGCGATGGCGGTGTCCGCTGGAAACCCAAGTGAAGTTTCGCGGGCCCAATTCGCTCCCCTTGCACTCCCTCCCGGCGCAGGACCGCCCGAATCTGTTCGGCGTGGACTAGACGCGCTTCCTCCGCTCGCGGCGAACTCTCCCCGCGAGCCCTCCCAGCGGCAACCGAAGGCCCCTGGAATCCATCCTCCGGAGGAAGAAATGATTGATACTAAGCTCCCACGCCTGACGACCGCGCTGCCGGGACCTGCGGCGAAGAAGGCGCTGGCGCTCGATGCGCAGTATATTTCTCCGTCGTACACGCGGAGCTATCCGCTGGTGGCCCAGCGCGGCCGCGGCGCCATGGTGGAGGACGTGGACGGCAACGTGTTTCTGGATTTTGCCGCGGGCATTGCGGTGGTCTCCACCGGCCACTGCCACCCCGCGGTGGTGGCGGCCATCCAGAAACAGGCCGCCGAGCTGATCCACATGTCCGGCACGGACTTTTACTATCCGAGCATGGTCGAGTTGGCGCAGAGGCTGGCCGCCGTCACGCCGGGCCAGGAGCCGAAGCGCGTCTATTTCGGCAACTCCGGCACCGAAGCCATGGAGGCGGCTATCAAGCTGGCGCGCTACCATACGCGGCGCGAAAAGATGATTGCCTTCTACGGCGGCTTCCACGGCCGCACCATGGGTTCGCTTTCGCTGACCGCGTCGAAGGCGGTGCAGCGCAAGGGCTTCGGTACGCTGCTCGCGGGCGTGTTCCATATCCCTTACCCGTACACTTACCGCTGCCCTTATGGCCTCCAGCCCGAATCGTGCTGTACCGAATGCGCCGCCGTGCTCGAACGCGAACTGTTCAAAAAGATCGTGGACCCGGAAGAAGTGGCCGCCATCGTCGTCGAACCCATCCAGGGCGAAGGCGGCTACGTCCCTGCGCCGCCGGAATTCTTGCAGGATTTGCAGCGCCTCTGCCGCAAGTATGGCATCCTGCTGATCTCGGACGAGGTGCAGTGCGGCATGGGCCGCACGGGGAAGTGGTGGGGCGGCGACCATGCGGGGCTCGAGCCCGACATCCTCTGCGTGGCCAAAGGCGTCGCTTCGGGGATGCCTCTCGGAGTCACCCTCGCACGCGCGAGTCTGATGGACTGGGCGCCGGGCGCGCATGCCTCCACGTTCGGCGGCAACCCGGTGTGCATCGCCGCGGCGCTGGCCACGATGGACTTGCTCGGGCGCGAATACATCGAAAACGCCCGCCGCATGGGCGAGTTCCTCCTCGCCCGGTTGGCCGGCTGGCGTGAACGGCACCGGATCGTCGGCGACATCCGCGGCAAGGGCCTGATGATCGGCGTCGAAATCGTGCGCGAACAGAAGACGAAAGAAAAGGCTGCCGACCTCCGCGATCGCATCGTGAAACTGGCTTTTGGGAAGGGACTGCTCGTGCTCGGCGCCGGCGAGAATACTCTCCGGCTGTCCCCGCCGCTGCTCATTGACGAGGAGCAGGCGGAATTCGCCGTGCGCACGCTCGAGGCTTGCATCAGCGAAGTCGAGAAATAGAGGAAGCAAAGGAAGCAGACGGACACTCGCGGCGGTGGTTGAAACCGATGCCGGTATTCGCGCGCATGATCTTTGGACTGGTGAACTGGGCGGCGCGGCCTGTCCGCGCAAGATTCCGGCTCCGCCGTAGCGGCAAAGCAGCGGGCGCGGCAGGCCGGTGTGCGTGGCGAAACCTATGCCTACTGGTATCTTCGCCGTCAAGGCTACGTGATGGTCGCGCGCAACTTCACCGTGGCGGGCATCAAGGGCGAAATTGACTTGGTTGGCTACGACGGCCCCGTGCTGGCCTTTGTCGAGGTGAAGACCCGCGCTGGCCACTCGGAGGAATTCGGCAAGCCGGAGGATGCCGTGACGCCGGAAAAGCGGCGCAACCTGGCGCGCATGGCCCGTCATTTCTTGGCCGAGCGACACATCCGCGAAGCGGCGTGCCGCTTCGACGTGCTGGCCATCGAGAGCCGCCCGGGCCGGCGGCCCGTCGTGCGCCTGCACAAGGGAGCTTTTGCCGCTGGCGCTTAGGTTCCAGCTAGCGAGTTTCCGAGATTGCAGCGGCCGGTACAAGAGTAAGATTGACGCTGGGCGCCATCCCGAAGAGAATTGGAAGGTTTTGAGACGGGAGTAGGAGGAGGCTTTGCCCGAGCTGCGCAAGGACCCGATTACCGGGCGCTGGGTGATCATTTCGACCGACCGCGCCAAGCGGCCCACCGACTTTGTGCGCGAAAGTGTCCAGATCCAGGGAAAAGGCTTTTGTCCGTTCTGCTACGGCCACGAGGATAAGACCCCGCCCGAGATTCTGGTGTTCGGCCGCAATGGCGGCGGCCCCAACACACCCGGCTGGCACGTCCGGGTGGTGCCCAACAAGTTTCCCGCGCTCGGCATCGAAGGCGACCTCGACCGGCAGGGCGAGGGCTTGTTCGACAAGATGAATGGCGTGGGCGCGCACGAGGTGATCGTCGAGACGCCCGACCACCAGAGCACGCTCGCCACGCTGCCGGAGAGGGCCGTCGAAGATGTCCTGTGGGCCTTCCGCGACCGCATGCTGGACCTCAAAAACGACAAGCGCTTCCGCTACATCCTGATTTTTAAAAACCACGGCGAGGCCGCTGGGGCGTCGCTCGAGCACACCCACTCGCAACTGATCGCCCTGCCCATCGTGCCCAAGCGCGTGCGCGAGGAAGTGGACAGCTCCAAGCACTACTACCAGGAAAAAGAACGCTGCATTTTCTGCGACATGATCCGCCAGGAGATCGAGACCGGTGTCCGCGTCATCACCGAGAACGACTACTTCATCGCTTTGGCCCCCTACGCCCCGCGATTTCCATTCGAGATCTGGCTGCTGCCCAAGCAGCACGGCTCCGCGTTTGAAAACAGCCAGAGCACCGTCTATTCCAGCTTGGCGCGCGTGCTGAAAGACAATCTGATGCGCCTGGATATGGTGCTCGACCACCCCGCTTACAACTTCATGATCCATACCTCGCCCATCGGAGAAGAGTTGAACCCGCACTACCACTGGCACATCGAGATCATGCCCAAGCTCACCAGGGTGGCCGGCTTCGAGTGGGGTACCGGCTTCTACATCTGCCCCACGCCGCCGGAAGAGGCGACGCGGTTCCTCCGCGAGGCCCAGATCGCCGCCGGCCAGCCCTGAGCCGGCCTGCGCGCAAGCCGCGCCACACCTCAATTTCCGCGGGAAGAGAGTTCTGAGCCGCCGGCGCTTCGCGCACTGACAAGGCTTGCCGATTCCGCTATACTGGCTCGAATCAGGCGCGGTACCCAAGAGGCCTAAGGGAGAGGTCTGCAAAACCTCCATTCGTGGGTTCAAATCCCACCCGCGCCTCCAGCTTTTCACCTTCAGGATCATTGGATTACGAACCCACCTCTCTCTCCTGAATCAACCAACTTGGGAACATTTGGGAACAAAACACGCTCCAGATCCTCGATCGCCTTTCGGTGCGTGTCTTGAACGACATGGGTGTAGACATTGAGAGTTGTCTCCACGGTAGCGTGCCCGAGCTGCTGCTGGGCGACCTTGACTGGAACGCCGAGATCGTGCAGAAGCGAGGCGTGAACGTGACGGAACTGATGCCAAGTGACCCGGCCAATCCCTGCAGCTTTCGAGGCGGGCTTGAGTACTCGCTCCAACAGATTGGACTCCCTATAGGCGCCACTTCGCCGGTTCGGGAAGACCAGGTCGTCTGGCTTCAAGCGCACCAACCGCTGCCGGTGATTCTCCAGCAGCCACCGTGCGACAGGGCCGATGGGAATGGTCCGGACACTCCTTTCGCTCTTGGGCTTCTGGAACTGACCCTGGAACACAGATTCAGATACGCGAATTGTTCCAGAGTCCAAACCCACTGCCTGCCAGCGAAGGGCTAGCACCTCGCCGATGCGCAAGCCGGTGAGAGCTGCCAGCGTCACCATGGTCTTGTATGGTTCTTGGAGATGAGCTAGTAGCCGAGCAAAAGCGCTCGCCGTGAGGATCGCTGGGCCTTGGCGAGGAGGTTGGGGTGGGAATTTGACCCCGCGAGCCGGGTTCACCGCCAGATAGCCAAACTCGACCGCTGAATCGAGAACGCTCGACAGTACAATCCAGGCGTTCCGCACGGTCTGCCAAGCCAGGTCCTGGCGGAATCTCTGTGCGACGAACTGCTGTATGTCGAGCCTGGTGATGTCGCAAAGTCGCAAGTCACCAAAGAAAGGCAGAAGGTGCCGTCTTAGAACCATTCGGTAGCCGTGTTGAGTTGAGAGCTTCAGCGTTGGCAACACAAGGCTCCACCAGTCACCGTGGGCGTACTCGCCAAATCGCACCATGGATTGCGGTCGGTGCAGGCCTTGGTTGATTGATCGAAGTCGGTCCTCAAGCTTTTTGCGGGCCTCGCGCTTGGGAAATTCGTTGACGGAGCCCAGCACCGTGGAGCGCATCACGCGTCCCAAAGCACCACCTGGCTTCATTACGTCCTCTCTCCAGCGCGCGACCCACACTTTTCGACCCTTCCTTCCACGGATAAACAGACAACCAGTTTGGTAGCGGCGTCGAGCCATGGCTTCCTTTCCGTTGGCTCGTCCGCCCTTTCCTGCGTCAACTGCTAGTGTAACCGCAGGGTCAAGCACTTGTCCTTCCCCCGACCCGTTGTCTCTCAATCCAAGCTAGCACGTCCGCCTCGCGGAACCGCCAGTACTTGCCCAGGCGAAACCCGGGAATGCGGTCGGCGGAGCGCATTCTGGTGCGCTCGTAGACCCACGACTCTGGAACCCGCAGTAATTTGGCAACGTCTTCCACCGTTAACAGTACGTCTGCCAACTGGATGTTATAGTCGTCCGCGCTCCGCTTCTCGTCAGGCAGCTGTGGGTTTTGGGGCGCTTGTTTCACAGCGATCAACCTAGTTCACCTGCGTCCTCTGCATTTCTCCGCAGTACCCGGCTCATCGCCAGATTTTGGAGGTCCGTCTAACAGCGTGACGCGTGGTTTCCGGCCGCGATGCTGAACGATTGAAATAAGCCCAGCCCGCTCTAACGCCTTCAGACCTCGATATGCGGAAAAGCGACTGACTCCGAGCGCCAACAAGCCAGAGACCGATAAGTCTACTGTCCGAGCGCGTTTCACACCTGACCAGAACCACAACGCCATGGCCACGTGGAGTGACTTCGCTTGTTGTTTCGCCGCTATGGTTAGCCATCTCCATGGTACGGGTCCTTTGAGAAACTTTTCGCCCGGCCTGTGCCGGGGTGGCCTTGGATCGCGGCCGATCGTTGGATCTGGGTTTGTAGGTGGCAAGCGCAACTGTTCCGGGTTTAGGTGAATATCCATTGTTAAAGTTAGGAGACTCCATCAGAGGAGATAGATAAGATGGGGCGGGTGTGCGCCGGCGCACAGGTATTGTTGTATTGGCGCACAGGTGACCTGTGCGGCGGTGCACAGGTTCCCGACAATGGCAGGTCATGCAGGATGCCCCAAACGATATCCCACATCCGCCTGCCACGTTCGTCTTCATATCGGTCCGGGTAGCGGATAAACTTAGCATCTGACCGAAGCTGAAATCCGTTGAGTATTACGTCGCTTGCTCTTGCCATGGCCGTTTGTGCTTGCTCTGCGGCCAATTCGAGCTCATTCAAAGGAGCTTCGATCAAAATGGAATCGTGCAAAGGAGCGCAGACGCAAACCCCGCCCTCGGTGGCTAAACAACAGGCCAGCCGGAGCATTTCAGCGCCATTTGCCTGCATCGGGAAATTGCGAAGCATCCGGGGGTTTGCCTGCGGTCCCACATGGATCGTCCAGCCGAACACCGTGTGAAGACTCCCCTGTAGAATCGCATAATCGAGCGCGGCATCCGACCAACGCCAGAACTTCGGATAAGTTTGACGGTGCATGCGCAGCAGTTCGCGAGCCTGCGACGTTGGCTGCGCGATGCGGCGAGCAAGTGACTCTGCTCCCATGCCATATTGAACTGCCAAGGCGGAGGCTTTGAATCGGCTGCGAATGTGACCGTACATTGCCTTTGTACCGTCAGCCGGAATAGCGCCCGCCTGCCTCGCAAATGCCAAGTAGGGATCGCCCGATTTGTATGCCTCGATCATCGCCTCATCGCCTGAGAGCGCAGCGGCGATACCAAATTCCTGCTGAGCCCAGTCGATGTCAACTAGCCCGTACTCCGGTTGGGGCCGAATTAGGCGGCGTAACCAACTGGGGGCACCAGTAATGAACTTGCTGTTGCTGGGGGCATTCCGACCCGTACGAGTACCGAAGGCCGATAACAGGCAGCGGTTGCGATCATCACTACCTACCGCCAAATCAGCCGGGCGTATCTGCGAGAGTGTGCTACGCAATTCCTTTATGGGTGCGACCTGTGGGTAGGCACGCGCCATCACACTGAACGTTTCATCGTCCAGCGACAGGGCGCCTGACGGCAGGTAAGGCCACGGAATGTTGTTCGCCGCCAACCACTTTGCAAACCGATCTGCCTTGAAAGTGCTATCTTCATAGATGTGGTAGTCGGCATCGATGCGTTCAACGAGGGTTTCCTTCACTCCCGACCAATTTTCCCGCAGTGTTGTCAATGCCGCAGTGTCGATGGGAATCCCGGTATGCTCCATGCGCGCTGCGGCGGCCATGTAACGACCGTGAAGCAGTGCGCGGGGGACATCTATCTTTGCGAGCATGACCGGAAGTAGTTTGGCGAGTGCCGCTACGTCCGACTCACAGTAAGCCAGCAGTGCTCTCTTTTCGGGCTCTGTCCAAGGGCCACCACGTGTGGCCAACATTCTCATGTTTTCCTTTTCCGCAGCGTCTATACCATCCAGACCAAACCAGGTCATCGCCCCCAAAAGCGATGAGCCGCAAGGTGTATCTCTGCCGTTGCTCAGATTTCGAAATTCAATGAACAGATCTAAAATGTTCATGGGCACTGGCCAACCAAGTGACAGATGGCAACCAACCTCAGCGCTCGCGTAATATGCAACGAGGAGGCAATCTTGATCGACGCGGTAAGGTGGTGCTCTGAGCTCTTGTAGCTCGTCTTGCCAAAGTCGGAGCCTCCGCCCGCTAGCCATTTCCAACGCAACCAAGCAAAGTGGCGTTGGGCGCTCACCGAGCGGCGCAGAGAATTCAAAGTCGACGAGCCAGACTTCTCGAAACTCGATCGGACCGATTCGCACAACTAGATTTCCCCTCTCAGCTTGCGGATCACAGGGTGGTCTGGCGTCTGAATGAAGCGGTCTTTGAATGCGATCTCGAGCAACCTCTTGAAGCCAATGTCCGGCCATAGAGGATCGGGAAAGTCACCGCTCGCCATGAAAACCTCGTAGGCACCTAGCGATCTGTTTGCCCTGACGCTGACCCAGGCCTTCGTCGCCATTTGCGCCGCTTCCAAAGCGGAGCGGTTCCATTCGTCCAGCCGACCATCCACGCCGGGGAGTCTTACGGGCCAGAGAAAAACAACACCTTGGCGATTAATGGTCGTGAACAATACCTTGGGGACAATCTCTCCCGCCAACTCAGACCACATTGAGGGGTCCACAAGGTATGTTTCCCGGTCTTCTTTTATTTCAATGACCGCAGTCTCCAGGCGCCACAGCTCGTCCGGGTGAACACGCACAAACCATTGTCGATCTGGCTTGCGCACAGGGACAGTTAAGAGCGCCTTCTTGACGCCCGCCATGGACTCGAAGTCCTGCGAAATTCGCAACCGCTCCAGGTCAAATGGGTCGGCCTTTAATTCCGTAACAACCTTGCTCTCCTCGTTCATTGAATCCTCCTCACTGGTCTTACGTCCTAAAATTCGCTCTGTGGCCTGCAACAACAGCACGCCAATTCTCAGGGAAGGTGCCGATTCCCGTCACGTTAGTTGTGAGGCTTACTTCTGCTACGTAGCGGAAGGGGGGGTACTTGTGCTACCTAGGCGGGACATGCGTGCCTGCTGCTTCCAGAGCAACGAGAATGGCCTCCCATCGGCTCATAGTTTTCTTTAGTTCCTCGATCTTCTTACCGTGTCTTCCCACTAGCTGCCGCATATCTAGAAACGCTGAATCGAGAGCCAACTTGTCCCAACAGACGTACCGGCTCGCCGGTTTTTGAGTCCATCCGCAGAGGAAAAATGCAGTCGCACGTCGAATCTTCTCTTTCGTGTCTGGGTCCAAAGGACGGTGGGCCTGCTTCTCGTTCTTATCAGCGGCTCCGTCGCTCGGAAAATATATTCTGAGCAGTTCGCGCATCCGCCGCGGCTTGGCGGGGCGGACGGTGTCTGACAAGGCGCTTTTGATGATCTTAGGTGAAGTGCCGCAGGTTCCCGCGAGCACTTCGTATACCAGGAAACGCGCATTCTCATCCCCTGCTAAACGGCCTAGAATCGGCACGATGAGTGGCATCAGTTCTGGCAGCCAACATAGGAGAAATCGAAAGCCCCCCGATTGCAGCTCACCGTTCGTTTCTCGCTTCGCCTGTTGAAGCGCGAATTTAGCGATCTCTTCCTCTGAACAAGAGGGATGGTTCAGGACAAATCTGCGGAGATCGGGAATCGTTTCGAGCAGTAGCTTGTATTCCTTCCTTAGCGAAGGGAAAAGCGCCATCAGTACAGCCCTGCGATCGTATGCATCGTACCCGCGAAGCGCGCTCGTTGTGGAACCGACTAGCAACCGATCAGCCACAGCGCGCTGGAAGGTCATGCAGCGCAGAGCTTCCGGCGGCCAGAGATGGTTCTGCGGTTTGGTGAGCCAGATCATCGGACGCCGCTCCCGCACGCCGACACGCTGGGCAAGTTCATGGCATGTGAGTCCGAGAGATTCCCGAAACTGTGTACCGTCGCCGCGAGTAAACGGATACCCCCGATGGGAGATATAACGCTTCCCCTTCGGAAGATCGGTTGAGCGAAAGCAGTAGTTCACGCTTTTCAAGCTCGGTCCTATCCGTGCGACGATGGTGTTGAAAGACGCGCCTTCGAGCCGCGCTTTTACAGCTTCCCAATGGCGGCGTCGACCGGAGTACTGGGCCTGTTTTACGGAGCGCCCTGCGGCCAGGATACCTAAGGCTTTCTGTCTCGCTGTTGCCGACATTTTCTTCCAGCGCCGTTTCGCCGCAGTCGATCTCCGTTTGTGCGACCTCGCTTTCCACTCCGGCGCGCGCTGCTTCTTTGGTGACTTCGCGGACTTTGCGTGCCGCCCCAGGAGGATGCGTTGACGATTTTCAAGATACCATCCGTGTTTGTAGGCGGCATGTTTGCCTGTGCCGCCTCGGGACTTGAATGCCCGCGGGGGGGCAGGCTGATATCCGGACGCGCTTTCCTGTTCGCTCGCCGCTTCGCGCTTTGTCCGGCGGACGTCCTCGCCATCGATGAGAAGGTATGTGTCGTTCGCCATTGGTGGCTACGGATTCTCTCAGAACGGCCTTGACAGGTCAAGTCAGAGTGTCTTAACTTGTGGAAATGAAGACCTACACAACAGTCCAGGCGGCAAAAGAACTCGGCATCGGCCGCGACACACTCTACCGTTGGATGAAGGCGAAAAAGGTCAAAGGCTCTAGGCTTCTTCGCGTCGGGACGGGTGCCGCCGTTCAGGTTCGCCTGTGGACTGAGCGCGATCTGGCCGCAATTCGCCGTTGGATGAAAGAGAATCCATACAAAGGCCGCGGCCAGAAGGCAAAGCGGAAGCTGTAGAAGAAGCGCGCCGCGCCAGTGTTGGAACACCGACGCGACGCTGACCAAAGCACCTGACTAGGAGGCGCAATGGCTACGCAAACCCTACCGCAAACTCTCCGTTCCTCGCAAACATCGCCCGAAACAAACCGACCAGTGAGAGCAACGCTGTATGCTCGCGTTTCCACTGCCCACAACGGCCAGAACCCGGGGGTCCAGCTTCGAGAGCTGCGCGAATACTGCCAGCGCCGTGGCTGGCCAGTCCTGAGTGAGTACGTGGACGTAGGGATCTCCGGCGCCAGAGAGAGGCGGCCAGGGCTTGACCGGCTCTTGGCTGATGCTCACAGGCGCCGTTTTGACGCCGTGGTTGTGTGGCGATTCGACCGATTCGCGCGCTCTGTGTCTCACTTGCTCCGCGCCCTCGAGAACTTTAAGGCCCTCGGGATCGAGTTTGTTTCGCTTTCAGAACAGGTCGATACCAGCACCCCGACCGGCAAGATGGTCTTTACCGTTCTCGGCGCTGTGGCAGAGCTCGAACGCAGCCTGATCGCGGAGCGCGTGAAAGCCGGCCTTCGGAACGCCCGCGCCAAGGGCAAGCGCCTCGGAAGGCCCCGGGTAATAGTGGATGCCCGTAGGATTGCCGCTCTGCGGGCACAGGGACGCTCTTGGCGCAAGATCACGGTGGAGACGGGGATCAGCAAGGGGACGGCTCAGCGGGCGCTCCCTAGCCCGCCCAAAATCGTGTGAATTGGGTGGGGCAATATGTCTGACCAGAATCGCCTGAGTTCGAATCAATTAGTCGATCAAAGGTGGGTTTATAGGCAGCCTGCTAGATAGCGTAATTTGGGTCAACGCAGGCAGTTCGATTCCCTGGCCCGGACTGCACCACGCCTGAAGTGGAGTTTAGCTTTGATGTGGCGGCGTAGAAAGCGAAGCCCCGCATGGGCGGTCGGCGGGGCAGAAGGAGATACTCAGAAATCACAGTTCAGCTCTTAGTGCCATCCGAAGGTTCTGTTTTTCTTCGGCGGAAAGACTCCACGAATGTCCGCAAACGCTGCTCAGAACTTGCACATCTGCGTCCTTGTCTAATGTTCCTTTGAGCCAGTTACTGTTCATCGAGATCGACCTTGGCTTCTCGCACTTTGGGCATTCGGGGCAACGGGAGAGAAAGTGATAGACCTCATCGACCATAACGCTTCTCTTAGGTGGCATCGTACCATGTGCGAGATGCCTAGCGCCGAAAGTGATCCACTGCCCCGAAACGGTGACAGAGCGGAGACGATTCGCGAGCTGATCGCCAGGTAGTGGGCCAGTTTGAAATAGTCGCCCTGCTTGACGCGGAGGCCACAGTGGCACGAAGCTGCCGTAAGTCGGCGTGTCCAGAAGCTTCCAACCTTCAGGCTGACCCGGCGACAACCCTCCGGCACCGGAGTTACAGATCAGCTCAGCGTCAGCCCCGAGCCGATCCCCTGGACGTCTGCGAGAACGGTCAGGATCGCAGGCTGGATGGTGCCATAGGAGCCAAGTCCTTTTGTGTCGTAACTCACGAACTGGGTGGGCTCCCAGAAACCTGGGGCAATCAGGGTCTTGGGTGTGCCGCGCGCAAAAAGATGTCGTTCTGACCCGGCAATAGCTCAGCCCCCACCCTCTAAAGAATCAGCGATTTGCGAAAAAACTAATCTGATTTATTTTCCAACAGCCCGTCCGCACTGAGTCTCAGGGTCGTTCATCTCACCGGCTGCAGCGCTTCTGTCAGTGGTTTGCTATCTGAGGCATGATACCGATCTGCTGCAAAAAGCCCATCATATCTTTCTCAGACCACTTCTCGACCAGCTTCCCGTTTGCGATGCGGTGGATCGTGATGGACGTCATTTTCAGATCGTTGCCAGTTTTCGGAGCGCCCGGCAAATCGCCTTCGTGTTTGCCGTACGACGTGAGCCGCGTGACGACCTTGTCGCTTTCCGCAATCTGATCTTCGATCTGGTGATAGCCCGGAGTCGCGTACTGGAAGATTCGGAATGCTTGCTTCAGTCCTTCGCGCCCGGACGCCAAGCCAGGAAATGGCGGCGGATTGTGATCGATGTAATCCTCGGCGACGAGTTCATCTAAGATTTCGATATTGCCCTTGTCAATTTGTTCGTAAAATCGTCGCACAAGCGCCTTGTTGCTCTCACGCGAAGTCAAGATCCACCTCCTCTCACGCGCACATGTTCCCTTCGACGTAGCCAATCGCGACAGCATGCACGGTCAGTCGTCCGGCGTTTTTCCCAAATCGGCTTTGGTCGGTGGAGCACCCACCCAATTGATATCCCACCCGGAGTCCACTGTGATGAAGACTAGTGCATCATCTGATGCCCATGCCTGATGCGGCATCTTGGCGGGGATGTAGTTGAACCCGCCGACGCCGAGTTGATCGCGCCCTCCCTCATGCTCAAAGACCCAGGTTCCCTTTATGACTGTATGGGTTTCGTTTGCAGTGTGCCAATGCATCGGGACGTGCAATTTGTTCGGCACTCGAATGAGCAGTTGAGTCGCGTGTGTCTTCGGATCGACTCGTAGAATGGAAATCTGTGGGGAGTCGGCACCTAATTCAGGAACGATGATCTGCCACTGGAGGTTCTCATAGGGGGCGCTCATTGCCTGCCGGATGTTCGCCTGATGGCTCGTCGCTCTCTTGACGGCGTGTGTTGGTGTGGGCGATTGCTGTGTGACTAACGCGACACCGGTGAGAGCGCTCATGCTCAAAGTCAAGATTGGCTTTCGCATTGGCCTGTCTCCTCCTGAAAGCAGCGCGCACGACGCCTCATACAAACCAACTGACGGCGTGTCAACCATCCACCGGGCAAAAAGAGCCGAGTGGCAGTGGATGTTCGGTGACCTGCGCGTTCCCCAGAACTCAGTTTGGCTCCAGGTCTCAAAATCGCCGCGCATTTGTTTCACAGTGGGGGGCTCATTGCGCATCGTGGAACCGCCCGCGGGCTGAGAGGCCTTCAGGGCCAGGTGCCCGGCGGTTGCCTCAATTTCCCTACGTCATCGATTCTGTCTCCTCCACCGCTGGAACTACGGTGCGCCGAGCACTTCCATCATCACCCGAGAGAGGTCACGAAGTGCTTGTGCGCCATCGCCAACGAAACTCGAGCCGTGCATCGTAGCCAGCGTCTTGGGCTTCAGAGCAGCCAGATTGCTGAGGATCCGGTCCGTTTGCGGCGTGTAGGGCACGGAGTATGCATACGGGGTGGACTGCATCTCCAGAAACGCCTTCCTCGTGTCTTCGGCCTTGTAGACCACCCCCATGCCGCCGCCCCCCAGCTTCTCCAAGATGCAATAGTGCGAGATGGTCTGACCGATCATCAAGGGGAAATGCGGCTCTGGACGGCCATATTAGGCCGCGTTCCACGCCAAGTCAACGCAAGTTGCCGACAATTCGGGACTTGGCCCCGAGTATGCATCGAATGTTCGCTTGTGCACAGGACGCCCGTCCAGCTCCACGCCGCCAAGCACAGCGCGCAACGGTAGGACCCGTCAAGATCAACGTCGGATGCATTCGCTTCTTTAAGGATGCGCGTGTTTAATCCGGCTTGATGTTCTGGTTGAGCCGCAGCACGTTTTTGGGGTCGTACTTTTTTTTGATCTCCACCAGGCGAGCATAGTTCGGCCCATAGCCTGAGCGGACAAGCTGGTCACTCGTTTCGCCCAGTTGGTTGACGTACACTCCACGCGCAAAGGGCTGCAACTTGTCACGCAGAGCCTTGACCCATTGCACCGCATCGGCCTTCTCTGCGGGAGCGCTCCAGACGCCGGTCATCTGCACCTCATAACCCGGTTGCCGCAAAGCAAACGCCGTATCACTCAAACCTACACGGCTTACAGCCCCGCGCAATGGCACAATAATCACCTTGCACTTTGCCGGCGCATTGTTGATTGCCGTCGTAATCGCCGCAATCGCGGCCGCGCTGAGTTCCCAGAGAAGAAGGTCTGTTTGGAAGTGCGCAACCGGGGCTAGAAGAAATCCACCTGCCGCCTGAGCTTCCAGATAGGGCATGACCTTGACGCTGTCATCCTGCGGTTTGAGCGCACGCAGCAGCCCGAGCAAGTCATTCCCCATTCGTGGATCGCCGCAATAGCAGACATCGATTTTGAACCTTGGCCCCCGTTCGGACGGCAACAACTGGGCGAGGGCATCCATTTCATCCGGCTCCGCCGCGACGAACTTGACAAAGGCTTGTAGCAGCTCCGGAATTCGCCCAGCCGGATACATTAGGGTTCCTGCCAGAACGTCGGTTACCGGATGGAGTTGGTACTCCAACGCCGTCACCACACCGAAGTTGCCGCCTCCACCGCGAATCGCCCAAAAAAGATCGGGATTGGACTTCTGGCTGGCCTCAACTTGCCTCCCGTACACCGTCACCACTTGCGCTGATATCAGGTTGTCACACGCGGCGCCGTACTTCCCCATCAATTTCCCTTGGCCCCCGCCGAGCGTCAGGCCGGCAATTCCCACCGTCGGGCAGCCGCCTGACGTTGTCGCAAGCCCAAAGCGTTGCGTGGCTTCGTCCAGATCGCGCACGAGCGCGCCAGCCTCGGCGCGGGCCACGCGTTTGCCGGCGTCAATTTCGACTCGCTTCAATCCGGAGAGGTCTATCACCAAGCCGCCATCGCACATGCCGTGCCCGACCCGGCTATGGCCTCCGGCGCGCACCGCCAGTGGCAAATTCTTCGCCTGGGCAAAATCTAGTGCGCGCGCGACGTCGAACGGGCCAGCGCAGCGCACGATCACCGCTGGACGCTGATCGAATGCCCGGTTGAAAATCAAGCGTGCCGCTTCGTACTCAGGCCCGTCCGGCGTGACTACATGGCCAGTAATTTCAGCAGCGAGCTTGCGGATCGCCGCCGCATCGATGGGAGCCGCGTTCTGTTCGCGGGCTTCGAAGATTGGCCGCGTTGCCACAAGCGCTTCAATTGGGCGCCCGCAAAGCGCCGCTGCGGCAAACGCCGTTTGCTGGACGAAGTGTCTTCGGGTAATAAGCGCCATATTCAGCTCCGCCATATCTACGCCGGAGTCTCGCCAGTGAATTCCGCAAGCGAAACTTCAATGTAGAGTGTGGGTTTGTAACACGCGCTGATGTTTTTGCACCTAACGTGGAGCCTACGCTGCCTTGTTCCCGCCGTCAATTTCCGTTGGTCCCTGCCAATCGAATCCTCGAGGCAAATCGTTTCATCCCGAGTGACGGGCTACCCGGAAGCGATCCAGTTGGTTGAGCAACGCGCTTTCCGGAGAATGGGCATGCCAGAAACGAACAAGGCCGTTGCGCCAGCAATCTAGACAAATACGTTTAGCGAAACCCATATCTCGCTAACGGTGTCTGAGCGCTAGGCACCATGGATTCGTATCAAAGGAAATCCTTTTCTCACAGGCTCGTAATGCCTGCTCATTGCGTTGACTTTGCTGAACGCGCAGCCTAGGATCCCAACCTACACTGGAGTTTAGTGGTGATCGATAGCCCTCCTAAGTTACGGTCCTCGGCTCTGGCAACCATTGGAAACACGCCCGTAGTCAGGCTGCAAAAGATCGTGCCACCCAACTGCGCCGAAGTTCTTGTCAAGCTAGAGTACTTTAATCCGACAGGATCCTATAAAGATCGCATGGCCTTGGCAATGATCGAAGAAGCTGAGAAAAGAGGGGACTTACGTGCGGGCATGGCCGTGGTGGAGTACACGGGCGGTAGTACCGGTTCATCTTTAGCATTTGTGTGTGCGATTAAAGGCTATCGCTTTCTAGTAGTTTCTTCAGACGCTTTTGCGCAAGAAAAGCTCCAAACCATGCGCGCCTTTGGAGCCGAATTGAGGATCGTCCCCAGTGAAGGAGGCCGGATCGATAAGCAGTTGCTGGAAAGAATGATTGCTCTGGCGCGGGAGCTTGCAGAAGCTCCTGGCGTTTATTTCACGAATCAGCTCCACAACGCGGACTCAATTAAGGGCTACATGAACATTGGGTTTGAGCTGAAGCAACAGATTGAAGGCGGAGTTGATGCCTTCTGTGGTGGAGTGGGCACGGCGGGAATGCTAGTGGGGGTCAGTCGAACGTTGCGTCAGGCGGGCAGCCCAACCTGGATTGTGGCTTTGGAACCAGCGAGCTCGGCTGTGATTTCGACTGGCAAAGCGGGGGCCCACCGGATCGAGGGGATCGGGATTGGCTTTATCCCTCCGCTCTTACGGCGAGAAGACTATGATGAGGTCCAAGCGATTGAAGAGGAAGCGGCGCGCCAGACGGCGCGGCGTTTGGCCAAGGAAGAGGGAATCCTTGCTGGAACATCAACTGGTCTGAATGTTGTGGGAGCCATTCACTTGGCCCACGAATTGGGCCCTGGACACAGGGTGGCCACAGTGGCGGTTGATACAGGGCTGAAGTATCTCGCTGGAGACCTCTATCTATAAGCGAATCGCGCGAGCCGACTCCCAAGTGGGATGCCAAGGGAATCGCCGTAGCCAGGATCATTGCGCTGTGACAGAACGAAATCATTTCGGCCCAGACATAGTGCGGTTGAGGCCAGTTTCCGATAGGGGCGTTATACATCCATGTGGTTTTGCCTTGCTTGGAGCCGCTGACGAATGGGAACTCGGCTCAAGCTGCGTGCAGAAGGGCAAAACGGGCGTACAATATTCCAGGTTTTCAAAATAAAAAAGGAAGTCTCGGCTAGGCCGGCTCAGTGGAGGTTTGGATGGGCCAAGCGTCTAAATCCAAGTTGCGCCCTGCCATTGGTCACTACGACGCCAACTACGGAAATTTTCAAACGGAACTGTATTCACAGATCCGTCGGGAGGCTTTTGGCGAAGATATGGGGCAAAATAGTTGGCTCACCTCAGACGAGCAGGACATGTTTCTGGGCTGGCTTGACCTTTCTCCCGGCAAGACCCTGCTCGATGTTGCGTGTGGATCCGGTGGCCCCACGCTGCGAATCGCCGCAACCACCGGCTGTTCCGTGGTGGGGATTGACGTTCACGAACAGGCGATTTCGACGGCAAACTCACTTGCTGCCCAGCGCGGCTTGACAAAGGTCGTTGAGTTTCGGGTTGCGGACGCCACGGAGCAATTGCCATTCCCCGACGCCAGCTTCGACGCAATCACCTGCATCGACGCAATCAATCATCTTCCCAATCGGCGACGCATAATTGCGGAGTGGGCCCGGTTGCTTAAGCTGGGCGGACGGCTGCTGTTCACCGATCCCATCACGGTGACTGGGCCGCTGACGAATGCAGAAATGGCCGTACGCAGTTCGATAGGTTTCTTCCTGTTCGTTCCGCCTGATTATGACGAAAGCGTTCTTGTGCAGTGCGGTTTGCGGTTGCTGGTGCGCAGGGACGTAACTGCGAACATGGCCGAACTCGCTGAACGACGGCGCGCAGCCCGCGCATCGCGGAGCGCAGCCGTGCGTGAGATCGAGGGCGACCAGGCCTACGAAGGGCAGCAGGAGTTCTTTGCTGTTGCCGCTCGTGTCGCTAGAGAAGGCCGGCTCTCCCGCTTCGTCTACGTTTCGGAGAAATCAAGCTGAGTCTCAGACTCCTACAAAAAGGACTACGCGCGTCTCGCCGGTCTGGTTCTGGGAAGTTCGTCGACAGTTGGGTTTGGTCTTTCCACTTGGCCGGTTAGTCGGCTTACCGAAGTGACTCTAAAGGATGAGGTTTGGTGCGGGTTGGAATCTGCTCTCTGATTACGCAGACCCTTGCAAGGAAATGGTTTTGGTCTGACCCCTACCGCCAGGCAAATCGGTCCGACCATAAGTTCCGAGTGGCCGACCATTCGCCCAGAATGAGGGATTCGCTGCACACTGATGAACGGCGAAACTTGGATTGCCACATGTACCGTTGCCAAGCAGCTGCCAGTGGGTGGGGGGCAATCCGATATTTAGATCAAGGCATGGTAATATCCACCGCTAAAATGACAGAGACCAGTCGCGCTTCTCAATATGCGCTTGGCAGCACCGATGCGGAGCACGAGCGCCTGATTCGGCAGGCTGCGCGCGTCGCTCCTCTCACTGAACGACTTTTCCGTGAAGCAGGCATCGGCCCGGGGCAGCGCGTCTTGGATCTCGGCTCCGGCGTCGGAGACGTGGCCATGCTAGTGGCCCGACTGGTTGGTCCTTCGGGAGAGGTCGTTGGGATAGAACGCGACCCACTGTCGATCGCGCGAGCCAGGGCTCGCGCGGCCGAAGCAGGGTTGCATAATGTGAGCTTCACGCAGTCCGATGTCTCACAAGTTGCGAGCACCAAGCCGTTCGATGCAGCCGTGGGCCGTTTCATTCTCATGTTTCTGCCCGATCCCGCGGCGGTTTTGCGTTCACTGTCTCAGTTAGTTCGCCCTGGCGGAATCCTTGCCTTCCAAGATCCCTCTTGGGCGCCTATTTTTGCGATTTCGACGCAATTGCCCCTTTGGTCGGCCGCCGCCTCTCTGATGTGCGAGACCTTCCGTCGCTCCGGGGCAAACCCAGAGATGGGACTTGCTCTCTATCGGATCTTTCAGGAGGCGGGACTGCCCGCGCCAGCTATGCAGATGGAGGTACCGCTTGGGGATGATCCAGACTTCATACGCTGGATCTACGATGTTGTATGCAGTTTGCGGCCGCAAATCGAACAGCTAAATCTCTCCCTGGAGACGCTGGGCGATTTCGCAACGCTGCCTGAGAGGCTTCAAGCCGAGGTTGCGGCATCGAACGGCGTTGCCAGTTGGATGGCCGTGGTGGGGGCTTGGACCCGCAAGTGGACAGGCGAACCGCTCAGCTCCCGTGCCACCGATTAGCTCTTTGCGGGCGCTCGTGCTTTCCTTGGCAGGAGCAACACGAGCGTCGCGGACCCTAATAAGGGAATCCCCATGAGGGCCAGGCCTCCGTATATGCTTCCCGTCCAACTACTCATTGCTCCGATCGCGTACGGCCCGAGAAACCCGGCGAGGTTCCCGACGGAATTAATTAACGCGATGCCAGCTGCCGCGGAAAATCCCGTCAGAAACTGGCTGGGCAACGCCCAGAAAGGACCCGGCCAGCTGTAAACACTAACTGCTAATAAAGATAAGAGCGCCACGGAAAAGAAGGGAGAACGAGTTATACTGAGCAGCGCGAGAGCAATCCCTCCAGTGATGGCCGGAATTGCCACATGGTATCGCCGCTCGAGCGTGCGGTCTGAACTGCGGGAAACAAGGATCATCCCTGCGAGGCCTATTAGGTTGGGAATCATCACCAAGAATCCGACCACAGTATTCGAATATCTGCTCGAGAGTGATTTCACCAGCTGAGGCAGCCAAAAGCTCAGAGTATATAAACCGATCAGCATCCCGAACTGAATCGGGATCAAGTACCACACGCGCCCGTTCGTCAATGCTTGGAGCGCAGAGTATTGGTGCTGCTCCAATTTTTGCTGTTCTTCGCGTCCCAATTCCGCTTGAATCCACTCTTTCTCTTCCGGGGTCAGAAACTTTGCTTCGCCCGGACGGCTTGGCAGCAGAAAGTAGGTGAGGACGCCGCAGACTATGGCGGGAATTCCCTCCAAAACCAACAGCCACCGCCAACTGCTGATGCCCAGCCAGTGCACGTGATCCAGGATGAGACCAGAAACCGGCGCCCCCAGGATGCTGGCGACAGGCAAGCCCGTCAGGAAGAGCGCAATCGCCTGTGCCTGTTCCCGCTGGCGAAACCAGTAGGTCAGATACAAGACGATTCCAGGGAAATAGCCCGCTTCCGCCAGACCCAGTACAAAGCGCACAGCGTACAACTGATGCACGGTGTGCACGAAGCCGGTCAACGCGGCTACAACTCCCCAGGTAATCAGGATGCGCGCGATCCAGATGCGCGCCCCAATCTTGTGCAGTAGCAGATTGCTAGGGACCTCGAAAAGGAAATAGCCGAAAAAGAAAATCCCAGCGGCGAATCCGAACTGCTGGCTGGTGATTGCCAGATCCTTGTTCATTGTCAACGCGGCAAATCCAATGTTGATGCGGTCGAGATAGGCAATGATGTAGAGAAGAAAGATAAAGGGGATAATTTTGATCCGCACTTTCCGAATCGTCTTTGTTCCGATCGAGATCGAGGCGATTCCGTGGCCGCTTCCCATGCTCACTTCACTGAGAGAGTCTGACAAAACGTCTCCTTAGCGGCGTGGCCGGTCGCAGGCGTAGAAGGATTGCGGAAACTCTATGCCTCCGTAGGGATATTGGTCAAGCGGCTCGGGCACTTGCGAGATCCCAGAACGCCCACTGATTCTGTAATCGGCAGAACGTAGAGGGTGCGATGAGGAACATTGTCGGATTGCGTCCGGATCACGGGCAATCCGGAAGTAACCGAATTACTTCCTGTTTGCCGACGATTCGGAATACAGTCTAATCATCCGCCAAGGGTGATGTTGCGGCATGCAGTGCCGGTTGAGGCTTGGCGCCCCTGATCACGAGCCACAGCATTGTGGCCACCTCTCCGAGCGCAATAGGTTGAGTGATAGAAAACGCCTTGTCCTCGTACGCTGGAAACAGCAAGCCGGTAAAGCTGAAGGCTAACCATGCAAAGCAGGCGATCATCAGCCAGACGCCGAGGAAGCGGGGCAGGAAGCGGGACTTGTACACCAGTAACCCGAATGGGAAGAGCCACAGGCCCGCGAACACCAGGCTGGCGAGGTCAAGCTGGTGATGTAGGTCGAGGAAGAGCCGTGCGAAGGCGTCACGCTGCGGCTTGTCGAAAATGGACAGGTAACCGCCGCCGCGAACGAACAGCAGAGCAGCCGCGTCGGCCACTGTGCTGACAAAGAATAGAGGCACCTGCATCAGGCTGCCCAAGATCACCATCAACACAGCGAGCGTTTGGTCAACTCCTTTGAGCAACCGGTAAAGAGCCAGAGGGACGAACAGCCACAGGGCTGCAGCGACCAGGCCGCTCACAATGCCCAAGCGGAAGAGCGACTCGTGAGCCCCGACATTGGTAGCTGTCGCTGTTGCGTTCCCATGCACAAACAACCTGTTGGGAATGTAGATGAGGCGCACCACGCCTACCACTGAGGCCAAAATATATAGAAGTCCTGCGACTCTCGCGTTCTTGCTGAGTGAGCTCATGTGCGCTCCTTTGGAGGGATTTTAGTCCCAAGTACGGAGCACGGGTTTGAAAAGTTCTGCAGCCTGCGGATTTGCCTTGCCCGTTTGGGAATGAAGGGCACCGCGGATTGTGGCCGAATGACGGCGTACTCTTCCACAATCAGATTAGGGAAGAGTTGCCGACCACTCGTCCAGAATCGTCGGATCCGCTCCGCAACCGATGAATTTGATGCAGTTGGCTTGACTCCGCCGAACCCTCCACCAGATAATCGCCCCCGTTTCTTTGGGTCCTCCGCGCATAGTCACTGGTGTTTGGATCAGTTCCCGCGTAATCATGCGAAGGGAAGGGAGAGCCGACAATGAAAAAGTTCGTTGCATTTTCTGTGGTGACACTGGCGTGTGTCTTGCTTCTGTGGATGCCGAGGGCACGCACCGCGGCGAACGACGAAGCCGAAATCCGGCAGCTGTTAGACCGGTGGGCCAAAGCCTTCCGTGCTAGGGACCTCAACGGAATCATGTCCATTTACGAGCCCGGGCAAGCACTGGTGGCGTACGACATCGTGCCGCCCCTCGAATACACTGGGTTCGAAGCGTATAAGAAGGACTATCAGGAATTCCTGGACCAGTTTCAGGGTGCGATCGACATCGAGTATCGCGACCTGAGCATCATTGCGGGCGACACTGTAGCTTTTAGCCGTGGCCTGGAACGGATGACTGGAATGCTGAAGAACGGACAGAAATTCGACGTGTGGGTGCGCTTTACTGAGTGCTACCGTAAAACCAATGGCCACTGGCTGGCGATACATGACCACATCTCGGTGCCTGTTGATCTGGACAGCGGCAAAGCCGTACTGGACCTTAAACCGTAACAATCCAATGCGGGTTTTGTGAAAGGTGCAGTAACATCCATGCTTCCAATGTAAGTAATTAAGCGGCTGGCATGGGAAGGCCCTGAATTTTTGGATGACATTCGCGACCCAGACATCTGGCAAAAAACAAAAGAGCGAGCCAAGGGGCTTATCAGCGTCGGCCTTACCCTCATTTGGGAAATTGCGAAGGCCGAAATCAAAACAAAACTCGGTTTGCCGTAATCAGGCAAACCAGGCATTTTCCTTGCTCCTCAATGAATTGCATAGCGAACAAACCCACGGCGCTCCGAGCCACGAAAAAGGCGAGTAAGTGAGTCCCTCCGGTCCTAAAAAGCCTAGAAAATTGACCCCGATTTGGAGGGCGGCGGTTGAGGTCGGTTTCATAGTCTTCCTGTTCTATTCCAATCTTTTGATGGGGGAATTTACTCAGGCAAATAGTCGGGGAAAGAGCTTGGCTTTCGCCATTAGAGATATTTTTTCGGTCACTAATTTCCTAATTGCCGTCGTGGCCGGACTGATTGGCTACGCAGTGTTTGAATATCTTCGGAAGCAACTCTAGATTCGCACCGCTGGTCAAACGGGCTGGGTTTGTCAAAGATTATAATCCCGGCACGTTTCCTGCCATCCCGCATGGCTCAATCCTCAAACTGCACCACTACTCGGAGAACGGCTGGGCGTTTACCTTGGGCTGTGTTCCCTTCCAGAATTATCGGAACCATCGGGGGCCCAAGAGGCTTGTGGCCTGCCGGCTTTTGGTCTGTCGGGCCAGGTAACGCAGGCCAGCGGGAGGTCCAATAAGCCGTTCCATGTGGGGGTTGTTAATGCCTATTCAATCCGTTGGTGGCCACACCAGTCTCGCGGACACTAGTGTAGGTGTGTAGGGTCGTGTAGGGTCTTCCGGAAGCTCTTCCATTAAGGCGCTCTCTGGGAAAGCTTTGGGAGAGGGGTACATCGCCCTACACCCTACACACACCCGTGGCCGTCCTATGCCGGGTCCATCCGTTGGTCCCCCGGATCCCCCTCCCTCGAAACCCGCGTCCGGAGCGGGTTCCGACAGGTGGATTAACCCAGGCGATACCGCTTGTGACAGAACTGTGACGAAGAGGGCGGCCCGCGCGCGGTGAGGTGTCGGGAAATCCTTTTACGAGAAGAGGAAACGGGGCCGAAACCCGGCCAAGCCTTCGGCCCCGCTGCTTCAGGCTGAGTTTAAGAGCCTGTTTCCTTTAGATCGTTGTCAGCTTGCTTCTTGCCCTTCTTGGCTTCGGCCTTGGCGTCCACATGCGGGTCGCATCCGTGAATTGCCTGGCCAAGAGTCTCCGAGGGCGAACCTGTCATTGCGCCCTTCAGGCTGCTGAAGGTGCAGGTACCGCCCAGATTATGCGCGACGTGTGCCGCAGCCACGCACTGGCCCAGGTTCTTGAACGCCTGGCAGTCCGTAGCTGGGTTCGCCACGCCAAGATCCTGAAGCTTCTTCGTCAGCGCGGTGTTGTGCTCAAGAATCTCGCTCGGTGAGCTCTTACCGTGCGTGTCGGTGCTGGTGCTGGGGCCGGACGTCCCCGGACCGTGCGAGCCGCTGGGCGGGCCGCCGCGGCTATGCTGGGCAAATGCGGGGATGCCGCCGAGATATAGGAGCACGGCGAGCACTGTGAGAGATGTGGTCGAACGTTTCATCGTTTCACTCCTCGTCGAGATTTACGTATCCCTTTCCCTCAGCTATCCGTTCGATGACTACCATCATGGAACAAGTTGTCCTCGCTGCCCAGCGCCGATCTGTGTGCAATCGGGCAATACCGCGACCCAAGGCCTGTTTGTCAACGCCACGAGCGTGCCCAAAGCCCCCTGAAAGGAGCCTCCCCTAACCTTTTGATTCAGCGGGCCTCCTGAGGTCCAACTCTGGCCATGCCAAGAGGACATCCTTCTGGCAGGCTATTCCGGGCGTATCAAAGGGTCGAAGAACAGCCTTCCGTAAACTGATGAACCTTAGGGGCCGCATGCGCCCTGATTCAACTGCGTCAAACGGTGTGTTTTGGTACGACGCTCGATAGTCGCCGGGCTGCCGATAAGTTCCGTGTTGCCGACAATCCGGGAACTACTCCATTAATAGACACAAGCGCGTTTCTCGTTACCTATCATGCTGCGAGAGAGGAGATCATTGGGCCGACCATCGGGTGAGGAAGTGCGAGCGCCAAACGGAATTCACAGGAATTCCATTCGGTTGATCAATCGTTTGCGGAGCAGCGTTTGGAATATCGACGTGATGATCGCCGTTTCGGAGGTTGCTAGTTCCGTAGCCGGAACCTTCTATTCTTGCTGCCTCCGCAAGGAACGACAACTCGCGAAAGGGGATATCTATGAATCGTGGAATGTTGACGATAATACTATCGATTTTTGTGCTTTGTACGGTCGCGCTATGCATGATGCTGGCAGCACGAAAAGTGTCGGGCCAGAGTGCGGACGCCCAAACATCCGCGCAGGTCTATAACCCTTACCCTCCCGGGATTCTCCCGTCCGATTTGAATCCAGAAATCGAAAGGGTGCGGCGTGAACTTCGCGTAATCGAGGGTCGAGCTCTCGCACGGTGGCACGCCTTAAAGCCGCCGGTTCTGACAGGTCAGCCGCCAACGCTTCAGAACACGGGAACTGAGGCAGTCGAAACCCTGGGCGAGCTCATGAATTACGACCAAAACATCTCGCCCAACAGGAATCAAGCTTGTTCTTTCTGCCACATGCCGTACGCGGCCTTCAGCGGACCGATCCCGTCGGTCAATCTGACGATGATTGCGTATCCTGGGACGGTTCACTTTCGGGCCGGCAAGCGGACGGCGCAGCGATACACGTATTCACCATTCTTTCCCGTACTCCAGTACAACCAAGTGCAGGGTCTTTTCTTTGGTGGAAATTTCTATGATTCACGATCAACTGGATATTTACTTAGGAATTCCGACGCCGAGCAGGCACAGCATCCTCCTGTCGATACCCAGGAAATGGGCTTCCCTGACACTGCCTGCGTCGCGTTCCGGCTTTCGCAGGCTGAGTACAGACCACTCTTTGAGCAGGTGTGGGGCAAGGGCTCATTTGATATCAAGTTTCCACCCGAAACTGAGCGCATCTGCGATACGCCTGGAGGAGCTGCAGTGTTCGGCGGGAGCACCACCCCAATTCCGCTGAGTCCGGAAGACCGCACCCGCGCAAACATGGTTTATAACCACTGGGGTCAGTCCATTGACTCATACGAGCAGTCCTTGCAGGTCAGCGCTTTCTCGTCGAAATTCGACGCGTTCCTGAAGGGTGACTACAAGCTTACAGCAGACGAGATGGCGGGTTTGAAGCTGTTCGACGGCAAGGGCAACTGCAATTCATGCCACCTCGATGGAAGAGGCACTACTCTGGAGTCAGGTCAGACCGACACCGGCGCGGCCGCCGCTGTAACCCCTCTGTTCACATGCTTCGGCTCGGCCAATGAGGGTCTCCCTCTCAATCCCAGGGATGCGATCTATTATCAGACCACGCCGGATTCCTTCGGGTTCACTGGAAATCCTTTGGGTTTCGGCTACAGAGATTTGGGATTAGGAACTTTCCTCAGAAGCGGTCCCGGTGCCGCTCCCAACCCGAACTCGACGTGGACACAATTTGCCCCAACTACCGACGGCCAAATGCAGGTGTCTTCGGCGCGCAATGTGGCTATGACACCACCGCAGTGCCCCACTACCGAGGCGCCTGGGCCTTACTTCCAGAAGGAGTTCTTTCACAACGGTTACATCAAGAGCCTGAAGCAACTCGTCCACTTCTACAACACGCGCGACAAGTTTAAGTTCAATGTCACCTCCGGGCACTGCCCGGCAGGAACAACAGAAAAAGTGAACTGCTGGCCTATGCCGGAGGTCCCGAACAACATCGACATGACAAGCGGTAATCTCGGCTTAACGGACAAGGAAGAGGACCAGATCGTTGCCTTCCTGCAAACACTCACGGACGGTTACACGAGACCTTACCCAAACCGAGATACCTTTACGGGTACTTGCATGACCGGTGGATCGGCTAAGACCCAAGGTAATGAGTTCCTTATTCCGACTCCGAAACTTCCGCCTTGCGCATCGGCTGTCTGCGGTGTCCAGCCTGTCCCCAGACCGGCAATACCGTAGGTGGACTGAGTGATTCGGCTGGAGGTCGATCATGAATAAACTGCTTCTGAAACTGGCGATGGTGGTTACGGTCTGTAGCCTACTCTACTCAACTCCAGCGGCCACGCAGGTGAGTCCAACGACAAATAAAGCCGCGCGCGTCCGGATCATCCAAGGGCCAGAGATCGAACGGGCTGATCCCGATTTTGCGATTATCAGGTGGACCAGCAACAACCCTGGCGGCTCCCCCGAGCACTACGGCATTGTGCGCTACGGTACGGATCCGACGAAACTGAACCAGACGGCGAAATCGCCAATCAGGCTGAATCCGGGCCATTCCTATACCGTTTTTCGCGTCCGCATAGGCGGGCTCAAACCGCGGACAACCTACTACTACACGGTTGACTCGACGGAAGCCAATGGCAAGGGCGACGAGGTGAAGAGCGCTGTCAAGCATTTCACTACACCTTGATAACGCGAAAACTAAAGGGCGCGTTTAGAGGGCGGCCGAGGTGTCCAATCTGGATCTCGTTGGGATTGGAGTTATTTCGATGCGGCAGTGTCGCCATGCCCGATCTTGAGTGCAAGGCTAAGAAGAGGAAGCGTTTGGCGAAACGGTGAGATTTGTACCGAAAAGTCGGCTTGTAGGAAGTGATCGCGATTACTCCTGATTGACGGGCTAGCTAGAAGTGATTGGAAATTCCACAAGGTGTGCATCATGAAACTGTCTCAATTTAGGGGTTCACTCCATGTGGTGCATTCCTCATGAAGATCACATCGATCACAACAGTTCTAATTCTGACCTTTGCCGGGATTGCCGGCTTGCCCTGGCCCGGGACTGAGGGGTTCGTCCTGAGCTGCTCCGCACAGTCGATGGTCAAGGATTTCGAGCAGTCCCATTTGATCCCTCCGAAGATGCAGACGAAACTAGAAATCAGTCGACAAGCTGAGCTCTTTCCATCTTCTGGCTTCTTCCAACCGCGCAAGGTCGTTCTTTTCTGCGCCATTGTACGCGTCGCTGCCGAGTAAAAGCCGCAACGGTGGATTTTGCTCCCGAGTCAGACGAACGATTGCTTGAGCAGCCTTTTTCGGATCGCCCGGCTGCTTTCCATTGTAGTCGCGCTGAAACCTGGCGGTCGCGCCAACTGTCGAATCGTATTCGGGACGCCCTTCGCTCAGCTTTGTAGAACTTCCCGCAAAGTCGGTGCGAAAGCCACCTGGTTCAACAATGGTGACCTTAACGCCCAGCGGAGATGCTTCGCGCGACAACACTTCGGAGAAACCTTCAACGCCCCATTTTGCAGCCGAGTAGGGTCCGCGACCCGGAGGTCCGATCCTTCCTCCCATCGATGAAAATTGAACAAAATGACCGCCCTTCCTTTCGCGGAAATACGGAAGGGCTGCCTTTGTCACAATGATCGTCCCGAAGAGGTTCGTGTCGATTTGCGCGCGAAAATCCGACATGGGTGTGTCTTCGACAGACGAGAGATTGCCGTATCCCGCGTTGTTGACAACAACGTCCAGCGAGCCAAACGTATCGATAGCTGTCTTCACAGCAGCAGTCGCGGCGGACTCGTCGGTCACATCCAAGGCAAATAGCTTCACCTGATTACCGTAGCGGTCCGACAGATCGTTAAGTGATTCGGTGTTTCGGGCTGTCGCCATGACCTTATTACCGGCTGCAAGGCTGGCCTCGACAATGGCGCGACCCAGACCGCGAGAACTACCCGTAACTAACCACACTTGCGACATTCTTCCTCCTGTTTCCAACTGGTTTCGATAGGGGTTGGACCCTGGTGAGTCCCAATAATGCCAACGACAATGGAGGCCGGACGTTGCACGGTCAAATACGTTAGGTCGTAATGGAAATGAAAGCAAGACGATCACATAAGTCCTGATAAGTCGGCTTCTCGCTACGGATTGGTCGGTCACTGCTGGCGCGTTTGTCAGTACAAATGTTGAGACCAGCCGACTTTTGTAGTCTTTGGGGTGTTGAGATGATTTAATTTGACTTGCCTGGCTTACGCGGGTCTTGTGAGGCATCGACGTATTCTGTCGAAGACGGACCGAACCCGGTGATCTGAACGACAACAGGTTCGTCACCGCTCTCTGCGAAGTGATTGCGAGATGGCGGTTCTGTGTAGAAACTGCCGGGTGGCAGGGCTTTCAGTTTTGCCTCGTCAAACTTATCGCCGTACCCGATATGCCATGTACCGGAGATTACCGTCGCAACCCTGTCGTCACGATGGGAGTGCGCAGCGATCCGTGTATGCACCGGCACGCGAAGCATGATGGTGTATACGCCTGCTTGGTCTGGATTGCCCTTCAAAACAACGGTCTGGATTCCGGCGACGCCTGAGCTTCCGGTACCCGAATTGCCTACCTGTGGGAACTTGTATTCTGTGGGAGCAAGTCGTTCTTCGTTTGCATCTCCGTCAGCACTGCTTGCAACGTTATGAGCAACCGGCGGACCATCAAGAAACTTACGAATCAGCGCCACTGTGTAAGCCGGTCGTTCTTCCATCAGCCAATGTCCTGAGCCTGCGACAACCTCCTCCTGCACGTTCGTCGCTACATGCCGCATGATTACGGCCTGGAGGGCGCCAAAAGACTTCTCCCCACCTACCGCCATCACAGGCATCGTCAGCTTCGTTTGTTCGAAGACCTTGTTGTCCTTCGCATCCTGGGAGAAAGCCGCAAATTGCGAGAACCCTGCCCGCATTCCACCTGGTTGCGCGTAAGTGGCGGCAAAGAAATTTCTTGTGGCGTCGTCGGGCTTACCCGGATCACCGGTAAAGTCATTCCATATCCTGTCAAAGTAGATACGCTCCCGGCCCGCCACCAGCCGTTCTGCATCCGGTCCATGGAAGTTGAAGTGCCAAACGCCTGGATTTAGGAGAATCTCGTTCCAGGGATCAATCCCGGGAATGGGTGCGTCCATAACAACCAGTCGCTCGACCTTATCGGGATAAGTCGCAGCGTAGGCGTATGCCACCATGTTACCGATGTCGTGAGCAACCACAGATGTTTTGTCGTATCCCAGCAGGGTCACAACGGCACGAATATCCTTGGCCTGAGTCTTTTTATCGTAGCCATCGGCAGGTTTGGAGGAACGCCCAATGCCACGGAGGTCGGGCACCACTACCGTATGGTCCTTCACGAGATCCGCGGCCAAAGGGGCCCACGAGTCGCTATTTTCAGCGTACCCATGGATGAGCACCACAACGGGCCCGCTTCCGCCCGAACGCACAAAAATGTCTGCCCCTTCCGGGCTGTGTATGGTTCTTTGTTGAAAGCTAGAGGGCAAGGAAGGGGGAGTTTGGCTTGAAACTGTTGTCACTGCAAAAAGGGCTACAGCGAGGAAACGTAGAATCATCGATATCTCCATACACGAAAACATTCGGTTTGTTCAGAGGCACACGAATTTGAACTGCGCGTGGCGTTACGGATTGTAGACCACAGTCATTGCTTTCTACCATGATGACGTCGTCGAGCAGGGCAGATCGGAGCCTCTCGACTCAAACCGATCGGTAACGAGAAGTCGGCTTCTCGCCACCGATTGGTCGGTCACTGCTGGGGCGTTTGTCGGGAGCGATCTGCCAACCAGAGGCATTACTTCCGATTTGTCCGTGATACGGGCGAAACCGCGACGGCGTCCGTCATTCGCTTAGGGCTGCTTGAAATTTCGGTAGATTTCCTGAAAGCTGTCGAACGGGCCGCATCTCGTCCGTCATATATTTAGGCGCACAAAGGTGCTGGCAATTGCGCCCACAGGAGAAAGCGCATGCAATTTGCATTGTTAATCTATGAATCACCGGAAGCCTTCGCGACACGCAAGAACGACAAAAGCGACTCTTACACCGGTGCTTGGCGGGCGTACTACAAAGCTCTCGTCGAGGCTGGCATCTTCGTCGGAGGCGATCCACTTGAAGTCCCAGAGACAGGCACCACGGTGCGACTCACGGAAGGGAAGCGGCGCGTACAGGATGGACCTTACGCTGACACCAAGGAGCAACTTGGGGGATTCACCATCGTGGAACTCCCCTCGCTGGATGCTGCGCTCGATTGGGCAGCGCGTTGCCCAGCCGCCTCGTATGGAGCTGTAGAAGTACGTCCGCTGACACCTGCATTGAGGCGCCGGATCACGGAATGAACGGAACTGGCCAGGACGACACGCATCGGAGGATCGAGCGGGTAGCCCGCGAGTCCTATGGACGCCTCGTAGCCTACCTTTCCGCGCACACACGCGATGTGGCGAGCGCTGAGGACGCCCTTAGCGACGCGCTGGTTAAAGCGCTCACGGCTTGGCCGCGAGACGGCTTGCCACAGAATCCGGAGGCTTGGCTGCTGACGACGGCGCGGCACACCATTATCGATCATGTGCGACATCAGCAAGTGGTCCTTGCGAGCGAGCCGACTTTAATGCTTCTTCGGGAGGGCCATGAAGATATGACGTTGTCGGTGAAATTTCCAGATGAGCGGTTGAAACTGCTTTTCGTGTGCGCCCACCCGGCTATTGATCCAGCCATGCACACACCACTCATGCTGCAGACCGTTCTAGGTCTGGATGCAGCACGCATTGCCGGTGCGTTCCTGGTTTCACCCAAAACAATGGGCCAACGCCTGGTCCGCGCCAAGATGAAGATCCGTGATGGGGGTATCCAGTTTGAAATCCCGCAAGAGCGTGAATTGCCGCAGCGGCTGGACGCGGTGCTTGAAGCGATTTACGCCGCCTTCGGGATCGGATGGGACGACATGGCGGGCGTCGACCAACGCGGCCGCGATCTGGCCGAGGAAGCGATCTGGCTCGGGCGAGTGCTTCTACAACTGCTAACCAGCGAGGCTGAGGTCCACGGCCTTTTGGCTCTCATGCTCCACTGCGAAGCACGACGGGCGGCGCGAAGGGGGCAGCATGGCCGGTACGTTCCCCTTTCCGAGCAGGACACGAAGCTGTGGTCTCTTCCTCTGACAGAAGAGGCAGAGGGCCATCTCGCCGAGGCGTTCAAGAATAAGCGATCGGGTCGGTTTCAACTGGAAGCAGCGATTCAGTCCGTGCATGCTGAGCGGGCACGCAGCGGTCGGATTGAGTGGGAAGCGATCGTGGGATTCTATCAACAGCTGATCCGCATATCACCGACGCTGGGTACGCACACCGGATACGCTGCGGCGGTTGCCGAAGCAATTGGACCTGAACGAGGATTAGCAGTTCTCGATGCGATTGATTCAGGTGCTGTCTCTAGTTATCAGCCCTACTGGGCAGTCCGTGCTCATCTGCTACAAAAGCTGGGAAAGACACCTGAGGCGTTGGAAGCCTACAACCGCGCGATCGGACTAACCGAAGACCCTGCAGTGAGAGAGTTCCTGCTCCAAAAACGGGGCTAACTTTTTCGCTTGTCTCTGTAGAAATCACCCCACCTTACCCGTCACCACTATAGAGGCGGCTTAGCAGTCAAGCCACCCGAGAGGCGAACGATAGGAGGGTGTATGACAATCGCAGACAAAGCAATTCTGGTGACCGGGGCCAATCGCGGCATAGGACGGGCGCTGGTCGAGGAAGCCTTGAGGAGAGGCGCGAAGCGGGTGTATGCCGGCACGCGCCAGCCGTTGGCCCATTCGGATGTGCGCGTCACGCCCCTGACCCTGGACGTGACCAACGCTGCGCAGATTCAGGAAGCTGTCGAGAGAGTCGAATCTCTCGATATCCTCATCAATAACGCCGGCGTCGCCATCTACGACGATCTGAGTAATCTCGACGTGATCGAACAGCACCTGGCGGTCAACTTCCTAGGTTTGTTCAAAGTGACGCACGCGTTCTTGCCGCTGCTGAGACGCTCCAAAGGGGCCATCGTCAACAACCTGTCATTGGCGGGGCTCGCTGCCTTGCCGGTCATACCCGCCTACTCCCTTTCGAAGGCAGCCGCGTTCAATATGACGCAGTCACTGAGAGTGCTCTTGGCCGGCCAAGGCGTAACGGTCCATGCCGTCGTCCTAGGTCCCATCGACACAGATATGAACCGCGGCTTCGAGATACCGAAGGCCTCGCCCGAGTCCGCGGCCGTGGGCATCTTCGATGGGTTGGAAAAAGGCGAAGACGACATCTTTCCCGACCCCGCGTCCCAGTCCATCGCCGAGGGCTGGCGCACTGGCGCAGTCAAGGGGCTCGAACGCCAGTTCGCAGCTTTCGTGCCTCAGAGCGCGGCGAATTGGGGATGACATTGGGAATGTAGCGACGGAAGCGCCGCCGCCCCACTGAGGCGCGGACGACTTAGAAGTTCAGAGGAGGGAAATATGTGCCCAGCATGCATCGCAAGCGCAGCCGTGATGGCCGCCGGAGCGGGATCCACGGGAGGAATTCTGGCGGTGTGCATCGGCAAATTCAGAAAATTTTTCAGAGCGAATGGTCTCGGTCTGTTTCAGAAAATCAAGGAGAAATAAAATGGCAACAAGCAACGAGAGAGACATGGGGCACCGGAAAGGGGATCTCGCAATGAACACACCACCGATCGTGTCGCCGCAGGAATGGGAGGCTGCGCGCCAACAGCTCCTCGTGAAGGAGAAGGCCTTGACGCGCTCCCGTGACGCGCTGGCCGCCGAGCGTCGGCGGATGCCGTGGTTGGCCGTGGAGAAGAAGTACGAGTTCGACGGGCCTAAAGGCAAGGCGAGCCTGCTCGACTTGTTCGACGGCCGCCGTCAGCTGATCGTCTACCGCGCCTTCTTCGAGCCCGGCGTGTTCGGCTGGCCCGAGCATGCCTGCCGCGGCTGCTCCTTCGGTGCCGACCAGGTCGCCCACCTCGCCCATCTGAACGCCCGCGACACCACCCTCGCGTTCGCCTCACGTGCGCCGCAGGCTGACATCGAGCGCCTGAAGGCACGAATGGGCTGGAAGATGCCGTGGTACACCATCACGGACAGCTTCGACGCCGACTTCGGCGTGGACGAGTGGCACGGCACGAACGCGTTCTTCCGCAACGGCGAGCGTGTGTTTCGCACCTACTTCATCAACAACCGCGGCGACGAGGCGATGGGGAGCACCTGGAGCTACCTTGACATGACTGCGCTTGGGCGCCAGGAAGAGTGGGAGGACTCGCCGGAGGGCTACCCCCAGACTCCACCGTACAAATGGTGGAACTGGCACGACGAATACGCCGCCGGCGCCTCGGTCGACCCTAGGTGGAACAAAGTAGTGGAGAACGCAAAGGTGACGTTGAACCTCAACGACTAGTTACGGTGGCATACTCAATCGCTCACGTCGGAAGCGTGCTGGTGAAGGAGACCGACTTCCGTTGGTGAGCAGGGTAGGCTTCTGGACGGTCGGCTAAGCGGAAGCTATCCGGCTTCCGCAGCAAGATTAGTCCTGGGAAGTCGGCTTGTAGGAAGCGATCATCGCGCCTGGCGCCATTCTGAGAGGATTACGGGCCACTCGGACACGATCGGATTGCGGGATGAGTGGGCGTATCGAACACGCGCTGGCAGACTGTACCAAACCAAATCCTTTTGTCACAGTTAGGGGGTATCAGCGCGTTGACGCGGAATGTCGTCTTAACAACGATGAATAACGAGGGCTTCCTCGAAACAATAGGTGGCGAAAAATCGCCTTTATCACAAGCATCGGCGCAATGTCTCTGCTTGCGCCCTAATCGGCCGGCTAGAGATTACTCGGCCCTTGCTCTTCTCGCCCTGGATAACGCATCCTCCATGTCAACCGAAGAACCGGTACCTGGGTTACCGCATAAAGTGCGTGAACTCCGTAATGGCGCAAGGACTGCGCCGGCCGGAACGGCGAGAAAGGAAGCGGGAGTACAGTGAGAATTGCTCCCGCCAAGCTGATCGCGCCCCACCCGAGTAGCAGTCTCGCTGACGAATGATGGTTAGGAAACCGCAGCCACGCGAGGAAAAAGACCAGCCAAGCCAAGCTTGGAACACTGTACTCAGCACGTGTGAACGCCATGAGTGGGAACTCCACGATGTTGTGGATGACTAGACCAAGCCATGCCAGCACTACGGTGGTGGCAACGATTCACGGTGGGAAGCGCCGAGCTGTCGAGGAAGCCCGCACGGTCGGGTTCGCCCAAAGATTCTGAGTGGTGCTGTTCTCTATTCTCGCACGCTGCCGGGCTCAAGCAATAACACTGAATTAGGCAGTATTCTCGGATGAGCTGACCGCAAGTGCCAAGTAGTTGGGCTTTTACCCAACTAAGGCCAAAGGAAATCCTTAAGACACCGGGCCTCCCCTCGGCCGAGCGGCGTAGAGACCTCAATTCGATCTTGCTTCGCGTTGACTTGCGTGCCGGGGTGGCTTACCCTCCGCCACAGGTTGGATTTCTTCCCCGTGATATGGGCCAGGGCCAACATTGTCCCCATTCTGATTTTGACAGAGAGGAACCGAGCGCATGGCTATTCTGAATTTACTTTCGCTTTTCACTCTTGGATCCGTCTTTCAACATCTATCTTGACGGGAAGAAGATCACCCACAAACATCTAAAGCTGGATTCCCGCGCGGCGCGCTACACACGCGGACCCCATCGTCGCCCTGCGCTACGAATAAGGCTCAGCGCGGCCCTGCCCCAGGCCCGACGTTACGGTTTTGAAGCGGAGGTTGCCGTGTACCCGGGCCCGCGCAGCGGTCTGCCCCCAAGCTGGCCCGTCACCTTGCCGTGCTCCAACGAAACGACGCCGTTCACCAAGACATATTCGATGCCGGCCGAAGGACGATGCGGATCTTCGAATGTGGCCATGTCCTTGACCGTGGCCGGATCGAAGATGGTGATGTCCGCCCACGCGCCCGCGCGCAACAGGCCCCGGTCGCGCAGGCCCATGCGCTGCGCCGGCAGGCTGGTCATTTTGCGGATGGCCGGTTCCAGGGCAAGCAAATGCTCCTCGCGAACGTAGCGTCCCAGGATGCGCGGGAAGGTGCCGTAGGCCCGCGGATGCGTCTTTGACTCGCTCAACGGCCCTTGGACATTCACGGCCCCGGCATCGGTATCCACGCTCACGAAGGGCTGCTGCATCGCAAACTTCACGTCCTCTTCGCTCATGGTGAAGTAAACGGCGCCGACATGGTCCTTGCCGGCAACAACCAGATCCATCAGCGCGTCGAGTGGGTCCTTGTGTTCGTCGGCGGCGATCTGCGCAATAGTCCTGCCTTCGTAGTGTTTGAGCGCCGGATCCAGAACCGAAGCAACCAGAATGCCCTGCGGCCCGCCGGTGCCCCGCCACATGTTTTCGGTTTTCCCGTCATCGCCGCCAAGAGCGCGCCGAATGGCGGTGCGTACTTGCGGATCCTTGAGTCGCGTCACAAAGGCCTCCGGCCCTCCTTCATGGAACTTCGGCGGAATGGTTGCGCCTAGGGAAGTGCCGGAAGCGGTGTAGGAGTATTGATTGGCGGTGACGTCCAGGCCAGAAGTGCGAGCCGCTTCGATGGCCGCAATCACTTTGGGCATCTTGCCCCAGTTCTGCCGCCCGCTCACCTTCAAATGCCATATCTCCACGGGAACATTGGCTTCCCGGCCGATGCGAAACGCCTCCTCCAGCGCTTCCATCTCGCCATCACCTTCGTTGCGGATGTGCGACGCGTAAATGCCTCCGTACTGCGAGGCCACCTTGGCCAAGGCGATCAATTCTTCGGTCTGGGCGTAAAAGGCGGGTGCGTAGATCAGGGAGGTGGAAACACCCATCGCCCCTTGGCGCATGGCCTGCTCGACAAGTTGTTCCATGCGCGCCAATTCCTCGGCCGTCGGAGCGCGATCCACGCTGCCCATGACGTAACGCCGCACCTGCGTCGCGCCGACGTACGTTCCCAGATTGATGCCCGCGCCCTGCTTCTCCAGCCGGCGGAAATAACCGTCGAGATCGCGCCAATCTACCGTCAGGTGATAGTGCTCGAGAAAATCACGCCGCTCGGAAATGGTTTGATCGTTCTGCGGAGCAATGGATCCGCCCTCGCCGGTAATTCCCGTGGTGATTCCTTGCGTGAGTTTGCTGAAGGCCTGCTTGTCAATCAGCAGGTTCCACTCGGATTGCTCGAGCATGTCAATGAATCCGGGCGCGACGATCAATCCCTTGGCGTCAATCACGCGCTTTGCCGTGGCGCCGGCCGGCGCCTGGCCGACCAGAGTGATGCGGTCGCCCGTGACGCCGACGTCCGCGTGCACCCAGGGGTTTCCTGTGCCGTCAACGACGCGGCCGTTGCGGATCAGAATGTCGTACTGCTGCGCGAAGACGCTCGGTGACGATAGCAGTAAGAAGATGCCGATCGCCCACGGTTTCAGGATCACGCCAGAGAATGTCGCCCGATGGTTGAAGGCCGTGTACCTCCTCCGTACGCGCTGTGGCCGGTGCGCCCGGGAATTGTAGCGTAATCTGAAATCTTAGCACGGGGTAGACGAGAGCGCCGCCCCGAGTCTGCGGTAGGACCGGGCTTCCTTCCTAAGTAAGGAGGGGCGAGGCAGGCTGGAAGAGATAAGCTGCCGCAAGGCTGTGGTTTGGGTACAGCAGAAAGTGAGCGAACACGAGTAGTGGAATTAACGAGTCGGGGAGAGCCGCTCACACGCCCTTTTGCCACACCTGGTGGGCCAAGCCTGAGCTGAGGTGACACCTGCCAGGTGATGGCCTCGACGCTTCACACGCTCCCAGCAGCGGGCTAAGTACGTGCGAGCGTGGGGACATCCCGTGCGTGCGCGCCTGGCGCGCCGTCTCGGGGCACAAGGGCAAGGCGGAATAAAACTTCGAGCGGCTAGTCAGCCGTTGACTGGCTGATACAGATTTGGCAGAGTATGCGCGACTAGCTTCCAAAGGAGGTTCCCAATGCAACTCAACAGGTGGGTTACCTCATTCATGTTGATGTTCGCGGCTGCACTGACTGCGGCCGTTTCGGCTCCGCTTCTGGCTCAAGAACCGGGAAGCGAGCCTGTGGTGAAGGAGGCGGCGGCCGCCAAGCTCGCAACTCCTTCCAACATGCCCCCATGCTGGGCGGGCGCCGTTCTACGTGGCGTCCCCGGTCAGGGGCCCAGCGTGACTCTGGCCAGAACTAGCCCGGGATGCGCTTTTCCCTGGCACTGGCATACGGCGAGCGAAGAGGACTTCGTCGTGAGCGGCCCGCTCACATTCGAAATCAAGGGCAGCAGCCCTGTCGTCTTGCGAGCTGGAGATTACGTCTATGTGCCGGCGCATCACCTCCACCACTCCGTCTGCACTGGTCGCGCCCCTTGTGTTGTCTTCGTGAGCAGGGCCGGAGCCACTGACTACCACTACGTCAACGCGGCCGGACAAGAGATTCCATTAGCCGAGGCGCTCGAGAGCTCTGCCAAGAAAGGGACGAAGTCACCGAAGCATTAGAGCCCAGGTCCACAACCTGCGAAGGTCACTCTTGCAAGTAGCGGTGCTGGGTTGTGCCAAAAGCGTTTCTCAAGATTGGCGCTAACTCGATAATTTGGGGGCTGCCGCACGCGCCTTGTCCGCCCTGCTGAAACCTCAAGCTTCCGGCGCGGACGACTCTATGGCGGGAGCCCGATGCGGCGCAGCATGTCAGCGAAGCGCGGGTCGGAGCGCAGGCTATCGAAGCGTGGGTCTACCTTGAGCGTTGCCAGCCAATCGTCCCGCTCATCGCAGGCCCTTTTGAGCCATGCAAACGCCTGATCCTTGTTTCCGAGGCCTGTATAGATCAGGCCCCAACTGTAAGCCGGAACATAGCCACTTCGTGACCGTTCCCGCAATTCGTCGAGCAACTTCTGCGCCTCGGTTCTTTTCCCCGATACAGCGTAGACGTGTCCGAGCCACCCCAGGACGTGCATGTCATTCGGGGCAAGCTGGCGCGCCTTCTGAAGCTCGGCGATAGCTTTCTCGTAATCGCCTTGTTGTTCGTAAGTGAACCCAATTTCCCGGTGAGCCGGGAGAAAATTCGGATCCATCTCGAGGGTCTTTTGGTATTGTTCGAGCGCCCGATCGTACTCGCGCGCATTATAGAAGATAGCCGCATCGGCATCATTGACGATGAGTGACAGAGGGTCAACCTGCATAGCTCGCCGGATTTCCGCCTTCGCTTCCTCCATTCGCGCTGAATCCCTCAGGAACAGGGCATACCAGTGGTGGGCCGTCACGTAGTTGGGGTTCAACTCGATAGCTCGGCGAAATTCCGCTTCCGCCGCCGACCAGTCGTGGTCATAGTTGGACTGAATGTAGGCGAGTGAAGTGTGCGCCTCGGCAAGGCGCGGATCAAGCTCCAAAGCCTTCAGGACTGCGGCCTTTGCTTTGGGGAAAGCGTCCCGGGGAGAAAGGACATCGTACCAGCTCATGATGTTGTAGGAATCTCCCAAACCAGCATACGCGAGGGCATAGCTCGGGTCCTTTTCGATGGCCTGTTGGAAATATTCTACGGCTTTCTTGAGGCCCTCGGCCGTGCGCTTGTTCCAGTAGTAGCGGCCCTGGAGATAAAGCTGATAGGCTTCGGTATTTTCGGTGGGCCGTTTCGCGAGGCGTGCCTTCTCCTCACCCGTCAGCCGAAGCCGCAACTTCTCCGAGATTTCCTTGGAAAGATCTTCCTGTAGAGCAAAGACGTCCGCCGCCTTGCGGTTGTACTGGCCACCCCAGAGCTGCGAGCCCTTGGCAACATCCATCAGTTCCGCCTGGACGATCAGCTTGTCACCCCGTTGCAGCAATCTCCCGGAGAGCACGGCCCGAACGCGCAGATCCTGCCCGACCTTTTGGGGGTCGGCCTCTTTTCCCTTGTAGCGGAAGACCGTGCTGCGCGCCATCACGCGCAGGTTCGGCAGTTGCGAGAGGTTGTTGATGAGGCTTTCGGTGATGCCGTCGCTCAAATACTCGGTATTGGGATCGCCGGCGACGTTGACGAACGGCAGCACAGCTATCGAATCGATGGCCTCGCCGCGCCCGCGGAACAGAGCGAACCACGCCACCAGGGCTAGCAGCGCGGCGAGCGCGAGGCTCGCAATCCCGAGACCTATCTTGCCGCGCCACCACGGCCGGGCTTGTGGGACCGCCACAGGGCCGACTGCGGAGACGCGCGCCGACTCGGTATCGCGCTTAAGGCGCGCAAGGTCACTGCGCAGGTCCGAAGCGGTTTGGTAGCGCAGCCTGCGATCTTTCTCCAGCGCCTTGCAAATGGTTTCTTCCAACTTGGGCGGCACTTCGGGATTCAAGCGCACCGGAGCGGTTGGTGTTCTATTCAGAATGGCCTCGTGGATAACCGCGGTGGTGTTGCCAGTGAAGGCCTGGTGCCCCGTGGCCATCTCATAGAGCACGGCGCCGAAGCTGAACAGGTCGGTGCGCGCATCGAGTTCCTCTCCTCGGGCCTGCTCCGGCGACATATAAGCCACCGTGCCCAAGGCCACACCCGGACTAGTCAGATGTTCCTCGGCCGTCCCGGCGGTTGGCAGTGCCGAGACGCCCACGGCTTCTCCGACTCGCCGTGGCTCGGGTGCCAGCTTTGCAAGCCCGAAGTCTAAGACTTTGGCGTGGCTGTCCTGGGTCACAAATATGTTTGCCGGTTTGATGTCCCGATGGACGATCCCTTTTGCGTGTGCGGCAGCGAGCGCGGCAGCGATCTGGATCCCCAACTCCAGCACTTGCTCCGTGTCTAATGGTTTGCCACCGATCCGGTGTTTCAGCGTCTGCCCTTCCAGGAACTCCATCACGATGTAAGCCCGGCCATTCTCTTCGCCGATGTCGTGAATCGTGCAGATATTGGGATGATTGAGAGCAGAAGCGGCCTGCGCCTCGCGTTGAAAGCGGTCAAGTGCAGCGCGATCTCGCGCGATCTCTTCGGGAAGGAACTTCAACGCGACCATGCGGTGGAGGCGGGTATCCTCGGCCTTGTAAACAACACCCATCCCGCCGCCACCCAGCTTCTCCACGATGCGATAGTGGGAGATTGTCTGGCCAATCATGCAGAGGGCACCTGCCCGTTGGCGGCCATGTTAGGCCGCGCCTGCGGGCAAGTCAACGCGGCGGCCTACTCACCACCCTAGTTTGAGGCTCCGCGACAATCCCCCATACCGGGTGGGATGGCTCCAATCCGTCCAGTTGGTCTTAGCATTGCAATTAACCACGACGATCCGGCCATCTGGCAGGAGCAAGGACAGCGTAGCACCATGCACAGAATAACTTCCTGAGCTTGCCGGCACCCCGGAAGCAACACAGTTGCCCGATGCGGTGTTCCCACAAACGGAGGCATTACAATTCGAGGTCCCGTATCCTGGAACGGTGTAGGTGTACTCTGTCGCGCTGGATTGCCTGAGATCCAAAATCTTGCCACACCGCGAAACAAGCCACAGTTCGCCTGCAACAATCAAGCAGCTGAAGCTTTTGTCAGGATGCTTCGATAGCTGCCAACAGAACGCTGCACAGTCCCTGCCGACGTGCGGTACCGAGCGGCCAGCTGGCGTAAGCTTCCCTCGCCTCGCCGGTGAGCCAGCGCGATATCTTTTCGCGTCTCCTCGGACAACCACGTACGGGGAGGGCGCCCAATCGGCTTACCCTTCGCTTTCGCATTCCGCATACCTGCCCGGACCCGCTCGCGAATACAGTCTCGCTCGAACTCAGCGAAGGCACTGATGATTTGGAAGAGCAGCTTGCCAGTCGTGGTTGTGAAATCCAGCCCCTCGGAGAAGCTCACCAGTTCGATGCCAAAGCGCCGGAAATCTTCCAGCAGCCTCACCAAGTGAATCAGGCTCCGCCCAAGACGGTCGAGTTTCCAGACCAAGACGACCGAGAACTTCCCAGCCTCGGCATCGGCCAGCAAGCGGTTCAGCCCTGGGCGAGAATCTTTGGACCCGCTAATCCCTTCATCGCAGTATTCCTCAACAATGTCAAAGCCCCGACGGCCGGTCAGCTCACGGAGATCTCTTAGCTGCATCTCGACGGACTGGTGGGCGGTAGTGCTCACGCGAGCATAAATTGCGGCTCTCACTGGCGGTCAATTACGGGGATCACCCCACGCAGGGAAACCCGGCGAGCCCTTCCTTGCCTGCCCAAAAACCCTACGTGCATCCCTCCCCCAAGTGCCTGATTCGGCGCGCCCGAAACTCGCGACTCTCGCTGCCCACAAACACTTGTTTTTGATCCGGCTCGTAGTGGTGCGAGTGGTCACGAAGACTTCGGAGCTCACCAAGCAAGAAATAGACGAACAGGCATCACCGGAATAGGTCCGCGCGGCTCGGTCCTCTGAACACATTCACCTTGGGCCACTGGTTTCCGCAGTGATTACACCGCCATTGACCCGCGAGACGCACGATGCACGTCGTCGCTCCACATTGCGGACAGCACGGCGCATCGGTAGTTGCGAGCTTCGCGGCTTCCCCCGCCTGTCGGGCGTGCTCCTGCTTCAGGTACTCGATCCAACCGAGGCAGTACGACTGCTCTCGCAGGTAATTCAAGGCCTGCGTGGTGCTATCCACTGCGTCATCGTGAACGCCGGCAGGGAACACGGCGAGCTCATCCAGGTAGTCCTGAAGCCACGGGGCCGATTCGGGAACGAAGATCCTGCCAGCTTCAAACAGAGGCGTGATGGCTTCCGCACGCGCACGCTTATCGCTGTCGACCTTGACTGGCAGAATCGGAAACCTGGTCGCCGATCTCAACTCCTGAAGGAGAGACTGCCCACTGGCCTTGTCCTCAACCAAAATGGCGTGCGGCTTCCACTGGTCGGCCTGACTAGACACTTGGCGTTTGAGCTGGGGAAATTCCACCCGTTCACGCCAGAGCGACAGCAGGAAGTAACCGTTGTCTGTGGTTCCCCAAGTCGTCAAGACTGAGTAATCGTTCTCCGAACCAGTCTTGAATGCTGTGTCCCATGATTGGATGATTCTTTGGAATGACCCGGGCAGCTCGCGGTATGTGCGTATCCAGTCGCGCTTGAAGATGGCGCCTCCGGCAGCCGACGGGCGTTGCTGGTACAGTGAAGCCCACGCCGGTGAGCCTATGCTCTGGCGGATCCGCTGCAGGTCCGGTAACGGGAATCTCTCCGGCCACAGGGGTTCTCCTGCCCGGCGGAAGGACTCGTCCGCCTCGGCGATCGCCGGAAGGGACACCACGACCCAGTTCTCGTCTGTGTGCTCGCTGAGGAGCCAGCCCGCCAAGTCGTCCTGGTGCCAGCGAGTCTCGATGAGCACAACGGCGGCTCCCGGCTGCAAGCGTGTGTAAGCGACGTGCGCGTACCACTCGTGCAGACCTCGGCGGATCGTCTCTGATTGTGCTTCCTCACGGTCCTTCAACGGGTCATCGATGACCAGCAGATGAGCGCCGCGGCCAGTGATCGGGCCGCCACGGCCTACAGCGTAATACGAGCCGCCGGCTTGGGTATTAAACCTACGCATGGATGCGGAATCCTCCGCCAAGCGACAGGTCGGGAACAGAGTCCGGTGCATCGGCGCGCTGATCAGATTGCGCACTTTGCGGCCGAAGTCGTCGGCAAGGTCTTGCCCATAGGATGCAGAAATCACAAAACGGTCGGGATGGCGCCCTAGATACCAGGCTGGGAACATTTGGGTGGCTATCAGACTCTTGCCATGCCGCGGCGGCATGAAGATCATCAGCCGACGGATCTCGCCCCGCTCGACGGCCTCCAGTTTGTCGACAATGACTCGGTGATGGGCCGCAAGCTCGAACGGCGGCCACTGCGCCATCGAGTAACAGGCTAGATCGGCCCGAGCCAGGGCCAGGACGCTACTCGGCTTTTCCGGCTTCAAGGGGACCTGCTCTATGGCGACTGAGGTAGGTTTCCGCGAGTCTGCGGCCTGTCGCTTCGTCAATGTTCACGCTGACCAGGTTGATGTTCGTTTCTCCACCCCTTAACTCCCCGAGGAACCGGCCAATCAGTTCCAGGTTCGACCGTGCTTCCCGAATCGCTCCCAACCGGACACGCCGGTCTCCGTCCTGCTCAGCTTCGGCCAGAAGCTCCATCGTTCGACGCTGCAGGTCGAGCAGCTGATTCAGCAGGCGGTCACCGCGGGCCTCTTCCTGCTTCTTTGTGGCCCTCTCCAGCGTGGCCGACACGTGGCCCTTGTGCCGGTGCAGGGCGCTCTTGGCAACCGGGACACGTCCCGCTATGTCCCGTAAAGGTTCGCCGGCGAGAAGCGCCCTATCAACTTCGTCTCGCCTCGGATGGTTACAGATGCTGCATGTCCTTGCCATTCGGGTCTCAGACCTTCATCCGGCAATGGCTGAAGCTACGTGTCGCCCTTGATCCCAAAAGTTGGGAACATCTTGGGAACAATTGGCCCCGAAAACCGTGCTAAACCGTGTTGCAAGACGCAGGAAAAGACTAGACAAGCCAACAACATAGCGTTCTAGCGCAGGGTCTGCAAAACCTCCATTCGTGGGTTCAAATCCCACCCGCGCCTCCAACGTTTCCGGCCAGGAACCTAGTCCCCGAAGGACGGCTTTGCGTAGTGGCGTGCCACCTCTGACGCATAGTGGCGGCCAATATGCTCCCGGTTCTCTTCGAGCCATTGGCTCAGGCGGGTTTTGCCCGAGGAAGGACACTCAGAAGCAAGAAGGTTGCCCATGAGGCCTTTGTATTCCTCCCATGTAAGGACAACATCCCGAACCACCCAGCCAGTCAGGCGCGTGAAAACATACGCCAGAAGCATCGGCAAACGAACAATACGAACGGGACCACCTACTTGCGCATCAATGAGTCTTACAAGCTCCTCGAATGTAAACGTTTCGGGTCCAACGGCGTCGAGCACAGTATTTGCTGTTTGTTCGACAGCATGGGCTATCAGCTGCGCCATGTCCTCGACGTAGATGGGGCGGATGCGGTAGCGACCGTCACCGGGAATGCCGAACACAGGAAATCGGCGGACGAACCAGGCGATGTTGTTGATGAGAATGTCTTCGAGGCCGAAGATGACGGTGGGCCGCAAAATGGCGTAAGAGAGGCCTGAGTCAAGCACAGCCTGTTCTAACTGAGCCTTCCCCTTGTAGTAGCCCAGCGGGGATTGAGGTGATGGGTTGGCGATGCTGATGTGCACGATGCGTTTCACTCCAGCGTTCCTTGCAGCACTGATCAAGGCGCGAGTGTTTCGAACGGCACTCTCAAAGGTGGACTCTCCGCGGGGGAAGCGCACCCAGTAGGTATTGATCAGGGTTGATGCGCCGCGAAGGGTTTGGGTGAGCTGGTCGGGCCGATCGAAGTTGTAAGGAAAGACCTGAACCTTGTCACCAAAAGGATTTGCTCGCTCCGGGTGGTATGTCAGAGTGCGGATACTGTATCCACGGTTGAGCAGAAGCCCGGTTGTGTATTTGCCCGTATAGCTAAACGCACCCGTGATGACAACCGTGTCGCCTGGAGTGTTGCTCTCCTGCATTTGTTCTTCCCCATCATCTCCCTCACGCAGTTGCTCGTCATGTTCCGTTCGCGTCGTAGAACAGGTTGGCCGTGCCCCACTGCGTGAGCTGGTTGTTCACGTTATATGCTGTCGCGCTCACGGCCAATGGTAACCCCGTGCGCCCACCGGGGTGAAGCGTGGTTCCGCGCTTCCTTTGGGGTGGCCGCCGAGAAGAGAATCGTGTAACCGGTTGACGCCGCCCTACTTCTAAAGAGAAGATTCGCTCAAGGGTGCAAGGAACAGCTATGGCTACCTCCGATCTCGGAAGCCGCTCCAAAATCGCGCCAGAGACGGACCAGGGCTCGACGCCCGCGCGACCGCGGAAAAGAACCTGGATATGGTTTCTAGTTCTTGCGGTGCTGTTGGGCGGGATGTTCTGGGCTTACAAGCTGCGCGGGCGCTCCCAGGCAGCTGCGCCCAAACAGGGGTCTTCCGCGGGCAGCAGCGTTCCCGTTGCCGTGGCGCCCGTCGAACAGAGAGACGTGCCCGTTTACCTGAGGGGTCTCGGTAGTGTGACGCCGTTCAATTCGGTCACCCTGAGAAGCCGCGTGGATGGCCAGCTCCTTCAAGTGGCCTTCCGCGAAGGGCAGTTCGTGAACGGCGGCCAAATCCTGGCGCAGATTGATCCGCGTCCGTTTCAGGTGGCGCTCGACCAGGCCCAAGGCCAACTGGCTCGCGACCAGGCGCAACTCAGCGTCGCTCGACTCGATCTGGCCCGTTTCGAGAAGTTGCACCAGGAGGGCGTCATCTCGCAGCAGCAGTTTGACGCGCAAACCGCCTTGGTGGGGCAACTGGAAGGAACGATCCGGGCCGATCAAGCCCAAATCAACAACCAAAAACTGCAGTTGACCTATTGCCGGATCACTGCACCGTTGAGCGGCCGGATCGGCCTGCGGCTCGTGGACCAGGGCAACATGGTGCACGCCACCGATCCCAATGGACTGGCGGTCATCGAGCAGTTGCAGCCGATTGCGGTCCTCTTTACCGTGCCCGAGGACGCCCTGCCCGCCGTGGCCAAGCAGATGCGCAAGGGCCAGCTGCCTGCCGAAGCCTACAGTCGGGACGACCAGACCAAGGTGGCGGTGGGCAAACTGGTCACCGTGGACAACCAAATTGATCCCACCACGGGCACGATTCGCTTGAAGGCCGTGTTCGACAACAGGGACCTTGTGCTCTGGCCCAACCAGTTCGTGAACGTGCGCTTGCTGCTGGACGAGCGCAAGGGGGCCGTATACGTGCCGGCCGCGGCCATTCAGCGAGGCGTGCAAGGGCAGTTTGTTTACGTGGTCAAATCGGACAATCGCGCTGAGGTTCGGCCGGTCCAGGTGGATTTCACCGAAGGCAACGGAGCGGTGATCTCCTCCGGCCTGGCCGTTGGCGAGCAAGTGGTGGTGGACGGCCAGGACAAGTTGCAGGCAGGCACCCGAGTGGAACCGCGCGGCACCGGCGACATCGGCCGCAAGCCCGCATCCTCCCCGCCAACACGCACGCCATGAACCCGTCCCGGCCATTCATTCTGCGTCCTGTCGCCACGTCTCTGCTGATGGCCGGAGTGCTTCTGGTTGGTTTCGTGGCCTATCGGCAACTTCCGGTCTCCGCGCTCCCGCAGGTGGATTACCCTACCATTCAGATCCTCACGTTCTATCCCGGCGCGAGCCCGGAGGTGATGGCTTCGTCGGTGACGACGCCCCTGGAGCGGCAGTTCGGGCAGGTGCCGGGGCTCAATCAGATGACTTCGACCAGCTCGTTTGGTGCTTCGATCATCACCTTGCAGTTCAATCTCGACCTGAACATCGACGTGGCCGAGCAAGAGGTGCAGGCGGCCATCAACGCGGCCTCAACCTATTTGCCGCGGGACCTCCCCAATCCCCCCATCTATAGCAAGATCAATCCGGCCGATGCACCCGTTCTGACTCTGGGTTTGACCTCGGATACCCTGGCTCTTTCCAAGGTCGAAGACCTCGCGGACACCATTTTGGCGCAGAAGATTTCGCAGCTTGCCGGAGTGGGCCTGGTCAGCATCAGCGGCGGACAGAAGCCGGCGGTGCGCATCCGGGCGAATCCGACCGCGCTGGCGTCCTACGGCCTCAGCCTGGAGGATCTGAGATCGGTGCTGGGGCAGTCGAATGTGGATCAGGCCAAGGGCAATCTCGACGGCCCCCGCCAGGCCTACACGATCGGGGCCAATGACCAGCTTCTCTCGAGCGACGCTTACCGCTCGATCATCATTGCCTATCGCAAGGGCGCGCCGATCCGTCTTTCCGACATCGCCGAAGCCGTGGACAGCGCGGAGAACATCAAGCAGTCGGCTTGGGAGAATGATCAGCCTGCCGTCATTGTGAACATTCAGCGGCAGCCCGGAGCCAACATCATCAATGTCGTGGACCGCATCCAGAAGCTCCTGCCGCAGCTCAAGGCTTCGCTGCCTTCCTCGGTCAAGGTCTTGGTCCTCACCGACCGGACCACCACGATCCGCGCGTCGGTCAAGGACGTGCAGTTTGAGCTGATGCTCACCGTGGCACTGGTCGTGATGGTGATGTTCCTGTTCCTGCGCACCTTATCGGCCACGACCATCCCGAGCGTCGCCGTGCCGCTTTCCCTGGTGGGCACCTTCGGCGTGATGTATCTGCTCGGGTACAGCCTGGACAATCTTTCGCTGATGGCGCTGACCATCTCGACCGGCTTCGTGGTGGACGACGCCATCGTGATGATCGAAAACATCGCGCGGTACATCGAGCAGGGTGAATCGCCGCTTGAAGCCGCGCTCAAAGGCTCGGAACAGATTGGTTTCACCATCGTTTCGCTGACCGTCTCGCTGATCGCCGTGCTGATTCCCCTGCTCTTTATGGGCGACATTGTGGGCCGGCTGTTCCGCGAGTTTGCCGTTACGCTCAGTGTCACCATCCTGGTTTCGGCGGTGGTTTCGCTGACGCTGACGCCCATGATGTGCGCCCGGCTGCTCCGCCGCCGCGAGGAATCGCAGCAGACTCGTCTCTATCGCGCCTCCGAGCACGGCTTTCAGCGCACCATTGAGTTGTACGGGACGATGCTGCGCTGGGTCCTGCGACACCAGACGGCTACCCTGCTGGTCACCCTCGGCACCCTCGTGCTCACTCTTTTTCTCTACGTCGTCGTGCCCAAGGGCTTCTTTCCCGTCCAGGACACCGGCGTCATCCTGGGCATCTCCGAGGCTCCGGCGACGGTTTCCTTTTCGGCCATGGCCGAGCGGCAACAGGAGCTGGCACGGAGTATTCAGAAGGACCGGGACGTCGTCAGCCTCTCGTCCTTCATCGGTATCGATGGCACCAACATGACCACCAACACCGGACGCATCCAGATCAATCTGCGGCCGCGCGGCGAGCGCAACGCGGATGCCTCGGAGATCATTCGGCGTTTGCAGCCCCAACTGGCCAAAGTCGAAGGGATCACTCTCTACATGCAGCCGGTACAGGACCTGACCGTTGAGGATCGCGTCAGCCGCACGCAATACCAGTATTCCATCGAAGATGCGGATACCGCGGAACTCTCCGAGTGGGCGCCGCGTCTGCTGGAGAAGCTGAAGGGATTGCCGGAGTTGCGCGATGTGACCAGCGACCAGCAGACCCGCGGGTTGGAAGCCTCGCTGGTGATTGACCGCGACACGGCGGCGCGACTGGGCATTCTGCCGCAGGCCATTGACGACACGCTCTACGACTCCTTTGGGCAGCGGCAGGTGTCCACGATCTTCACGCAACTGAACCAGTATCACGTGGTGCTGGAGGTGGAGCCGCAGTTTCAACAGAACCCGGATGCGCTGAAGAACGTCTACGTGCGATCGGGGAGTGGGGCGCAAGTGCCGCTGAGCGCGTTCACGCACTTTGAACCGAAGGCGACGGCGCTGACGGTGAGCCACCAGGGGCAGTTTCCGGCGGTGACCCTGTCGTTCAATCTGGCCCCCGGGGCCGCGCTGGGAGACGCGGTGAAGTCCATTGAGCGGGTCCGGCGCGAACTGGGCTTGCCGGCGACGATCCATCCGAGTTTCCAGGGCACGGCGCAGGCGTTCCAGGCCTCGCTGGCCAACGAGCCCTGGCTGATTCTGGCGGCCCTGGTCACCGTGTACATCGTTCTGGGGGTGCTCTACGAGAGCTACATCCACCCCATCACCATCCTCTCCACGCTGCCCTCGGCCGGTGTGGGAGCGATCCTGGCGCTGCTGCTCTGCCGCACCGATTTGAGCGTGATGGCGCTGATTGGGATCATCCTGTTGATTGGGATTGTGAAGAAGAACGCGATCATGATGATCGACTTTGCGCTGGAGGCGGAGCGGAAGGAGAAGAAGAGCCCGGAGGAGTCGATCTATCAGGCCTGTTTGCTGCGGTTTCGTCCGATCATGATGACGACGATGGCGGCGTTGTTGGGGGGCTTGCCGCTGGCGTTGGGGGGAGGGACGGGGGCGGAGTTGCGGCGGCCGTTGGGGATCAGCATCGTGGGAGGCCTGCTGGTGAGCCAGATCCTTACCCTGTTCACCACCCCGGTCGTGTACCTGTGGTTTGATCGGCTCGCCAAGCGGCTGGAGCGCTATCGGATCGGCAATCCCGTCGAAACCGAAGCGCCTGCAGACTGATGCCTATGAGCGTTTCCGCGCCCTTCATCCGACGGCCTATCGCCACTTCATTGTTGAGCGCGGCGCTGCTTCTTGCCGGGGCCGTGGCCTACAGGTTCCTTCCCGTAGCGCCGCTGCCCCAGGTGGAATTCCCCACGATTCAGGTCTCCGCCGGCCTGCCGGGGGCCAGTCCCCAGACTATGGCTTCCTCGGTGGCGACGCCGCTCGAACGCCAGTTTGGACGGATCGCGGGCGTCACGGAAATGTCTTCGAACAGCCAGCTCGGCTCCACGCAGATCGTCCTCCAGTTCGATCTGAGTCGCAGCATTGATGCCGCGGCTCGAGATGTCCAGGCGGCCATCAACGCTGCCCGCGGACAACTGCCCTCCAACCTGCCCAACGCTCCCATCTACCGCAAGATCAATCCTGCTGATGCGCCCATCATGATCCTGGCCGCGACCTCGGAAACCTTTCCCGTGGGGCGCGTCTACGATGTCGCCGATTCCATCCTCGCGCAGAAACTCTCGCAGGTCGAAGGCGTCGGCCAAGTGACGGTCGGCGGAGGGGCTCGCCCGGCCGTCCGCGTGCGCTTCAATCCCACGGCCCTGGCGCAATACGGAATTGGGCTGGATGACGTGCGCTCCACTCTGCGCACGGCCAATGCCAACGTGCCCAAGGGAGAGCTCGCCGACGAGAATGGGCGGTGGACCATCACGGCGACGGATCAATTATTCCGCTCCGACCAGTACCGGCCGTTGATCGTGGCCTACCGCAATGGAGCGCCCGTGCGCTTGAGCGACATTGCCCAGGTCTTGGACTCCGTCGAGGACGTGCGCACCGCCGGGCTGGCCAATGGCAAACGCGCCGTTCTGTTGATCATCTTCCGCCAGCCGGGCGCCAACATCATCGGAACGGTGGACCGCGTCCGGGCGTTGCTGCCCGAACTGCAAGCTTCGATTCCCCCGTCCGTGAAGCTTGCGATTATGTCCGACCGCACCACCACGATCCGCGACTCCGTCCGCGATATCGAGATCACGCTGGCCATCACCATGGGCCTGGTCGTGATGGTGATCTTTTTGTTCTTGCGCAACGCCTGGGCGACCGTGATTCCCAGCGTCGCCATGCCGCTTTCTGTCATCGGCACGGTTGCCGTGATGTATCTGCTCGGCTATAGCATCGATAATTTGTCGCTGATGGCGCTCACCATCTCGACGGCTTTCGTCGTGGACGACGCCATCGTAGTGATCGAGAACATCACCCGCTACCTCGAAGCCGGCTATGGGCCCCTGCAAGCGGCATTCAAGGGGTCCCGTGAGATCGGTTTTACCGTGCTCTCCATGAGCACGTCGCTGGTGGCCGTGTTCATTCCCATCCTGCTCATGGGAGGCATCGTCGGCCGGCTGTTCCGCGAGTTTGCCGTCACGCTGAGTGTGGCCATTGGGGTCTCGCTGGCGGTATCCCTCACCACCACGCCCATGATGTGCGCCAAGTTCCTTCGCCCTGAGAGCCGCCACCGGAGAGGACTCTATCGCTGGAGCGAAGCGGCCTTTGAAGGGGGACTGGGAGCTTACCGGGCGGGCCTCAAATGGGTGCTGCGCCATCAGCCGCTCACCCTCGCGATCACCTTTGCGACGGTCTGCCTGAACGTCTTTCTGTTCAGCGTCGTTCCCAAAGGATTCTTCCCCCAGCAAGACACGGGGCGTTTGACGGGCAGCATTCAGGGCGCGCAGGACATTTCCTTTACTGCCATGGGGCAGAAGCTCGGCCAGTTTACCGAAATCGTGATGGCCGATCCGGCCGTGGATACCGTGGTCAGCTTCACCGGCGGCGGCGGCACGATCAATACCGGGCGCATGTTCGCGCAACTGAAACCCCTGGGACACCGCAAGGTCAGCGCGGATGAAGTGATCGGACGCCTGCGCCGCAAACTGGCTGTCGTGCCCGGCGCCACGCTGTTTCTCCAAGCCTTCCAGGACATTCGCGTCGGCGGCCGAATCAGCGGTTCGCAATACCAGTACACGCTGCAAGGTGAAAACCTGGAGGATTTACTGGGCTGGGCGCCGCGGCTACTAGAGAAGCTGAAGGGATTGCCGGAGTTGCGCGATGTGACCAGCGACCAGCAGACCCGCGGGTTGGAAGCCTCACTGGTGATTGACCGCGACACGGCGGCGCGACTGGGCATTCTGCCGCAGGCCATTGACGACACGCTCTACGACTCCTTTGGGCAGCGGCAGGTGTCCACGATCTTCACGCAACTGAACCAGTATCACGTGGTGCTGGAGGTGGAGCCGCAGTTTCAACAGAACCCGGATGCGCTGAAGAACGTCTACGTGCGATCGGGGAGTGGGGCGCAAGTGCCGCTGAGCGCGTTCACGCACTTTGAACCGAAGGCGACGGCGCTGACGGTGAGCCACCAGGGGCAGTTTCCGGCGGTGACCCTGTCGTTCAATCTGGCCCCCGGGGCCGCGCTGGGAGACGCGGTGAAGTCCATTGAGCGGGTCCGGCGCGAACTGGGCTTGCCGGCGACGATCCATCCGAGTTTCCAGGGCACGGCGCAGGCGTTCCAGGCCTCGCTGGCCAACGAGCCCTGGCTGATTCTGGCGGCCCTGGTCACCGTGTACATCGTTCTGGGGGTGCTCTACGAGAGCTACATCCACCCCATCACCATCCTCTCCACGCTGCCCTCGGCCGGTGTGGGAGCGATCCTGGCGCTGCTGCTCTGCCGCACCGATTTGAGCGTGATGGCGCTGATTGGGATCATCCTGTTGATTGGGATTGTGAAGAAGAACGCGATCATGATGATCGACTTTGCGCTGGAGGCGGAGCGGAAGGAGAAGAAGAGCCCGGAGGAGTCGATCTATCAGGCCTGTTTGCTGCGGTTTCGTCCGATCATGATGACGACGATGGCGGCGTTGTTGGGGGGCTTGCCGCTGGCGTTGGGGGGAGGGACGGGGGCGGAGTTGCGGCGGCCGTTGGGGATCAGCATCGTGGGAGGCCTGCTGGTGAGCCAGATCCTTACCCTGTTCACCACCCCGGTCGTGTACCTTTACATGGACCGGCTGCGCCTCTATTCCATGCGTCGCAGGGAGTCCAAGCGGTCTTCGAAAGAGGCTCCTCGGCCGGCGCCACCTTTGCCGCATACCATTTCGTAGCCCGCCGCATACCTCTTCTTTGGCTCCATTCATGCCACGCCGAAAGTATTATGGTATAAGCTTGTGGTTGTCTCTTTCGCTCGCTTGCCAGGTGGCCGCGGCGAGTAAGACGAGTCAAGGTCAATGGCCGTGCGCATCTGCTCTTTACTTCCCAGCGCAACAGAGATTGTTTTTGGGGTCGGGATGGGGCATTCGTTGGTTGGCGTCAGCCACGAGTGCGATTTTCCCGAGCAAGCCCGTGGGCTCCCGAAGGTCACCCGAAGCAAAATTCCGACGGGGGCTTCGAGCGAGCAGATTGACTCGCTGGTGAGCTCCACCCTCACTGCCGAAGGTTCGCTCTATGAGCTCGACCTACCGCTACTTGAGAAGCTCAAGCCGGACTTGATCCTCACGCAAAGGCTCTGCGATGTGTGCGCGGTCTCTTTCGATCGCGTCGAGGAAGCGGTGCGAGGGCTGGCGTCCCGGCCCAGGGTTCTGAATCTGGAGCCCCATTCGCTCGAAGCCATTCTAGGCAACATTCGCACCGTGGGAGAGGCCCTGGGCTGCGAATCCGCTGCCGAAGGATTGATCGGCAGGCTGCAGGCTCGCATCGAAGCGGTTCGGGCCAAGACCCAGGGCGTTACGCACCGCCCGCGCGTGTTCTGCATGGAATGGGTGGACCCGCCGTACTGCGGCGGGCACTGGATGAAGGAACTGGTCGAGATTGCTGGCGGAAGGGACGACCTTTCGAACCTGCACCGGCCGTCGTACCGGATGGACTGGAGACGCGTGCTCGAATTCTCTCCCGAGGTCATTGTCCTGACGTGTTGTGGGTTTGACCTGCCGCGCTGTGAACGCGAGGGAGAGTTGCTGGCGAAATTCGTAGGCGTGAGTGATCTGCCGGCGGCCCGCTCTGGACGGGTTTTTGCCACGGATGGCTCGGCCTTTTTCAGCCGTCCCGGGCCGCGCATTGTCGAGAGCCTGGAGATTCTTGCGCATTTAATCCATCCCGAGCTTTTTCCGCCGCCACCGCTCTCCGGAGCTTTCTCTGCGCTCCACGTGGCGCGCGTCGGAGCCCTCTGAGCATGGACTGCGCGCTGTTCTGGAGCGGGGGAAAGGATTCGCTGCTGGCGCTGGATCGCGCGTGCGCCGCAGGGCTCAACATCGCGCGGCTGGTGAACATTTATGAAGGGAGCTCCGGCCGCGTGCGCTTTCATGGCGTGCGCAAAGAGCTTCTGGCGGCGCAGGCCAAAGCCTTGGGCATCGAGCTTCTCCAGCGAAGGACCGCTCCGGAAACGTTCGAGCAGGCGTTTCTTGGCGCGCTCGAAGAGTTGAAACAACTCAGTATTGAAGCGATCGTCTTCGGGAATATTCATCTGGCCGACATCCGCGCGTGGTACGAGGAACGCACCACCGGCCGGGGTTTTCGCCACATCGAGCCCCTGTGGGGCAGCCCGCCCTCGACCCTGGTGCGGGAATTCGTCAGCCGGGGCCATCGGGCACGCGTCGTCAGCGTATATCTGACGTGCGGCCGCCGGGAGTGGCTCGGCCGGGATTTTTCCGCAGAGTTCATCGCCGAGCTCGAGAATTGCGAGAATGTGGACGTTTGCGGGGAGCGAGGCGAGTATCATAGCTTTGCCTTTGGCGGGCCGCTGTTTCGCGCGCCGCTGCGACTGGAGACAGCGGCGCAGCTCGAGATGGAAAACCATCTGATCCTGGATGTCGTGCTTGGAAGCGAACGAGAAGCAGCATGATCCCCAAGCCGAAATACAAGACCTGCGAATCCTGCGGCGCCACCTTCCTGTGCCAGCAGGGCGCATGCTGGTGCGACGCCGTGGAACTGCGTCCCGATGCATTGGAGCGATTGCAGAGCGAGTACCGCGACTGCCTCTGCGAGGCTTGCTTGAAGGCGGTTGCTTCCCAGCCGCTTGCGGCACGTCGCGCCCGCGCTTCTCGCCGCGTTCCCGGCGGCCCTCCCGTTGTGCGTCGCTCCCGCCACTAATCTGACCTCCACGTAGCCTCACGTACGCCCGCAATCGGCCGTTCTACCTAGCTCCGTTTTGTTTCACTCCGGCGCAGCTCGCGCGGTGTTGAAACAGAGGCAGGCTGAACTCGCTCCCTAACGCCCTCTTACCCCGTCGCAACTTCTTGATTCCGCGTCCTTTGCTCCGAGCCTTCACAGCGGATTTGGCCGCTGCCGTGCCCTGAAAGAGTGACTATGGGTATTCTTGACCATCCTCCGAACTGCCCGCGATGGAAGCGGAGCCTGATCAGCTTCCGCTGATCTTGCTGGACGCGCAGATGCCGGACATGGACGGTTTTGCCGTTGCCGAGCACATCAAGCGGAACCCGGCGCTGACGGGTGCGACCATCATGATGCTGACCTCCGACCAACAGTGCGGCGATGCGGAGCGCTGCCGGGAGCTGGGGATCGCGCTCCATCTGACGAAACCCATTGGGCAATCCGACCTGCTGGACGCGATCCTGTTGTCGCTCGGCCAAAGACAGCCGGCGGCTCAGCTTGCCGAGCAGGTCGCAACCCCACCGCCGCGCACGGCCCAGCGTCCTCTGCGCATCCTGTTGGCCGAAGACAATGCGGTCAATCAGGGTCTGGCGGTGCGCATGCTCGAGAAGCGTGGCCACAGGGTTGTGCTCACGAGCAACGGCCGGGAAGCGTTGGAGACTTTAGAGCAGGCCGCCTTTTCTGCATTTGATGTCGTGCTGATGGACGTGCAGATGCCGGAGATGGATGGTTTCGAGGCCACCACGGCGATTCGCGCACGAGAAAAGAGCTTCGGCGCGCATATTCCCATCATTGCCATTACCGCGCACGCGCTCAAAAGCGACCGGGAACGGTGTCTAGAGGCCGGCATGGACGGCTACATCTCGAATCCCGTCCGAGCCGCCGATCTCTTTGCAGAGATCGAGCGGCACGTGCCGGACTGCGTCGCCTCAGCGACTCAGCCGCTGACGCTCGTGGCGGACGCCGCGGAGCCGGCGTCCAATGAGGTGCTGGACTACGACGCCCTGCTGGCGCACGTGGAAGGCGACACGATTCTGCTGGCGGAGCTGGTGAAAATCTTTGAGGATGAGTTGCCCCGACTGCTGGCTGCGCTACGTCAAGCAGCGGCGGAAGGCGACGCCCGGGCGCTCGAGCGGGCCGCGCATACGCTGAAGGGCACGTTGAGCAGCTTCGCCGCTCCAGCGGCCACCGCTGCGGCACGCCAATTGGAGCTCGTCAGTCGCGCGGGCGACCTGAACGCCGCAGCGAAGGCCTGCGCGGCGCTCGAACAGCAGATTGTGCGCCTGAAGCCCTTGCTCCTCGGGCTTTGCCAGGGGGTGCCCCGGTGAGGGTCCTGCTCGCCGAAGACGACGCCGTCCTCCGCCGCCTGCTCGAATCCTTCCTCGCGAAATGGAGCTATGAGGTTGTGGTGGCCAAGGATGGCGCGAAGGCTTGGGAGGTTCTGCAGGCTAAGAACGCCCCGCGACTCGCCCTGCTCGATTGGATGATGCCTGGCATGGACGGCGTGGAGGTGTGCCGCGAAGTGCGCAAGCGCGTGGCCCAGCCGTACACGTATATCCTCTTGGTGACGGCAAAGAAAGAAAGTTCCCACGTGATTGATGGCCTCGAATCCGGCGCGGACGACTACCTGACCAAGCCCTTCAACCCGGAGGAACTGGAGGCTCGTCTGCGCACCAGTAAGCGCATTCTGGACCTGGAAGACCATCTGGTCGCGGCGCGCGAAGCGATGCACTTCAGAGCCACCCACGACGCCCTAACTGGGTTGTGGAACCGCGCCGCGATCCTCGACATCCTGCAGCGGGAGTTGCCCCGCGCCCGCCGCGAAGGCACTTCGCTGGGCCTCCTGTTGGCCGATCTCGATCATTTCAAATCCATCAACGATACCCGCGGCCACATGGTTGGAGACGAAGTACTGCGGGAAGCGGGAAGACGTCTGTTGGCTTCGGTCCGCGTCTATGACGCGGTCGGGCGGTACGGCGGTGAAGAGTTCCTGATGGTCCTTCCAGGGTGCGATGAATCGAGCACGCTCGAGAAGGCTGAGCAGATTCGCGCCGCGTTCGAAACGCAGCCGGTGGGTACCTCTGCCGGAGCCCTCCGCATCACGCTCAGCATCGGTGCGCTTTCAGCCAGCGCGTGGCCCGAGCGAGATACAGCTACGCTGCTGCGCGCCGCTGATAGCGCCCTCTATGGCGCAAAGGGTACCGGGCGCAATCGCGTGGAGCTGGCTGTGCCCGCGGAGGCTTCCACGGCGGCTCGCCAGCCAGGCGAAGCCCGCCAGGCCGTCGAGAACAAGGAACATCAGCAGGCGGGTCTCGGGTAGGCGTACTGCTCTGCGCGAAGCGCTGCCGGAAGCCGAAAGGCTGCCTTGACCTGCCGAGCCGACCGGAGGCGGTGCGGATTAGCCCATGGACTTATCTCGCTTCGGGGTGGTCTTTTTTTCTTCCGCACCCAGCCGGCGGTACCAGGTCAGCTTGCCGTTCGCTACCTTCGCGATATAGCGCCCGCCGACGGTGAACTGCATCACCTTCTGCCCGGCGCGCGCCAACTCGGCCCAGCGCGATTTGGTTTCCGGGTTCTGCTCGATGCCGCGGATAGCGTCGCCGCCGAACTCAAAGTCCACTTGCCGCAGGCGGCGGCGTTGGGTGCGGCGCACCGGAAAACGTCGGCCCTCCAGCTCCACCAGATTGGCGTTTTCCTCCAGTGCTTGGTGCCACACCGCCACCAGCGCCTCTTCCAGTTTCATTCTCCAGCGGCTTTCGCCGTGCCCCGTCTCATCTGCTCTATCATTTGTCTCATGGCCGCGATGGAACCCGGAGCGCGCTTTTCCTGCCAGGCTTCCAGCCGCTTGTACAATTCTTCGAGGGGGGCAAAGGTGTGCGGGTTTTTGAAGGCGGCCCGCCAGGCGGGCACGATCGGCCGGATGTGCTCCCAGACCACCCACATCTCGCCGGTGGTCTCGAAGAAGAATTCGTCATCAATCAATCCGCGGTTGACGATGCTGGCGACCATGTCCCAGTAACTCAGGGCCATGCGGATGTTGAGATTCTCCTCGGAGCCCGGCGGATACTTCTTCATCATCTCCTCCGGCGAGCTGGCGTTGAAATGCTCAATAAACCAGGAGCGCGCCTGGCGCAGCCGGGGCTCCCGTCGCAGCTCATAGAGCCTCAGCAACAGATTCACCTGCTCGTGCGTCACTTCTCCCATCGTGTCATCTCCCTTTTAGGATTGCGGATCGGGATGGTTTGGAATTCGCTTCGGAAGTTTCACTGTCGGCGGCGACCGCCGCCGGGCCCACGAGTTCCACTTGCTGGACGCTACTCAGACGGATCTGCTCCTGCTTGAACCGAGCTTTGATCCGGCGGCGCAGCTCGCGCGCCACCTCATCCTGGCGGTTTGGGGCGGTGCGAAGTTGCAGGCGGAGCGCGTCGCCTGAAATGGAAAGCGACTCCACGCCGAGCACGCGCGGCCCATCCACCAGCGCGGGCGACCAGGCCGCGTCGGCCCGAAGCTCGCTACACACTTTGTCGAGCACGGCCAGGGCGGCGTCCACCGACTCATCGGTGGCGATGGTCACGTCCACGAACCTCTGCGACCAATCGCGGCTCAGGTTGCTGGCTTGCCGGATTTCGCCGTTGGGAATGGTGACCAGCCCGCCCTGGAGGTCGCGCAGCACCGTCCGGCGCAGCGTGAGGTGCTCGATGCGGCCGAGGGTGTCGCCGAGACGCACCATGTCGCCGACTACGTATTGGTCCTCAAACACGATGAAGAAGCCGTTGATCAGGTCCCGCACCAGGTGCTGCGCGCCGAAGCCCAGCGCCAAGCTGGCCAGCCCCGCCAGTGCGGCAATGGGCGTGACGCTGAAGCCGAACTCGGGCAGCGCCATGAAGAACGCTACAAGTACAATCAGCGCCGTGCCGGCGCTGTAGAGCACGCCCGCTTGCGTGCGCATCTGCTGTTCGCGCATTTGCGCCACGCGCGTGGGGGCCGCCGCCGGCCTGACCAGGCGCGAGGTGAAAAGTTTCAGCAGCCGGTTCAGCACGAAGGCCATCACGACAACGCCAACCAGGCGAATGCCGTTGGCGGCCGCGAACCCTGCCCACTGGATCGAAGGAATGGCCATAAAATAAAAGCAGAGCGATTATATCATCCGAGGGGGCGCGATGCCCCGACTGCACGTCTGGCCGAGAGGGGGTCGAAATGGACGCAGGCCGCAGGACATTTTTTGGAACGGTGCTGGCGGCCCTAGGTGCTTGCCGGCTGCTGCTGGCCAGCAAAGAAGTCCCCCAAGAGCCGTTCCCGCCGCCCGCTGAGCGGGAACCTTTGCCCAAGCCGAACCCGCGCACCTTGCTCAAGCTCAATCAGAAGGAGCTGAAGCACGATGCGCACCGCCTGCTCGAGCTGGCCCAAGCGCTCGAAAAGGAAGTGGAAAAAACCGATTCTGCCGAAGTGCTTTCCATTTCGCTGGTTCGTAAAGCTCAGGAAATCGAAAAGCTCGCCAAGCACATCAAGAGCCTGGCGAGCGGCTGACGGGCGTGCCTCCGCCGCTTTTTCTTGGGCCGCAGCTCTGGCCGCAGTCGCGGAATCGAGCTACAATGAGGCTGCTTCTTTCGGTGCGCCTGTAGCTCAGCTGGATAGAGCGCTGGTCTCCGGAACCAGAGGTCGGCGGTTCGAATCCGCCCAGGCGTGCCATTCTTTTAATCATTTACGTGCCTGCCGCCATCCCCAGGAACCTCACTGTGGGGATTTTTGTGGGGACCCCAGCCCTGGTTCATATCGAGCAAACACCTGCTCCAGGTTGTACCGCTCCAGCTTCCGCACCGCCTCGCGCTTGTGCTCTGGCGTCGGATGCACGTACCGCATCGTGGTCGAGATGTCGGAGTGGCCCATCAGTTCCTTCAGGGTCGGAAGGTCCACTCCCGCCATCGCGGACCGCGAGCCAAACGTGTGACGGAGATCGTAAAGCCGGAACGGTGGATTGAGGTTAGCCTTTCGCAAAGCCTCGTGGTGGGCCTTACGAACGGTGGTGAGAGGCTTATTGGGGTCTCCCCTGCGGAAAAACAAGAAAGACCCCTTGGCTTCGGCCACCCGATGCTTCAGGATGTTGATTATGGCGTCCGTGAGCGGGAGATTGCGCCGAGCAAACCTCGTCTTCCCACTCGGCACAAGCAGATAGCGCTGGTTGAGGTGCACGTTTTCCTTGCGGATGGTGAACACCTCTTCCGGCCGCATCCCCGCCTCCGCGATCAAGGTCGCCACATCCTGAAGTAGAGGACTAGCCGCTGCCATATACCTCTGCTGCTCTTCGTGCGAAACAATCCGCGTTTGTCCCGGACCTTCGTCAAGGAACTGCACTTCCTTGACGGGGTTCTTGGCGATGTATTCCTTCCGAATCGCCAAGTTCAGGATCAACCGCAAAGCCGCCAAGTCCCGATTGACCGTAGCGGGCGAAACCTCCGAGGACCGGCTAACCTTGAATTTCTCCACCCGGGCCATCGAAACGGCATCAATCCTCAGTTTTTCGAGGGATGTTAGCAGCGGCTTCGTGCTTTCACGATACCGCTCGTACGTTCTTGGATGAGACTGATACTGTTTCTCGGCCCACGGAAGAAATTCGTTTCTCACAAAATCTCCGAAGTTCGCCACTGGCTTCGGGGCAGCAATCCCGGCTCTGCCTTCCGCCAGTCCTGCTTTACGGATCGCTTCTGCATTTTGGGCAGCCACTTTGTTGTGTAGCCCCGTGGATTCGCGAATCCGATGTCCACGAAACCGGAATTCATACGAATACTTCTTGCCTCGTTTGTAGACGCTCACATCTGTCTCCTTTCTTTCGGAACGGAGACAGAAACCCTGCAACCCTCTAGGTAGGCTTGAACGTCGACAGGATCGTACCGCACCGCTCGCCCAACTTTCAAATAGGGGATGCCACGCTTCTGGGACCGCCACTGGGCCAGCGTCTCTAGGGAAAGCCCCGTGAGGTTAGCCACTTCTTCGGGTTTTAATAAATCATTCAAACTGGCCTTCGCCACAGGAGTCCCCCGGGAGTTGCGAGTTGGAGGCGAGTTCGGCCGTCTTGTCTCGAATGACCATTTAGTTCTCGGCTTGTTGCGGTCCTCGATTGGCTCTATCGCCCAGATAGTGAATCAGGGCGATCGCCCCTATGATTGCCACAGCGATTAGAACTGCCCCTACAACCGTGATCCTCATTGTTCTTTCTCCCATGGAACAATTGCGCCGCAGTCTTTCTGCGGACAACGAAACCCCTTGAAACTTCCGTCAAAGCCGCTCGTCTTGACCAATCTCCGCTCGATCCAGAATTGGCAGCCACACTCTGGACAAGTCAGACGACAACGTCGCTCCATTTCCTTGATCCGGGCCAGCAGGCCTTGGCGATCAGCTCGCTCCATCAAACGGTTGAATTCCTCGATTCCGGCTGGCCCGCGGATGAACAGCTGAATCCCGCACGGGTCACACACAACGTACGGTTTATTCTTCTTGGTCTGTCGGACCTCGCGTGGTGACGCACAGACCGGGCAAGGGAACTTGGCTCCCGTATTCGGTGTCATCTCGTCACACTTCCTCTAGGTGTTATCATGACCCTCGTGAGGAGCACCGCAAGAGTCATGCGGCCCAAGAGGCGCGAAAAACAGACAAATTTAGGGGGGTGTCGCCTTGAAAAGACCAAAAACGACACAGCGCCGACGTTCGCCTGGGCAAAGGAAGACAGAGTCCGCTGGGTTGAATGGCGAATCCGGGAGCTGACGGTCCAAGAAGGCAAGTATGTGGACCCGCGCGGGAAGTGGCTCTTAGAGGAAAAGGCAGCTGGTGATCGAAAACTCGCGCTGGGCGACAAAGTAGCGGATTACGCTGTTTGGCTCCTGAAAGAGCGGGACGGTCTGTCTTGGCACCAAGTCGCGCATAGGTTTTTCCCCGCCGCAAATGATGAAGAGATTGAAACCTTTGAGTCGAGGGTGCGTCGCGTCTATGGCCGCGTGGAACGAAATCATCCGGGGAGCAAACACTTCAAACCAACGCCGCTCTCAGCAGAGGACAAGCTGCTACTGCAGGCTATCAGACACGGCGCTATTCCAATTCCATCCTAAGCCGGGCCAGACGCCTGGGACCCGCTCGTCGCTCACGCGTAAATGCAAGGCAGGAATCAGTTGTTGGGTCCACAGTTCTGCTGAGCGGTCTGTTGATTTAATCCACCGTGACGTAACGTACGTACGTAACGTTGCAGCCTAGCCCGAAACAGTTTTGCGCACCGCGTAGGCTCTGATTCCACTACTAACCAACCATTCGAAAAAGGCCTCGCCAAGCCTTCTGAACACAGGCTCAATCAGCGCATTCCACGACTTAGAATGGATACTAGGAACCGCGCCGAAAGGAAACGGTTTCGGACCGAGATTAGCCCGCTATTCTTCTCGGATAGGCGATTCGATGTCCTGAATAAACCTGCCATCTGACGCATAACCCGAGTTTTGGCAGACCACAGTGTGGGCTGAATAACAGGGAAGGTGGTGCCCCGGCCAGCGAGAGGCTGGTTCAGTGAGAAACAAAAGGGCCGATCACACCTTTGGACCGCGATTCGGCCCAACGCTCTGCTTGAGTTGTTTCAGACCTTGTTCGAGGTAAAACAGCCAAGTCGGATAAGCCCTTTATGGCTGCGGTGCGACGCCAGTGGATTGAAACGAAACACTCTGCCACTGCCCCTTGCGCTTAACCCAAACGCGGACGCCTCGGTACTGCCCGCTAATGTCTATGGCTCCAAAATGCCCCTTTAGGTTCGTTGTGGTGTTAACCACAGCAGTGTCTCCATAGACCCTTACTTTCATGTCGGAAATCTCGATGGCTTCGAGTTTCAGCTTGCCTGATTTGAAATTCTCCAATGCCTCGGCCTTGGTGCTGGTTCCGCCGGTGGGGTCTATCCCGATGAAATCGTCCGCTGTCAGTTTATCGATGGTAGCAACGTCGCCTTTTAAAGCTGCCTGTCGCCCCTGCTCGGTCAACGCTTTAATCGACTCTTCCACCTTCCCGCCCTGAGCCAACGCCAAGGCCGAAGCCGCAACAGCCAACGCAAGAACTAACACGACCTGCTTCATCGTTCTCTCCTTTCTGTGTTCTTTGGAATCCGCTGGAGGGCCAGGGAAGGCCACGATACGCCATGACCGTCAGAGTGTCAACGGGTCTGGCATTTTTCGAAATGCAAGGATTTCGGCGGAGATTTCTCTTGGTGCGGCCCGGCCGGGAGTTGCACATATTCGTTCCGCGCTCGACTGGCAAGGCGCGGAACAATATTCGGCTGTTTGCTTCAGGGTCTCTTGGTGCTGCGAGCCCAGGCTGTTCCGGAACTTTCGCAAAAAAAACCGTCCTAGTTGGCCTTGGTGGCGGCCGGAACACCAACACTTTCCAGGTCCGCTGAGGCTGAGGGTTTGGGCCGATCAATCTCGATCCGGCCCTTAAAATATGCGCCCTCCTCAATGCTGACCCGCGCGGTGGTAATATCACCGATGACTGAGCCATCCTTCTTGATCTCGACGCGGTCATGCGCGCGGAAATTGCCGATGACCTTACCGTAAACGACTACTTCGTGAGCGGTGACTTCAGAACTCAGCTGAGCGGTGCGTCCTACGGTCAGCCTATGGCCTTGAAGCGAGATCGGGCCCTCGACTTTGCTGTCGATCTGCATGTCTTCGTCGCCGGTGATTTTGCCCTTAATCTCTAGGCTTGCGCCTAGACACGCCAGATTTCGTGCCGTGGGGCTACTCAGGCGCATGGTAGCGGTTGCACTCAAAGTTGCGACCGGAGATCCCGGTGCCTGCGCCGGGGACGAGCTAGGCGCTTCGGCTTGCGGCTGCTTGGTCCACATAGAACCTCCCTCATTTGATCCAAAGCATGCGTTCGGTCCCGAAGGACCACCTACAACCAGTCTAGGCGCGCGCTGCAAACTGAGGCAACGCCGGAAACAGTATGGGCTTGCTCATTTTAGAAACCTGACCTTCCGGACAGGTCGGCGACGAAAAGCAATCCTTTCGGCCCAGGCGCGTTTGACTTGCCCCTCACCGCAGCCTAAGATGCCGGGCGACAGACAGGTTTCCTTCCTATGATCGGCCAGACGATCTCCCATTACCGCATCCTCGAAAAGCTTGGTGGCGGCGGTATGGGTGTGGTCTACAAGGCTGAGGACCTGAGTCTCGGTCGCCACGTTGCCCTGAAGTTCTTGCCCCAAGAACTGGCCGAGGATCGCGACGCCCTGGAGCGCTTTCAGCGCGAGGGACGCGCCGCTTCTGCCCTGAACCATCCCAACATCTGCACCATTTACGAGATCGGCCAGCATGATGGCAGGCCGTTCATCGCTATGGAGCTTCTCGAGGGCAAGACCCTGAAGCACACCATCGAAGGCAAGCCGCTCGACAGCGAGATACTACTGGAGCTGGCCATCCAGATTGCCGACGCGCTGAACGCAGCCCACGCCAAAGGCATCGTCCACCGCGACATTAAACCAACCAACATCTTCGTCACCGGAAGCGGTCAGGCCAAAGTGCTGGATTTCGGCCTGGCCAAGGTTCTGAAGCCAAAAATGCAAGCCGTAGGTGCGGATGCGACGGCAACGCTAACCGAAGAGCACCTGACCAGCCCCGGCAGCACGCTTGGAACTGTGGCCTACATGTCGCCGGAGCAAGTGCGGGGCAAAGAGCTGGACCCCCGCACGGACCTGTTCTCATTTGGCGTCGTACTCTATGAAATGGCGACTGGCCTTCTGCCGTTCCGTGGCGACACCTCAGGCGTGATCTTCGACTCCATCCTGAACCGCACGCCTGTTGCCCTCGTCAGGGTGAATCCCGACCTGCCGCTCAAATTGGAGGAGATCATCACCAAGGCGCTGGAGAAAGACCGCAACCTGCGCTACCAGCACGCAGCCGATATGCGAACGGATCTGCAACGGCTGAAACGGGACCTAGATTCCCATGCGTCATCGGGTGCGGTCGTCACCACGGATCATGTGAGGGCGGCCGCCCCCAGCCGTCGAGGCCGAGCCAAGCACGGCTATATCGTGGCCGCAACATTCTTCGCTGCGCTCGCAGCGGCGGGACTTTACTATCGTTTGCATCAAAGCAAGCGCCTGACCGAAAAGGACACGATCGTTCTCACTGATTTCGCGAACAGCACGGGCGAGGCGGTTTTTGACGACACGCTGAAAATGGCGCTCAGCGTTTCGCTGCGGCAATCGCCGTTCCTGAATGTGCTCTCCGACAGCGAAGTTGCAAAGGCGTTGAAACTGATGACCCGTCCGGCCGACGCGAAACTCACGCCCGATATAGCCCGCGAGCTTTGTCTGCGGGCGGAGAGCAAGGCCTACCTTGCCGGAGCCATTGGCAGTCTGGGCGGTGAATATGTGCTGCAATTGAAGGCGGTGAGCTGCCGGAAGGGAGACGCGCTGGCCGAGGAGCAGGTGACGGCCGCATCCAAGGAGAAGGTGCTGGACGCGCTGGGGAAGGCGGCAACCCACCTGCGCAGCAAACTGGGCGAATCGCTGGTTACCGTGCAGAAGTTTGACGTCCCGCTCGAACAGGCCACCACCTCTTCGCTCGAAGCTCTGAAACAGTACAGTCTTGGACAGAAGGCAGCCCGTGAGAGCGGCGCCGCCGAATCCCTGCCTTACGATCAGCGTGCCATCGAGCTTGATCCGAATTTTGCGATCGCTTACGCGGCCGTGGGCATTCACTACTACAATCTCGGCGAGCCAGCGCGAGCCGGCGAGTACCTGACCAAAGCATTCCACTTGCGCGAGCATGCCAGCGAACGGGAAAGGCTGGCGATCACCGCCAATTACTATTCCTCGGTAACTGGGGAACTGGACAAAGCCGCCCAGACCTATCAGGAAAGGATTTCGAGCTACCCACGGGACATGGCGGCGTATAACAACCTGGGCATAGTATTCGCCGAACAGGGGCGGTATGAAAAAGCCGAGGAGGTCACCAGGCAAGGCATTCGCGTTGCTCCGCACGAAGTGACCTTGTACGAGAATCTCACCGGCTACGTTCTTGCCTTGCAGAGCTTCGACGAGGCGCGGCAAATCATCCACGAAATGCAGCCGCGAAAACCGCATAATTACATATTCCCCACGGCTCTGTACGCTCTTGCTTTTTTCCGCTCGGACTCCACCGCGATGGCGGAACAGGAGCAGTGGTTTGCAGGCAAGCCCGAATATGAGAACTTTGGACTGGCGCTCGCCTCCGACACCGAGGCATTTGCCGGTCATCTGCGCAAGGCGCGGGAACTGACCAAGCGGGCTGTGGATTCCGCCATCCGGGCTGACAGAAAGGAAACTGCAGCAATACGGCAAGCCATCGCGGCTCAACGGGAAGCCGCTTACGGCATCGCTGCGGAAGCCCGAACGTTAGCTGCAGCGGCTCTGAGACGCGCGCCGGCGAGTCAGGGAGTCAAAGACGAAGCGGCTCTCGCGTTCGCGTTGGCAGGCGATGCGGCGCGCGCCCAATCCTTGGCTCAAGACTTGGGGAAACGCTTCCCACTGGACACTCAGATGCAGTCCCTTTGGCTGCCGGCGATTCAGGCGCAATTGGCACTGAATCACAACAATCCGGCTTTGGCCTTGAAGACCCTGGAAGCTGCTCTCCCACCAATCGAGTTTGGAGTAATCGCGTTTGCGGCCAACGCCTCCGGTTCCTGTCTCCATCCGACCTATATTCGGGGCCAGGCCTATCTGGCAGCGGGACAGGGCAGGGCCGCGGCGGCCGAGTTTCAGAAAATTCTCGACCACAGCGGCATCGTCTGGAACTGCTGGACAGCAGCCTTGGCGCGTGTGGGCAAGGCGCGTGCGAATGCTCTAGAATCGAGAGCAGCGCAGGGGGCGGATGCCGACGCCGCCCGCGTGCGGGCGATCGCCGCGTACAAAGAATTCCTCACGCTCTGGAAAGATGCCGATCCCGACATCCCGATCCTGCGACAAGCCAAAGCCGAATACGCCAACCTGCTATGACGGTTTCCAAGTTCCATCGGGTCGTAGATGGAGAGGATGCAAATGCCGAGCAGCAAGATAATTGCGCCCCAACCGAGGATCCGAAAGGTTCGTCAGTTAGTGGTGTCGCCAGGGATTCTATAGAGTGACACGGCACGATAAGTATAAGCCACGAAGCAGAGCGCGGAGGGCTTGCTCATCGAATGGACGGTCGTCTAGTTGGCTGTATAACGCTCTTCTTGAAAGTCAGGCTCGCCGATGTCGAAAACATGTGATTTCGGCGCATGCTAAGTAGGGCCAACTGACCTATCACCAGGAAGCACTTAGCACACGTTCAGATCAAATGGTTTTGGCACAGTTTCCGGGAAGCCGACTTCTCGGGCACAATGTTCTGTCGAAGAGCGTGCGGGTGGGTGCGATGATGAATTTCGCGGAGTACGTCACAAATCTACGTTGTCTTAAAGAATTCAACGTGGCCGCAATTGCCACAGACAAATGGGCGAACGCCTAGGGTGGCAATATCAGTGGCAGAAGCCCCAGAAAACCAAAGCCTGAGGAAACCG
>Ga0207646_10000055_pt1 | contig 158886 bp, 142 predicted proteins | sample KBSK5502metaG_FD_184343 | JGI IMG/M metagenome (GOLD analysis project Ga0207646, IMG submission 184343) | Corn, switchgrass and miscanthus rhizosphere microbial communities from Kellogg Biological Station, Michigan, USA - KBS K5-50-2 metaG... | ecosystem: Host-associated > Plants > Roots >...
GATCCAGATCCGCCACGACCACCCACTTCAACCAGTGCCGCCACGGCAGCGGTTTTTGCCCGTGATGATGCATGCGCCGCACAAAGAACGTGCTGACCGCTCCCTGCGCCAAGCCCGTTGCGTCCACAGCTATGCGAGCGCGCCTCCGACCCCGGCGTCGCGAACCGCGCAGTCGGCGCACCGTCTCGTTGACCGCCCGATCGATGGTCTCGTCGTCGAGGCGTTTCAGGAAGCGATACAGCGTCGTGAAGTCGGGCACGCTCCCGAGCCCCAAGGTCAGGCGCAATTCGCGGTGTTCGCTCAAACGCACCTCGGCTTCGCGAAAGGTCCAGTCTTCGTAGCGCATCAGACAGAGAATGGCCAGCAACTGCGGCTGGGTGAATTGATGTTTGCTGAAACGGCTTCGGTAGCGGGGGAGCACCACTCGGGAGACTTGCAGGGCGATGCGGGCAAACGGCAGGAGTCCGACTTCGGCCGCCCGCACCCCGCTGTGAGCAAGATTGACCCGTCGCGGCCTGTCGGCTCTTGGCGCACAGCGTGGCGGCACGCTCTGAAAGATGCCGGGCTGAAAATCCGCTTCCACGATCTCCGCCACACCTGTATTACCAAGTTCGCGGAGGGCCAAGCGAGCGAGCAAACCATCATGGCAATTGCCGGACACCTTAGTCGTGCGATGCTCGAACACTACAGCCACATCCGCATGGCCGCGAAGAGGGCCGCGCTGGAGGGCATCGCCAAGGGGCCAGAACCAGGGGTTTTTGGGGCAGGTGTGCATCAAAACGTGCACCAAGTCCCGGAGCACACAGAAGGGGCTTCCTCTAAGTCGCTGAATTGAATGGTGGGCCTGGGTAGACTCGAACTACCGACCTCACCCTTATCAGGGGTGCGCTCTAACCACCTGAGCTACAGGCCCACATGCAAAACGGTAGGAACAACGGAAACATGATAGCCGCTCGGCTCCGACAGGGTCAAGCTAGGCCAAAGCGATGAGTTCGATCTCGACGCGAACGTCGCGCGGCAGGCGAGCCACCTCGACCGTGGAGCGGGCGGGCGGGCTCGAGGGGAAATATCGTCCATAGACCTCGTTCATCGCCGCGAAGTCCTTGAGGTCGGCAAGGAACACAGTCGTCTTTAATGCGCGGTCGAGCGACGACCCGGCGGCCTCGACAATGCCCTTCAGGTTTTCGAGCACGCGCTCGGTTTGCCGGGCGATGTCACCTTCGACGAGCTGCTGCGTGCGCGGGTCGAGCGGGATTTGCCCGGAGGCGAAGATGAACCCGTTGGCTTTGATGGCCTGCGAGTAGGGGCCAATGGCCTTGGGCCCTCGGTCGGTTGCCATGACGTCTCTCACGTTGACCTCTCCTCTTCGTGCGCTAGATTCGCGCTGGTTACTTCTGCGGCTCGATCTTTTCCTCGTAGCGGGCGCGTACTTCGTCGGGGATGCCGGTCTGGTCGAGCCAGAGGCGGAAAAAGTCGGCCAGCTTCTCCCCGGTCTCGAGCTCCAGGGCCGAGCGCAGATCGGCGTAGCCGAAGCGGCTCCCATGCAAACTGCGGACCACGCGAGCGAGCGCGCGGCGGACGTTTTCCTTGCCGTACCGGTCCTCCAGCGCCAGGAAAAACAATGCCCCCTTGCTGTAGCTGAAGACGCGCTGCTCGTACGCATCCGACGGATCGAGCTGCAAGAGCGGCTTATCGGCCGCTTGCTTGCGCGACTGGTCGAACCAGCCGAGCAGGAGCGCGGCCCCGCGCCGCCGCGCAGCCTCGCCCCCGCGCCCCTCGGCGGCGACGACCGTGGCGTACTCGGCCAGGCCTTCGCCGAGCACCGCCTCGGTCCGGCGCCAAGGCTCGCTCGCCTGGCCGAACCACGTATGCGCCAATTCGTGCTCGGCAAGATTGAGAAAGCTGTCGCTGGTGACCCCCAACTCAAACGCCCGGCGATTTAACAGCGCGCCCACAGGCAAATCCACCCCGGCGGCATCTCCGGCCCCGCCGGGCCGCTGCGTAAGCTGCGCGGGCGTTTCGATCACGCGAATCGGCGGCGGAGTCTTCCAGAGCGGCCCGAACGTCGCGCGAAACGTTTGGAACGTGCCCGCCAGGCGTGCGGCGGCAGTCTGCGCCTGCGCGGCAGGCAACGGCTCAAACGTCCAGAAGAGGACCGTGACGCTGGAGGCTTTGACCCGTTGTTGCTGGTAGCGTCCCGCGACGACAAAGGGGTCGAAATTACCTTTGGAGACGCCAAAGCGGAACTCGGTTTCTCCGGCCCGCGGCCGCGACCCCTGCTCCAGCCCGCTGGCAAACACGAGAAAATCCTGAGGTGTCCGGACATCCAAGCGGGATTCTGTCGGCGGCCTGCCGTGCTCTACGATGGCCCCCGCAGGAGGACGCAGCAGGGGAAACACCGCCGCATCGCGACTGTGAAACGCGCCTTCGTTCACCGCCAGCAGCGCGTAGCCGGGCGGCGCAGGATCCAGATCGTACTCGAACACCAAAATGCGCCGCTTTTTGGGCGGCCAGGGCGGATCGAACGGAACACGAACCGAACGCACGTCACCATCGCCGGCCGCCTGGAGAGTGACATCGCGGCCGTCCGTCCAGGCGCGCAAGTTCCGCCGTCCCTGAGCCTGCTCGCCGGGCAGCGTCGCTTCCAGGAGCGCCAATTCGCGGTTGCCGATATTTCTTAGCCGATACGTCGCGCGGACGTGCAGATGCGCCGGCGAGGCCTGAAGATAGCGCACTTCGAGCTGCTGCCGCTCGATCTGGTAACCCGGCCCGAGCGGCACGGCGCACGCCTGTAGAAAAAGCAGGCCCGAGACAACCACGAGCGGACAGGCGAGGCGCCATCGAGGTGCGCGCATCAAGGTGCAGAGATTTTAACGGGGGGAAAGCAGGATGACAATCAGCGGCGGCGCCGGCGGTGATAGCGAACGAAGCCCGTGCTGGCGGTGGCCCGGCGGTGCGCTTCGATCATCTCCTGAGCCTGCTGATCGGTCGTGCCGTGCTGGATCAGATCGAGCATCCCCCCTTCGCTCATTCCAGCGTCCCTGAGTTGCGCAAGCGACGCGCCGGAAGGGACGGGCTGGCTGGCAGCGTGACGCCGCGCAACCCCCAGCAGAATCTGGTCTGAGAGCCCGGCCAGATGCATGGCCTGTGTCTCGCCGGCCCACAGGCCGAATTGCCCCAGCCGCGCCAGCTCGAGCGTGGTGGACTCGCTGAGGCCCACCCGCCGCAGGCCCGCCACTGCGTCGCCATCCGCAAACGGCTGTTCCCGCCCGTGGGCGAGGCGCACCAGCTCGACACACGCAGCGTCGGAGACACCCGCCTGCCGCGCCTTGGCCAATTCAGCGACTTCCGTGTCGGTGACGCCCAGCGTGCGGAGTTCTTGGATGCTGCCGTACCACATCCCGGCCTGGTCCAGCGGGCGCGTGTCCGTGAGATGCAGGCGCTTGCAACCCGGGAGAAGCAGCACGATCAAGGCGAGCGCCGGGGCCAGCCACACCGCAAAGAGTCGGCGGCGCCTACCGGCGCTCTTGCGGGCGTATGCATCGCGCCGCGCGCTGGCCCACGAAGATGCGGGGGAAGGCATCCAGTCCATTCTAGCTGCCGGCGGGGGCGCGCGGTACCCGATGTGCCGCGATGATTAACCGAACCAGCGGCTCAGACGCGGTAGCGGCGCTCCACGTCGAACACGCCGGAAATCTTCTTGATATTGGTTAGGATGCGCTCGAGCTGCTTGCGGTCGGTGATATCCAGCGTGATGTCCACGCGGGCGTGGAGATTGTCGGGACCGCTATCGAGGGTGCGGATGTTCGAGCCCGCTTCGCTGATGACCCCGGTGATGTCGGCCAGCATGCCGGGGCGATCCTGCGTGCGGACCAGCAGGCTGACCGGGAAGGTGGTCTTGCTCGAGCCGGCCCACTCGACGGCAATGCGGCGCTCGGACTGGTAGAGCAGGTTCTGCACGTTGGGGCAGGCCGTGCTGTGCACGGCGACGCCGCGGCCGCGGGTGACGTAGCCGACAATCTCGTCGCCGGGGATGGGATTGCAGCACTTGGCGCGGTAGACCATCAAGTCGTCGTGCCCGCGGACCAGCACCGCGGCATCGCGGATCCCCAGCATGCGCTTGACCGTGGAGACCAGCTTGGCCGGCTTCTCCTCAACCTTCTCCTCCAGCGGCTGGCCGGTGGCCTTGCTCAGGATCTGCCGCGCCGAATACTTGCCGTAGCCCAAGTCGGCGTAGAGGTCGTCAATCTTGGCACAGCCGTATTCGGTGGCCACTCGCAGCAGGTCCGCCTCGGGGATTTTCTTCAGGCTAAGGCCGCACTGCCGCGCCTCGCGCTCGAGCAAGCGCCGGCCGACCTCGGCCGCCTGGCTTCGTTCGTGGAGATTGATCCACTGGCGGATCTTGCTGCGGGCGCGGGAAGTGCGCACATAGTTGAGCCAGTCGCGGCTGGGCGCATGGCCCTTCTGCGTGAGGATTTCCACGACGTCGCCGTTTGTCAGGCGGTGGCGCAGCGGCACGATCTGGCCGTTCACCTTGGCGCCGACGCACAGATGGCCAACTTCCGTGTGGATGGCGTAGGCGAAATCGATCGGCGTGCCGCCGCGCGGCAGCACTATCACACGCCCCTTGGGCGAGAAGATATAGACCTCGTCGGGGTAGAGGTCCACCTTGAGGGTGGAGAGGAAATCGCTCGGCTCCTGCATCTCCTTGACCCACTCGATCAACTGGCGCATCCAGACGATGCGCTGGTCGTCGGCCTCGGAGACGTCCTTGCCGTCCTTGTACTTCCAGTGCGCGGCCACGCCCTGCTCGGCGATGCGGTGCATCTCCTGGGTGCGAGTTTGCACCTCGAAGGGCTGCCCGGCGTGGATGACCGTCGTGTGCAGCGACTGGTAGAGGTTCGGCCTGGGCATGGCGATGTAGTCTTTGAAACGGCCGGGGACCGGGCGCCAGATCTGGTGGATGACGCCGAGCGCCGCATAGCAGTTGCGCACTGTATCAGTGATCAAGCGGATCGCCAGCAGGTCGTAGATCTGGTCGAGCGTCCGCTGCTGTCGCTGGCTTTTCTGGTGGATGGAATAGAGTCGCTTGATGCGCCCCTCGACTTCCGCAGGGATGCTGTTTTCCACCAGCTTCTTGCGAATGGTGTCCTGAACCTCGTGCAGGAATTTCTCGAGCGTCTTGCTCTTGCTGGCGACGGCTTTCTGGAGTTCGAGGTAGGCGGCGGGCTCGAGATAGCTGAAGGCTAGGTCTTCCAACTCGCCGCGGATGAGCCCCATGCCCAGGCGGTGAGCGATGGGGGCGTAGAGCTCGAGCGTCTCGCGCGCAATGCGCTCCTGCTTTTCGGGCGGCAGGAACCGCAAGGTGCGCATGTTGTGCAGCCGGTCGGCCAGCTTGACCACCACGACGCGGACGTCGGTCACCATGGCCAGCAGCATCTTGCGCACGTTTTCGGCCTGGCGGGCCTCCGGGGCCAGCAAGTCGAGCCGGCTGATTTTCGTGACGCCTTCAACCAGGCGAGCGGTATCGGCGCCGAAGCGCTCCTCGATCTGCTTGAGCGGGATGCGCGTGTCTTCGACGACGTCATGCAGCAGAGCGGCGCAGAGCGTCGTGACGTCGAGCTTCATGTCCGCCAGGATGTGGGCGACCTCGAGCGGGTGGGAAAGGAACGGTTCGCCCGACTCGCGCAGTTGCGACCGGTGCTGCTCGGCCGCAAATTCGTAGGCGCGCCGCAGCAGCTCCACGTCCCCACTCGGGCGGCTCTGGCGGACCTTCTCCTGCAGCTCCTCGAACCGCACATTCAGCGCGCGCCCCGAGCGGTCGAACCTCAGCGGCTTGCCCAGCGAAGGCATCGTGTCCCTATTGTAGTACGGAATCCAGACGCAGGAACCAAGACGTAAAAACCGGCCGTGTGCGTCACGGAATCCGCCGCAAGGAAGCGGAGAAAAACAAGAAGCCGACGGCGCGGGCCGTCGGCTTCGGGGCTTTCAGATCCGGTACCAAGCGCGGCTAGGGCTTTGCCGGTGCCTCCATCTTTCTCTGCTTGATTTCCTTCACCTTGTCCACCAGCTCGTCGGCCTGCTTGATCAGGGCTTCGCGCTCGTCGGCGGAGGCGACCATATCGGCCTTGCGACGATAGAGCAGGTTCAGATAGGCCATCGCGTCTTCGTAGTCGGGGCGCAGCTCGATAGCCCGTCTCAGCCGCTGGGTGCCGTCGTCCACCATCTCACCGTACTTGGCCTGGTACTCCTCGCGGAGCTTGGGCGGCAGCGGCTGGTCGTCCTTCACCTGTTTCCTCGGGTTCGTCGCGTTGTATTCAGCGCGGAGGTTGCTGTTGGCGCGGAACGACAGGGTCCAATCAATGACGCCAACCCAGTAGTACGGTTCCGGATCGTCCGGCTTCAACTGGATGTGTCGCAGGTGGTATTTCCGCGACTCCTCGAACTTGCTGGGGGTGAACGGCGTGGCCGCCATCTGATAGAGGATGGAGCCGATGCCGTCAATGGCGGAAAGATTGTTCGGGTCGGTCCGCAGGATGTCCTGGAACTCGGCGATGGCCGCTTCGCCCTTGCGAACGTTTTCCTCCGACGGCGCGCCGGGGATGTACTGGCTGGCGTAAGCGGTGGCGAGATAGAGGCGCGCGTTGAGCAGACCCGGGTCAAGTTCCTTGGCCTTCATGAAGAAGTCAATGGCCGAATCGAACTGGCCGTTCTTATAGGCCTGTACGCCCTTATTGAGGGCGTCGCGAGCCTTCAACTTGTTGCAGCCGGCGGCGCCAAAGGCGCACACCAGCGTCAAAGTCACGGTAAGGACCAGCGAGAAGCCCCGGCGGTCCCTGCGAGCCGACGCGAATGGGTTCATAAGGAACTATCCATCCCTAGCTCTTATTGAATTTTCCCTCGACAGGGCAACCGAAAACCTTGGAACCGCGAATCTGCCGGCGACGAAAGCTACGCATTCCCGGGTGCCACGAATCGGCTCGCCCCCGCGAAGACATCGGGCCTCTACTGCCCGGCTTCCAGCTTGGCGGTGATCAGGCCGACCTTGTCGACGCCCGAACCGCGCATGATATCGATCGCCCGGGCCACGTCGGCAAACAACACGTTGTCGTCGCCCTTGACGAAGGCAACCTTCTCCGCCCGTTCCTTGAAGATCAACTCGAGCCGTGGCCCCAGCGCGTCCCAGCTGGTGTCTTCCTGGTTGATCTTGAGCTTGCCGCCGGATGCCACCTGCACCACGATAGTCTTGGCGATGATGTCCGGATCGGACTTCGTGTTCTGCGGGGAAGGCTGAGGCACCAGCGCCTCAAGTCCCTTGGGCGTGAGCGGCGTGATCACCATGAAGATGATCAGCAGCACCAGCAGAATATCAATCAGCGGCACCACGTTCATGTCCGCAATCGCGCCCTTAGACCCGCCTATATGAATTCCCATCTTTACGCTCCGTGATCGCGATTCATCCGCCGAATCCCTCCGCCCGACTGTTCATTGCGTCCCCGGCGGCGGAGGTGTCTTCCCCTGCTCCTGGGCGCGTTCGGTGAGCAGGCCCAACTGATCCACGCCCGCTGCCCGCACTTCATCCACCACGGCGACGACATCGCCGTATTTGGCCCGCGCGTCGCTCTTGACAAAGACGGTCTTGTCGAGCCGGTTGGCAATGCGGTCGCGGACGAGCGAAGTGAGCTGGTCGCGGGCCGTCCTCTGGTTCCCGAGGAAGATATCGCCGCTGCGGGTGACGGCCACGATGATGGCGTCGTCGCGGTCCGCGTTGGGCATGTCGACCGGGTTGTTCACCTTCGTCAGGTCCACCGAAACCCCCTTCTGGAGCATGGGGGTGACCACCATGAAGATGATTAGCAGCACCAGCATGATGTCGGCCATGGGGATGACGTTTGGGGCCGACATCACGGCGCCGGCTTTTGGTTTATAGGCCATGGGTTACTTCTTTCCCCCTCGACGCGTGATGAAGTAGTTCACCAGCTCCATCGACGAGTTGTCCATCTCCACGTCGAAGGCCTCTACCTTGTTGGTGAAATAATTGTAGGTCCACACCGCCGGCACGGCCACGAACAGGCCAAGGGCCGTGGTCACCAGCGCTTCGGAAATCCCGCCGGCCACCGCCGAGAGACCCGTGGCCTTCTCCGCCGCGATGCCCTTGAACGCGTTGATGATGCCCACCACCGTGCCGAACAGCCCGACGAATGGAGCCGTCGAGCCAATCGTGGCCAGGCCGCTCAGGCCGCGCTTCATCTCGGCGTGGACGATGGCGACCGACCGCTCCAGCCCGCGCTTGGCCGCTTCAATCACCTCCTCGTCGGTGACCTGGGCGGAGGCGGACTGGAACTCCGACAAGCCCGTGGCCACGACCTTGGCGATGTGGCTCTTCTTGTTGCGCTCGGCGATGGAGATGGCTTCGTCGAGCTTGCCCTCGCGCAGCGCCCCGGCCACCTGCTGCACGAAGATGCGGGACTGCTTGCGGGCGGCGCTGTACATGAGTACCCGGTCGATCATGACGCCGACAGACCACGCCGACATGATGAACAGAAGGACGACCACCGCCTTGGCCGGGATGCCCATGGAGTGCCACATACTCATGACGTCCCAGCCGACGGTCTGGCCCTGCAGCCAGAGGCCTAACAACGACAAATTGAAAAGCATAAGGTTTGCTCCTTTTTCTTTCGTTCGCCTGCTGTCTGGCGGGCCCCTCGGCCCGCTTCGACCGGATCCCCAAAACGGTGCGGCGTTCCGAAGCTGCGGAACGCGCCGCCGCGGTCCTAGGAACTCAACGTAAACACGACATCAACCGTGGTGACCACCTCAACTGGCTCGCCGTTGAGCAAGGTGGGCTGGTAGCGCCATTGGCGCACGGCGTCGAGCGCTGCCTGCACCAGCAGCGGATGGCCCGAGAGAACCTGCAGTTCCTGGATCGAGCCGTCCTTGGCGATCACCGCCTGCAGGCGCACGGTCCCCTGAATGCGCGCCTGCCTGGCCAGAGGCGGAAACAGCGGCGTCACCTTTCGGATCAGCCGGGCCTGCTGCACCTGCCCGCCCACGCGGATGCGCTTCGGCGTCTCTTTCGGCGGAGGGGGCGTGTTGGAACCCGTGCCGCCGAGGATGCCACCGAGCACGCCGCCCGCCTGGCCACCGGGCACGCCGCCCGGCACGCCACCAATCGCCGTGCCGGCAGAAACTTCCGGCGGCAGCTCCTGCTCCTTGATCATGGCCACCTCTTTGGGGATGGCGCGCGGCGCCATCAGCTTGCCGGCCTCAATCAGCCGTGCCATCGGCTTGACGACCTTCACCGGCGTCACTGCCGGAGGTGGCGGCGGAGGAGGCGGAGGAGGCGGGGCAACCAGCAAGGTGGTCAGCATGGCCTTGGGCAGGGCCTCGGTGTAAATCAGGGGAATCAGGATCAAGAGAACCAGCAAGCCGCACTGGAGAACCGTGGAGAGAAAAATCGTCCACGGCTGGTTGGTCTTCTTCCTTACCGGACTGGATTCGACCAAATCGTCGAACATGCGCTTACCTCCTTCCGGCGGCCGCCAGGCGACTCGACGCCGCCTCGCCCGCCCGGGTTTTGTTGCCGGCTGCGGATCCGGTTCCCGCCGCGACCCCGTGACCTCGCCAATGATTCCAGGCCACCACCAAGGGCGCGGCAATGCCGAAACTTGAATACGTTCCTACCACAATTCCCACCACTAGGGCAAAAGAGAAGCTACGCAGCACCTGTCCTCCCATCAGAAACAGCACCATGACCGTGAGAAAGGTCAGGCCGCTGGTCAGGATGGTCCGCGAGAGCGTCTGATTGATCGAGCGGTTGACGATGGCAGGGAATGGCTCGCGGCGCATCAGACGATTGTTCTCGCGGATGCGGTCGAAGATGACAATCGTATCGTTCATCGAATAGCCCACCAGGGTCAGCAGCGCCGCGATGACCGTCAGCGAAATCTCGAAATTCAACAACGAGAAAAACCCCAGTGTGATCAGGACGTCGTGAAACACGGCCAGAACGGCGGCAGCACCGTACACCCACTCAAAGCGAAACGCAATATATACCAGCATGCCCGCCAAAGCATAGAGGGTGACCAAGATCGCTTGCCGGCGCAGTTGCGCGCCCACCTTCGGCCCCACGATCTCGACGTTCCGGATGGTGAAATTCCCAGGATAGTAGGCGTCGCGCAGGCTGGCGACCACGCCGTCGGTCACCCCTTCGACGTTCTTCAGGTCGTCAAAGTTCGAAACCAGGCCGTTGTGCTCTTTGTCGCGGTAATCAGCGATGCGCCGGGCGAGCTGCGTGTAGCGGCCGCCGGCCGTCGGCCCCAGCGCTAGCGGGTCGCGGCGGGCAAGGAACTCGGCCAGCGACGAGGGGGTGGCCTCATTCAAGTCCTGCTTCGAGGGGTCTCCCGAGCCGAACGTCGTATGCAGGGCCTTCAGGATGGCCACCTTGCCCGCATCGAGCGCTTGCTCTCCCTGCCCGTGTTGCTCGAGCCCGATCACCACCTCGTTGGAATTGGAATTGGAAATATCGCTGATGCGCTGGATAACGCTGTCGCCCAGGCCCTGCTCGGAGAGGCCTTTGCGGATCTGGTCAATCGGCGGCTGCTGGGCAAACCGCACGTACACTAGGGTTCCGCCCTTGAAATCAATGCCGTAGCGCAGACCGCGCTTGCTCACCCAGGAGATGCCTCCAATCAGCAGCAGGGTCATGGAGAGCGCGACGAAATACTTCGCCTTGCCCATCCAGTCCAAGTTGACTTGGCGGAAGAATTCCATGCCGATTCCCACTCGTTTTGTTCGACACCGGCGGAGCCCTTCTTGTTCCCGCCGGTGCGCAGGGGCAACCGTCCGCCTGCGTTAGATACTCAAGGCCGCCTGGCGCGGCATCCGCGCCAAGTGCCAATTGAAAATTGTCCGCGAAACATAGATCGCTGTAAAGATGTTTGCAATCAAACCGATCGTCAGGGTAACGGCAAAACCGCGCACCGGTCCGGTACCGAACACGAACAAAAAGACGGCCGAAACGACCGTGGTCACGTGGGTATCAATGATCGTCAGAAACGCGCGCTGGAATCCGGTGTCCACAGCGGACACCGGCGCCTTGCCCGCGCGCAATTCCTCGCGGACGCGCTCGAAGACCAGCACGTTCGAATCCACGCCCATGCCGATGGTCAGGATCACCCCCGCGATGCCGGGCAGCGTCAGCACGGCACCAAAGTAAGCCAGCGCGGCGAGCAGGATGACCAGGTTCAGGATCAGTGCTACCACTGCGTTCACACCCGAGATCCGGTAGTAGAACACCATGAACATCATTACCACCAACAGACTCACCACCGACGCTTGAAAGCCGTGCCGGATGGAATCGGCGCCGAGCGAGGGTCCCACCGTGCGCTCTTCGAGATACTTGATGGAAGCCGGAAGCGCGCCCGCGCGCAGGATCAGCGCCAGGTCGTGCGCTTCCTGTTGTCCGAACCGGCCGGTAATCCGCCCGGAATCTTCGATCCGGCTCTGGATGATGGGAGCAGATTGCACGCGGTGCTCGAGCACGATGGCCATGGGCCGGCCGATATTCTGCTCGGTGAACGGGCCGAAGCGCCGCGCGGCCTCCGTCGAAAGGCTGAAGTGAACCTCATAGGAGCCGGGGTACTCCGTGCTGCGGTTTTCCTCCGCGCTGCGGAGGTCGCGGCCGGTGATGATCGGCGTGCGGTCCAGCAGCCACCAGGTCTCTCCGCCCGGCTGCCCGGCCTGGCCCGCCTCGGCTTTGCCGCGCAGGAGTTCGCTGCCCGGCGGCAGCACGCCGCCGTGGGCCGCCAGTGCCGCGGCTTCGGAAGGAAAGGGAGTCGGGTCCACCACGCGGCGAAGCTCCAGTTGCCCGCCGGCCTGAATCACGGCCTTAGCGCGCGTGGGGTCGCCTTCGCCGGGGAGCTGCACGAGGATTTCGTTTTCACCGCGGCCCTGCTGCTGGATGGTGGGCTCGGTCAGGCCCAAGGCGTCAATGCGGCGGCGAATCGTTTCCACCGACTGTTCCATGGTGCGCTGCTGAATGCCTGCGACGGTGGAAGCTTTCATGGTCAAGAGGTAGCCGGAGCCTTCTCCCGGCGCCGGGGCTAAGTCCCAATCGCCGCGCAGGTTATCGTTGGTGAAATCACGGAACTGACTGGATTGCTCGGGGACAACGTTGCGCACCAGGATGTGTGTGTCGTCCACCTTGCGGATCTCATCGTAGCGGATGTTTTTGTCGCGAAGATGCGTGGTCAGCCAGTCCACCACCTGGTCGGTTTGCTGGCTGACGGCCTCCTGCACCTGCACCTGAAGAACCAAATGCGTGCCGCCTTGCAGGTCGAGCCCCAGCTTGATCTGCTTGGAGAAGTTTTCTTTCGCTTGCGTCCAGGAAGTGGGGAAGGCGGGCAAGCCCAACAAGCCATACACGCAGAGAAGAATGATCGCAAGAATGAACAGCGCTTTCCACTTCAGATTCGGATTCATGGTTCGATTTCGCTCACCACAGGTCGTTCGACTTCCTTACCATAAAGCATCTGTGAGGCAAGGGCGCGGCGCGAGACCCCTAGCCCTCCTTGACTTCTGGCTGGAGGGCGGCGATGGCTGAGCGAGCCACCTTGATCCTCACCTGTTCGGCGATGCGAAGCTGCACGGCATCGCCCTCCAAGCCGACGATCGTGCCGTAAATCCCGCCGTTGGTGATCACCTTGTCGCCGGTCTTCAGCGCGCTCAACATCTCTGCGGTCTTCTTCTGCCGGCGCTGCGCGGGGAGGATCAGCAGGACGTAGAAAATCACCATGATAATCAGCAGCGGCACAAACGTAGCCACCATGCCGCTCGCTCCCTGCGCCTGTGCGATCAGCGAGAGATCCGCCGGTGATGCGGGACCACCCATTTCAGCCTCCGGATCCTTCCGGTGCCATGTCCGGGAGACTTGCGCTCTACAAACCCCCGGCGCTCTGGTGAAACCCGGGAGTCCCACTTAGAAAAGGAAATCCTGCCCCTTCCGCAATCTTGCCTGGGCAGGACCGAGAACCCATTCCAGTTTTTGTTTCCCCGAACGCCGTCCCCTCCAACCCCACCGTGGAACTCAAGGATGGCCCAGCCCGGAGATGCTTCCGGAGCCATCAGGGCTCAGCTTCGAGGCGCGCCTGCATCTCTGCGGAGAATTCAGACAAGTCCCCAAACGCAATAGCCTCACGGATTTTGCGCATGATGTCAAGGTAAAAGTGGAGGTTGTGGTGGGTGTTCAAGACGGCCGCGAGGATCTCGTTGGCCAGAAACAGGTGCCGCAGGTAGGCGCGCGAGTAGCGGCGGCACACCAGGCACAAGCAGGCCTCATCCACCGGACGGGGATCATCGGCATAGCGCGCGTTCTTGATGAGCAGGCGGCCCTGGCTGGTGAACAGGCATCCGTTGCGCGCGTTGCGCGTCGGCAGAACGCAGTCCATCATGTCAACACCGAGGCGGACGTAATCGGCCAAGTCCTCCGGTTTGCCTACGCCCATCAGATAGCGCGGCCGGTTCAAAGGCAACCGTGCGGTGACTTCGGTGGTCATCTCGCACGTCAGCGCGTGCGGCTCGCCCACGGCCAGCCCACCTATTGCATAGCCGGGTAGGTCCAGCGCGACCAACTGCTCGGTGTTCTGCCGGCGAAGGTCGGCGTGGCTGCCGCCCTGCACGATGCCGAACAGCATCTGCTGCCCCGCATCGCCGTGCGTTGCAAAATACTCGCGCGAGCGGCGCGCCCAATCGAGCGTGCGCGCGGCGGCCGCCCGAGCGCGCTCGCGGCTGACGGGATACTCGATGCACTCGTCGAGCACCATGATCACGTCACCGCCCAGCGCGATCTGGATCTCGATGGCCTTTTCCGGCGCGAGGATGTGCTCAGAGCCGTCCAGGTGCGAACGAAACCGCACCCCTGCATCGCTCACCTGGCGCAGACCGGCCAGGCTGAACACCTGGTAGCCGCCCGAATCGGTGAGGATGGCCCGCGGCCAAGACATGAAGCGATGCAATCCGCCGAGCTGGCGGATGCGCTCATGCCCGGGACGCAGATAAAGATGGTAGGTGTTGCCGAGCAGGATCTGAACGCCCAGCTCTTCCAGGGTTTGCTGCGTCAGCCCCTTGACCGTAGCGGCGGTGCCCACGGGCATGAACGCCGGCGTGTCCACGACGCCGTGCGGCGTCGTCAGCCGTCCCAGGCGCGCGCCGCTCGGATCGGTCTTCAGAACTTCGAAATCAAACGCCATCCTGCCCAGTCTATCAGGAGAGGGCGGCGGCCCAGCCGACCTTGACGAACACGTACGCCGCCCAGAGCACGATGACGACTCCCAGCGCCCTGCCTACGGGGATTTTCTTCGAATTCGCCGCCGAGAACCCCACGGCCAATAGCGCGATCGCCCAGAACGAGAACAGGTCGAGCGAGGCGCCAAGCTTCATCAGCCAGGGCGGGGTGTCGCTCGCCAGCAGGGCTCCCACGTTGGATCCGACGAGGTTCCCGAGGTTGATGGTGTCGGGATCTTTCAAACAGAGGACTACAATCGCGAGCGCGCTGATGATTGTGAAGGGCATCATCGCGTGTGAGGCCACTCCCGCCGCCATCGAGTAACGAACTTCCGCGCCAGCGATGAGATTGAAGGCGAGCATCAGCACCCCCGCAATCACCGCGACAACGACTGGATAGGCAACGACGGAGGCCACGAACGCCACGCCCTGGGCGAACTGGGTGCCGCGTCCAATGGCGTGTTCGCGCTCCTGCGGGGTCATCTGCTCGGCGCGCGGGCTGTGCTCGAGTTGCTGCCGCATGAACCGCTCCCAGCCCACGCGCTGGGTGAACACCACGATGACGGCCACATTGAGAACGGTCAGAAGAATGACGGGTGCGACCCAGCTGGGCCGGCGCGCGATCGCTTCAAACGTCTCTTTCGGATTGAACAGCACGCCGAACAGGCGGCCGAAATGATTGACGGGAACCTGTGCTTCCGGGACCGGGTTTGTTGCCATCGGCGGCAACCCCCAGCACGGGATGCGGTATCCTGTGCGCTCGGCTCCCCCTACGCGCGGCCAAGTGTAACGCAGAATCACCGTCAGCCAGCACTCCAAAGCATGTAGTGCCGCCAGAGCTATGCCGGGACGTCGGGCACCGCAGCCAGCAGCGCTTGCGTATACGGATGCGCGGGATGCTCCAGCACCTGCGCGACCTGCCCTACCTCGACGAATCTTCCCGCCTGCATTACCGCCACGCGCGTAGCCAACTGCGCCACGACCGGCAGGCTGTGCGAGATCAGTAGGTAGGTCAGCGCGAATTCTCGCTGGAGGGTCTGCAGCAGTTCGAGGATTTGCGCGCCCACGGAAACGTCGAGCGCCGAAACCGGCTCGTCCGCCACCACCAGTCGCGGGCGCAGCACGAGCGCTCGCGCGATCCCGATGCGTTGCCGCTGCCCGCCAGAGAATTCGTGCGGGTAGCGCGGCGCAGCTTCGGCGCCCAGGCCAACCGCCGCCAGCGCTTCCCGCACGCGTTCGCGTCGCTTCGCGCGCTCGAGATGCGGCGCATGGATTTCGAGCGGCTCGCCGACGGTCGCCTCTACCGTCATCCGCGGGTTGAGCGAGGCCACCGGATCCTGAAACACCATCTGCATCTCGCGGCGGAGCGCACGCAGCTGGGCACCCCGTGCGGCCAGCAGGTCGCGACCGTCGAAATCAATTTCCCCGGCGTCGGGCTCGATCAAGCGCAGCAGCAGCCGAGCCAGCGTTGTTTTCCCGCAGCCGGATTCGCCGACAATCGCCAGGGTTTCGCCGGGCACGAGCTCCAGGCTGACTCCGTCCACGGCCGCGACCCGGCGCGCCCTGGAGCCCGTCCCGGCTAAGCCTGCGCCGGCGAAGAAACCGGTCGTGCTGAGAAAACTCTTCTGGAGGTTGCGTGCTTCCAGCAGCGGGGCTTCCGCCATAGGGTTCACAGCTTCTCCGCCACAACGAATGCAGAGGTCTGCACAAATTCCAGACGATCCTGTGATGTGGGCGCGCCCGCAGGTGAGGCGGGGATCACGCGCGGTCGGAACCCCGCCGTGTCGCCCGGGATCGAGGCTTCCATCAGGCGGCGCGTTTCCGCATAGGCGGGCGTACCAGGCGGGCAGCCGATGGTCTCCATCCAGTCGTCGAAGTGCCGCAGCCGCTCGCCCATCTCCGTCGCCATCACGCGCAAGCCGGCGGCCTCGAGCAAGCCGTGGAGTTGCGCAAGGGTGAGCGTGCGCGCGTGCGAGGAATCGCGCGCCCGCTCAATGCGATTGTTCCACTCGGGATCGGCGCCCGCGGGCACGATGATGTCCGCGAGGGCCACCCGCCCGCCAGGCCGCGCGACGCGGCTCAATTCGTGGGCCGGGCGAGCCGGGTCGAAGAAATGATGGAAGCTGTACGCGCACACCGCCAGGCCCAGCGCCGAGTCGGCAAACGGCAGAGAGTTTGCCTCGCCACAGGCAAACGCAAGATTCGCGAGCCCCGCCCGCGCCGCAGCCTGCCGCGCCTGCGCAAGCATCGCCGGGGTCAAATCCACGGCATACAGAAAGCGCACGCGCGCTGCAAACGCCCGCGTGAACGTGCCCGGGCCGCAGGCCAAGTCGAGCGCCAGCTCATCGCCGCGCGGCGCGGCCAGCCGCGCCAGGCGCTCGGCCTCGCCCGCGCGCGTCGCGAGCGCAAACCGCGCGAACTGCTCCGCGGTGCGCGTGAAGCGGCTGCGGACGCGGTCCAAATGTTCGCGCTCGACAGTGCTCATCCTAACGTCCTTCTATACAAGGATACACCGGGCGCGATGTCCGGGCCCGGCCGTGCGCATTTCCGGCACGGCCTGGGAACACTCCGCGCGGCGATACGGGCAGCGCGGCTCGAAGGCGCAGCCCGGTGGCAGCGCGTCCAACCGGGGCACCGCACCGGGAATGGGTTCGAGCTTCTGCCGCCGGAGTTGCGGCGAGGCACGCAGCAAGCCTTCCGTGTAAGGATGGCGCGGCCGGTGGAGCACCTCCGCCGCCGGACCTTCCTCGACGATGCGGCCGGCGTACATCACCGCCAGGCGATCGGCGATCTGCGCCACTACGCCGAGGTCATGCGTGATGAACAGTAGAGCCAATCCCAGGGCGTCGCGCAGCCGCCCGAGCAGCTCGAGGATCTGCTTCTGCACGGTGACGTCGAGCGCGGTGGTGGGCTCGTCGGCAATCAGAAGGCGCGGTCGGCCGGCCAGCGCCATCGCAATCAGCGCGCGCTGACGCAGCCCACCGGAGAACTGGTGGGGATACTGCTTCAGCCGGAGCTGCGGCTCGGGCACCCGGGCGCGCTCAAGCGCCTCAAGAGCGCGGCGCGCGGCCTCGCTTGCGCCAAGCTGCGGCTCGTGCGCGCGGACCGCTTCTTCGATCTGCGCGCCGATGCGCAGCACCGGGTTAAGCGCGGTCATCGGCTCCTGAAAAACCATGGCGATCTGGCAGCCGCGCACGGCGAGAAACTCCCGCTTGGTGAGTGCCGCCAGATTCACCGGCCTGCCATCCGCCGCGAACCACGCTTCGCCTGCGGTGCGTGCACCGGGAGGCAACAGCCCCAGCAACGACAGCGACAACATCGTCTTGCCGCAACCGGATTCGCCGACCAGACCGAGCGTTTCCCCCGCAGCGAGGTAAAACGACACCTCGTTCACCGGGCGCACCCAGCCGCCCGGTGTGGGCAGCTCCACAGTCAGACCGCACGCCTCAAGCAGTGCCGCCATGAAGGAATCATAGAAGTGAACGGGAAAAAGCGAAACGCAAAACTGGAAACCCGGCCTGACGAGTTCGCGCGGCTCAGCGGCGCGCGAGGGGGATCACCAGCTTGAGTGCCGTGTGCGTGGCGGAGAAGCCGACCACCTTCACGTCCACCAGGCCGGCCCGCCTGGCCGCAGCCATCACGCCGGCCTGCGTGATCTCCACCTGCCCCTTGGGATAGACTACCCAGACCGCGCCCGTCTTCTTCAAAAACCTCGTGAGCTCTTTCAGTCGCTTCAAATCCGTTGCCGCCTCAGCGGCGAAGAAGATGAAATCGGAATCCTTCCTCAGCTTTGTCGCCAGGACTTCCGCAGTTCGTTTGCCGAGCTGCTGGCGGAAGTTTGCGTTGCCCACACCGAGCAACGAGACCACGGCGCCAGGCTTCACGCCGAGTTTGTCCATCAGACTTCTCGGATGAAGGATCTTCTGGGCCCAGGATTCTGCCTGCGGCCCCAGCTCAAACCGCGCCGTTCCTTCGGAGAACTCCACGCGGAGCACCCCTTTGACCGCGGAAACGGACTTTATCACCCGGAAAGGAATCGCCAAGCGAAAGTTGCCGCGGAAGATGAGCACATCCGATTCGAGCAGGGCTTCGCCCCGGGAAACTTTCTTACCGAACCGAGCGATGCACGCAGCTTGCTGTCCCACGGTTCACCCCTCGATGCGAACGCCCTCCCCCTACGCGCATGAACCTGTTTTGTCAAATCAAATTGCGAGCCCGCTCGGGCCGGGAAGGCCCGACCAACTGACCACCCCACGTGCTTGACACGCCCAGCGCCTTTCGCCCTACCCAAACTCCGCAGCCAGCCGTTACAATGCCGGGGCAATTGGGACCCGCTCGGCCGGCAGCATTCTCATGATTTGATCGTGGACTTTTCCTCGCATCCCGGCGTGGACTGGAAGGCGCTGTTCCGGCTTCCCGGCCTCCGCTACTTCTTCACCGCCATGTTCGTCTCCCTGTTCGGCACGGGGATGAATTTCGCCGGGGTCACCTGGTACATCCTGGGCGCCACCAACTCCACGGTGAAGGTCAGCCTGATGGTGATTCTGGTGACGCTGCCGGGGCTGGTTGTGCCCCCCTTCGGCGGCGTGCTGATCGACCGGGTGGACCGGCGCTACCTCGGCATTGCGCTGGACCTGGCGCGCGGGGCCATTGTGCTGGGCACTGCCGCGCTGGCGTATCTCGGCCGCGCCCAGCTCTGGGAGATCTACCTGATGATGTTGCTGCTGGGGGTGGGTTTTTCGATCTACTGGTCCACGGCCAATGCGCTGGTGCAGGAGGTCGTGCCGCGGGACCAATTGATCGGTGCCAACGTCGCCGTTCTCATCGCCGTGCAGGGCGGGATGATGACGGCCGGGGCGTTTGTGGGGTTCGTGTACGAGCGCGCTGGGATTGCCGGCATCCTCGGCATCGACGGCTTGACCTATCTGGCCTCCGCCCTCTGCCTGCTCCGGCTGCGCCACGGCTATTTTCATCCGCGCACGCACCCGGAAGAGTCTCCTCCAACGATCGAAGCTCCGCCGGAGATCGCCGAGCCCGCCGTGCTTCCGCCGATCGTCGAGCCGGCCCTGGGCGTAGGCATGATGGCCGACATCAAAGAAGGTCTGGGCTACCTGCGCACGCAGCCGCGCGTGCTGGCGCTCGGTCTGACTTTTGCCTGCATGATGGCCGGAGTGATCAGCGCCAACGTGCTGGTCGTCGCGCTGGCGCGCGACCTGTTGCAATCGGGCCCGCGCGGCTATGGCTACATCGAAGCCGGCTGGGCGGTGGGCGCGGTGGCCGGCGGACTGGCCAGCGGGGTGTTGGCGCGCCGCCGCCCGCTGATCGTGCTGATCACCGCGATGGCCATTCTTTCCGTGGGGCACGCGCTGTTCCCCTACGTGCACTTGCTCGTCACGGCCGTGGCCTTGAATGCATTGTTCGGCGGGTGTCGCGCGCTGGGCGGCGTGCTGACGCAGTCTTCGATCATGGCCACGGTGCCGCGGCGGCTGATGGGGCGGACGCAATCCGCGTTTTCGGTGATCTCGACGCTGCTGCAAGTAGCCATGAGCTTTTCGCTCGGCTGGCTGGCGGAGTACCTGAACCTGCCGACCGCCTTCCTGGCGCTGGGGCTGCTTTATAGCGGCGCTTTCTTCGCGGCAATCCGCACCCGCACGCTGACGCGCGAAGTTCCGCCGGCGGCATTCTGAGGCGGCGGGCAGCGCCGACAGGAGTATCGGTTTACCCGGACGGCTCTGCTAAGACAGAATGCTACTGCCGGGCCATGCAGGCCTCGCGGCACCGAGCGGAGGCGAAAATGAATTTCCTTCCCGGAATGAAGGGGATGTTGAATCCCCACCCTCTTTTCGTCCATTTCCCCATCGCCTTTTGGCTTGCGGCGTTGCTGTTTGAGGCGCTGGCAGTCTGGCGCTCCAGCGAAGAACATCACCGCACCGCAGCGCGCCTGCTCTACCTGGGAACCCTCATGGCGCTGTTCGCCGCGGGCACGGGGCTACTGGCCGAAGAGTCAGTGCCGGAGATGGGCCCGGCGCGCGACGTCGTGGAACTACACATGGATCTCATGCTGATCACCACGAGCGCCGCCGTCGGCCTGTGCATGCTGGCGTTTTTTCGTCGCCGGAACTTCACCCCCGGCCTGCACAAGCTGTTTCTGGCCGGCCTGATCGTCCTGGCCATCCTGCTGACCGTGGGCTCCGACCGTGGCGCGCAGCTCGTCTACCAGTACGCCACGGCGGTGCGCCTGCCGCCCCCGCCGAGGTAGCTCTGTTCAGGAGTTAAACCTCAAGACTCAGACGGAGCCACAACTGGCGATGTCATCCCGTCTATGACAACGTTGGCGGAGTTAAGGCGAACGAGAGATCTCTCCTGAGAGATACCTTCGTCCCCGAGGGAACGGGAAACCAAAAATGACACTGCCTACACGAGGGCACCGGCAGTGCGTCTTATAGGTATTCGCGGGAGGGGCCTTCGAGGAAGGCGCGGAGTTTGCGCGAGCGCGATGGGTGGCGCAGCTTGCGCAGCGCCTTGGCTTCAATCTGGCGGATGCGCTCGCGGGTGACGGCAAACGATTGGCCGACCTCCTCGAGCGTGTGCTCGGAGCCGTCGTCAAGGCCGAAGCGCATCTTGATGACCTTCTCCTCGCGCGGGGTCAGCGTCTTCAGCACCGACGCGGTCTGTTCCTTCAGGTTCAGGTTGATGACCGCGTCTGAGGGCGAGACCACTGCCTTGTCTTCGATGAAGTCGCCCAGGTGGGAATCTTCCTCCTCGCCGATGGGCGTTTCGAGCGAGATGGGCTCCTGCGCAATCTTCAGGATCTTGCGCACCTTGGCGACGGGGATATCCATCCGCTTTGCGATTTCTTCCGAGGTGGGCTCGCGCCCCAGCTCCTGCACCAGTTGGCGGCTGGTGCGAATCAGCTTATTGATCGTCTCGATCATATGCACCGGGATGCGGATGGTGCGGGCCTGATCGGCAATGGCGCGGGTGATGGCCTGGCGGATCCACCAAGTGGCGTAGGTGGAGAACTTGTAGCCGCGGCGCCACTCGAACTTATCCACCGCCTTCATCAGGCCGATGTTGCCTTCCTGAATCAGGTCCAGGAACTGCAGGCCGCGGTTGGTGTACTTTTTGGCGATGGAGACCACTAGGCGAAGGTTGGCCTCGATCAGCTCTTTCTTCGCCCGCTCGGCTTCGGCCTCGCCGCGCAGGATGAGCTGCAGCGTGCGCTTCAGGTCAGTCAGCCCGACCTCGCTGGATTCTCCGATCTCTTTCAGCTCCGAGCGGCGCGACCGCAGCTCCTTGCGCGCCTCGCCGGCGATTTCGCCCTTGGCGACGTCGGCGCGGCGTTCGAGCCGCCCGGCCTCGCGCTCAAGCGAGTGTACGCGCTCGACGGTATGCCGCATTTTGTCGATCAGGCGCTTCTTCTCGAGCGGGTTGAAGTCGATCGAGCGGACCAGCAATGACATCTCGATGCGCGTCCGCCCGAGCTGCGCCCGCGCGCGCAGGTAAGCACGCCTCTTCGATTTCGGCATGCCTTCGAGCTTCGCGGCCTGCTTGAGCCCCGCGTGATAGAGCTTCTCGATCTTGTCGATGATTTTGAGGGTGTGCCTGGTCTTGTTCTCGATCTTCTCTTCGGTCAGTTCTTCGTCGTCGAACTGGACGATTTCCTTGATTGAACGGGTGCCCTTGCGCAGCTCCTCACCGATCGCCAGCAGCTCCTTGAGCACGATCGGGGAGCGCGAGATGGTCTTGAGCACCAGCATCTGCCCGCGCTCGATGCGCTTGGCGATGGCCACCTCACCCTCGCGCGTCAGCAACGGCACGGTGCCCATCTCGCGCAGGTACATGCGCACCGGGTCGTTCGTCTTCTCGAGCGCTCCCGGCGTCAGATCGAGCTCGACTTCTTCGACGGGCAGCTCTTCCTTTGGCTCGGTCTCAGCAGTCTCGGCCGCTTCCGCCGCGGCGCGCGCGGCCTTGGCGGTGGAGACATCCTCGTAGATGTCGATGCCGTAGCGCTCGAAGGTGGAGAGCAGGTCGTCAATCTCCTCCGACGAGTGCACCTCAGCCGGCAGGATATCGTTCACCTCATCGTAGAGCAGGTAGCCGCGCTCCTTGCCCATATTGATGAGCTGGCGTACCTGGTCATATTTTTCTTCTATTGCCAGCGCCAAAGGTTCCTCCCTGCTCAAGCCTCAGGGCGAAAATAGCTCGGGGACGCTCCAGGGCTGCGGTACGAACCACAGAGACACCCGAGCGCGCTTCGATCCACATGAGGACAAAGAAGATGCTGGATTCCCACCTGTGAAGTACTTTGCGCCTCGTTGCCCTTCGTGCGGCGAACTTCACCCCGCTGCCCCTCGGGGCTGCCCGCTACACCAAAATTAGATGCACTTAGGCGCTCCGCCGTTTCGCGCGGAACCACACCACGTTACACGCGCCCAGCCAAATTCGTCAACTACTTTGTTTCCTTATAGTAAAGCCCGCCTGTCACGAGGTCAATTCCGCCAGCCGCCGGTGCAGCTCCTGCTTGCGCCCGAGCAGCCGCCGCAGCTCCTCACCCGCCGGCCCGGCTTCGATCTGCTTCTGCAGGGCAGCCAGTTCGGCTTCCACGCGCCGGCGCCTGAGCACGCCCAGGCAGCTCTCGGCGTGGTCCCAGGTATGCTCGGCGGCACGCTCGAAGACAATCTCAAACAGCAGCCGCCGGTCCTTCTCCTCAAGCGCTTCTGCGAGGGCCGCGGGGTCAGGAGCTTCCCCTGACTCGCACGCAGCCACCAGCACGGCAAAAATCTTTTCCGTCTGTAGTCCCCCATACAACGCGCCTAGTTCGCTCCCGCGCAGCTCGCGCGCCAGGCGTGCGCGGAAGCCTTCGGCTTCGACCAGCATCTGGATCAACCGCCGCTCGGCCGGCTTCACGGCCGGCGCCATCAGCTCCGGCTTGGCCTTCACCTCGCTGCGGCGCTCGGCCGCGGCGCGCCGCAGCGCCTCGCGCAGCACAGGCTCGTCCACGCGCAATTGCTGCGCAATGCGCGTGGCCCATTCCGAGCGCAGCAGCCGATTGGGCACGCGCTGCACGTAGGGCATCAGAAAATTCACGGCGCGGAGCTTGCCTTCACCGGTCGAAAGGTCCATCTGCCGCGCGCGGGCGATCAAGTAGTCCACGTACGCTGGAGCCTGCTCGAGGAATTTGCGGTAGGCTTCGGCGCCCTGCTCGCGGATGAACGTATCGGGGTCTGCGGGGCGGTCCTTGCTAGGTGGCAGCGCAAGCACGCACGTATGAAAACCCTGCTCGAGAAGAATGGTCAGCGAGCGCTCGGTGGCCGCCTGTCCAGCAGTATCGGGGTCGTAGTTCACCACGACGTTGCGCGTGAAGCGGCCGAGCAGCTTCACCTGTGCTTCCGCGAGACTTGTGCCGCAACTCGCAACTACGTGGGCCACGCCGGCGCGCGCCACGGCAATCGTGTCCATGTAGCCCTCGACGAGTACGGCGAGGTCGCTCTGCCGGATGGCTTCCTTCGCGCGGTCGAGGTGGTACAGCACGTTGCTCTTCGAGTAGATGGGCGTCTCGGGCGAATTGAGATACTTCGGCAGATCGTCGCCCAGAGCGCGCCCGCCGAAAGCCACCGCCTTGCCCGACTCGTTGGCGATCGGGAACATGATCCGCCGGCGGAAGCGGTCGTAGAGCCGCCCGCTCGGGTCGCGCACGACAAGGCCGGAGACCTCCAGCAACTTGTCCGGGCATTTCTGTTTCAGATGTCGGTAGAGCGCATCGCCACCCGAAGGCGCATAGCCCAGCGTGAACCGGCTGATCGTCTCTTCATCCAGGCCGCGGTCCGCGAGATATGCTCGTGCCGCCTTGCCTTCGGCCGTGCTCTCCAGTTGTCGCGCGAAAAATGCCGCCGCTTCGCGGTGCATATCCATCAAGGCCGCGCGCTGCTGGTTGGCCTGTCTCTCCTCCGGCGTGCGCGGCCGCGACTGAGGAATCGCAATGCCACACTTCTCGGCCACTGCCCGCACCGCTTCCGGAAAGCTGAGCTTTTCCACCTCCATGACGAACTTGAAGACGTCACCGCCGACGCCGCAGCCGAAGCAGTGATAAATCTGCTTGACCGGGTGGACGGCAAACGAGGGCGTCTTCTCCGAATGGAACGGGCAGAGGCCCATGAAGTTCTGCCCGCTCTTCTTTAGGGGGACATACTCGCCGATGACGCGGACGATGTCCGCCTGCTGCTTCACTCTGTCCGCAAATGATCCCGCTTCAGCCATACCGACGAAACTCGAAGGCCAGCGAGCACCTTTAACACCGCGGCGTCACGATTTCAACTCCACAACCGTGATGGCATTGCCGCCACGGTCGGCCTCTTCGGCGTAAATCTTTTCCACCAGAGGATGCGCGGACAAGAACTCCGCCAGGCCTCGGCGCAGTGCCCCGGTGCCGTGGCCGTGGATGACGCGCACGCGCGGCTTGCCGGCCAGCGCCGCCACGTCGAGGAACTTGTCCACGCGGCGCGTGGCTTCCTCGACCGTGCAACCGATGACGTTGATCTCATCGCCGGCAAGCTCCTCGCTCGGCTGGGCGTGGACGGTAATGCCTGTCGAGCTGCTCCTACCGCTAGTCGGTTGATGTTCGGCGAGGACGGCTGTGATATCCCCAAGCGGCACCTTCATCCGCAGCGGGCCCGCTTCGACTTCGGCGGAGACCGCGTCAAGCCGGCGCAGCACCACCGGCGGGCCGAACCCTCGCACGCGCACGCGTGCGCCGGGGACAAGTCGCTCGGGCGTGACCGGCTCCTGCGCGGGCTCGACGGCGACGCCGAGGTCCCGCTGCGCTTCAGCCAAGTGCTCGACAACGGCTGCATCGGCCTCCTCGCGGGCCTCAGCGCGCACCTTGACTATGCGGCGCCGCGTCTGCTTCTCGAGCTGCGCGCGGAGCTCGCGCTGCTTGACTGCTTCCACGGCGTGCGCGATTTCGCCTTCGTATCGCTTGAGCATCTCGGCAAACTTCTTCTCGAGTTCCGCCAGGCGCCGCCGCTGGCGCTCCACCCACTCGGTCTGTAACGTGCGGCGCTCCTCGTCGAGCTGCTTCACCTGCTCGAGCGCCTGGCGCTTCAAATCCTCGAGTTCGTCGCGGCTGCGGTGCAGGTAGGCAATCAAGCCGGCGGCTTCGCGGGCTTCCGGCGCAAGTTGCGCGCGGGCATGCTCGATGACCAGCCCGGGCAGGCCCAGCCGGCGAGCGATTTCGATGCCGCTCGATGTGCCGGGCACGCCGACCAGCAACCGGTAGGTCGGCTGGAGACGGATTTCATCGAACTCAACGGCGGCGTTCAGCACACCCGGCGTGGTCGAGGCGTAAACCTTCAGGCGGTCGTGGTGCGTGGTGGCCAGCGTCAGGCAGCGGCGCGCGCGGAACTCTTCGAGCAGCGCCACGGCCAGCGCCGAACCTTCTTCGGGCGCCGTGCCGGTGCCGATTTCGTCCGCGAGCACGAGCGAGCGCTCGGTGGCCACCTCGAGCATGCTCTTGAGGTTCAGCACGTGCGCGGAAAAGGTGGAGAGGTCGGCGGCGATGGATTGTTCGTCGCCGATATCCACGAGCACGCGGTCAAACACCGGCAACACGGCCCTCTCGGCCGCCACCGGAATGCCCGACTGCGCGGCCAGTGCCGCCAGCCCCACGGTCTTGAGTGCTACGGTTTTGCCACCGGTGTTCGGCCCGCTGATGACCAGCACGGTTTCCGCGCCGCCGAGCGTCAGCGTGATGGGCACGATTGCGCGGCCCTGGCGGCGCAGGGTATCTTCAAGCACCGGATGGCGCGCAGTTTCGAGCGCGATCTGCTTTGCGGCCGTGAATTCGGGCATGGTGCAGTTGAACTCGCGGGCAAAGCGCGCGCGGGCAAGAATGGAATCGAGTTCGGCGATGGCCTCGGCGGCCGACTGGATCGCGCCCAGCTCCTCCTGCAACTGCTCGGTGAGTTCGCGCAGGATGCGGGCGATTTCGGCGGCTTCGTCTTCGGCGAGTTGAACGAGCTTGTTGTTCAGTTCGATCACCTCAAGCGGTTCGACGAACACCGTCTGGCCGCTTGCGCTGGAGCCGTGGACCACGCCCTCGACCTGCCGGCGGTCGGCGGAGCGCACGGGGATGACGAAGCGATCGTTGCGCAAGGTGATGTAATCCGCGCCGGGCTCGCCGCCGCGCGCGCGAAGAATCTGGTTGAGCTGCTTCTGAATGGTTTCGCGGGTGCGGCCCATGCTCGCGCGGATGCGCTTGAGTTCGGCCGAGGCATCGTCTCTGATTTCGCCGTTGGGCAGAATCGCCCGGCGAATCGCCGCGGCCAGGCGGGTGAAGTCGGCGAGCGCCGCAGCGCGCCCGGCCAAGAGCGGAAACCGCGCGGCCTCCGTGCGGAAGATTTGCTTCAGGCCTGCAGCGGTATCCAGCAGCGAAGCAGCGTCGAGTAGCTCGCCGGGCGAAAGCACCGCGCCCGGCGCCTCGAGCCGCGCGAGCCAAGTCTCTGGATCAGCGAGTGCGCCGAAACCCAGCTCGCCACCCGCGCGCAGGTAGACGATGGCTTCGCGGGTGAGCGCAAATGCGGCCTCGAGCCCGGCAAGGTTCGTCGTTGGCGCGAGGCGCTCGACCGCGCGACGGCCTGGCGCGCAGGTGGTGGAGCGCCGCAGGATCTCGCGCAGCTTGGCAAATTCGAGGACTTCTTCAGCAGGTCGCGACACCCGTCCCTCGGCGACACCATCGCGCTGGGCTATGGCTCGAAGAGTCTCGGACCTTTCATTCTGAGGGAGTCCGCCTGCGGCGGACGACCGAAGAATCTCAACTGCCCAGGTGAGATCCTTCGGCCCCGATACGGTCGGGGCCTCAGGATGATGCCTTATTGTCCGGCTTCGGTTGCCCGCGCACAATCAAATGCTCCGCCAGATAGCCGGCGGCTCCCTCCGGCGAGGGCGCAACATGGATTAGGCGGTTGTTGGCTTCGCCCCAGGACGCATGCTGCTCCACCTCACGGACGCGCTCCAGAATGGGCTGCCAGAATTGGCCCAGCACGACGAACGGCTTGCCAGCCATTACTCCCTTGTTGAGCATCTCCCAGACCACGGCGAGCTCGACCAGCGTTCCGGTGCCCCCCTTGCAGGCGACGTAACCGCTGCCGCACCGCACAAGCTCAAACAAACGCTCCTGCCACGTCTTCATGCGGACTTCCTCATCCACCCAGGCGTTGACGCGCGAGCGGAAAAACTTCGCCGTGACGCCCAGCGTGCGCCCACCAGCCTCCTTGGCCCCGCGGGAGGCTGCTTCCATCACGCCGCCATAGCCGCCCGTGCAGACGACAAGACCGCGACTCGCAAGTGCATGACCGAGTGCGCGGGCCTCTTCGTAGCCGTGCTCGCCGGCGCGCGCGCGCGAGCTGCCGAAGACGGTCACGATCTTGGGCGCAGCAGACAAATTGTTCTCTACGGAGCCGGGCCGATCTCTTCGATCAGGGCCGTGCAGATGGCGTCTAAAACGTCGGTGGCGGCTTTCCCGTGCAGGTTGTGGTTGTTGCCGAACATGGAGAAGACAATCCGCGCACCGCGCACGGTAGTCGCATAGCCGGAGATGGAGCTCACATGGCCGAGCGAGCCCGTCTTCGCCCAGATGCGGCCGGCGGCGGGAGTATCTTTCATCCGATCGGAAAGCGTGCCGTCTTCGCCGGCAACCGGCAGCGTCGAGCGGAACGCCTGGCCCCAGGGCTGCTGCGCGATGTAGTTGAGCAGCTTGACCACCGCCTCCGGCGCCACCAGGTTGCGCCGCGAAAGCCCTGAGCCGTCAAACAACACCACGTCGCCTTCCCCAATGCCGATGCCTTTTAGAAACTCCTGAGCAAACTTCAGCGCCGCCTCCGTGGTCGTTGCGCCTGTCTTTTCCCGCGCCGCCGTGCGCAGCAAAAGCTCCGCGTGGAGGTTCTGGCTGATTTTGTCGAGTACGCGAACCGCTTCGACGAGCGGCACGGAGGTGTGTTCGGCCAACACCGTCGTCGCGCGCCCACTCGCACTGGACGCATCCCTCGACTCCCCTGGGGATAAATGCCGCGCACGGGCCTCACCATGGACGCGCACGCCCCGAGCCTCCAAGAGCCGCCTCAGCAGATGCGCTGCGTGCTCCGCCGGCTCCTCCACTGCGAGCGTCAGCGTCTGCGGATCGGATTTGAGCGGAACCGTGCCGCGCAGGACAATCAGCCGCGAGCCCGGTTCGCGCGAAACTTCGATCTTTCGCTCCGAGCTGGCGGCGCCAGTCGTGACCTCGTTTTGAATTTTGTAGTAATCGGCCCAGGGCTCCACGCCGAACCACGTTGGAGTTCCCTCGCGCTCGCCGGGGCGCAATTCGAGGAAAAGCGTGTTGTCATTGACGGACAACGCCGAAACCGCCGCGCCGTAGCCCCAGAGCATGTCGTCAATCGCCCAACCGGAGGGGAAACGCTCGTAAGTGAAATACGTGTCGTCGGCGACGACGTCACCTTCGAGCTGCTTCGCCCCGTGCGCCACCACTGCATCCGCCAATTCCGCCAGGATCTTCTCCGGCGGGCCGTCGTGCTCGACCTTTTTCTCTAGCGGGAATTTGCGGTTGGAAAGATTCGGGTCGCCGCGGCCCACCAGCACCAAATCGCCGCGCAGGCGGCCATGGCGGTCCACGGTGCCGCGCGTCTCGATGGTGGTGCGGAAGCGGTAGTCGGGGCCGAGCGTGGCCATGGCCAGGGCGGTCGTAAACAGTTTGGTATTCGAGGCGGGAGTGAAATAACTCTCCGGGTTGAGGGAGAAAAGAACGTCGCCTGTCGCGGCATCCACCACCAGCACGCCCCAGTAGCCTTTGTTGGCGCCTGCCTGGGCGAGCGCGGTAGATACCCGCGCGCGGAACCGGGCGAGGTCGGCGCGCGACGCGGCTTGCCTCGCCGGTTGCTTTTCCTGAGCGCGGCCGAAGGAGCTTGCCGCAGGCGAAGGTTTGATTTGCGCAGGCGCGGAGGCCGCCAGCGCCAACAGCAGGCCAAGCGCCAACGCAAGCCTGTGACACCGATCGCGTTCATTCCGCAGAAGCAAAAGGCTCTCCTCGCTAGAAAAACTGCAGGCGCGGGATTATAGTCCAAACCGCATTCGGGAAACCGGCGAGCTTCGCCGAGTCGTCTCGAGGCTCAGCGCGGCTTGCCGTCGCAAACCCATTGCTCACGTCAGGGGGGAACGAATGTCAGCAAATTCGATGGCTTGGCCGAATCGAACATTGGGGGCGGCGCTTCTTGCGCGCGCAATTTTGTGCACCGTGGCTCTGACGCTTGCGGCAAGCACAGTCGCCGCCCAATCCAGGCCCCTTGACTCCGCTCAGGGCAAGCATCGCATTACGGTCGAAAATATGTGGGCGGTGAAGCGCCCAGGTCAGCCTTCGCTTTCACCGGACGGCCGTTGGGCCGCGGTCGAAGTCACCACCTACGACATGAAAGAGAACGCCGGCACGTCCGACATCTGGCTGGTGGCCACCGACGCCTCCTCGCAGCGCCGGCTGACTACGCATCCCGCGCGGGATAGCGCCCCCGCGTGGTCGCCTGATGGCAAGTGGATCGCTTTCCTCAGCAAGCGCGAAGGCGACGAGCAGGCGCAGATCTATCTGATCTCGCCGACGGGCGGCGAGGCGCGGCGGCTCACAAAAGTTCCCACGGGCGCCTCGGCGCTCAAGTGGTTCCCCGACAGCAAGCACATCGCGTTTCTCTCCTGGGTCTGGCCCGACCTCACGACCAACGAGCAGCAGGCCCAGCGGTTGAAAGAGCGGCAGGACGCCAAGGTAAAGGCCTCCATCATTGATACGACCACCTTCCGCTATTGGGACCACTGGCTGGTCGACGGCCGCGTGCCGCGCCTGTTCGTCGCGGACGTTGAGACCGGCCAGCACCGCGACCTCTTCGCCGGGACACCCCTGCACCTCATTCTCCAAGATCCCTCGGCGGATTCCTACGACATCTCGCCCGACGGAAACGAGATTGTCTTCACCACGGACCTTACACCGGACTACGGCTTCGACCCCAACGAGGACATTGTCGCGCTCCGGCTGGATGCCGGAAAGTGGACCAACCTGACGGCCGATAATCCGGCGAACGACACCGCGCCACGCTACTCGCCCGACGGAAAATGGATCGCCTATACGCGGCAGGCGATCAAATCGTTTTACGCCGACCGCCGGCGGCTGGTGCTCTGCGACCGTGCGACCGGAGCCAAGCGCGTGCTCACCGAGGGCTGGGATCGCTCGGCCGAATCACCCGCGTGGTCTCCCGACAGCCGGCGGCTCTACTTCACTGCCGAAGATAAAGCCCGCCAGTCCGTCTGGGTGCTCGACCTCGAAGGTGGCAACCCTCGCCTTCTCTCTCAGGGCGGCACGAACTCAGATCTCGCGCTTTCGGCCGACGGCCGCACGCTGGCTTTCCTCCGCACGACGATGGGCATGCCGCCGGCGGTCTTTGCGGCCTCAGCCGATGGAAGCAATGCGCGCAAACTCGAGACGTTCAACGACGAGCTGGTCGCCACGTGGAACCTAGGCGAAGTGAAAGAACTCGTCTTCAAAGGCTGGCAAGGCGAACCGGTCCAGATGTGGGTAATCTATCCGCCGGGATTCGATCCGAAGAAGAAATGGCCGCTGCTGCAGGTCGTGCACGGCGGGCCGCACGGCGCCTGGATGGACCAGTTCCACTTCCGCTGGAACATGCAACTGTTCGCCAGCCCCGGCTACGTGGTGGCGGCCGTGAACTATCACGGCTCGACCGGGTGGGGACAAGCGTTCACCGATTCGATCACCGGGGAATACGGCAAGCGGGAGCTCGACGACGTCGAGAAGGCCACCGATTACCTGCTGGCGCAAGGCTACATTGATCCCGCGCGGCTCGCTGCCGCGGGCGGGAGCTACGGCGGCTACATGATGGCGTGGATTAACGGCCACACCACGCGCTACAAGGCCATGGTCTGCCACGCCGGCGTATACGATTGGGTCTCGCAGATGGCCTCGGATGTGGTCCGCGGGCGCGACCGCGCGCTGGGAGGCTTTCCGTGGGAGAGCCCGCAGCGAGTGCTCGGAGAATCAGCGCACTGGTATGCCAAGAACTTTAAGACGCCCACCTTGGTGGTGCACAACCAGGAGGATTTTCGTGTGCCGGTGACGCAGGGCTTTGAGTACTACACAACACTGCGCACGCTGGGCGTGCCCTCGCGGCTGCTGTACTTCCCCGACGAGACCCATTTCGTGCTCAAGCCGCAGAACTCGCAGCTCTGGTACAAAGAGTTTTTCAGTTGGATCGAGAACTACGCTGCCGCGGGGCCGCGCTGACGCTCGGCTCGCTGGCGGCGGCAACCCGGAGCGGCGCGCGGAGCTCTAACGGTGCATATGAGCCCAGTGGGGAGAATCCTGCTAACAGCGACTTTCCTGCTCGCCAGCGTGGGCGCTACGGTGTGCGACGCGCGCTGCTATGCTCTGGCAGCCGCTCCCGATTCTGCCGCAGGTTCAGGGGGCTGCTGCCAAGGAAACCCGGCTGCCCCTCGGGGGCCTAACCCCGAAAAGCAATCGCCCCGGCACTGCATGGGTACGCTGATCATCAGCTTTGCTTGGTATCCCGCGAGCGGCTTCCGGGCAGCCACGCCACTGGTTGCCGGCGCGCCCGCTCATCTCAACGCCGCGGCACAGGCGATTGCATCCGCTCCCGTTCTGATCCCCGCTGCCTTGCCCGCTGATTCATTCTCCTCCGCTGCAGGGCCATTGCCTCTGCGCATCTAGAGACTCTATCCAGAAAGCTGTCCGCTGCTTTTCCCGCAGGCGCTGCTTTCTCGAACGATGCCTGCCATCAACCACACCTACTCGAAAAGCGGGAGGCGATGAAGCTTCATTCCACCAAAGCGAAGAACAGAGTGAAGTCCGCGGCGGCCTGTCTGGTCGGACGCGGTCTGCTGATTTCCCTTCTTGCGGGGCTGTTCGTCCTTCCCGCCGCGGCTCAGGCACAGGAAGGCCACACTGTGCCTATGCTGCCGGCCTCCGAAAACGCACCGCCGGACTTCCTGATGGAGCAGGCCTCCGGCACCAGCGTCAATCCAGCCTCGGCACCGATGGATATGTACATGATGCGGGCGGGCTCGTGGAACCTGATGTTCCACGGCGTGGCGTTTCTCAACGCTGTGCAGCAGACCGGCCCGCGCGGGGCTGACAAGGTTTTCTCCTCGAACTGGTTCATGGGCATGGCCGAGCATCGGCTGGGAAGGGGCAGCGTGATTTTCCGCGCCATGCTGAGCCTGGAACCGGCAACGATTACCGGGCGCCGCTATCCGGAACTGTTCCAGACCGGTGAAACCGCGTTTGGCAAGCCCATCGCGGACGGGCAACACCCGCACGATCTTTTCATGGAGCTCAGCCTGCAATACGCGCGGCCCCTCGGCGAAAAAACAATGTTCGACCTCTACCTCGCTCCGGTCGGCGACCCGGCCCTGGGGCCGACCGCGTTCCCCCATCGGGTTTCCGCCAGCGAATTGCCGCAGGCGCCGCTGAGCCACCACTTGCAAGACTCAAGCCACATTGCCAACGAGGTGATCACGGGGGGAATCCAGCACGGGATGTTCCGCGTCGAGGCGAGCGGCTTTCACGGTGCCGAGCCCGACGAGAACCGCTGGAACATTGACGGTGGCGCCATCAATTCTTGGTCGGCGCGGCTGACCCTGACCCCGACTCCTAACTGGAGCGGGCAAGTCTCCGTTGGCCGGCTGAAGAAACCCGAAGCGGCCGAGCCGGGCGACATCGTGCGGTCCACCGCTTCGGTCACCTACAACCGACCGTTCACCGCCGGCCACTGGGCCACTAGCCTCATCTGGGGCCGGAACCACAAAACTCTTGCGCAGGGCAACCTGAATTCCTATCTCCTTGAATCGCTAGTGCAATTTCGCGAGCGGAACTTCCTAACCGGAAGGGCCGAGCTGCTCGATCGGGATGAACTCTTTGCCGGCCAGCCTGAGGTCCGCGTGCGACTCGAGAGCACCGGCGGCTCGGTGTTCCGTATCGCCGCCTACACCCTGGGCTACACGCGCGATTTCAACCTCATTCACCGGCTCGAAATAGGCCTCGGGGGTAACTTCACGGTGTACACCCTGCCGGCGGTGCTCCGGCCTATCTATGGCGACCGGCCCGCGAGCTTCTACATCCTTCTGCGCGTCCGGCTGAAGGGGAATGAAGATCACATGAGGCACCACCATGGCCATTAGCCACGAAGGCTGGGCTGCTGCCGCCCGGATGGGCAGGCCAGCATCCGTTTCTTCGTCTCCAAGCTGCGGAGGGTGACGCCCATGCGCGCAAGAACCAAACTCCTATACGCCGTTGCTGTTTGCTTGTTTGTTGGATTTGTTTCCGTGGGTTTGTGGGTCACCCGGCGTGGCTTCAGCGCAAAAGAGAAACCGTCGTGGCTGGAGGAATTTTTCGCGCGACATGCCCGGAAGATCGCTACCCCCACAGACGCCAAGAGACTCAAGGATCCATACCCGGTCACGCCTGAAAGTTTGCGAGCTGCCCGGGAGCACTGGGTGGACCATTGCGCAAGATGTCATGGACTGGACGGCAGGGGAAAGACCATGCTCGGTCTTAACCTGTATCCCAAGGCTCCGGATCTACGCGATGCGGCGACTCAGGGGCTCAGCGACGGCGAGCTCTACTACATCATCAACAACGGCATTCGTTTTACGGGAATGCCGGCGTGGGGCAGTACGCACAGTCGAGAGGAAATGTGGCAATTGGTGTCCTTCGTGCGTCGGCTACCAGACCTTACGCCCGACGAATTGAAGGCGATGGAACAGATGGCCGCCGGAGAGACCGCCGGCGATGCTGATGAAGCCCACCCGCATACTCACAGTCACGGACCCGGAACGGAACCCCATAGTCACCACCACTGAGAGGGTGCGTGCAAATCCCCCCGGAGGTTCTCGTCAAGCGGCATTTCGCCCAACCAACCCTTCTCGCGGCGCCCCGCATCTCCCATGCAGCAACCTTGCACCCGGCCACGGGAAACCCTATGATGAGATTTCGACTGCAGCCCAGGAGGAACAATCATGAAGAGGGTTTTGTCCTTATTGGTTGCGGCAGCGCTCATTGGCCTGCCCGCACAGGCACAAAACGAAAACGAAGGAAAGGATCAGGAGCGCCTGGAGAATTGCGGCCGAGTCCTGAAAGAAATCCTCGATATTCCCGACGACATCCCGCAGGACCTGCTGGATAAAGCCACATGCGTGATCGTCATCCCCTCGGTGGTCAAGGTCGCCTTTATCTTCAGTGGAAACTATGGCCGCGGCGCGATGACCTGCCGCACCGGAGAGCACTATACCGGCCCGTGGAGCGCGCCGGCGATGATGCGTCTGGAAGGCGGCGGCTTCGGGCTGCAGTTGGGCGGCCAGGCGACAGACTTCGTCCTGCTGGTGATGAACCAGCGGGGCGCGGAAAGTATTCTCAGCACTAAGGTGAAACTGGGCGCGGACGCCGCGGCTGCCGCAGGTCCTAAGGGCCGCGACGCAACGGCCGCCACTGATGCCGCCATGCGCGCGGAGATTCTGACCTATTCCCGCTCGCGTGGATTATTTGCCGGCATCTCGCTCGAAGGCTCGACGCTGCGGCAGGACAGTGGAGCCGACGAGAAGATCTACGGCCGTCAAGTGGAAGCGCGGGACATCATCCGCAAGGGCGCTGTGCCCGCGCCGGCCTCCGCAGAGCAATTGCTCGCCCTGCTCAACAAGAAATCGCCCAAGAACCTCTCCGAGCCGAAATCCCAGCAGTAGGAATCTCGGGAAGTAGAGAGCCCTAGGCTTGCCCCGGCGCCAGCGCCGGGGTGTCTGCGGCCGTGGTTCGTGTGATGGGAGTTCCGCAGGGGCTGATTGCTTGCGTCCGCGGTAGAGTTCCCGTAGGCTCGGTGTTTTGCTGCATCGCCGAAGGAAGCATTGATGCCCTGTCCGATCTGCTCCAAACGCAAGCCCGAGCGGTTCTGTCCGGCGAAGGGCGAGAAAATCTGCGCCATCTGCTGCGGGACCGGGCGCGAGGTCACGATTGACTGCCCCGTGGACTGCACCTACCTGCTGGCCGCGCATCGCTACGAGGACGAGCACCGCAGGCCCGCGGCCCCTAGCGACCTGCCTTTTCCGGATGCGGACTTCTCGCCAGACCTGATTCACGAAAAGCGGCCCGTGGTCTCCGGCCTCGGCCTCAACATCCTGAAATTCGCCGGCAACCAGCCGTCGCTGGTGGATGCCGACGCCATGGCGGCGCTGGCTGCGCTTGCGGACACCTACCGCACGCTCGGCTCCGGCCTGTATTACGAGAAGCCGCCCGAAGCTCCGCTTGCGCACGCGCTCTATAGCGAGCTGGTGAAATTCATCCAAGACTTCCGCCAGCAGGACGCCGAGCGCGCCGGCTTCACCAGCTTGAAAGACACCGAAGTTTTCCATCTGCTGGTCTTCCTGCTGCGCGTGGCAAAAAACCGCACCAACGGTCGGTCACGCTCACGCCGGTTTCTGGAATTTCTCCGTGCACAGTTCCCGCGGGCCGCAGCCGAGCGTGAAGCCCCGCGGATCATCGTGCCCTGAGCCACGCCGAAGCGGCTGCTAATCACTTCAACTTAAAGAGGAATCAGCGCACGCAGGTGCAGGAACGCTGCCCAGGGGACTGAGTAAGAGACGAAACCGGAGCAGAAATGGATGGGGCAGCTTTTGGCCGCATCTCGGAAGGAGCTTCCAAAGCAAGTGCGAGCTGCGGCGAGTGCCAGGCCAACCGGTCGCAGTTCTCCGGCCGCGAACGGAGGCCGTAGCGCGCTCGCAGGCGCGCAACGCGCACGGCGATCTCGCGGCGGTACGATTCCGGCGCGTGGCCGGAGCGCGCATACCACGCGCGGTATTGCCGCGCCAGGCGCGGGAACTTCTCTTGGACGAACGGCAGGAACTGCTTCTGCGCCGAGGGCATCAGAAACAATACGCTTGCGGCAAGCCACTGAGCGCCGGCGTCGCGCGCCGCGCAGCACAGCGCGTCGAGGTCCGCTTCGCCATCGGTCAAGCCGGGCAGGACCGGCATGGCGAAAACGCCCACTGGCAAGCCGGCCTCGCGCAAGGCCTTCACTGCGGCCAGGCGCAGGTCCGGCCGCGGAGCACGTGGCTCGAGCAAGCGCGCCAGGCGCGGCCGCAGAGTCGTAATGGTGATGTTGATGTGCAGGGCAGAGCCGGCCGCAATGCGGCAAAGCAGGTCCAGATCGCGCACGACTTGGTTCGACTTGGTGGTGATGGAGACGCTCAGCCCCTCGCGCACGGCCATCTGCTCGAGGATCGCGCGCGTCGCCCCGAATTCGCGCTCGGCCGGCTGATAAGGGTCGGTGGCCGTGCCGATGGCGATGTGCTCGCCCCAGACTTTTTCGGTGGCCAGGTCGCGCGCGGCCAGCGCTCCGGCGTCCTGCTTGACGTAGATCTTGCGCTCGAAGTCCGCGCCATCGAGTTCCATGTACTCGTGGGTGTAGCGGGCATAACAATAGCGGCAGCCGAACTCGCAGCCGCGGTACGGGTTCACGGTCCAGGTGAACGGCACCCGGTCGGAATCGCAGCGGTTCAGGATCGAACGCACCGGAAGCAGAAAATACTCCGCTTCGCGCTTGACTTTGGCGCGTGGGGAGGCAGCGGCAAGGCGGGCAATGCCAACTAGATCCGTCTCAGGCCTGGGGAAGCTTGAAGCCCGGGGAGCGGTCGGTTGATCAGTGTCCCGGTGGCTCGGGACCGTGGGGAATAAGGAGGGAGTGGGAGAAGTGGTCCGCTTCCGCTCCTCTGAGATGGCCATGGCCCGCCTCACCGCCGTGATGTAGGCAGTGTATTCGCTTTTTATTCGCCATGTCAACTACATTTTCGCTTTTCTTTCGCTACCCGGCCCCGGAGGGCTGCCGGCCGGCGGAATGCCCACTTATGCCGGCGCCCAGGGCTCGATCCAGAAGTCCAGGGCCAGCCAGAAGCTGCAGGAATGCCGCATCAGGCCGAGGGAGACTACGACCGCAAACCCCAGCCACGCCGCAATCTTCGTGTTCACGGAAAATCCGGTCAAGTTCCGCATCGGCAAAAGGGCGAGATACACAGCGGCGACCAGGAAGGACGTCACGCCGTAGTCAATGATCATTGCCCCGATAAAGTAGCCCGACTCACGGTAGTAGGCGAGCCGGCACTGCGGGCACCGCAACAGCATACGAATCCAGCCGGCGAACAGCCGCCCGCGGCCGCAGTTGGGACAGCGCAACCGCCAGGCGCGGCGCAAGACCTCCTGAAAGGGTGGCTTCGCCTGAGGCACGCACCGATTATACGCGGCCTTACGGGGCCTTGCCCGTTATGCACGTTTGTCGCGCAGCATTTCCCTCCCGCGCGCGGCGAGAGCTATACTCGATGCCGCACGGGAGAGTACCTTGCACAAGGTCGGCATCCTGATCATTGACGATGACGCGGCGAGCCAGGTCGCGCTCCAGCAGGTGCTCGATTCAGAAGGCTGGAAGGTACGTATTGTGCCGCTGGCCAGCCACGCCCTGGCCGAACTCGCCAGCGGCGACTGGGCGCTGGCCATCGCTAACGTGGCTATGACCGGCGTGGAAGGGCCGCTGTTCACCACGCTCAAGGAACTGGCGCTGGCGCCGCCGCTCGAGGCCGGCCGGGCGCGCTTGCGCGTGCTGTTCCTGGTGCCGGAACTCGCCAACGCCGAGGCCCACACAGTGCTCGAACGCGAGCGACTCCCCTACGCCCTCAAGCCGCTCCACCTGCACGATTTCCTCGAAAGGGTCAGCGATCTCCTGCTCGAAACGCAGGCCATTTCCGCGCCTATCCGGCGCATCCGCCACGGCGACCGGGCGCCCACCCGCAGGGCGACTCGCGCGCCGCGTCCCCTCCGCGAAACCTCCATGTTCTCCTCCCGCCAGGACTACATGATGACCGAGGAGGAAACCGCCGAGTTCGAGAAGCAGGAAAAAGAAGAACCCAAGAGCAAGCAGAAAAAGCTGGATGACCTGGGGCGTCCCTAGGGTGCCTTGCTAATTGGGGTTTGACCGGGGGTTCGAGCAGGAGAAGCGCCCGGTACAACACTTCGGCACCGTTGGCCACGTCCTGCCAGGCGGTGAACTCCACAGGAGAATGGCTGATCCCGCCGCGGCTGGGAATGAAGATCATTCCCATCGGCGCGAACCGCGCCACATTCTGCGCGTCGTGCCCGGCGCCGCTCGGCAAATCCATCGTCGCCAGGCCCGCCGCGCGAGCGGTCTCGCGAATCACCTCTTGGAACGGCGGCGCCGTGCGCCTGAGCCGATCCTCTCCGCACGTCCGCGAATTCTGCCAGAGTGCGAGAAACCCTGCAAGAAACTGCCGCCCGGCCGTTCAGAGCCAGGGAAGCAATCAAGGGGTTGCCGCCTGCGTGCCGGCGGGAACGAGAAAGGTTCCGCCGGTGTCAAGTAGAAGGTCAGGAGGATTCTATGGATCGCGGGAGTTTGTGGACCTGGGGATTGCTGGGGATCGGGTCGCTGTGCGGTTGTCTGGCCACGATTCTGGCGGCCGGCGCGCAGAAGCCCGAAGGGGCGTACCCGAACGGCTGGCGGCTGGCCGAGCCGGTGGTTTACGAAAACCTGAGTATTTTTCCGGTGGTCAGCCGACGGTCGGTCGAGACCAGCGGCTTCGAAACCCTCGATGAGGCGCTGGCCTCGGGCGACGCCGTCGTCACCGAGCGCGGCGGCGACATCCTGCGGCGCAGCCGCGACGCCCGGCCTGTCGCAGTGCCCTACCAGGGCGGCGGTGGAGCGGCGGTCAACCAACTGGTACTGATCAACCGCGGCAGTAAGCCGCTGCTCCTGCTGGCCGGCGAGCTGATCAGCGGCGGCAAGCAGGACCGTATCATCGCTAAGGACCGCATCGTGGCCCCGGGCGCGGAGCCGTTGCCGCTCGATGTCTTCTGCGTCGAGCACGGCCGCTGGTCCGCGGGCGTGCAGTTCGCTGCGGCGAAGGTGATGGTCCACCCAAGCGTGCGCGAAAAAGCCGCGGTGGATAAGAAACAGATTGACGTCTGGGAGGCCGTGCGTGCCGGCACGACGGCGCGCATCAGCCCGGAAGTCGCTGCGGCGCCGCCAGGAATCTCGGGGGGAGTTCTCGCCGGGGTGATCGGCACCGAGGCACCGAGCGAGTCCTACAAGCGCATCTACCAGTCCTCCCGGGTGGGCAGCTCGGTAGAAAACTTCGCCGAGGAAGTCCAGCGGCGGTTCGCGCGCGCCACGGCGAACCTCAAGGGCGAGCACGTGGTGGGCGTGGTGGTGGCCTACGGCGGCGAATCGGCCTGGAGCGACGTCTTCGCTTCGGCGTCACTGTTTGAGCGCTACTGGCCGAAGCTGCTGCGGAGCTACGTGGCCGAGGCGCTGGCGCGGTCGCAAACCAAAGAGCACGCCTCGCTCGCGGACGCCCGCGAGTTCCTACGGCCGCTCGCAGGCCGCGAAAACCTGGAGAGCGAGCCGGGAGTCTATCGCTGGCGGGAAGTGACCCAAGGCCGCTACGCCGAAATCGAGCTCGAGGCGCTCCGACCGCACGACGTCACGCTCCACTGGTTGAAGATCCACCGCACGAGCTAACACCGGCATTGCCGGTGTCATCCTTCGCCCGTCCTGCTAGAGCGGGACGGACGAAGGATCTCAGCGCTGCCACCTGCTCAGGTGAGGTTCATCGTCCCGACAAAGAGGCGCAGCATCGGTCCTGATTAGGCGGGTTTCGGGCGCCAGCGGCGGACGCTGCTGCGGTCAGGCGTCTCGGCCAGCAACTCGCTGACGGTTCTGTGCAGCGTGGGGTGGCGCAGCATCGGCGCCAGCTCGGCCAGCGGCACCAGCACAAAGCGTCGCTCGGCCATGCGCGGATGCGGCACCTCGAGCTCGGCGGCATGCACCACGCTCGCGCCGTAGAGCAGTAGGTCAATATCAATCGCGCGCGGCCCACGGCGCACCAGCTTCTTACGTCCCAGGCTGTGCTCGACCCCCTGGAGCACGCGCAGCAGCTGCCGCGGCATCAGGTCGGTCTCCGCTTCGAGTACGCAGTTCAGGAACCAGCTCTGCGTGCGGACGTCCACCGGCTCGGTGGAATACAGCGACGACTGGCGCGCCACGCGCAGGCCCGCGGCGGCGAGCGCTTCGACAGCGCGCGCGATCCGCGCGGCGCGATCGCCCACGTTCGAGCCAAGCGAGAGGTAGATGGTCTTTGCCTGTGGCATCGGAATGTAATCTTAACCGCGGGACACCAGGAACAGGAAATTCGAAAATGAAAACCTGAGATTTGTGGTGCGGGCTGCTCTGCCGGGTTCCAAGCTTCGGATTTCAAGCTTCGAGTTTAGAACAGGGGCTGCTGGCGGCGCGGGACTTCGAGGCCGAAGTGCTTGTAGGCAAGCGCGGTGGCCACGCGCCCGCGCTGGGTGCGGTCGAGCAGCCCGAGCTGCATCAGGTAGGGCTCGTAAATCTCCTCGATGGCGTCTTCTTCCTCGCTCAGCGACGCCGCAATCGTGTTCAGCCCCACCGGGCCGCCGCCGTATTTCTGGATGATGGTGAGCATAAGGTTGCGGTCCACCTCGTCCAGACCGTGCTCGTCCACGCCCAGCATCTGGAGCGCTTCGCGCGCCACTTCGAGCGTGATGTGACCCTTCGCGCGCACCTCGGCAAAATCGCGCACGCGCCGCAGCAGGCGGTTGCCGACGCGCGGCGTGCCCCGGCTCCGCCGGGCGATCTCCTCCGCCCCGGCATCGTCCACCGAGATGCCCAGGATTTTCGCCGAGCGGTGCACGATCTCCACCAGGTCCCCGGCCGTATAAAAGTCCAGGCGGTGCACGATGCCGAAGCGCGAGCGCAGCGGCGCGGTGATCAGCCCCGCGCGGGTGGTCGCGCCGACCAGGGTAAAGCGGTTCAGCTTGAAAGGATGGATGCGCGCGCCGGGCCCCTGGCCGATGATCAGGTCAATGCGGTAGTCCTCCATCGCCGGATAGAGGATTTCCTCGACTGCAGGCAGCAGGCGATGAATTTCATCGAGGAAGAGCACCTCGCGCAGCTCAAGCGAGGTGAGAATGGCGGTGAGGTCGCCCTTACGCTCGAGCAGCGGCCCGGAGCTGGTCTTGATGGCCACGGCGAGCTCGTTCGCGAGGATCTGCGCGAGCGTGGTCTTGCCCAATCCAGGCGGGCCGTAGAGCAGGACGTGGTCGAGCGCCTCGCCGCGGCTGCGCGCCGCTTCGACGGCGATAGAGATGTTTTCCTTGACGCGCGCCTGCCCGATGAAATCCGCGAGGCGCTTCGGCCGGACGCTAGCTTCGATGCGCGCGTCCTCGTCAAGTGCCTGGCCGGAAACGATGCGCTGGGAGGGCTTGGGCATGCCTTATTCGCCCGAGCGCGCGGCACGCCCGCCCGGGCGGCTCAGTTGCTGGAGCGTGGCGCGCAGCAGCGCCTCGAAGCCTGCTCCGGCGCCGTTGCGCTGGGCTTCCTCGACCGCCTTCTCCGCGGCACGGCGGTCGTAGCCCAGGTTGAGCAGGGCAGAGACGACGTCGGCCTCGAGGCCCGTGCGCGAGGTCGGTCGGGCTTCCTCGGGCGCTTCCATCGCCGCAAGTTTGTCGCGCAACTCCACCACAATGCGCTCGGCCGTCTTCTTCCCCACGCCCGGGATGCGCACCAATTGCGCCAGGTCGCCGCGACGAATCGCCGGCGCAAGTTCCTCCACGCTCATCCCCGAAAGGATTTTCAATGCCAGGCCCGGGCCGACGCCCGAGGCGGAAATCAACAGCTCGAAGAAATGCTTTTCTCGAGCGGTTAGGAAGCCGTAGAGGGCGATGGAATCTTCGCGCAGGTGCATGTGGATCAGCAGCGTGACTTCCTGGCGCAAATCGCCCAGCGCGTAAAACGTCGAAAGCGGAATGCTGACCTGATAGCCGACGCCGCTGACGTCCACCAGAACCTGGTTGGGTCGCTTGTCAACCAGCGTGCCGCGAAGCTGTCCAATCATGCCGAGCGATTATTGATGAGCGCGGCGGGAGTGTCAACGCAGGCTCGCCTCAGCTGAGGCAACAGCTATTTCACGCCTTCGACAAGGTCCACCGCGTCAATGATGCCCACGACGGCCATATCAATGGGGGAGTTCGGCCGTTCGACCGCGGTCATGGCGCAGAAGCCTTCGGTGACGATCAGGACCCGCTCGCCGATGCCCGCGTCCACGGCGTCGAGCGCGAGGACCGCCTCGCCGCGGTCTGAGCCATCGAGGTTGAGCGGCTGGACGACCAGAATCTTGCGCCCCTCATGCGAGGGTGCCTTCTGCGTCGCCACCACATCGCCAATGACTCTGCCGATCAGCATCGTGATGATGTGAGTCGTAGCCCGTAACTCGCCCAACAGGACGCTCGATCCAGGCTCTAGTTCTCCGGAATGTTGATCGTATCCACGATGCCGACGATGGTGGCCTCGGTGGGCGTCTCGTTGGGTAGAAACGGGAAGCTGGCCTCGCGGCCGCGGCACCAGTAGATGGTTTCGCCGGCGCCGGCGCCGACCGAATCCACGGCGACAAACGCGCGGCCCTTGTCGCGCCCGTGCCGGTCAATCGGCTGCACCAACAGCAGCTTCTTGCCCTCGAGCGTCGAGTTCTTCATCGTGCAGACGACGTTGCCGATCACGCGACCCAGCATCATGTACGGTACTCGAGCAACAAAGACGGGGAAGCCCCGCCTCTAAAGAGGCAGGCTACACTCATCTCTTTCGCGCGGCCGCGAGCTCGGCCTCGTGCTGCGCATCGAGCTTGACGGTATCCACAATGCCGATAATGGCGGCGTCCACCGGGCGGTCCTTGCATTCGGACGCCATGCGCGCCGAGCTGCCCGACACCACCAGCACCGTTTCGCGGAAGCCCGCATCCACCGTGTCCACCGCGACCAGATAACCAGCTTCGTCGCTGCCTTCGGGCGAGATGGGCTTCACCACGAGCAGCGTCTTGCCTTCCAGGCGCGGGTCCTTCCGCGTCGAAACCACCGTGCCGACGATGCGAGCAAGAATCACAGTTGAAAGCTCAAAGCTGACAATCGGAAGTCGACAGTTAAAAGAAAAAACGCCACAGCAGAAACACCGGCGTCCCGCCGAGGGGAACGCCGGCACCACCTGCCGTTCTTCCGGCGGCTACTTCGCTGCCGCAACCATCGCGGACTTGCCGATGGGCAGCACGTCTTCGAGCGACCCGTGCGGCCGCGGGATGACGTGTACCGCGATCAGCTCGCCTACGCGCCGGGCCGCTGCCGCTCCGGCGTCGGTGGCTGCTTTCACGGCCGCCACATCGCCGCGCACCAGCGCCGTCACGTAGCCCGAACCGATCTTCTCCCAGCCCACCAGCGTGACCTTGGCCGCCTTGACCATGGCGTCCGAGGCCTCGATCATCGCTACCAGGCCGCGCGTCTCGATCATTCCCAGTGCTTCACCCATTCGCTATCCTCCACTCAGGGTGCCGGCTCCCGACTGCGTCGGGGTAAACTCCGGCCGGCGCGAACAACTAGGCCCACGAGCGAGCACACCCCCCAAGGGTCGTCCCTAGCGCCGCGCGCGGTCGTTGCGCACCGCTTCTTCGATCAAGGCTTCGAGTTCTTCCCGCGTCACCGCGATCCGGTTGGGAGCCTCAGCCGTGACCGGGCATTCCGGGCCCACCTGCGAGGCGGTGGTGGCCCCGTACCGCGCCCGCGCCGCGAGCAATTTTTCCACATCCCCGCTGGAAAGCAAGACCTGTTTGCCGAGCAGCTCCGTGACCAGGGAAACCCGGGCAAAATGCTCGGTCGTCTCCATGCGGAAGAAGGCGGTCAGCAGGTCGGGCCCGTAGGTGACCACGCCGTGATTGGCCATCAGGATGGCGTCGTAGTGTTGCACCAGCGGCTCGAGCGCTTCGCTCAGCTCAGGCGTGCCCGGCGTGCCGTAGCGAGCCACCGGGATGCAGCCCAGTGCCAGCACCACTTCGCTAACGAGCGCCTTGTTCAGCGGCAGCCCGGCGGCGGCGTAGCCGGTGGCGACCGGCGGGTGCGCGTGGCAAACGGCATTGACGTCGGGCCGGCGCCGGTAGACGAGCAGGTGCATGGCCAGTTCGGAGGAAGGATTGCGCCGGCCGGCGAGCTTGCAGCCCTGGAGGTCGGTGATGACCAGGTCGTCGAGCGCCATCATGCCCTTGCAGACGGCGGTGGGCGAGGTGAGCACGCGGTGCGGATCGAGGCGCACCGAAACGTTGCCATCGGTCGAGGCCACATAGCCCCGCTCGTGGATCCAGCGGCCGGCGGTACAGACGTCGCGGCGGTGTTCCTCCTCGGTCTTTCGATGACCGGGCGCGATGGAATCAGCAATCATGCGCGATGGGCCGGCCGGGCGCGGCAAAGGCCGCCGTGCCGGTCCGGGTGATTGTTCCCAAGCCTCCTACGCGTAGATTCCGCGGAGTTTCAGCGCAAAGGCCACGCGGTCGATCGCCAGGATGTAAGCGGCGATGCGATTATCGACGCCGTGGGTTTCCGCGTAGCGCACCACCTCGTCGAAGCTGTGCTCCATGACGTCTTGCAGGCGCTCGTTGACTTCGCTCTCGCGCCAGAAGAAACCCTGGCGGTCCTGCACCCATTCGAAGTAGCTGACGGTGACGCCGCCGGCGTTGGCGAGGATGTCCGGGATCACAAAGACGTCTTTCTTCTCCAGGATCTCATCCGCCAGCGCGGTGGTGGGCCCGTTGGCGCCTTCGCAGAGGATGCGCGCCTGGACACGATGGGCGTTCTCCCGGGTGATCTGGTTCTCGACCGCTGCGGGCAGCACGATCTGGCACGGCTGGAAGAGAATCTCATGCGACGAGAGCTTGGTGCCGCCGGCGGGGAATTCGGTCAAGGGCCGGTGCTTCGCGTGCACCCAATCGATCAGGGCGGGAATGTCGAAGCCTTTCTCGTTGTAGAGCGCGCCATGGATATCGGCCACGCCGACGACCTTATAGCCGGCGCGGTGCAGCAGCATTGCCGCCGTCGAGCCCACGTTGCCGAAGCCCTGAGTGACTACGCGCGTGTTCTCGCGCTTCAGGCCCAGTTTTGCGATCGCCTTATCGCACACGATCAGGCAGCCGCGCCCGGTGGCCTCCTTGCGGCCCTGCGAGCCGCCCAGGTCGAGCGGCTTGCCGGTGACCACCGCCGTGGTGGTGTGGCGCACGTGCATCGAGTAGGTATCCATCACCCAGGCCATGGTCTGCTCGTTGGTGCCGAGGTCGGGCGCGGGAACATCGCGCTCCGGGCCGATCCATTCGCTCAGCTCAGCCGTGTAACGCCGCGTGATGCGTTCCAGCTCTCCGACGGAAAGTTTCGTCGGGTCGCAGATCACTCCGCCCTTGGCGCCGCCGAACGGGATGTTCACCACCGCGCACTTCCAGGTCATCCAAGCAGCCAGCGCCCGCACTTCGTTGAGCGTCACGTCCGGGGCAAAGCGGATGCCGCCCTTGCACGGCCCGCGCACGATCGAATGGTGCACGCGATAGCCAACGAAGATTTCCAGGTGGCCGCTATCCATGGCCACCGGAATGTACACGGTGATTTCCTTGTTGGGATATTTCAGGTACTTGTAGAGGCCTTCTTCCAGCCCCAGCTTCCTCGCGGCGATCTCGAAGCGAGCCTCCGCCGATTCGTAAACATTGAGTTCGTTCTGTACGGCGACGGTCGCCATCGCAGGCTCTCCTTGGCTCGGTTCCGGGCGCGGCGGACGCCAGTATACGAACCTCGGCTGTGCCGCGCAAGGAGAGGACAAAACGCAGACTGCGAAGAAAACGAAACAGAAAGAGAGCAGGAGGCGCCGGGCTCAGCCCGTTGGAGCGCGCTCGACGAACTCCTCGAGCAGCGCGCGCGTGAGTTGCCCGCGGTTGTGCCGCACCAAGCCGTGCTCATCGAGCAAATTATCGAAGATGCAGTGCAAGCCCATGCGCTGGAGTTCCTCGAGGTCCGCCCGAACCGGCTCGGCGCCGTGGGCGCGATAGCGTCGCGCCACGGCCGGCGAGATCGGCTGGTGGTTGATGATCACCCAATCCACCAGCCGCCGGGGCGTATGCCGGCGGATGGCCCGCACGTGGTCGGCCACCGAATAGCCCCGAGTCTCGCCGGGCTGTGTCATTAGATTCGCGATGTACACGCAGGTGGCCTTGGATTTCGCAATCGCTTCGGCCACGCCCGCGACCAGCAGGTTGGGAATGATGCTGGTGTAGAGCGATCCCGGGCCGATCAGGATCAGGTCCGCCTGCCGGATGGCCTCGAGGACTTCCGGCAGCGGACGCACGCGCCGCGGCACCAGGCGCACGCGGCGAATGCGCTTGTTGCTCCGCGCAATGCGCGTTTCGCCGGCCACCACCCGGCCGTCTTCCATCAACGCCTCGAGCGTGACGTTTTGCGTGGTCGAGGGGAAGATCCGCCCGCGGGTGGCCAGAACTTCGCTGCTCAGCCGCACCGCCTCGATGAAATCCCCGGTGACGTGGCTGAGCGCTGTCAGGAACAGGTTGCCAAAGCTGTGCCCGCGCAGCCCACGCCCCGCGGGAAAACGGTACTGGAACAGGCGCCCGAGCAGCGTCTCATCTTTCGAGAGCGCCACCATGCAGTTGCGGATGTCGCCCGGGGGCAGGATGCTGTATTCGCGGCGCAGGCGACCCGAACTGCCGCCGTCGTCGGTGACGGTGACGACCGCGGCCAGATCGGCGATGGGCTGCCGTGCGGATGGCTCAGGGCGGCGCGCGACGTAGTCCTTCAACCCGCCCAGCAGCACGGAAAGTCCTGTGCCGCCACCGATGGTGACGATGCGTACGGATGGTGCGCGGTGCCTAGAGTCGGCTCTCACGGCTGGACGCTCGACCGAGCTACCCGCTCGAGCCCTCGCGTTCCGGGTAGAGCAGTTCGGTGAAGCGTGGATCCTCTTGCAGAAACGCGAAGTCTTCGTCGTTGCGGGCGTGGTAACGGTTTTCGGGCCGCAACTCGATGGCGGCTTTCAGGTTCTCCATGGCCGATTCGGCCTCGCCCGTCAGGCAATCCAGCGCAGCCATGGCGTAGTAGATGTAGTCGGCCTTGGGCGCCATCTTCCGCGCCCGGAGCAGGTGCTCGCGCGCCTCGTCCCAGCGCCCCAGGTTCATCATGGCCACGCCAGACTGGTAATGGTCTTCGGCGGTGCGCGGGACCGGGGTGGGGGGGCGCGAAATCCGTTGCTCGCAGATGCGCAGGTGCATTTGGGCGCGGTCGACCAACTCCTTACTGGGCCCATCCATCACTTTTCCCAGGGCCTGTTTGGCCCTGTGGAACTTTTGCTGATGGAAATATTGGACCGCTTCTTCGTATTGCTTGAGCTGCTGTTGCACGCGCGGATCCAGCACCCCGCGAGCCACTTTGCGAGAGCCGCCACCCGCTTTCAATGCCTTTGGTTTCAATAGATTAGACTTGACCCGGGGCACCTGGCTGCCGCGCGCGCTGCGTCGTCTTGTGGCCTTGCTCTTGCGCGCCATTTCCTTCATGCTAGCAGAGGCGCGCGGAAGCGTCAACGGCCTACTTTTTCTATAGCTATTAGTCATGGAGGCAAGTTTGCGGCGCCCCGGCAACCCCCTTCTATGTCCTTTTCAAGCAACACGCCCCGGCTTGCGCATTGGCCCGACTATGGGCCTGTGTTATAAGTACGATTCCCGGCCTTGCCCGGAGACTTGTGCCATTTATCAACTTCCCCGCACGCGAGATTAACTGCAAGCTGGTGTACTACGGCCCCGGCCTGGGCGGGAAGACCGCCAACCTGCAGTGGATCTACGACCACACCGGCGCCGGGCAGAAGGGCAAAATGATCTCGCTCGCCACCGAGACCGACCGCACGCTTTTTTTCGACTTCCTGCCGCTTGATCTGGGCACCGTGCGCGGCTTCAAGACGCGCTTTCACCTCTACACCGTCCCGGGCCAGGTGTTCTACGAGGCCAGCCGCAAGCTGATCCTCAAGGGCGCCGACGGCGTAGTGTTCGTGGCCGACTCGCAGGAAGAGCGCCTGGACGCCAACCTGGAAACGCTCGAAAATCTTCAGGAGCACTTGAAGGAACACAAGCTCTCGTTCGCCACGATTCCTTACGTCCTGCAACTGAACAAGCGCGATCTGCCCAACATCATGCCCCCCGAAGAACTGAAAAAACAGTTGTGGGCGAAGGGAGAGCCGATGGTGGAAGCCGTAGCCGTCACCGGCCACGGCGTGTTTGAGACGCTGAAAGAGTTGGCCAAGCTCGTCCTCACCGAGCTGAAAAAAGGCGCATAAACCTCAAGTAAAACAGGCCGCTCGGCTAGCGGAAGCTCGCGAGCGCGGCGGCTTCATCGTCGAAATTGGAGATGGCGTCGAGCAGGCGTGTCATCGCCGACACTTCGCGGCGGACGCTTGGTGGCGCTCCCCGGCGCCCCGCGGTTGGGTCGCATTACACGCCGAGTATGGCTCGCTGCGTAGCTTTGGCGGAGGTCGCCCGGCTTGACACCGCTCGCGGCACGGACTAGCTTCGCCCTCGATGAGGGCCCTCGCGCTGCATTCCTGGAGAGTCACGCCGGCCGCGGCCCGCGCGATCCAACTCGAGCTGCGCGCCCAGCGAGAGACAACCGACCGTCTGCCGCCGCTGCGCTGGGTGGCTGGAGCCGACGTGGCCTTCAACTTCCGGGGCGCCGCGGCAAAAGGCTCCTGGTGGGGACCCGCGAAGAATCACGGCCGGGCCATCGCCGGCGTGATCGCTTACAGCTATCCTGAGATGGTCGAAGTCGAGCGCGCCACGGCCGAACTTCCGCTGACGTTTCCTTACATTCCCGGCCTGCTGAGCTTCCGCGAGATTCCCGCGCTGATCGCCGCCTTCGAGCGGCTGCGGCACGAGCCCGACCTGATCTTCTACGATGGCCACGGCTACGCGCACCCGCGGCGGTTCGGCATCGCCTGCCACCTGGGCGTGCTGCTCGACCGGGCTGTGGTGGGGTGCGCGAAATCGCGTCTGGTCGGCACGCACGCCCAGCCCGCGCGCCGGGCTGGAAGCTGGGCGCCGCTGATGGATCACGGGGAAGGCGGCCGCGAGGAAACCATCGGCGCGGTGCTGCGCACGCGCGACGCCGTCAAGCCGATCTATATTTCGACGGGCCACCGCGTCTCACTCGAGCGAGCCATCGAACTGGTCCTGGCGGTGTGCGACGGCTACCGCATCCCGCGGCCCACACGCGAGGCGGACCACTTCGTCGAGGCCCTCAAGCGCGGCGAGTGGCCCCCGCGCCATCGCTCCCGGCCTTCCGCTGGCCTCGCGCCATCCTCCACCGAGAGCCGGCGCGCAGCCGGCAAGAGCACAGCCAGGATTCGCTGAGGTCGTTTTCCCCTCAGCCCCTTGCATGATTCGTCTCTCTGTTGGGATTTTTTCCTATCCCGAATTAGACGGGAATTATAATCAGCGGAGCAGCGCAAGCTTGGCGCCGCATGTCCGGCCCATCCATGACCACCGCTCCGCAGACCCTGCCCGAAGAGCCCGTCGAAAGTCGCTTGCAGGAGATCCACGCCAGCCTGCGGAAGCTCGAACGCCGCGATTGGTGGCTGTGGAGCCTGGCCGTCCTGGTGATGTTGCTGCTGACCGCTGCGGTCGTTTCGCTCAGCTTCCCGAATCTGCTGAAAGTCGAAGACCCGTTTTTCCAGTTCAGTCTCAACCAAGCGGTCCGCGGGCTGGTGGGCCTGGTGGTGCTCTTCAACACATACACGATATACCAGCAAGTGATGATCAAGCGGCTCCGGCGGCAGCTCTCCGAGCAGCTCGACGCCATGGGCCGGCTGCGCACCCGCGCCGAGGAGTTCCACAAGCAGGCCACCATTGACGCGCTCACCGGGCTTTACAACCGCCGCTTTGGCGAGCAGCGCCTGGCGGCCGAAGCGGCGCGCTCGCGGCGTCACGGCCACCCCTTCACGGTGGTGGCGCTCGACCTGAACAGCTTCAAGCAGATCAACGACCGCTACGGCCACCCCGCGGGCGACCACGTGCTGAAGGAGTTTGCCGCGCGGCTGAACGGCGCCGTCCGCGTCTCCGACCTGGCCATCCGCATGGGCGGCGATGAATTCCTCATCCTGCTCCCTGAATGTCCTCCCGAGCAGGTGCAAGCCCTGCTGGCGCGCCTGGGCCCGTTTGAAGTGGACTACCGCGGAGAGAAGATCTCCGTCTCCTGTTCGGCCGGGTGGGTGGGTTACGAACGCGGCGAGACGCCCGAGCAATTCCTCGAACGCGCCGACAAGACTCTCTACGCCGACAAGCGCGCTGGCAAGACTCGCGCCCATCACGAAGTCTCCGCCGCGCACTAAAATTTTCGAATCCAAAACAGAAAAAGAAAGGGAGGTGAAAACCTGGCGGCCTTCACCTCCCGGGGTGGGGTGGGGTGTTGCTGACAGAACTCGTTTTCGCCCCTTGTGGGGCGTTTGCACCTCACTCGCGCTTACAAGGCATTCGCCACTTCCAGGAGACCCACCACCTCCCTACCAGTCTTGCAGCGCGAAATAGCACAGGCCGCCGGGCGTGTCAACTTGAATTGTGGCGGGGTGGTTCCCCGCGCACCCACCCTCCGCCGCGTATCTCCCGCGGCGCGACCCGCACAGAGGCTTCGGCCTGGCCGCGGGTTTATCCATGGCCGCGCGAGGAACGTGCGGGGTCAGGCGCCGCCACCGGACCATCCAGGGCCTCGCGAACCTTCCGCCCCAGTTGGGCGGGGGTGTAAGGCTTGGGCAGGACCGCTACGCCCTTCTTCACGGCCTGCTCGCAAATCTTCCGAAAATGGCTGCGCAGCGGGCTCTCGGCGGGCACCTGCTCCAGGCCGATCTCGCCCCAGCCCAGGATTGCGCCAATCACGTTGTTGAAGTCATGGGCAATGCCGCCGGCCAGTTGCCCGATGGCCTCAAACTTCTGCACCTGGCGCATCTGTTTTTCCATCGCTCGGCGCTCGGTCACATCTTCGACGATGACTTCGACTTCTTCGACGTGGCCGGGCTCACGCCCCACCGCCCGGCCGCTCAGCCGGACGGTGATGATGGCACCGTCTTTTCGTTTCCACTCGACCTCAGCACCGTCGATACGCCCCGTTTGACTGTACTGTTCGATGATCCGCTCGCGGGTGAGCGGATCGTGACAGACATCGGTGGCCAAATCCCGGGAGAGCAATTCGGCTTTGGAATCGTAGCCCAGCATCCGCACCAGCGCTGGATTGGCGTCGAGGATCTGCCAGGTCGCTGTGGCCCGGTAGATCCCGGACACTGCGTTCTCCACCAGCTCGCGGTAGCGGGCTTCGGAGCGCCGCAGGGTCTCTTCGGCGCGTTTGCGTTCGGTGACGTCCTGGGCGACGACCAGGGCCGCATCGCGCCCCGCAAACTCCAGCCGGTGCGAGAACACCTCGACGTCAATGGTCCGTCCATCCTTCAGCCGGTGGCGCCATTCCCCGGCCAACTCGCCTGCCGTTTGCCCGGCGGTCATCCCTTCGAGCAGCCGCGGCAGTATCTTCGACCAGCAGAATCTCTACCTCGTTTGTTGCCACGTAGCACCTCCCAAGTGTGGAGCGCTGCCGGGAGTATTTTTCTTCCGCTTCTGCTCGTACATCAGTGCATCGGCGCGCGCCTGCAGCGCCTCCAGAGAACAGGGTTGACTGGGGAGGTAGGTGGCCGTCCCGAAGCTCAAAGAGAGAGTGTAGCGTCGTCTGTTTCTGGCATTGCAGGCGTCGATGTTGGCCTGCAAACGCTCCGTAGCCATCTTGACCTCGTCTGCCGAGTTGCCAGCGAACAGAACGGCAAACTCATCCCCGCCCAGCCGCGCGATGATGTCCGAAGCGCGAAACGTTTCTTTCAGCATCCGGGCCGCTTCAACCAGCGCCCGATCGCCTTCGTGATGACCAAACGTATCGTTGATTTGTTTCAACCCGTCCACGTCCACGAAGAGAAGCGCCATCTGCCTTTGGGTTCGATTGGACACCCTGAATTGCTGTTCGGCGAACGCCAGGAGGCCGCGCCGGTTATACAAGCCCGTCAGCTCGTCCAACAGAGACAGCGAGCGCAGCGCCGCCTGCAGGCGGTGGCGTTCGATGGAGTAGCGGATGACGCGGCCGAGCAAATTGCTGTCAACTTCGTCCTTGAGCAAGTAGTCTTGAGCACCCGCTCGTAAGACGCGACCCTCCGTCGCTTCATCCTTCAGGTCCGTCAAAACCACGATAGGCAACCCGGGAGCCAAAGCGGCCGCCTTCGTGAAGGTATCGAACCCCTGACTGTCCGGGAGGTGGAGACCCAACAGGAGAAGATCGGGGTCTTCTGCGGCGATCTGCTCCAAGCCCGTCGAGAGCCGGTCGCGACACGCGAGCTCGAACGGTGGCTTCCGGATCCGGGCCAGCATGGCGCGGATCATCTCTGCGTCGATAGCGTCGTCCTCGATCAGTAATATTTTGATAGGTCGTGCGTCCACTTTCGGTTTCATCCCATCGTCGGATAACGCCTATCCATCGGCGCCTGTTGGCGTTAGGGATCGCTTCTCCTCCTGAGGGGGATCCGTTTCTTCACTTTTGCTTCCCGGCGAGGGCAAGGTGAAGTAGAGGCTGGCGCCCTTGTTCAGTTCCGCTTCGGCCCAGATGCGGCCGCCGTGTTTGTGGATGATGCGCTGGACGATGGCCAGTCCCACGCCGGTGCCCTCGAAATCCTCCGGCCGGTGCAGGCGCTGGAAGACGCCGAAGAGCTTGTCCGCATATTTTATATTGAAGCCCACCCCGTTATCGCGGACGAAGACCGCCGGCTGGCCATCCACCGTCGTCTGGTCCACTTCGATGACAGCGCGCTCGCGCGGCCGGGTGTACTTGAGGGCGTTGGAGAGCAGGTTGGTAAACACCTGCTTCATCAAGCCCGGGTCGCAGTCCGCAAAGGGCAGCCGCCCGATCTTCCATTCGATCTCGCGACTTACGATCTCCGATTTGAGCTCTGCCAAGGCTTCGGTGACCAGAGAATTCAGCCCGGTGACTTGCCGCTGCAACTCCTTGCGCCCCACCCCGGAAAGGTTCAGCAAGTCGTCCACGAGGTTGCCCATGTGTCGGGCCGCCTCGTGGATGCGGTCCAGGTGCTGGCGGGCCTCGGGCTCCAGCCTGGCCCCGTGCTCCTCCACCAGGATCCGGGAAAAGCCAATGACGTGGCACAGGGGAGCGCGAAGATCGTGGGCAATGGAATAGGTAAAAGCCTCCAGTTCCTTGTTTGTTTCTGTCAGTTCGGCAGTGCGTGCACTCATGTGCCGCGCGAGTTCCTCATTCAGCTTTCGGATTTCCTCTTCGGCTCGCTTGCGCTCAGTAACGTCACGAATCGCGCTTGATACAAGAACACCCTCTTCCGTCTCGAGCGGGCTAAGGCTAATCTCAATCGGAAACTCCGTGCCGTCCCTGCGCAAGCCGTACAGTTCCAAACCCTTTCCCATCGGGCGGACATGCGGATCGTGAAAATAGCCAGTGCGATGAGCAGGATGCTTGGCACGGAAGCGTTCCGGGACCAGCACCTCAACCAGTTGGCCTAGCAGTTCCTTCCGGCCATAACCGAACAGTTTCTCGGTTTGGGCGTTCACCAGGACAATCCTGCCTTCTCGGTTGACAATGACCATCGCATCGGGGGCCGATTCGAGTAATTCACGAAACTTTCGCTGTGTGGCTTGGAGCTCTTCGGTCAGGCGAATCTCGTTGGAGACGTCTTTGGAGATGAGCAGGAACCCGATCGGTTTTCCCGAGGCGTCGCGGCGCGGCGTGAGCACGACGCGCGCGGCAAAGCGCTGGCCGTCTTTGTGGACGCGCACGATGGTACCTTCCCACTTGCCATCGCGCAGGGCGGCCTCCATGATCTCCTGCGGCTTGCCGGCGGCCACATCCTCAGGAGTGTGGAGAATGGAGAGTTGGCCTTTCCCACCACCTCCTCGGGATCGTAGCCGTAGAGCCGGCGCGCGCCTTCGTTCCACAGCAGGATCTTTCCCTCGAGGTCCTTGCCGATGATGGAGTACTCGGTCGAGGACTCCAGGATGTTGCCGATGAAGTCCAGCGCCTGCTCTTCGCTGCTGACGATTCGGCTGTCAAAAAGCTTGGTGGTCACGTTCGCTTTCCCTTCCTTCGCAAACGCGGAACCGCATCGGGGCGTACGACGAGGCCATCGCCACATTGTGAGCAGCGCCGTACAAAGAGCCTGGATAATGTCTTCCGCCGATGGAAAGACACAGCGGCCTCGACCGCTCTCTGGCTCAAGCAGACTGGAAAGGCGAAACAGTCGGCATCCGAATCAGTTTTTAGGAAGGGGGAATCCTATTCTGTACGATCCCCGTCTTTTGTCAAGCGGGTAGAAGTGCGGATGTCCCCACCCGGCCACGGGGCAGGGTTCTCGAACCGGCCGCGTCATTCCAGGGAAGCTCGCCACGCGCTGGCCGGCTCTCCCCGAGCCGGGCAGCGAGTCCCCTCCACCTCTTCTCACTCATACACAGCAACTTCGCCAGGGGCTAACGATGTACCTTTCCTCTTCCAAGCTCCAGGAGCATTTGACAGACCGGCGAAGCATGGTTCAGGATGCCCGCCTCTCGTACCCACCGGGCGAAAATGGACACGCGGGAAAAGATCCTGGTCCTGGTCAATCCGGCAGCGGGCCGCGGGCGCTCCACCCAGGCGCGGCGGCCAGTGGCGGATTATCTCGCCGGCCGCGGGTGCAAGGCCGATTTTCTCCGCTCGCAAAGCTCTGAGGATTTCGAGCAGCGAGCCACAGAAGGCGTGACGGCCGGCTACCGTGCAATCGTCGCGCTGGGCGGCGACGGCACGTTCCAACACTTAGTGAAGGCCACGCTCGGCGCGGATGTCGCGCTGGGATTCTTTCCTGCCGGCGGGGGGAACGATATCGCCGCGGGCCTGGGCCTTCCACCGGATCCGGTCGCGGCGGCCCACGCCTTTCTCCATTCCCCGCCGCGGCCGGTGGACATACTGCGCGCGCTTCAGCGATGGCCGCAGCAGTTTTTACGTCGGCGGCGGCGGGCTGGGCCTCGACGCCCAAGCAGCGCAATACGCCAGCGGCAAATTCCGTCGCTTGCCCGGAGCGGCGCGGTACGTCGCCGCCGCGCTCTGGGCCATGGCTGCGTTCCAACCGTTTCATCTCCAGGCGGAAATTGACGGAGAGCCCTATGCCCCAGGCGAGCCGCTCATGCTCGCCGCGGCGGCGAATACGCCGACCTATGGTGCCGGCATCAAAATTGCTCCCACGGCGGAGATGGATGACGGCTTGCTCGATCTGGTCCTGCTGAAACAACTTTCATGGACCCGGCTGCTCGAAATCATCCTGGTGATCCTCCGAACCGGCGACGTGCGCAGGCCGGAGATCCGGAGGTTCCGCGCGCGGCGCGTGCGGCTGCGCGCGGACCGGCCCGTGCTCTTCCATGGCGACGGTGAAGTGTTGGGGGATGCGCCGGTCGAAATTGAGACCTTGCCCGGCGCCATCCGCGTGCTGGCGCCAGCGCGGTGATGAGAGCGCCCTACTTTCCGCTCTTGTTTTTGTCCACCTTCAGCTCGATGACAATTTCCTTGCGGCTGTCAAAACTGGAGATGGTGTGTTTGGTGGAGGTCAGGTCTGCGTGCTCGGCGTGGATTTCGTAGTCCACGTTGGGATCGAGCCCGCTGAAGCGATAGTGGCCGGAGTCGTCGGAGATGTAGGTCTTCACCGTCTGCGTCCGCAGGTCCTTCAGGTACACGACGGCAGAGGCGATGGGGTTCTCCTTCTTGTCGACCACCGTGCCGCGCACGGAGCGCAACGGCGACTCGCGCTTTTTGTCTTGCGCCGCGACGCTGGCGACCACCAAAACCATCAGCGCGATCGGCAGTATCCTCCACAGCTTTCTCACTTTGGTTTCCTCCCCGGCGCGGGCGATAACCGGAAGACCAGGTCCGCGCGGCTACCGCTCTTCGCAGCGATCTTTTGCGTCTGCTCCTGATAACCCGCCGCCCGGACGGTCATTTCGTACTCCGCTCCCTGCGGCACATGCACCGCAAATTCGCCACGACCATCCGAGCGCGCCTCCCAGCGCGTCTTGCGCTCGCCTGCGCGCCGCACGCGAATCTCGGCGCCGGGCAGGACGAACCCTTGCCCGGTAAACACAGTGCCAAACAGAAGAAAGTCTTTCTGGCGGCTCGCCTTTTTATCCTGGCTGCTCTCCGCCGCTCCCCCAAAGCCGGCGCGAGCGACATGCAGGGGCGCTACGCCGCCTGGGGGAACTAGTCCGACCAGAACAAGCACGGGAGCCACCGCTGGAATGAGCATCTGAGGGGTAAGATGGCAGAGACGAACGAAGGGATGCCGGCGAACGCAGAGGAGCAGGTTACTCGATCTCCTCTTCCTCTTCATCGAGAACTTCCTTCTTCTTGTCCGGCTTTTCTTCGTCATCTTCTTTGTCTTCCTCGTCCTCGTTCTCTTCTTCGTCGGAAATGACGTTGAGGTGGACGGGGTGGACTTGCACCACCTCGAGTTCGACCTCGCACTCCGGGCAGCTCAGAATCTCGCCCTCTTCAACTTCGTCTTCGTCCACGTCAATCTCAGTGGCGCATTCCGGACACCGGACCACGACGAAACCTCCTCCGCCAGATTTCGAACTCGAGCCGAGCGAGCGGTATTATATACCGCCGCCCGCGGCAAGGTGAAAGAGGAACCCTGGATGGTCGCGAAACGTGAATACCCCGATCAACCCATGGTGGGCATCGGAGGCGTGGTGATCTCCCTCGGCCGCGCCCTGCTGATCCGCCGCGGCAGCGAGCCGCTCAAGGGAGAGTGGTCCATCCCCGGCGGCAGGCTCGAACTGGGCGAAACGCTGGCCGAAGGCGTCCGGCGCGAGCTGCAGGAGGAGACCGGGCTCGACGTGCGCGTCCTGGAACTCATCGAAATCTTCGAGCGCATCTTCCCGGAGCCCGAGGGCCCGCGTCGCTCCAGCCGGCCGCGGTATCACTTTGTGATTGTGGATTATCTCTGCGAAGCGGTGGAGGGGGAGCCGCGCCCCGGCGGAGACGTCACCGACATTGCCTTCGCGGGCGAGGAGGACCTTCCCCGCTACAACCTGACTCCCGCCGCCACGCGCGTTCTGCGCAAAGCTTTCGCCATGGCCCGCGCCCGCGCCGCGAAGTAAGCGCGGCCGGCGACCCAGACCCTCAGGTCTGCGGCAGCTTCGGCTGCGGCGCCAGAGGGCGCGAACTCGGGCAGGAAGGCCGTCGGTTCTCTCCCTTGCGTCTTTAGTTCTGGCGCGGATCAACTCGCCGCGGCGTCGGGAACACGGCCGAAGCGCCGCTCGCGTGCGTGGAACTCCGCCACCGCCGCTGCGAGGTCTTCGGCCGAAAACTCGGGCCACATGCGCGGGGTAAACAACAGCTCGGCGTACGCGCTCTCCCACAGCAGAAAATCACTGAGCCGCTGCTCGCCGCCGGTGCGGATCAGCAGATCTACGTCGGGCGCACCGTCGCGGTTCACCTCGGCGAGCACCTGCGCGAACGACGCGCGGGACACCTCGGTGACCTTGTAGAACCGGCAGGCGGCGCGGAAGATGGCCTCTCGCGCCGAGTAGTCCACGGCGAGTCGCAGGTGCAGCGCATCTCCTGCGGCCGTGGCGGACTCGGCGACCTCCATGGCCTCGCGCAGCCCGCGCGAGAGCCGCTCGCGCCGGCCGATTGCGGAGACGCGTACGCCGTGCGCCGCGCACGAGTCGGTCTCCGCGAGCAGGTACTCGTGGAGCAGGCGCAGCAGCGTGGCCACCTCCGCCTGCGGCCGTTGCCAGTTGTCGGAAGAGAAGGCATAGAGCGTCAGCGTGCCGATGCCCAGCTCCGGCGCAGCCTGGACCACGCGGCGCACGGTTTCGACGCCGGCGCGATGCCCGGCCACGCGCGGCAGCCCGCGGGCACGCGCCCACCGCCCGTTCCCGTCCATGATGATGGCGATATGCAGACCGGTTGGCCCTCGGCCGTCCATGCGTCCTCATTTCCCCTGCGGAGGCCCGCCTCAAGTGCAGCAAATAACTTTTCCTTGCAAAGCAAATAGCGAAAAAATTTTCCGCGGCCCGCCTAACGCTCCCGCGTCGCGCGGATCAACGCCTCCATGTGGTTGAGGTACCGCTCGAGCGCCCGCCGCCCCGCCGCGGTCAGCCGGTACTCAGTCTTCGGCAGCCGCCCGTCGAACGACTTGCTGCACGTGATGTAGGCCGCTTGCTCGAGCTTCCGCGCGTGCACACTCAGGTTTCCGTCGGTGGTCTTCAGCAGCGCCTTCAGCTCGTTGAACGTCAGCGAATCGTTGACCGCCAGCGCGCTCACGATCCCCAGCCGCATTCGCTCGTGGATCAGGCGATCGAGATCCACCGGCACGCCTTCCTCGGCGTGGCCCCGCACCGAACGCAGGCCCTGCCCCCCGGCGCGACCCTTCTGCATTCGCTCTTGCGCCAAGGCTGATTTACCCACAGTGCCTCCTTTCACCCGCCATATTTCCTCGCAATCACCAAGCCGAACACGATTTGCAGGCCGCCGAATCCGGCCGCCATGAAGGCGTTTCCCCACGAGGCCGGCGAGAACAGCGCCGCGGTGCCCAATGCCATGAAGCACAAACCCATCACCGGCACGACGCGGACAGAAAAGGCGCCGCCGGTCACCACGGCTGTTCCGTAGAGCAACAACCACATGCCGGGAAGGACCTTCCAGTCGCCCGCGCGGACCAGCACCGCCGTCAACAACGCGCCCACAAGCAGCGGGGGAGCAAAACTCAGCACAAACTTTCGCGCAGGGCCGGAGAGCAGCGGCATCTTGGCCTGGCGCGACTTTCGCACGGTTGCGCCGCTGGCAATCCCGATGGCCAGCAACGCCTCGACCAGCCAGGTGGCCAGCCAGGCACGCGGGGTTTGCTGGCGCGCGGCCTCGAGCGCCACGGCCATGGCCGTCAGCCCGATGGTGACGCCGCCCCAGCCGGGGACCGCGGTGAAGGAGCCGGCGCGCTCCATCGTTTCGCGGATGTAGCGCAGGTTATCGGCGGCATGGGCATCGAGCGCGACGGGCTCAGGACGATGGGAGCGCAAGGGGCCAGCCAAAGACATGGACGCAGGATAAGCAGAAGCCCTATTTTTGTCAAGTACTTTGTAATGCAAAGTTACCCGGGGGCCGACCCCGCGGGCGTCTTTGGGTAGCGGCCGAGCAGCCAGTTCCAGCGGACGAGCAGCACTTCGCCGAACATGCGCAGGCCGTCGTGGACGACGTGGACCTTTGTGGCCGGGTGGTGCGCCCAGCGCACGGCGATCTCCACCGCCCGTAGGCCGTGGCGCTTGGCGAGAAAGAGGATTTCGGGGTCGAAGCCAAACCGTTCAATGCGCTGCTGCTCGAAGAGGATCCGCGCGGGTTCGCGGACAAACGCTTTGAAGCCGCACTGGGTGTCCGCGAACTCAAGCCCGGTGACCACGCGCACGGCCCAGTTGAACAGGATGCCGGCCAGCTCGCGCAGCGGCGACTGGTGGATCTCGATGAGGCTGCGATCCACGGCGCGCGAGCCGATGACGACGTCACAGCCGCACAGCGCCGCCAGCAGCTTATCGGCCTCTTCGATGGGCGCGGAAAGATCGGCATCGGTAAACAGCACCATGCGGCCGTGCGCTTCCAGCATTCCGTGACGCACGCTGTAGCCTTTGCCGCGGTTGCGGCCATTGGCGAGCAGGCGCAAGGCAGGAAATTCGTTGCGAAACGTTTCCACGACGGCGGCAGTGCGGTCGCGCGAGCCGTCGTCCACGACAATCACTTCGGCGTCCACCTGCCGCGCCTCGAGATACGCGCGCACGCGGCGCAGCGTATCCGGCAGGCGCTGCTCCTCGTTGTACGCCGGGATGACGATGGAAAGCTCTGGCGTGGCTGCGCTCATCCGTGGAGCAGGTGTCGCCAGCCGTGGCGGCCCACGAGCGGCACAAAGCGGCAGTAGTGCAACACCAGCGAGGTGATCTCCCCGCCTGTCTTGCGCACCTGCAACAACTCCTGATGGTCCGACTGACCCACGGGGATGACCAGCCGGCCGCCTTCGGCGAGTAGCTCGATGAGCGGTGGCGGAATCTTCGGCGCGGCCGCGGTGACCACAATGGCGTCAAATGGGGCGAACTCCGGCAAGCCGAGCGTGCCATCGCCGGCGTGCACGTGCACGTTGTGGTAGCCCAGCCGCGCCAGCCGGTGTCGTGCGGCGGTGGCGAGCGAAGTGTGGGCTTCGACGGTGTAGACCTCGCGCGCGAGCCGCGAGAGCACCGCGGCCTGGTAGCCCGAACCAGTCCCGACCTCCAGCACGCGCTCGTTCCCCGTTAGTTCCATCGCTTCGGTCATCACTGCCACCATGTACGGCTGCGAGATGGTCTGCCCTTCCCCGATGGGCAGCGGCTGGTCCGCATAGGCAGCGCCGACGGATTCCTCGGGAACGAACTTGTGGCGCGGCACAGCCAGCAGGGCCTGGATCAGGCGGGGCGAGCAGACGCCGCGCTCGCGGATTTGCTCGTCCACCATGGCGCGGCGCTGCTCGGCGAAGACCGCCTCTGCCTGTTCCCCCTCGCCTGCTGGCTTGATCGGTTTTTCTGTGGCGTCCTTGCCATTCGTGTTCATGGCGGATCTCAAGGAATGTGCAACTCACACGGGCTGGAGATGGCGCTCCCACGCGCGTGTCTTGAGGATTTCCTCAATCTGCGCGAGCGCAAAATCAATCTCTTCGTCGCGGTTGTAGAAGTGTGGAGAGAGCCGGATGCCCGCCTGCGGGCGGTAGTCCACCAGGATGTCGCGCGCCAGCAGCTCGCGGGTCACCTCGCGCGCGTGCGGGCAAGCGAGGGAAACCGTGCCGGCGCGCTCGGCCGGGTCCATCGGCGTGTTCACCCGCCAGCCGCGCGCGAGCGCGCCTTCGATCAATCCTTTTGTCTGCCGCATGGATTTTTCCCGGATGCGCTCGACGCCGATCCGGTCGATGATCTCCAGGCCCGGCTGGCAGGCGTAGAGCGCCGGGATGTGCGGCGTGCCGTTGAGATACCGGAAAGCGTCCTCGCGGTGGTCCATCGGCCCGACCTCGAACTCAAACGGCCGCTTGTGCGCGAGCCACCCGGTCAGCGTGGGCGTGAGCTTTTTCTGCAAATCCGAGCGCACGTACAGGTAGCCCACGCCGGGTCCGCCACAGAGCCACTTGAGCGCGCCCCCGACGCCGAAATCGGCGCCGAGCGCGCGCAAGTCCACCGGGACGGTGCCTGCCGCCTGAAAGAGGTCGAGGATGACGTGTGCGCCGATGCGGTGCGCGCGCTCGATGATGGCGCGCGCGTCCAGGATGCAGGCGCTGCGAAACAATACATAGGAAATGGGCACCAGCAGCGTCTGCTCGTCAATCGCCGCCAGGAGTTTCTCGAGCGGAACGCAAATTCCGTCTTCGCTCTTCACGATCTCCACGCGCGCGCCCCGGCTCTGCTGTTCCTGATAGAAATAAAGGATGGAGGGAAATTCCATATCCACCAGAACAACCTTGTTGCGGGGCCCACGAAAATCGAAGCACGACGCGATCACCGCCTGGGTCAGCGTGACGTTCTGGTGCAGAGAAATTTCGCCCGGCGCCGCGCCCACCAGTGTTCCGATGCGGTCGCCCACGCGCACGGCCATCTCCCACCAGCCTTCTTCCCAGGCGCGCACGCCGCGCAGGGCCCAGGCGTCCGCATATTCGCGCAGACGGTTGTATACGCCGCGGGGCATGGCCCCCAGCGAGTTGCTGATCATGTACGTGGTGCGCGAGAGGATGGGAAACTCTTCGCGCCACCTCAGCAGGTCGTCCATTCTGTGCCTTCCCAGTCCTTAGATGCCCGGACGCGCCGCGGGAGGATTCGGAGCCGACCGCAACCGCACCCACAAAAGGTAGCACAGCGAGATAAAGACAAGCCACGGCAAACCCGCTCCGAGGGTGATGCGCATCCCCGGAATCCACCACGTCGAGACCAGAACCGCGGTCAACGCAGCGAGGCCCGCGAGCGAACTCCACGGGCCCGGCGGAGCAAAGCGCCGCGGAGGAACAGCAGCCGAGGCAGTGCGCCGGCGAAACGCCAGGTGCGTCACAAAAATCATCATCCACACGAACAGACCGCCGAAAAATGCTGCGCCTAGCATGTAGAGGTACGCCGTCTCGCGGAAACGCAGGTCGAGCAGCAGGGCTGCGACCATCCCAACGCTCGAAACGCCCAGCGCCGCCACCGGCGTCCCCTGACGGCTCAGGTGCCCCAGCACTGCCGGCGCATAGCCGCCGCGCGCGAGAGAAAAAATCATCCGGGCGGTCAGATACAGGTTGCAGTTCACGCTCGAAAGCGCCGCCGTGAGCACCACGAAGTTCATCACCACCGCCGTAGCGGGAATGCCGACTGTCTGGAACACGCGCACAAACGGGCTTCCGGCCAGTCCCGCCTGGTTCCACGGCATCACTCCCACCAGTACCGCCAGGCCGCCGATATAAAAAAGCGCCAACCGCGCAAGCGTCCACCGCAGCGCGTGCGGCACGGCAACGTGAGGATCGCGCGCTTCGCCGGAAGTGACCGCAACGACCTCAATGCCCAGGTAGCTGAAAATTGCCATGGCCACGCCCAAGCCCACGCCGAGCCAGCCATGCGGCAGGAAGCCGCCGTGCACAGTGTAGTTGGCCAGGCCGAGCGGGCGGAAGCCAATCCCCAGAAGCAGCGCCGCGCCCAGAAGCAGGAACACGATGATCGTCACCACCTTGATCATCGCGAACCAGTATTCAAACCAACCAAAACTGGCCACGCTGCGCGCGTTGACGTACACCAGCGACGTGGAGAACGCCACAATCCACAGCCACGCCGGCACGCCCGGAAACCAGAAGCGACAGTAGATCGAGGCAGCGACCACTTCGCTCCCGATGGCCACCACCTGCGCCAGCCAATACGAGTAGCGCATCACAAACCCGGCCCAGGGGTGCACATACATCTCCGCATACACGCCGAACGAGCCGGCCACCGGATGCGCTACAGCCATTTCCGCCAGCGCCCACATCACCGCCAGCGCAATTGCGGCGCCCACGGCATAGCTCAGGATCACGCCCGGTCCGGCCAGGCGCACTGAGACCGCGCTGCCGAGAAAAAGCCCCGTGCCAATCGCTCCTCCGAGCGCGATCATCGAGAGTTGTCGCGGCGTGAGCTGTCGGCGCAGGCCCGCTTCGCGGTCGAGGATCGCTGCGTGGGCGGAATCAGAGGACGCGCTCGCGGTGGAAAGCTGTCGTCGAGACGCAGCCATAGGCGTGATGGCCCGCCATCCTAGCAGAAACCCTCGCGCCACTCTTTGCTTTTTCGCGATCGGGCCGGGCACGCGGGAATTGCGCGCACCTTGCACATCGGCTAGGATGCCGGAGTTACTTTGGCGCTCGGAAAGCGGAGGAGGGTTGCATGAAGGCTCGCGTAACTCTGGCGCTCCTGGTGCTCGGCAGCGTCGCCGCACTGGCACAGGCCGCCCCACAACAAAAAATAGACCCCGCGAAGGAAGCAGACATCCGCCGCCTGCTCGAAGTGACTGGCGCGAAGAAACTGACCGAACAGTCCATGTCCATCATCATGGAACAGATCAAACCCGCGCTGCAAAAGCAGCTCCCACCGACCGAGCGCGCCCAGGCCATCATGGACGCGTTCTTCCGCAAGTTCCAGGCGAAATTCAACTACCAGGCGATCAGCGAGGAGATCATTCCCGTCTACGACAAGTATCTCTCCGCCGAGGACATCAAAGGGCTGATCCGGTTTTACGAATCCCCGCTCGGTCAACGCGCGGTGCAGGCCCTGCCACAGATTGCGCGGGAGTCGCAAATGGCGGGCTACCAACTGGGGCAAAAAATCGCGCGCGAGGTGCTCGTCGAATTGCGGGAAGAGTATCCCGAGCTGAAGCAACCCGGGCCTGGCAACCACTAGCCATGCCTGAGGCGCCGCTGACGCACATCCGGTTTGACCGCAACGAGCTTTCCGGCGCGTTCGGCGATATCGGCACCGATTTTCCGCTGCTGGTGGGGATGATCCTCATCGCGAAGCTCGATGCCGCCAGCGTGTTGGTGCTGTTCGGCGCGATGCAACTGCTGACCGGGCTTATCTATGGCCTTCCGATGCCAGCCCAACCGCTCAAGGCCATGGCCGTGCTGGTCATCACCCAGAAACTCAGCGGCAACATCCTCTACGGCGGCGGGCTGGCCATCGGCATCACGATGTTCATCCTGGCCGTCACGGGGCTGATTGACCGGCTCGCGCGGGCGGTGCCGAAGAGCGTGGTGCGCGGCATCCAGTTCGGGCTGGGCATGCAACTTGCCCTGCTGGCGCTCAAGGACTACGTGCCGGCGGAGGGCCGCTGGGGCTACGCCCTCGCCGCCGTGGCTTTCGTGGTGACGCTGTTCTTTCTTGGCAATCGCCGGTTCCCGCCGGCGCCGCTGGTCATCCTGCTCGGTGTGGCCTACGCCCTTGCCTTAAAGCTTGACCTCGCCGCGTTGGCCCGCAGCGCGAGCTTCCGCCTGCCGCATCTCTACAAACCCTCGCTCCAGGATATTCTGACCGGCTTCGTCGTGCTGGCACTGCCGCAACTGCCACTTTCGCTTGGCAACTCGATTCTGGCCACACGGCAAATCGCGGAGGATTTGTTCCCCAAGCGGCCCATCACGGTGCGCAAGATCAGCCTTACGTATTCGCTGATGAACCTGATCAACCCGTTTTTCGGCGGCGTGCCCACCTGCCATGGTTCCGGCGGCCTGGCCGGGCATTACGCCTTCGGCGCGCGCACCGGCGGCTCGATTGTGATCTACGGCTCGATTTACCTGACACTCGGGCTGTTTTTTAGCCAGGGGTTCCAGATGGCCATCGAACTGTTTCCCAAGCCGGTGCTGGGCGTGATTCTGGCTTTCGAGGGGCTGGTGCTGATGCGGCTGGTGCGGGATATGGCTGCGTCAAAAGCAGACCTCGCCGTTGTGCTCCTCGTGGGGTTGATGTGCGCGGGCCTGCCCTACGGCTACGTCCTCGGCCTGGTCGTCGGCACGGCGGTGGCCTACTTGCTGAACCGCCAGCTCACCGGCCTGGCGCGATAGAAGGCACACCCTCGCCATCGCGAGGGTTATGCCCTAGCGTCACTTAAACCGCTTTTTGAATTTGACGTCGAGGCCGAAGGTGCCGTTTTGATCGCGCAGGGCAACAATCGAGAGATTGCGCCTCACGTTGTATTCCACCTGGATCACCTGCTGCTGCGTCGAGGTCACGTTGCTGATGTAGGTGATCACCAGGTCGCGCGTCACCTGCTGCTCGATGGTGACGCGCGTCGCAGCGTTCTGTTCGGTTCCCGTGCCCGCCAGGAAGGGGTCCACGCGGAAGCGGCTGATGCCGAACAGGCGCTCAAGGCGCCCACCGAGCTGGCTGGAGATAGCTTCTGAAAGCAGCGTGGTAGCGCCCAATTCGGGCGTCTGCACGGCGGTGGGCCCGGCGCGCAGCCGACTCTCCTCGCCGGTGCGGCCAAGCGCGAGCAACGCGATGACGTCGCTCGAAGGCAGCGGCGGATCCGAGCGATACGAGAGCGTCAGCCGGCTGGCCGGCCCGGTGAAATCCACAGTGACCTCGTACTGGCGGATCGTGGTCGCAGCCTCGACGTTCAGCACCGGGTCCAGCCGGAACGGGTTCGAGAAGTTGATGTCGCCGCGCGTCAGCCGGTAGCGGTTGCCGCGGAAGCTCATTTCGCCGCCGAGCAAGTGGATGTGCCCGAGCAGGATGGGGTGCTCCCACGTGCCGCGGATGCGCAGGCTGGCCTCGCTTTCAAACCGCGCCCCGGTCCATTCCAGCCGCGCATTGGGGCTGGAGACCGCCTCGATATCGAATTGCAGGTTGCGCAGGTAGGAAGAGGTTGTCGTGGGCGCGTGCATCGGTTCTTTGGCCGTAAGGATCAGCGTGGCCAAATCGAATCCCGGCGCCATCAGCAGCCGTTCGACCACCACGCGCCCGCTGATCAACGCCGCCTGTGTGGTACCCGATACCCGGAGCGTGCCCCCGGCCAGCCAGCTCATGCCCTCGGGGTAGCGGACGCGGACTTGCCCGGAGCGCGCGCTCAGGTCGTAGTGCAGCGGCCCTTCGCCGTAGGTCACCGAGCCGCTGATCAGCAACTCGCCGCCGCCGGTCTCGGCAGTGACGTTCTCAAAGACCATCCGGCTGCTGTCGAAGACAAGGTCGCCGGTAACGCGGCTGAGCCCGGCAGGAAAATCGCCGTAATTGGCAGCGGCATTTTCGAGACGCACTTTGCCGGTGATCCGCGGGCTGGACATCGAGCCTTCGACCGAAGCATTCACCTGCGCCGGGCCGCGCGCCTCGAGTTGCGGCACCCAACCGCCCGCGAGGCGCAGGTTCACTGTGCCCGCCACCACCAGATTGAGTCGGCGGTCGCCGGCGAAGCGCGCCGCTCCGGAAAGGGTAAAATCGGTGTCGGCTCCGCGCAAGTGCGCCTGCTCGATGCGCACTTCGTCGCGGCGGTAGCTCAGCCGGAGCGGGCCGACGTTTTCCAGTTTCACGTGCTCGTAATCAAAGACCACCTGCGACACCTCGGCCTCGACGACAAGCGTCTCCGGGCGCGCCAGGGCGCCGCTCAGCCGGAAGCGCCCGTCCACGCTGCTGTGGCCGGTGAGCGCCTTCAGATGGAAGCCGGTCTGGATGAATGGGTCGAGGTCCAGTGCCTGGACCGTCGCGTCGCCACGGAGTGGATAGTCTCCGCCGAGGGTCAGGTCGAACTTGCCCTCGAAGCGGCCGGCAGGCATCGCCGAGCTCAAATCCAGATGAAGCTCGCGTCCATCGGAGTGAAGTTTCCCGTCAAAGCTGCCGAGCACTTCTGCGCCTGCTCGCAAATCCACCAGGCGCAGCGAGCCTTCCGCGGCCGGTGCGCGCAGGGGTCCTTTGCCGTTCAACTGGAAACTCAACCGGCCGCCTAGCGGCAGCGCGGTGGTCTGAATGCGCCGGATTGTCTCGAGGGGCACCGCGGCGCCGGTCACATCGAAAACGACCTGTTGGTCCACTCTCCGGTAGAGGAAGTTGCCGGTGATGATGCCGCCCGCCGCGTTTGCCGCGCGGCTCCCGTTCTTCTGCGCTCCCTGCGCCGCGCCCGGGCTGATGCGCACCTCGGCATTGGCGACGCGGATCTCGTCGCGGCGCAATGCAAGCTGCCCGCGCACGCGGTCGAACCGGTAGCCCCACGCATCCGCTTGGGCAACGTCGAACGAGCCGGTCAACTCCGGATCGTCCCGCGTGCCGCGCCCGTGGAACTGCCCCGTCAGCAGGCCGTGGGCCGGATAATTCCAGCCCAATAGCTCCTGAAGGTCGTCGGTCGAAGCGCCGACCAGGCTTGCGTCCAGGCTCCAGTGGTTCTTCGGAAGAAACTCCCAGTTGTCGAGCTCGAGCTGCAGCTCGAATTCAGCCGAGGAGCGGCCGTGGCGCGCACGGGCCCGGGCAAAGCGAAACTCATTGGGCGAATAGGTTGCATCGCCCTCGACTTCGTCCCAGTACAGCCGCCCATAGCTTGCTTCGAAACCTTTCACGTGGCCGGTGAACACAGGCCCTCCGAGCGGGCCCTGCACGCGGCCTTGCCACTCGCCGCGGCCGGCGATGCGCTGGGGCTCGGCTTCGCCCCACGGGGCCGCCCTGCGCAGGCGGTTGATGAAGTCGTTCCAGGGCAGGAGGTCCTGCACCTTGAGTTTCGCTTCGAGCGCGGAATTGCGGATGCCGAGCATCCCGCGCATCTCCACATGGCTGGTGGGCGTCGAGATTTCGCTCAGCTGAGTGGTGCGAGCTGACCCGGAGCCGGCCGCGCCCTCGGAAAGGTACACGGCGCCGCGGTCCATCACATAGTGGTAGTCGAGCCTGGCCGACGCCGGGATCTCTCCTGGGCGCAGTTCGACCGGCAGCGCCCAGAGCGAGAGCCCGCGCGACTCGACGTGCTTGAAATCGGCCGTCCACGTGGTGATGGAGTTCGCGTCCACGCTGCCGTTCCAGTGCAGCGACGCGACCGGAAAGCTGCTGTTATCCACCGCCGCCAGCAGCCCTGCCAGGCTAATCCCGTGCGCGTGGGAATCCACGCGGAAGCGCAGGCCGTCGAAATCGAGGTGCATGCGGCCTTGGACCAGCCCGCCCAGCACATGCGTCTCGAAGTCAGGCGCTTCGAGCTGATGGGCGTCCGCGAGGTAGCTGCCGCGGCTCTCTATGCCGCCAGCGTGGAACCACTGGTAGGGCATCACAATTTCGTGCGCGGCATAGTTTCCTCGGATGTCCAACTGTTTGCCGGCGTAGCTGCCCTGGCCCGAAAAGTCCACTGCCCCGCCGGGCGTGTTGGGCTTGCGCAGGATGGTGCGGAAGTCTCCGAGGCTTAGCCGGCCGCGGTAGCGAAAGGTCCAGCTCGGCTGCGTGAAGCTCGCGAGTGCGGCCTCGGCGTCCACGTTCGAGTGCGGCAGCTTCCACTGAAGCTGATTGAGTTCCAAAGCATCGCGGAAGAGCGTGAACTTCAGCGCCACATCGGAAGGGAACGGGAGATAGCGGCCCGCGGCCAGCACCATCTGTTGCCAGCTCATCTGGCCCAGGTAAAACTCCTTTCCCTCCGCAAGCGCGTTGTAATCGAGCGCGAGGCGGAACTCGCCTCCCTCGGCCACCAACGGCACGCGCACGTCGTTAAAGAGCAGCGTGCCGTCGTCCAGGCGCAAGTGTCGAATGGCCAGATCGAACAGGCGCTCGCGCCACGGCCGGCGCGGGTGGATGGGTTTCGGAATGGGCACGTTACTGCGGCCGTCGGCTTCGATGCGGACGTGCATGGCGGGCCGGTCGAGCCACACCTGGTTGAGAGAAATCTTGCGGCGCCAGAACGAATCTGGACGGATGTCCACAAAGAGATTCTCGACATGGAAGAACGGCGGCGTCCCTTCGGGTTCCTGGCCGTGGATGGTCAAGTCCCCAAGCATGGCGCGGAGGCGGAACGGCTCAAAGTGAAAACGCCCCAGCTCGACGCGGCCGCCGGTCATCTTCTCGAGCTCCCCGACGATGGCGCGGCGCGCCCAGCGGTCAGCCAGACCGGTCCACACCACGGCGCACAGCGCCAGGGCCCCAGCGAGCACGGCCAGCGCCGCGAACCACAGCGCGCGTTTCCATCCTTTCTTCCAGGTCGTATTCATTTTCATCCTCGGCGCGGGCGTCACGGACCCTTGCCCGCGGGCTCGATCTCGACTTTTATCCGCGACCGCGTCTCGTCCAGCCAGCGGGCCGCGCGCTGGCTGATTCCCCGCTCGATGAGCAGCTCGCGGATTTGATCCTGCACGCTTTCAAGCGGCGGCACGGCTTGCCCACGCGCCTTAAGTGCCGGCACGAGCTCCTCCGCGTAATACTTCTCCATCGCGGCGGAGTCCACCTGCAGCGCCGGGCGAAACTTGTAATCCAGATAGCGCGCCAGGTAGAGCTGCCGTTCGACCAGGCGCCATACGGCCGCCATGGACAACCCGATCTCGCCCAAACGCTGGCGATAGGCTTCGGGCGAAGCGAACTGCTTCTCTGCGCGCTCGATTTCGCGGTTCACTTCGGCCTCCATCGGCCGCGGAAAGCGCGCTGCAGTGGCTTCTGTATTCACGATCCACTGATCAATCAGCTCGGCGAGCAGGCGGTCGTCGCTCTCCGCGCGCCCCTGCACCAGTTGCTGGTAGTCGCCCAACTCGCGGACCTCGCTGAGCGTGATGATATCGCCCTCCACGCGCGCCACGATGCGGTCCACTACCTGCTGCGCCCTCAGAGGGACCCCCAGGAAAGCCAGTGCGAAAAGAACCACTAGCCATGTGAGTGCGCGTCGCATCAGAAAACCGACCCCAGGTTAAAGAAGAACTGGAACCGCGGCAGCCTGGCAACCTGCGCCACACCCGACGAATTCACAAAAGCGAACTGCGCGGAATTCAGTTGATAGGCCAGGTCCACGCGGACGGGTCCAATCGGCGTCGCGTAGCGAAATCCAAAGCCAATCGTGTGCGAGAGGTAGTTCAATTCGTTGGTGCAATTGAACAGGCACGCCGCAGGGTTCGCGGAGTTGAGGACAGGCGCAGGCACCGAAGGCCGCAGGGTGATGCGGCGAACGCTGCGGAAGACGTTCCCTGCGTCATAGAACAGCGTGCCGCCGACGCGGTTGCCCACAAACGGCAACCGCATCGGGAAGCGCAATTCCTGGTTGAAGATCAGCATGGCCTCCCCGCCGACGGGAAAGCCGGTGACCGGATCGCGCGGACCCGCCTGGTTCAGCCCGAAGCCGCGCAGGGAGTTGCCACCACCGGCAAAGAAGCGTTCGGGCAACGGGATTTCATTGGACCGGGTTGTGCCGATGGGGGTCTGCACGCCGAAACGCACCGAACGCGCGAAAACGAAGCGCCGCTGGACCGGATGATAGGTGGAGTTCTGCACGAAGAACCGCAGAAAACTCGCGCTGGACCCAATGGGCTTGCCGCCGATGCTTAGGTCCACGTTGTCGAAATCGCCGCGGGTGGCGTCGGCCGGGTCGTTGCGGCGCTCGCGGACCCACGTGGCGCCGACCAGCGAGACCCGCGTAGGCTGGTTGAACAGCGGAATTAACTCTGGGGCGATACGCAGCGAGCTGGCCGTCACACGACGGAACGAGTAGCGATACAGCAGCGAGGTCACCAGCGACACGCGCTGGGCGAGCTGCACCGAGCCTTCGTAACGCGTGGAGGTGAAGGTACGGATGTCGCGCGTCCTATCCCCAAACCCCGTCAACTGCAGGCTCAATTCTGGCCGGGAAAACACGTTCGGCTCCGTATAACTCAGCAGCGCCCGGCCCTGCAATGTGCTGACGCGCGTCTTGAACGAAAGTGAATCGGCGCGCCCGGTCAGATTGTTCTTGGCGATTTCGAAGATGACTCGCGGGCTGGCGCGCAGCTCCCCGCCGACAGGCTCTGCGCCGCCGCCCAGCCGCTGCACCTCGATGCCGCCGCCGTAGCCGAGCGTATAGCGCTTGCCCTCTTCCACCTCTACAACCACCGTCTTGTCGGGGTCGGTGCCGGCCGGATTCTGCGGCGCAATCGAGACCTGGCTGAAAATGCCCAGATTGTAGAGGCGCCTTTGCGTTTCGACCACATCGCCTTCGCGCAGCGGCTCGCCCGCCTTCACCCGCACTTCGCGTAGGACTACACCTGGCTGGGTGTGCTCGTACCCGCCTACCAGCACGCGCGCCACGCGGATCTGCGGGCCTTCCACGATGCGGTAGGTGAGCTGCGCGCGATGCAGCTGGACAAGCGGCGCGGGCGAGCCGTTCGAGTCGGAGGGGGCGGCGGCTGGCTCGCCCAAGCCCTGCGTCGCGGCCGAGAAGCTCGCTTCGGGAAAGCCTTCGTTGTAATAAAGCGCCAGAGCGTTGTCGCGGTCGCTGGAAATGTTGAATTCGGAGTGGGGCTGCCCGGCCGTTGAGCCGATCACCGAGAGAAGCGTTGCGTCGCTCAGTGTGCGATTACCTTCCAGCTTCAGGCTGGCCACGAGCGTCTGCGGACCCTCGACGGCGTGGAAGCGCACAAACAGGTCGTCTTCCTTGCCGCGGTAGCCTTCGGTCAGCTCGCTGCGCACCTCGGCTTCGCGAAAACCGTTGGCAACGTACAGGTCGTGGATCGACGCCACGTCGTCCTCGAGCATCCGCCGACTGAATCGCCCGAGAGAAAGGAATGCAGCGGGCTGAATGCGCAGCCGGCCGAGCAACAAGTCGTCGCTGAAGTATTTGTTCCCGTCAAACGCGATGCCCACCAGGCGGCGTCGCGGCCCACGCTCCACGACGTAGGTTACCACCTGGTCGACAGGTTTCTGGCCTTTTTCGCCCGCTTGGCCCGCCGGCCCGGCGACGCTATAGCTCACCTGCGCGTCAAAGTAACCCTGGCGTTCTAGATAATCGCGGATGTTGCGGCGGCCTTCCTGGAGAAGGTCCTCATCCACTGCACCTTCCTGATAGATGGGAACCAGCTTGCGCAGGTCCCGCGACGCGATTTTCGCGCCGGCCACCTCGACGCGCACCTTCGGCCCGGCGGTGAGGTCCACGGCAAGCGGCAGCGTCTCGGTCTTCGGGTCGTAGTCGCCCCGATGCAGCACGATGCGCGCGCCGAGATACCCTTTGCCAGCCAGGAATCTCTGCAGGCGTTCGATCGCGCGGTCCAGGCGCCTGGAGATCACCTCGCTGCCCGGCTTCAGCTTCGACCGTGCGAGCAAGTCGCTGTCCGGGAATTCGGTGAGGTTGTGCAGCTCGATACGGCTCAGCCGCGCTCGGGGGCCCGGCGTGACGTGCACGACGATGTCCATCTGGCGCGTGTCGGGATGCGGGATCAGCTCGGGGTGAAGCTCCGCCTGATAGAGGCCGTCGTCCCGCAAAGTCTGGCGAAGGCGGTCGAGCGCCTCCTTCAAATCGCTTTCGCGCAATGGTTCGCCTAGCCCCAATCGCATCGAGGCGATCGCCAGCGGCTCGCCGGGCGGCTGGCGCAGGCCGGCTACGCTGACAAGATTCACGTAGAAATTCCGCCGGACAACAAAATCGAGCCGCACACCGCCGGCCACGGGGCTCGTCTCTGCGCGCAGATCCGCGTAGCGGCCGGTGCGATAGAGTTGCCGCATGCTCGCCCGCACCGCTTCCGTATCGAACGGCTGGCCGGGCTGCGCGGGCAGAGTGGCCGGATTCTCTTCCAGAACCTGGCCGGTCTCGTCCACCACGCGGACGGCGACGATGCGCCGCTCTTCAGTCTGTGCGGGCGTTGGCGGGGGCCCTGGCCGGGGTGGGACCGGCACCTGCGCCCGCAGTCCAGTGGCCAGACAGACCGCCGTGATCCAGATCGCCATCTGCAACGGGGCACGAAGATTGCTCTGCATCGCCGCTCACGATGAGACGAAAGGTTAGCACAGCCGCGTTGCCTGCTTTGCCAGATTCTTCCGGGCGCGGCTTGCGCGCCAAATTCAAAAACGGAGCTATGATGAAGGGTTATTCGATGGCCGCGGGGGAAGCTCCGGCGGCTGCTGCAATGGATCCGAAACTCTACGACCGGTATTCGCGCCAAATTCTGTTCGCCCCGATCGGCCAAGCCGGGCAGGAGCGCCTGCTCAGCGCGCGCGCGGTGCTGGTGGGCTGCGGCGCTCTGGGGACCTCGCTCGCCAATCTGCTGGTGCGCGCCGGGCTTGGAAGCCTACGCATCATTGACCGCGATTTCGTCGAGCCGTCGAACCTCCAGCGACAAACGCTGTTCGACGAAGCCGACGCCCGCGAGGCGCTGCCCAAGGCGGTTGCGGCCGAGCGCAAGCTGCGCGCCATTAACGCCGACGTCCAAGTCGAGGGTGTGGTGGCGGACCTCGACCCGCGCAATGCCGAGGAATTGCTCGCAGACTTCCCACTCATCTTGGACGGAACCGACAATTTCGAAACGCGCTTCCTGCTCAACGACGCCGCCGTGAAGCGGGGCGTGCCGTGGATCTACGCCGCGGCGGTCTCCAGCTACGGCGTGACCCTGACCATCCTGCCCGGTGCGACGCCGTGTCTCGCGTGCCTGCTCGAGACGCTCCCCGACCAGGGCATCGAAGAGACCTGCGATACCGTGGGCGTGCTGGCGGCGGCCGCCGGCGTGATCGCTTCGATCCAGGCCGCTGAAGCCATCAAGCTGCTCACCGGCAACCGCGAGGACCTGGGCGGGCGGCTGGTTTCCTTCGACGTGTGGTCCGGTCGCTTCCAGGCCGTCCGCGTGGCGCGCAATCCTGATTGCCGCGCCTGCGCCCGCGGTGAGTTTCGCTACCTCGAGGGCAGCGCCCAGCCGCACATCAGCCTGTGCGGCCGCGATTCGGTGCAAATTCACGAGCGGAGCCGGCGGCTCGACCTCGTCGCGCTCCGTCGGCGCCTGGCGCCGACAGTGGACGAGGTGCGCAACAACGACTTTCTGCTGCGCTTCCGCATCGCGCCGTACGAGCTCACGGTCTTTGCCGACGGCCGCGCCATCGTCAAGGGCACGCGCGACCCCGGCGTGGCGCGCTCGCTCTACGCCCGCTATATCGGCGCGTAGCCGGTCCCGGTTGACAACATCCCGCGGAGGAATCCCGCAATGAGGCCCGCACCTGTCCGTTGGTTCGTTCTGGCCTTCTCAGGGTTGTGCTGCTCCCGGGCCGGCCGTACCTCATTTCGGTGATGACCACCTACGGGAAGGATCCCGAGGTTGCCGAACGCGCGATCACGGATGTCTCGCGAGTGGTCTTCGCGTATTTCGAACGGCTGGCGCGCGCGAACGCCTACGGCGCTCGCGCACCCTAAACCTACCGAGCGAGGCGGCCGGGGGGCTGTCGCAGCGCAGCCCGGTCGAGGTTCTCCCGCAGGTTCATCAGCGTGAGGAAGGTACTGAGGATGCGCGCCTTCATTTCATCCGGCAGGTGCAGGCCGCTGGTGGCTACCCGCGCCAGCATCTCGCCGTGTTCAGCGATGTAGTGGATGATCTCCACCTGGCGGGCGTGGCTAGCTTTACCCAGCACGGTCTCGCGACGCATCTCGCTGCAGGCCTTTTCCACATTGAGGGTGAAGTGCAGCATACAGAACCGGTCCGCATCGAGGGCGGCGGGCACTTCAAACTTACAACCGGGCGTGCTACAGAGGACAGGCATAGGCTCCGTCGAGGGCAAGCATTGGATTGTTAGCATTGCTGGCCGATAAAATCCACCAGCCCGCCGTCCCCCCGACACCAATCTGCAACTCCGTCGCGCGCGCAAGCAAATAGGCATGGTGACTTGATGCATAAAACGGCCACGATGGCCACTTTATACTTCCAAACAGATTCTTGACACTCCTGAACGAATGCCGCGATCCTCGATAGATGCCTGCCCCTACTCAATTAACGAGAAAGCCCCTTGTGGACCCAACGCTCAGTAAACCACGTGTCCGAAATGCCGTCTATGCGATCATGACCTAAGGCCAGACTCGAAGCGAATCATATAGGTCCAATGAAATCCGATCAGCGCGACCACGAGTAAGTGATCTTCACCGCAAATTTCTCGGCGCGCACCTGCATCGGGTTGCCTGCCGCGATAGCCTGGAAGCGGCTGCCTGCGTTGTAAGTGACGTAGAGATCGCTATCAGGACGGAAGGTGTAGCGCACTCGGAAATTGGCGCTGACGGCTTTCGTATCGGCGGTGTTGACCTGGATGAACGTAGTGGCGTTCAGAAACCGATTGAAGGCGTAGCTAACCTGCAGACCGGCAAGTTCGATATCAAAGTTGCCCTGCGGTAGACGGAACGCGTTCAGGGTGTCATTGATCGCGAGCGCTAGGTGCGGATTGGGCCGGTACTGAGCTGTTAGTACCCCAGTCTTTAAATCGCCTGTGTAGTAGGCTCCCCACTGGAACGATCCTGTATAAGTAAAGCGACGGTCGCCGGCCGACGTGTAAGCCAATTGGTGCGCTGCAAAACGATAACTGCCTGCAGGGATCGACATGTTCTTGTAAAGGTGCAATGGCCGGTCAAGAACCTGGTAAATGACATCCTGGGGAAATACGCTTGCCACGGCACCATTGTTGAAGACTACTTGTCCACTAGGGCTCAACTCGCGGTAGATGAGCTTATTGGCAGTGTTGGGAGCGTCGAACCATGCGCCGCCCAGATCGACTTCACGAACACCGTCAATGTGCGGTCGCGGGGTGAAGGTGAGCGTGAGAATTGTGGGCTGATCGTCGGTGCGCGTGACGAAGCCCATTTCGGCGTTAAAATTTCGCTCGGTTACTCCGTGGCCTGCGTAGATGTTGAACCAGTTGTTGGCATAAGTGAGCCTTCCACCAAAAGTAGCATTTTCCCCGCGCAGGCCCGGCGTCCAAGTTTTAGCGTAGTAGCCCCGTAAATTGAGATTGCGGAAAAGCACGAACTTTGCATCGACGCCGCCTGTGCGGTTGTAGCCGTCGGTCGGGCTGCCGGATTCTTTGTCGGTGGCCATGAATCCGATGAAGGAGCCTGGCATAAGCGGGCGTTTCAGCCGCACGACTGAATAGTTCGCATATGGGTTTGGCCCTTCAGCTCGGGTCTTAACATCCATCACGCCGAGGTCGAAGCCGGCGGCGTGGCCGGCGATCTTCCCGCCAGCATCGATGGGGACCTCCTGGCCCGTAACCGGGTCAATGCCGATTTGGCGAGTGAAGAAGAACAAGTCCTGATTCCAGAGCAGGAAATTGAAGACGTCGGAATCTTCGAGGAAGAAGCGCCGCTTCTCTGGAATGAAAATGGGATAAGGCGTGAGGTTGAACTGCTGCTGGTCTACGTCGGCATCAGAGAAGTCGGTATTAATTGTGCCGACTGCGATGAGGTTGCTGCTGAGCCCGTATTTTATGTCGCCGCCTGCGGTGTGCGGCCCCTTCCACGGCTGACCTTGAAACGCCTGCGCACCCACAAGTGCATAGGGCTTGATCACCAGCAAGCCCCCGCTTTCAACTTCAGTTAATCCTTCCAGCAGGCCGGCTTGCGAGACACGCCAGAACCCAAAAACTCGCCGGTAGCCAGACCATTCGTCCTCTTCATTCTTACGCCGGATGAATCGGCGGAAGTTAATACCCCCAACTCACGACAGAGCCGCCGCGGAAGTTCAGTGTGCTAAATGGGATGACAATGGTTGCGGTCCAGCCGTCGGAGGTGATTTTCGCGGCGGAGATCCATAGACCGTCCCAGCTTGGGTCGACGATCGAGTCGCCAGTCGTTGGCGCCTGTTCTTCGATCACTTGGCCATCGCGCTGCGTGCCCAGCGCGTTCACCTGGAAGATGTAACCGCTGCGGCGGCTGAGCGAAGAGTCGATCATAATAGTGAAGTTGTCATCCAAGTCCATGGAGAGATCCCGGCGCAACTGGGTGGCCACAATGCCGGACGGGCTGTCGTAACAGTGGACGCCGAAGTAGATGTGGCGAGCGTCATAGAGGATCCGGACTTCGGTTCTTTCGGTGGCCGGTTGAGTCTCAAATGGCTCTCGCTGGCGGAAGTCATCAAGCGGTGAAGCAGTTTCCCAGACTGGATCGTCCAGCGTTCCGTCAGGCCTGGGTGCGTGGTCAGTTCGGCGTGCCGTGGCGACCCTTGTTCCGCCAATCTGCGGCTGGATTTGGGCAGAAACAACCACTGCCGCGGCGGCAGCGGCAATGAATGTCAAGGCTACAGCCCGGAGCCGCAACCGGCTAAAGGTCATGCACCTGATATTATGAAGGGCGGCTGATCCACGAGACTGGTCGTCCTGCAGCACCCTTATTCGCACCGGCGAAAGCCTACCCTCTGATCGCTTCGCCGCCATCCAAGATTACCCGCGGACGGCTCAGACGCCACCAACGCCCAAAGTCCCCGAAGTCGGGTTGGGAGTGCCAATTTATGCTTCAAGGCACAAGGCGAAGGGGCGACGTTTCTTCCCCACCGGCCCGGGCTGTGCTAGACTACCGCAGCAAGGGCAAGTCACCGGTTCACGCCATCTTTCCCGAACGAGGCGTCCCAATGTCCGGGCATTCCAAGTGGGCCACGATCAAGCACAAGAAGGCGGCCACCGACGCCAGGCGCGGCAAGGCCTTCACCAAACTGATCCGCGAAATCACCATTGCCGCGCGCGCCGGCGGAGCCGACCCGGACTCCAACCCGCGCCTGCGCACGGCCATCGCCGCCGCCAAGGCTGAGAACATGCCCAACGAGAACGTGACGCGCGCCGTCCAGCGCGGCATGGGACAGCTTGAGGGCGAGCAGTTCGAAGAAGTGTACTTTGAGGGGTATGGTCCCGGAGGCGTGGGGGTGCTGGTGCAGGTGGTCACCGGCAACCGCAACCGCGTGGTCAGCGAGATCCGCCATCTGCTCAGCAAGTACGGCGGGAACCTCGCTGAAGCGGGCAGCGTCGGTTGGATGTTCCACCGCAAGGGTGAGATTGTGGTGCCCAAGGATCAGGCCGGCGAAGACAAATTGCTGGGCATCGTGCTCGAAGCCGGCGCCGAGGACCTGCGCGACGATGGCTTGGCCTGGGAAGTGGTGACTCCGCCGGAGATGTTTGAAGCCGTGCGCGAGGCCCTGGTGGCCGCCGGGATCAAGCCTGCTTCGGCCGAGCTGGCCATGGTGCCGCAGAACTACATCAAGCTCACCGGCGCGCCAGCGCAGCAGATGCTCAAGCTGGTCGAGGCGCTCGAAGACCACGACGACGTCCAGCACGTTTACGCCAACTTCGACATCGACGAGAAAGAAATTCAAGCGGTGGTGGCTGCCGGCTAATTGATCTTCGGCCCTGCGCCGGCCGCCGCAGGGCTCACCTCCCCGTTTCTCAAAAAAAACACTGGCGAGCGGTTTTTGAGTCAACGTAAACTGTTCGCGCCGCCATGCGTCCCGCAGCGAAGCCCGCCCCGCAGAGAATCCCGGGCACGATTTGCGTGCTGGGCGTGGACCCGGCTGCGACCGGGCCCACCGGCTTCGGCGTGGTCGAAACCAATGGCCGCGATTGCCGCATGCTGCGCTTCGGCGCACTGCCCGCCTCAGCCAAAAAGCCATTTCCGGCACGGCTCCGCGAAATCCACGACCTGCTGGCGCGGCTGGTCAAAGAATTTTCGCCTGACGCCGTGGCTGTCGAGTCGGTCTTCGCCGCGCTCAACATGAAGACCGCTCTGCGGCTGGCCGAAGTGCGGGGCGTGGTGCTGCTGGCCGCGGCCGAGGGGAACATCCCCGTGCACACTTATTCGCCGCGCGAAGTGAAGGCGAGCGTGGCCGGCTACGGCCATGCCAACAAGCAGCAGATGCAGCTGATGGTGCGCGCCCTGCTGGGCATGACCCACACGCCAGAACCCAGCGACGCCGCCGATGCCCTGGCCGTCGCGCTCTGCCATATCTACGCCGCGCAGGCCCGCGCGCGCTTCGCCGCTGCCACCGACGGGTCCGGAGCGCGGCGCCGCCCGAGCGAGGTCCGCCTGCCCACTACACGATGAGTGCGTGCTCTCTCCGCTTCTTCGCGTCTTCTCTCGTGCCTCGCCTGCTGTCTTTGTTTCTCTTTCTCTCCCTGTCTGCTTTCTCTGCTGCCGGCGCCACGATCACCTACCGCCGGGCATTCAAGTCCAGCTCGCCGGAGTTCATCGAAATCAAGGTGAGCGAGAATGGGCCTTGCACCTACGACATCCGGCAGCTCGACGACCCGCCCGGGGCGCAGCCGTTCGAGGTCGGCGAGGCGTTGCGGGCGAAAATCTTCGAGTTGGCCGCGCGACTCAACGATTTCCGCGATCTGCGCCTCGACGTGCATCGCCGCATCGCCAATCTCGGCGAAAAGACCTTCCGCTACGAGCACGGCGGCGAGGTCCACGAAGTCAGTTTCAACTACACGCTGAACTCCACCGCCAACCAGCTCATGCAGATCTTCGAGGGCCTGGCACGCCAGCAAGAGCACCTCGTGCAGCTCCAGCGCCGCATGCGCTACGACCGCCTGGGAGTGAACCATGCCCTGCTCCAGTTCGAAGCCGACCTGAACCGCAAGCTGATCCCCGAGCCCGAGCGCCTGCTGCCCGCGCTCGAGCAGATCGCCAACGACCCGCGCGTCGTGGATATTGCCCGGCAACGCGCGCGCACCCTGGCCGAGCGGATTCGCGCCTTCCGGGACCGCTGAGGAGCTGGCCTGGCAGGGCAGGATTCCCCTTGACGCCGCCTGGCCGGGAGCGGACGATGGAAGCCAGGAGGCAGCGCAACCTCGGCGCGCCAGGAAACGTCTAATAAGTAGGGAACGGTCGGGGGAGTAGCAATGTTTCGCCGGTACGCAGGATTTGCCCTCGCCATGGCGGCGCTCGGGATGTTGTGCCTGCTGCCGCCAACTGCGGTCTCGTACGACTACAGCTATGCCCGCGTCGTGCGCCTGAGCCTGGTCGAAGGCGACGTGCAGGTGGCCCGGCCAGACCAGCAAGGCTGGCTGCAGGCCGTTGCCAACCTGCCCATCGAGCAAGGCTTTACCGTTGCCACCGGCGGCGGCCGCGCGGAAATTGAGTTTGAGAGCGAAGCCACCGCGCGCTTGGCCGATAACTCGGTTTTGCAGTTCACCGAACTCGCGCTTTCGGACGGCGGGCGCATCACCAAGATCACCCTGACGCAGGGCACGGCTACGTTTTACGCCAATCTTTCGCAGCAAGATTCCTTCGCTGTCGCCACGCCGCAGATTCAGGTGGTCATTGCCGGGAACAGCCGCTTCCGCGCGGATGTGTATGACGACACTTCTTCCGTGAGCGTGTTCAAGGGCGATGTCAGGGTGGACTCGCGCGCCGGCACCAACCGCTTGACCGAGGGTCATACTCTCACTTACCGCTCGAGCGAGCCCGACCGCGTCACGCTCGGGAGCAATCCGAAGGCCGATGCGTGGGACCGCTGGGTGGCCGACCGCGACGAAGTGATCCATACCAGCAGCGCCGCGGAAACCCGCTATGTGAACTCACCCTACACCTACGGCCTCTCGGACCTGTACAACTACGGTAGCTGGTATAACCTGAGCGGCTGCGGTCAATGCTGGCGACCCTACGGGCTGGGGTTGGGTTGGTATCCCTACTGGAACGGCCAGTGGGCTTTCTACCCAGGCTTCGGATGGACGTGGGTCAGCTTCGAGCCGTGGGGCTGGATGCCGTATCACTTCGGCCGCTGGGTCTTCTCGCCCGCGCTGGGCTGGCTGTGGGTGCCGGGCGGATTTAACCGCTGGCAGCCCGCGCTGGTCAGTTGGGTGCGCGTGGGCAATCGAGTCGGCTGGGTGCCGCTGGCCCCGCAGGACCAGCCGGGGCAGCCGCCGATAAATCTCCAGCACGGATTTGTGGCTGTCGTGCCGAATCGCGTCATCGGGACGCGGATGATGTTCCGCCAGCCAGCAGACGCCCGCGAGCAGCCTGAGGTGCTTTCCGCACCCCCCGCAAACTTCGCCGCGACTGGACCGGCGACTACATTCCACAGTGGCCCGCCGCCCGCTGCCGCCCCCGGAACGAATCAGAATTCTCACGGGATCGTCTTCGATCCCCGGACACGCACCTTCGTGAACGGGCCCGCGCGGGCGGTGCACGCGGATGGGAAAGCCGGCGACGCGCACGTGGGAACGGAGACCACCGTGGCGCCGCGCAGCTCGAGCGGAACCGCGCCAACGGCGCATCCCAATCCGCCGCACCCGACTCCTCCTCCGCCCGCGCCCCATGTGGTGCCGCCGTCGCGGCCTTCGCCGCCGCCCTCTCCGCCGCCCAGCACCGCGCGACCCCCGGTGCACGGCCAATCGTTCCTCCCAGCACCCATGCCCGCGCCGCACTGGAGTGCAGCGCCGCAGCGGTCTGCACTGCGGCCCATGCCGCAGGTTGAGTCTCACCCCGCTCCCGCGGCGCATGCGCCGCAACACAAGTAGCCCGCGTCCGGCATTTGCATTCCTGCCCGTGCACCTGGCACGGGCTTTTCTTTTTTGGGGGGATTCGAAGGCCAAGTAGAACGATCGGTTCAGTGGACGACAACACCGGCGTAGCCAACCACTTCGTCGCGGTCGCCGGTGATGTCGCCGGAGGTAGCATAGCGGAGCACCTCGGCGCGCGTGGCGCCAAGTCCCCTGACCGCAGTCAGCATGCTTACTGCGGGCCCGAAACCGCACATGGTAATGCCCTCGCGGCGGACCGTATCGTGGAGGCCGCGCGGGTCGAGCGCCAATACTTTATCCAGTGCCTTGCGGTCTTTGGCCCGGGTGATCTGGTCCTCCTCGTAATGGTTCATGTCGGAACTCGCCACCACCAGGATCTCCTCTTTCTGTGCGGCCACGACCTCCACGATGGCCCGCCCGAGCTGGTCCAGATCCTGGAAGCGGATCGTGCCCAGCGCGATGGGCACAAAGCGGAAATCGCCCACGAGCATTTGCAGGAATGGCAATTGCACTTCGAGCGAGTGTTCGGCGCGGTGTGCCACGGAATCCTCGCGCAGCAAGGGGCAGGCGCCTTTCAGGTCGGCGGCCAGCGCGCTATCAATCCGCGCCTCGCCGAGCGGCGTCTGCCAGGTGCCCACGGAAAGAATGGCGAGTTCCTCGCCCTGCGGAAAGTGGCGCGGGCCCAGGATGATGTAGCGCCGCGGCAGCTCGAGTCGGCTATACACGGCTCCGGCCACATGCCCGGAGTACATGTAGCCGGCGTGTGGCACCAGGCATCCTCGGGCGCGCAGCTTTTGGCCCGGCTCGGCCGGGTTCGTCAAGCTCCGGACCTGTCTGGTCAGTTCTTCGACATTAGCGGGATAGAAGCGACCCGCAACGGCAGGGAGGCGAATCATCGCTAGCCTCCTGGAAGGGCTTAAAGCGGCCGAGAGGGTTTGCCTTTGATCTGCAGGGCGACGTCGCTGCCCGCTTCGTACTGGACCGCCACTTTGTCGCCGTACTGGTAGGCGCCGCGGTCGAGGATCTTCTGCATCTGCGCGCGCACCTTGGGCGAGTACGCGAAGGTCCGGAGCAAGCGTTCGTTCTCGCCGCTGCGCACGGTAATCGAGGCAGGGCTCGCCTGCGTCACCTCGCCCCGGAACCAGACGAGCCTGGGTTTGACTGTTTTGATGGGGATCGGCTTGCTGATGTCGAGTTGCGCGCCGGGCACTGCGGCCGAGGCCGCCAGCGCCAGCGCAGCCAGCAAAACCACGCGGATGCGAATGCGCGTCATCTCCTCAGAGCTCGTCGTCCAGCGAGATCTTCAGCGACTTCAAGAATCGGATGTCTTGCGGGGTGACCTCAAACTTCGCCGACCGGTGCTCCTCGTCCAGCACTTCCTGGTCCACCTGAATGTGCAGCGATTCCAGAAACCGCCGGTCCTGCGAGGTGATCTTGGCCGGCTCGGATTCGCGCTTGGCCAGGCCGATGGTGGCATCGAGCTTCAGCACGATGTCGTATCCGGCGGCGCGCACGCTTGCGATCGCGGCGGAAATCCGCTCCGATTCCGATACAGTGTCGTTGATGGCGTGGCCCAGTTCCCGCAACAACTGTTTCAGTTGATCGTCCAGTTGCACGGCCGGTTCCTCCTTGAAGAAAACCCCCACAAATTGTATGGCGCGCCTCGGGCGGAAACAAGACCCATCAGGGCTGCCGGCGTCCAACCAGCCCCCTCCTGGCCAGCCGCCTCGTTCCTCGGCGGGCTTTGTAATAGAATCCAAGCATGCGGAGGCAGCTCACCAACGCGTTGGCGCGCGCGGCAGGAGGTTTTCTGCGCACGCTGCTGCGCATCGCACGGCAACTGTTCCACGAAACCACCGGCGCGCTGTTCTTCGTGTTTGCGATCCTGGGGGCGACGGCGGCCTGGCGCGAATGGCAGAAGGGCTCGGCCCAATGGCATGTGGCGGTGTCCATCGCCTTCTCCCTGATGATGGTCGCCTTTGCCGTGGGGGCGTTCCGCAACGCCCGCCGCGTCCGGTAGGAATGCACCGCGATGGCTAAACAAACTTCTACAGACAAAGCGGCGACCTCTCCCGCGGAAAGCCCCGCAGAGCGCAAAGGCCGCTTCGCCACGCTTTCCGGGCTCCTGCTCAAGACTTGTTACTCCGCAGGAGACCTTGACGGTTGGGATTACGAAAGCGCGCTCGGCTATCCAGGCGCGTTCCCCTTCACCCGCGGCGTCTATCCGACCATGTACCGCGGCCGGCTGTGGACGATGCGGCAGTACGCCGGCTTCGGCACAGCCGCCGAGTCGAACCAGCGCTACCGCTACCTGCTGAGCCAGGGCCAGACGGGTCTTTCGGTAGCCTTCGACCTGCCCACGCAGATCGGGCTGGATTCCGACCATCTGCTCGCCCGCGGCGAAGTGGGGAAAGTCGGCGTGGCCATCGACTCGCTCGAGGACACGGAAACGCTGCTCGAGGGCATCCCGCTCGACCGCGTCTCCACCTCGATGACCATCAACGCGACCTCGGCCATCTTGCTCGCCCTCTATGTCGCCGTGGCCAAGAAGCAGGGCGCGAACCTGAAGAAGCTTTCCGGCACAGTGCAGAACGACATCCTGAAGGAATACATCGCCCGGGGCACTTACATTTATCCGGTGCGCCCGGCGATGCGGATTGTGACCGACATCTTCGCCTGGTGCCGCACCGAGTTGCCCAACTGGAACACGATTTCCATCTCCGGCTACCATATCCGCGAAGCCGGCTCGACCGCAGTGCAGGAGGTGGCCTTCACGCTGGCCGACGCCATCGCCTACGTCGAGGCGGCGCTCGCCGCCGGGCTCGTTGTGGACGAGTTTGCGCCGCAGCTTTCCTTCTTCTTCAACGCCCACAACGACCTGCTGGAAGAAATCGCGAAGTTCCGCGCTGCGCGGCGGCTCTGGGCGCACCTCATGCGCGAGCGCTTCGGCGCGCGCGCCCCGCGCTCGCTCCTGCTGCGCTTCCACGCGCAGACGGCTGGATCGTCGCTCACGGCACAGCAGCCGGAGAACAATATCGTGCGCGTGGCCATCCAGGCGCTTTCCGCCGTGCTCGGCGGCTGCCAGTCGCTGCACGCCAACGCGCTCGACGAGGCGCTGGCCCTGCCCACCGAGTCGGCCGCGCTGCTGGCCCTGCGCACGCAGCAGATCCTCGCTTCCGAAACCGGCGTGGCCCACACGATCGATCCCGTCGGCGGAGCCTACGCCATCGAAAAGCTCACCGATGAAATCGAGGCGGGCGCACGGGGATACCTGGAGAAGATCGACGCCCTGGGCGGGATGTTGCGCGCCGTCGAAACCGGCTATGTGCAAGCAGAAATCCAGAAGGCGGCTTACGAGTACCAGCAGGCCGTCGAGCGCGGCGAGCAGGTGGTGGTCGGCGTCAACCGATTCACCGCCGGAGAAGGAAAGCCCATCCCCATCCTGCGGGTGAACCCTGAAATCGAACGCGCGCAGGTGGCGCGCCTCGAGGCGCTGCGCGCCCGGCGCGATCAGGCCCGGGTGCGCGCGGCGCTGGCCGAGGTCGAGGGTCGCGCCCGTTCGGGCGAAAACCTGATGCCGGCCATCCAGGCGGGGGCCGAGGCTTACGCCACGGTCGGCGAAATCTCCGACGCCCTGCGGCGCATCTTCGGCGAATACAAAGAATCCGTGGTGGTCTAGCCCGTCAGGATGCATGTAGCCTGCCTTTTGGATGAAGCCTTCACTCGCTGGCGAGATTCACTGGCCGCGAAGGGTGCACACGGCAGCCGATGCGGTGCGGTTTATTGACGCCGTCGGCTATTGCTTGCTGTTTCCCATCAAACGCTTGCCACTCCCCTCGCTGTACTTTGCCGTGGCGCGGCGCCAACCGGTCACCTGGGATTCGCATACGGAGAAGATCTGGCGCTGGAAGGATGAGTTCGGCCTGAAGCGCCGTGCGTTCTATGCGAAATACTTCAATAGCCGCGGCACGTTCATCTCGCTCGAGCTGCTGCCGCATTCCCTCGCCATGCGCGAGAGCGCGGCCGGGCCCGGCGACCACGCGCGTTTCTATTCCGCCGGGCGCATCACCCACGATGCGCGCATCATCTGGGCCGCGCTCGAACGGCAGGGGCCGCTCGCCACGCTCGAGCTGCGCCACACCTGCAAGATGGAGAGCAAAGCCGGCAACCCGCGCTTCAAGCGCGCGATGCTCGAGCTGCAATGCCTGCTGCTGGTGGTCCACTTCGGCGCCCAACAGGAAACCTCGGCATGGGCCATCGCTCCTTGCCAGGCTGTTCGGGTGGCCCAAGGCCGAGGCCGTGGCGGCTCTTAAAAGCTCACGGGCGGGCGGGTGATACAATCTTTCACCCTTGCAGCTCGAAAATAGAAATCGAAGCGCAGCGATGAAACTCATCCTGGCATCCGCATCGCCCCGCCGCGCGGAAGTCCTGCGCAACGCGGGGATTTACTTCGACGCTGTGGCCGCGAACGTGGATGAGGCCCGCCGGCCGGACGAGGCGGCAGAAGAGCTGGTCTCTCGGCTGGCGGAAGCCAAGGCGCGTTCTGCGGCCGCGCGCGCGGGGAGCTCTGCCGGCCCGGCCCTGGTGGTGGGCGCAGACACGACGGTGGTGGTGGATGGCCTGGTGCTCGGCAAACCGGCCTCAGCCGAGGATGCACGAGGCATGCTGCATCGATTGAGCGGCCGGACTCACGGCGTCTTCACGGGTCTCGCGGTGATCCGGCTGCCCGACGGCGCCACATGCACCGAGCGGGAAACCACCCTGGTCACGTTTGCGTCGCTCAGCAAACAGGAGATCGAAGACTATGTGGCTTCAGGAGAACCCTTGGACAAGGCCGGAGCCTATGCCATCCAGGGACGCGGCGGGCGCTTTGTGACGCGCGTGGAAGGATGCCACTTCAATGTGATGGGATTGCCGCTGGCCCGTCTCTACCGCATCCTGCGCGAATTCGGCTGGCCGGGCAGGTAGGAACCTAGAAAAACATGGCGGCCCCCTGGGCCGCCACTACAAAGCAGAATCTGACCGGAACCCCTTCGACTACGACTTCTTTTCCTCGGTCGGCTTATCGCTTGCTGGCTTATCCGCGCCGTGCATGCCTTCCCTGAAGCTGCGGATCCCCTCGCCCAGGCCCCGCGCAATCTCTGGAATGCGACGCCCGCCGAAAAACACCAGCACAATGGCCAGGATCAGCAAGAGTTCCGTGGGACCAAGCCTGCCCATAAGGAGCCTCCTAGACGGGCATTATAGGCTGCCCCCACCCCGGCGTCAACGCAACAAAACTCGGGCCGCGCGCGGGAGGCGGGAACTACTTGTTTTGAATGGCGGGCTTCTCCTCGGTAAGCTTTTCTTTGGCGGGTTTTTCGTCTCCGTGCGCGCCTTCTTTGAAGGCGCGTACCCCTTCGCCCAGGCCGCGCATCACTTCTGGAATCCTGCGGCCGCCGAAACAGACGACCACGATGGCCAAGATGATCAAGAGATGAGCTGGACTCAATGCTTCCATCGAGAAACCTCCCTGCGCCGGCCAGTCTGCCTCGGCCGGGTTTCAATCATGGGATGCCCGCGCGGACGCGGGGGCTGCCTACTAGAGGATAACACGTTCGTCACCCACTCGGCGGGTGACCCGCTCGCGGTCCAGATACTCGAGCAGCGGAATGGCGTACTTGCGCGTGACCCCGGTCATCTCCTTGAACGCGGCGATCGGCAGCCGCTCTCCGTTCTTCCTCTTGTAGTCTGCTAGCAGCTCGCGCAGCCGGGCCACCGCGCTGCGGTGAAACACCAGGTCTTCGGTCACCTTTACCAACACGTGCTCGCGCACCAGGAGTTTCAACAGCTTTTCCGCGCGCCTGGTTTCCACAGGCAATTGGGAAAGAACCTCCTTGAGCGAAGGCACCGCCAGCCCCGCGCGCGCGAAGCCCTGCTCGATCTGCTCCTTGGCGCGCGCCTCTTCGGGCAGGAGGGCGATTTCCCGGCCGGCGCGCTTAACGAGGTCGCCGGCCACGACCACCTCGCCCGCGGCCACCAGCTCATCGAGCGCCGCGCGGAAAAGTTCCGGACGCGCCTCCGCTGCCGCGCGCGCCCGCAACTCCTCCTTGGAGATGCCTTCGACCAGGGGGTTCGCGCGGTGGAAGGTTTCAATCGCCACGCGCATCCGTGCGAGGCGCTCGGCAAAGCTCACCGCCAAAGCCACCACAAACGGCTGCTGGCTCACCACGCGCAACCTGCCCGCCTGCGCCAGCTTCGCAGCCGTTTCACGGACTTCGGCTTCCAGCCAGCCGCTGCGAGCGATGATCTGGGCCAGCTCGAGCCCGCTCGCCACGGTCGCAGCCAGGGCCGCAAGGATCTCCTCGCGGCTTCCCCGCTCGAGTGTAGCGAGGTACGGCAAAACGTAAGCGTCGCGCTGGCGGTGCCGCGGCGCCAGGGCGTCGAGCACCAAGCCGCCGCCGATCGTCACCACCGGCGAAAACTGTCGCAGGATGAAGCGGTCGCCCGGGAGCACGAGCACGGCATCGTCCAGACGAAGCTGCGCGAAGGCGGATTGGCCCGGGACGAGGCCCGGCTGGTCGAGCAGAACGACCTCGGCCACCGTCTCCGTCGTTCCCTGATGGAAGTGCACCCGGGCGCGATTCTTCAGCCGGTGCGCCGAGGGCAGCAAGCTCACTCGCGTATCCAGGCGTCGCGTGGGCTCAAGGATTCCCGGCGACGCCAGCACCATCCCGCGCTCGACTTCGGCCAGCTCGACTCCGGCCAGGTTAAGCGCCGTGCGCTGGCCAGCTACCGCGCGTTCGATGGCGCGCCCGCCAGATTGTACGCCACGGATCCGCACGCGCCGCCGCGCGGGAAACAGCTCTGCTTCGTCCTCCCGGTTCACCTTGCCGGAGACGAGCGTGCCGGTCACCACTGTGCCGAAGCCCTTCATTGCAAAGGCGCGGTCAATCGGCAGGCGGAAGTAGCGCGAGCGATCCTTGCCCGTCACCTGGTCGGCGACTCGCACCAAAGCCTGCTTCAGTTCCTCCACGCCCTGGCGCGTTCGCGCACTGACCGGAACGATCGGTGCGCCTTCCAGAAACGACCCGCGGACGAATTCCTCTACTTCCAATCGGACCAGTTCCAGCATGTCCGCGTCAACCAGGTCCGACTTCGTCAGCGCCACGAGCCCTCGGGGAATGGCCAGCAGCCGGCAGATGTCGAAGTGTTCGCGCGTCTGCGGCTTGATGGACTCGTCCGCTGCGATGACCAGGAGAACCAGATCAATCCCGCCCACGCCGGCCAGCATGTTGCGCACGAAACGTTCGTGGCCTGGCACGTCCACCAGACCCAGGCGCACGTCACCCACTTCCAGGAAGGCAAAACCCAGATCGATGGTGATCCCGCGGCGCTTTTCCTCTTCCAGACGGTCGGGATTGGTGCCGGTCAGTGCCTCGACCAGCGCCGACTTGCCGTGGTCGATGTGCCCGGCGGTGCCTACGATGACGTTCTTCATCGCTCAAGCTTGGCCGTTCCATCACCCATGCGGAAAGCTGGAACGGTGCGGTTGGCAGGAGGGAATGCTAGCGGAGAGCGGAAAAGGCGTCAAATCCGGCGGCGCTGCGCCTGCGCCATCTCTTGGGCGATTGCAGCCGCCGCCGCGCGCGGGTCCCGCGCTTCAGTAATGGGGCGTCCGACGACAACGTAATCGGCGCCGGCACGGATGGCTTCAGCCGGGGTGGCTACCCGCGCCTGGTCGCCGGCTCGCCGGAAGCCCGGCGTTGCCGCGCCCAGGCCACCCGGCCGCACTCCCGGAACGACGATCAGGAACGAAGCGGCGCAGGCACGCCGGATCGCAGCGACTTCGTGCGCAGAGGCCACAACTCCATCGAGGCCGGCTTTGCGAGCCAGCCGCGCCAACTGGACCGCTCTGGTTTTCGGCCGACCGCTGATTCCCACTTTGCCCATGGCTTCGGCGTCCAAGCTGGTCAGGATGGTCACGCCCAGAAGCCTCGGCCTCGCGCGCTTCTCACCCGCCGCCAGAGCCCCCACCGCCGCGCGCATCATCCTGAAGCCACCCAAAGTGTGAAGGTTCATCAGGCGGATCCCCGGCAGGCTTGCGGCAGCTGAAACGGCCCCTGCGACGGTATTGGGGATGTCGTGGAATTTTAGGTCGAGGAAGATGCCGGGCCCGAGCTTGGCGAGCTCTCTTACGGCGTCGGGGCCTTCAGCGGTGAATAACCGGCTGCCGATCTTGAACATCCCAGCGATGCCGGCCACATCCTTGGCAAGCTCTATCGCCCGACCGAGGCGATCAAAATCGAGCGCGACGATCAGGCGGCAGTCTTCCCTCTTCAACGGCGTTGAGGCACCTCAAGGAGCTCAATCCGGAGCCGGGTCAAACCCCGATCTTCCATGCCCAACCGGCAAGCTACCACGTAGGAAACGTCCAGCCCTCGCCCTTCCACGAACGGGCCGCGATCGTTAATCCGCACCAGATGGCTCCGGCCATTCTTCAGGTTGATCAGCCTCAGGATGGAGCCAAAGGGCAGGCTGGGGTGCGCCGCGGTAAAGGCTTGGTTGTCGTACACCTCGCCGCTGGCCGTCACTTGACCATCAAAACGGGGACCGTACCAACTTGCGAGAGCTGTCCAGACGCGCAGAGGCTTAATCGGCTCGCTGGGGAACGCCACAAGCGGTGCCTCGACGGCCGGCGCAATCAGGAACATCAGGAGCACCCATCGGACAGCCGCCCAGATGAAGAAAAGCTTTGTGCGCATCCTTCGTACTCTAAGCCATTCAAAATCACCACCTTATACCATATTTGTGCCCTACCTGTCAACCCTTTTCTGCCCGAAAGGAGCCTCGTAGGCCATTGATAGAAAAGACCTTATCATCAAGACAGAGTTTCTCGAGACCGGCTACGAGCCTCAGACTCGCTCTTGGGTCAACGAAGTGTGCTGTCCCTACCTGAACTGCCGAGGCCCCAACAACCAAGTACTCCATTACGTCCTCCGGCGTTTCAATGCCTCCTAGCCCTATCACAGGTATCCTGACCGCCCCGCAAGCTTCGTAGACCAGCCTTAGGGTGATTGGCTTGATGGCTGGCCCCGAGAGGCCTCCGGTTGGATTGCCCAGCCGCGACCCGCGTGTCCGATAATCCACACTCATTGCCGGATAGGTATTGGCAATCGTCAGAGCGTCGGCACCTTCCGCCTCGGCGGCCCGGGCGATTGTGGCAATGTCGGTAACGTTGGGAGAGAGCTTGACCCACAGGGGTCGCCGGGCCGCCTTTCTGGCTGCGGCGACCACCTCGGCAGTCATCTGGGGGTCGCTGCCGAATTGGAGCCCACCACTCGCTACGTTGGGGCAGGAAATGTTCAACTCATAGGCGGCCAAGCCCTCAGCCTGTTCCAGCACGCGCACAACTTCGGCATACTCCCCCCGGGAATGGCCGAACACGTTGGCGACGATCGCAGTGCGGTAGGCCCGCAGCAAGGGCAGTTTCTCAGCGGCAAACGCGCGCACGCCGACGTTCTTCAACCCGACGGCGTTCAGCATCCCGCCGGCCGTCTCGCACAGCCGCGGCGCGGGCGCACCATCCATCGGCTCGAGGGAAAGGCCCTTGACCACCACGCCGCCCAGGCGATTGAGATCCACTAGGTGGGCGAACTCGATTCCGTAGCCAAACGTGCCGCTGGCGGCAAGGATAGGATTAGCGAGGCGCAACGCGCCGATGTTTACGCTCAAGTCGACTGCGCCCGGCACGCTCACTCGGCGTAGTCTAGCACGAAGCGAAGAGAACTCGAACGCGACTCCTCTCGAAAGAACCGCTCAGCGCTTGGCCGGCCCCGCCCCCGGCGACGCTGCTCCTGCTGTCAGGGCTTCCGCGAGCACGCGGCCGTCGCGCGGAGCCAGCGTGATCCCGCACAGAAACGCGAGCGTCGGCGCAATGTCCGCCGGCGTCGCGGCGGTGAGATATTCGCCAGGACTAATGCGGCGGCCCATCAGAAAGATGGGCACACGCGCGTCGTAGCCGTAGGGCGTGCTGTGCGTCGTGCCAATCGGATAGGCCTCCTCGGCGAAGAACCAATACGGCTTGGGCAGGACCATTAGGTCGCCGCTGCGCCCCGCGAAGTAGCTCAAGCTCGCTGCGCGTTCGACCCAATCGGTAGTCGCACGCCGCGCCGCCAGATCTTCGCTGCGCAGCACCCGCGCGACTCCGCGCACACTGAGGATCGCCTCGGCGACGGCAAGCATCCGCGGGGGATCCGCAACAAGCTGGGCATAGACGCCTGGGGCAAAGTAAATGTCGCCGGCGGAGTAGCGTGCCACCTTCGGGCCCGGGCCCGGGAGCGACTCGAGCGTCTTTTCAACGCGCTCGGCTACTTCCTTCATGGACACCCGGCCAGCCTCCATGCCAGCGAGCACCATCTGTTCGGGGATCGGCGCCACGCCGTGGTCGGCGCTGAACGCGACGATGTAGTTCCCCGGACCCACGGTCTGGTCGAGGTACTCGAACAATCTGCCGAGAGCCTCATCGAGCCGTACGAGCACGTCCTGCGCCTCATGGCTGCGTGGGCCGTACAGATGCCCGACCACATCGAGCGCAGAAAAACTGATGCCAAGAAAATCCGTGCCTTTGGCCTGGCCCAGTTTTTCGGCATCCACCGCCGCCCTGGCGAGCTCAACCAGGTACGCATCGGAGAACGGGCTGCCCTCCCAGGCATCGTAAAATTCTGCATCCGGCTTGCCGCTCTTGCTTTGCAACGGATGCGGAAACGCGGAGCTTCCATTCGGTGACTTTTTTTCGCCCGGGGCCTCATCTTCATAGAGGTATGCCTGTGCGGGCAGCATGCGCGTCCAGGACTTGCCAAAATCGCGCGCCACCGGATGGGCCTTCACAAACTTTTCGACGAACGGCACGGGCGCTGTTGCGTATACCGCAGAAGTTTCCCAGGACCCCATGGGCGAGTCGAACCAGGTGGCTGCGTCGGCGCGATGCCCTGCCAGCATGATGGCGCTGCGCGCCTTCATCGAAACCGTGACCACGCGCGAAGGCGCGGCCGACTGCGTACGGAGCTCGTCGGCAAACGTCGGCACGACCAGGCGCGCCGCGCTATAGCCGCCTTTCGCGGGCGCTCCGTAGCTCACCGCCGGGGCTTGCGCGTCGTCGGTACAGGCGACGCCCCTACCGGCCTGGCGGTCATACCAGGCATTGGCGATGATGCCGTGCGTGGCGGGAAGGCTGCCGGTCGAAATCGTAGCGTGGCCCGGGCAGGTGAACGTGTACAAGTACGGGTAGGCGGCCTCCCGAAACCACGCGCCGTGATCCATCAATCGCCGCAGTCCGCGCGTCCACTGGTGGCCGTAGCGGTCCACATAGTCGGCGCGCATCTGGTCCACCACCAGCAAGACCACCAAATTCGGCGGACCATTTTCTCTGCGTCCCTGCGCCAGCGCCTGGCAGGAAAACAGCAGCGCCGCCGCGAGCGCCATCGCCGCGCAGTTCTTCATGCGTCGCATGCGGCCATCCCCTCCGATGCCGCGCAGTGTAGCACGAAGGCTGCGCCCCGCCGCGCGTGTCCTCCGCTGCACTTTGGCCCGCGCACCCTCTGTGCTAGGATGTTCGCCCGATGCGCGTGGTCGAAAAGTCGCAATTGATGTCTGCCACCGAAATTGACCGCACCTTGCAGCGGCTGGCGCACGAAATCGTGGAGAAAAGCGGCGGCACAGCCAACCTTGCGCTGATCGGCATCCGCCGGCGCGGCGTGCCGCTGGCGCAGCGCATCGCCCAAGCCATGCGCGGGATTGACGGCGTGGACGTGCCGGTGGGGACGCTCGACATCACCCTCTATCGCGACGATCTTTCGAAGGTGGCGCCGCAGCCCGTCCTGCAGTCGAGCGACATCCCGTTTGCGGTGGACGACAAGGATTTGATCCTGGTGGACGACGTGCTCTTCACCGGCCGCACTATCCGCGCAGCCATGAACGGCCTGTTCGACCTCGGCCGGCCGCAGAGCATCCGGCTCTGCGTGCTGATCGATCGCGGCCACCGCGAATTGCCCATCGAGGCCGCCTTCGTCGGCCGGCTCGTGCAGACCAGCGACACCGAGATCATCGAAGTCCGCCTGAGCGAGGTGGACACCGAGGAGCGCGTGATGCTCGTCGAACGCGTTTCCTGATCGGCGAATTTTCCCCCTAGCTCCGCGGGCCAGGCTTCTGGAACGGCCCGGCCACTTTTCCGGGGACTCTTGTGCCACACCGCTTCCGCCACATGCTCGGCATCGAACCGCTCAGCGCCGAGCAGATCAACTTTGTGCTCGACCAATCCAAAAGTTTCCAGGAGATCCAGCGGCACCCGCTGAAGAAGCTGGCCACGCTCCGTGGCAAGACGGTGGCGCTGGCGTTCTTTGAGGCCTCCACGCGCACGCGCATCAGCTTCTCGACTGCCGCTGCGCGCCTGGGCGCGGACACGATGAACTTGCAAGCCGAAGCGTCCAGCCTGCGCAAGGGCGAATCGCTGCTCGATACGGTGCGCACGCTCGACGCGATGAAGCCGGACTGCATCGTGATGCGGCACAGCGCGTCCGGCGCGGCCGATTTTGTCGCCCGGCGGCTCGACATCCCGGTGATCAATGCCGGCGACGGCACGCACGAGCATCCGACGCAGGCGCTGCTCGACGCGCTGACGATTCGCGATCGCCGGGGCAGCCTCGAAGGGCTGCACGTCACCATCCTCGGCGACATCCTGCACAGCCGCGTGGCGCGCTCCAACATTCATCTGCTCGGAAAATTGGGCTGTCGCTTCACCCTGTGCGGCCCGGCGATGTGGGTGCCGCGCGAATTGGAGTGCCTGGGGCCACCGGTGCGCCGCGTCGCGCGGATCGAGGAAGCCCTCGAAGACGCCAACGTGATCTTCGTCCTGCGCGTGCAGCAGGAGCGCCTGCACGAGCCGGCGCTGCCGTTTGAGGAGTACATCCTGCTCTACCAGCTCACGCCCGAGCGCCTGCGCCGCGCTCGGCCCGACGCGCTGGTCCTGCACCCGGGCCCGATGATCCGCGGGTTGGAGATCGACCCGGCCGTGGCCGACGGCCCGCAATCGTGCGTGCTCGAACAGGTGACCAATGGTCTGGCCGTGCGCATGGCCCTGCTGTTCTTGCTGATCGGGACCGTGCCCCCCGATTCCGGAGATTCCCGCGATGCTGCTGATTAAAAACGGACGCGTGCTCGACCCGGCGAGCCAGACCGATGCAGCGCTCGACGTCCTCATCGAGGGCGAGCGCATCGCCGAAACCGGCCGCGCGATCAGCGCGCCCCCGGCCGAAGTCCTCGACGCGTCGAGCCTGGTCGTCGCGCCCGGCTTCATTGACCTGCACTGCCATTTGCGCGAGCCCGGCGACGAGCCCTCCGAAAACATCGAAACCGGCACGCGCGCGGCCGCCCGCGGCGGCTTCACCGCCGTCTGCCCCATGCCGAACACCAGACCGGTGAACGACAACGCCTCCGTGACGCGCGCGATGGTCGAGCGCGCGCAGGCGGTCGGCAGCGTGCGCGTCTGGCCCGTCGGAGCGGCGTCGGCGGGCAGCAAGGGCGAAGCGCTCGCCGAAATTGCCGCGATGAAGCAGGCGGGGATCGTCGCTGTCAGCGACGACGGCCGGCCCATCTCGACCGCCAAGCTGCTTCGCCAGGTGATGGACTACTGCCGCTCGCTCGACCTGCCGGTGATTGATCACTGCGAAGATGCTTCGCTCGCTGCCGGCGCGGTGATGCGCGAAGGCCGCCAGTCGGTGCGGCTGGGCTTGCGCGGCATGCCCGCGGCGACCGAAGCCATTGCCGTCGCCCGCGATATCCAACTGGCCGAGCTGACCGGCTGTCGGCTGCACATCGCGCATCTCTCGACGCGCGCTTCGCTCGAGCTGGTCCGCGCCGCGAAGTACCGGGGCTTGCCGGTGACCTGCGAGGTTACTCCGCACCACTTCACGCTCACCGACGAAGACGTCGCCTACGACACGCGCTTCAAGATGAATCCCCCGCTCGGGTCGCGCGACGACCGGAACGCGCTGCTCGAAGGATTGGCCGACGGCACCGTAGACGCCATCGCCACCGACCATGCGCCGCACCAGCCGGCCAGCAAGGATGTGGAATTCGATCGCGCACCGTTTGGAATCATCGGATTCGAAACGGCGTTCGCGCTCGGGCTCGAGCTGGTGCACGCCCAACTGATTGGCTTGAAACGTCTGGTTGAGCTTTTCACCGCCGGCCCGGCGCGCGTGCTGGGCCTCACCCGGCGCATCGCCGCGGGCGAGCCGGCGGACCTGACCTTGTTTTCCGCGGATCACCCCTGGACGTTCCGCGCGGAGGAATCCGCCAGCCGCTCACGGAATACGCCGTTCGACGGCCGCAGCTTCCGCGGCGCGCCGATGGTGACCCTCGTGGGCGGCCGCATCGCCTTCCGCCGGTAAAACCGCACCACAAAGCACACAAAAACACAGAGAGACCCGATTGCTTCGGTCTCCTTGGGAACCTCTGCGTCTCTGCGATGAGAAATGCCAACCACACAGGCACGGAGTTCGCGGAGGAAAAAAAAGAATCAGATGGGTTAGCGGATGGCGGGCTCGGCCGGCGGATGCATCCCGTGCTGGGGTGCCTCGTGCACGCCGCGCACCGCCGGCTCGTGACGCACGCGGTAGAAATGATCGAGCGGCCCGGGGCCCTTGCCGATTGCGAAACCCCTCTCGATGGCTTTCGTGACGTAGGCCTTGGCTAGCAACACCGCCTCGTGCAGCCCGCGGCCGCAGGCAAGTTGCGCGGCAATTGCCGAGGAAAACGTGCACCCCGAACCGTGCGTGTTTTCGCTCTTAATGCGCTCGCCGCCAAGCGTCAACACTTCCGTGCCGTCGAAGAGCACGTCCACCGCCTTCTCCATGTGGCCGCCCTTGACGATCGCTGCACGCGCCCCGCGCTCAACCAGCGCCTTCGCGGCAGCTTCCATCGCCGCTGTGTCTTTGATCTCAGTGCCAGTAAGCAACTCGGCTTCGGCAATGTTCGGCGTCACCACAGTCGAGCGCTTCATCAACTCCTCGGCCAGAAATCTCACGCCCGCCGCGTCCAGAAGTTCGGTTTCGCCGACCGTGGCCTTTACCACCGGGTCGAGCACGACGTGTGCAAACTGGCCGCGATCCAGGAATTCCGCCACCACTGCGGCGTTGGCTTTGTTGCCCAGCATGCCGATCTTCACCGCCGCGATGGTGACGTCTTCGGCCAGCGCGTCGAGCTGCGCCCACAGCGTCGCCGCCGGCGTGGTGTGGATGCCTTTGACGCCCTGCGTGCACTGCACCGTTAGCGCGGTCACCGCAGCGATGCCGTAGCAGTTGTGCGCCGCAAACGTCTTCAGGTCGGCGGCGATGCCCGCGCCGCCCGAGGGATCAAATCCCGCAACGGTGAGAACGATAGGGGGGGGCGAATTCGTGTGGTTGCTCAACGCCGCTGTGCCCTCCGCGCGAGGCACCCCGCAGAAAGCGGGGCCGGCTGCGCTCAACCCACTGAGCGCGCCGGCAATCGAAAATGTACGCGCGTTGTTCGCTGCAACGCAAGAATTATTTTTGTTCCCCGCTGTGGATAGCTGTGGATTCTCGCGCGCCTTTCTCTTCCCTTGCTCCACCGCGCCGCGCGCTGCGGCGCGCGACGCCGCCGGCGAGCGAATCGCTGCGATGAAAAGCAAAGCCGGAAGGACCCGTGCGTGAACTCGAGTCCAACCGAGCAGGAATGCGGCAGGGGAATTCGCCGGCCAATTACGGGAACAGGCCGCGGACCAGTGTGGCCTCCGCGACGCGCCCGACGGCCAGGATGTAGGCCGCCGCTCGCGGATGGGTGTGGTACTTGCGCATGGTCTCGTGGACGTCGCCGAACGCGCGCTTCATGATCTTTTCCAGCCGCGCGTTCACCTCGTTCTCTTCCCAGAAGTAGCCTTGCAGGTCTTGCGCCCACTCGAAGTAGCTCACCGTCACGCCGCCGGCGTTCGCCAGGATGTCCGGCAGCACAAAGATTCCCTTGCGGTGGAGCACTTCGTCGGCGTGCGGGGTGGTGGGGCCGTTGGCGGCTTCAGCAATGATTTTGGCCTTGATCTGGTCGGCATTGTGCAGCGTGATGACGTTTTCAAGCGCCGCCGGGATCAGGATGTCACACTTGAGCGTGAGTAGGTCGTCGTTGGAGATGCGCGACGCCCCGGGCATGCCCACGACCGTGCCGGAGCGCTCCTTGTAACGGATGGCTTTGAGCGGGTCGATGCCGCGCGGGTTGTACACGCCGCCGCGCGAGTCGCTGATGGCCACGATCTTGGCCTTCTTCATGGCAAACAGCCGCGCCGCCACCGAGCCGGCATTGCCGAAGCCCTGGATGGCCACCGTCGCACCGCGCAGCGGGATCTTTTTGACCCGGCAGGCCTCTTCGGCCACAAACAGCACGCCGCGGGCGGTCGCTTCGTTTCGCCCAAGCGAGCCGCCGAGCGAAATCGGCTTGCCCGTCACCACCCCCAACGCCGAGTAGCCCACGGTCATCGAGTAGGTATCCATGATCCACGCCATGGTTTGCGCATCGGTATAGACGTCGGGCGCGGGCACGTCTTGCTCGGGGCCGATGAGCGGCAGGATCTCGCTGGCGTACCGCCGCGTCATGCGCTCCAGCTCGCTCTTCGACATCCGCTTCGGATCGCAGATCACTCCGCCTTTGCCGCCGCCGTACGGGATGTTCACCGTGGCGGTTTTCCAAGTCATCCATGCCGCCAGCGCCTTCACTTCGTCCAGCGTGACGCTGGGGTGATAGCGGATGCCGCCCTTGGCCGGCCCGCGCGCGATGTTGTGCTGCACGCGGTAGCCGGTGAACACCTTGAGCTGCCCGTTGTCCATCTTGGTGGGGATGGAAACTTCCAGCACGCGCTTGGGCGTGCGCAGCACTTGCCGCAACCCGGGATCGAGTTTCAGGTACTCGGCGGCAATATCAAACTGAATCTGCGAGATGCGGAACGGGTTCAGGTCTTCGCGCGGTGCCATCCGCGGGACAATCGGCTGAGGAGCGGTCTTCGCTACCGTGGCCATCGTTTTCTCCTTCGTTTATCCGCTGGCCGCGCGCCGCACGGAGGCCCGATAGCGGTCGCGGCATTCGGCCGAGCAGAAATGAAGCACCTCGCCGGCTTGCTCCAGAGTGTGCGAGATCTCAGCAGAGACGTACGTGCCGCACCAGGGGTCGCGGTAAAGCGGCTTGGGCGCAGGCGGCGTCGGGTGGGAAAGGCGTCGCGCAGGCGCCGCGAACAGCGCGGCAAAAAGCTTGCGTAGCACCCATGTGGCCCAGGACAGGAAGATCAGCCACAGCAGAAATCGAACGATCCGAGCCAGAAATGCCACGCCGCTGTGTACTCTTTCCGGCGGCCTTTCTTTGGCCGGGCCCGCCGCGCCAGGCCGACCCCGCCATTTCTCGGTGCGCCGTAAGTTGCGCCGAATGTAAAGTTTAGTCAACTGCTAGAGGCAGGTCAATGAAAACCGTGTTTTTGCCGGAGGTTACCCTGGCTTAGCCCAGCGCCTCCGGCTCGCCCGGCAAGTCGGGGTCCCGGATATAATCATCAGAATTTAAAGGACTTATTGTAGAGAAATGGTAAGTTCCAGAGGGTACTCTAAGGCTGTTTAGTCCGCGGGCACAGGGATCCGCTCCATGCCCATATAAGGCCGGAGCGCCTCGGGGATCAGGATCGCGCCGTCCTCCTGCTGGTAATTCTCAATCACCGCCAGCCAGGTCCTGCCCACGGCCAGCCCGGAGCCGTTCAGCGTGTGCGCGTAGTCGCTCTTCCCGCCCTTGGGCTTGTAGCGTATGCCGGAGCGCCGCGCCTGGAAGGCTTCGCAATTGGAACAGGAGGAGATTTCCTTGAACTCGCCGGTCGAGGGCAGCCACACCTCGAGGTCGTAGGTTTTCGCCGAGGCAAAGCCCATATCACCGGTGCAGAGCTGCACGACGCGGTAATGCAACCCAAGCTTCTGCAGGATTGCTTCGGCGTCGCGCACGAGCGATTCGAGTTCGTCGTAGCTCTGCTCGGGCCGCGTGAACTTGAACAACTCAACCTTCTGGAACTGGTGTTGCCGGGTGATGCCGCGAGTTTCCTTACCGGCCGCGCCGGCCTCCGAGCGGAAGCAGGCCGTCCACGCGCAAACCTTGATGGGGAGGATTTCGCCCGGCAGGGTTTCGTCGCGGTAGAGGTTGGTGAGCTCGACTTCGGCCGTCGGCGTCAACCACAGGTCGGTGCCCTCGAGGTGAAACATGTCGCCCGCAAACTTCGGCAGTTGCCCCACGCCCACAAGCGACGCCGTATTGACGATGAATGGCGGCAGGATTTCCGTGTAGCCGTGCTCCTGGGTGTGCATGTCGAGGAAAAAGTTGGCCAGGGCTCGCTCGAGCTTTGCCCCGGCGCCGCGATAGAGCGCAAACCGCGTGCCGGCAATCTTCGCGGCGCGGGATAAATCCAGGATGCCTGCTCGCTCGCCCACCTCCCAGTGCGGCCGCGGCTTGAAGCTGATCTTCGGCGGCGCACCCCAGCGGCGCACCTCCACGTTATCGGCGGGGCCCGCGCCCACCGGCACCGAGCTGTGCGGCAGGTTGGGCACGACGAGCATGAATTCGCGCAAGCGCTCGTCGAGCTGAGTAATGCGTTCGTCAGCCTGCTTGATCTCGTCCGAGACGCGCTTCATCTCGGCAATCAGCTCCGCGGCGTCCTGCCCCGCCTTCTTTTGCCGCGCAATTTCCTCGCTTGCTTTGTTGCGCTCGGCCTTCAGCCGCTCGGCGGCGGTGATCCGTTCGCGGCGCTCGCGGTCAAGCTGACGGAATCCTTCGAAGTCGAGGTGGACGCCGCGATGCCGGGCCATCTGCTCGAACTCGCCAAGATGCTCGCGGAAGTAGCTCAGGTCATGCATAAGCGGGAGAGGATACTCTAGCTGGAGCCTCGAGGCCAGAGACGCGGGGTTGAGGCACGATGAATCCCGGAAAGGGCATGGCTTCAGCCCCTAACAGAGGACTATTTCAGCTTGGCGTATTCGGCCTTTGCTTGCTGAAGGATGGGGATGTCGGGATCGGCATCCTTCCAGAGTGCGAAGTAGTCCTGATAGGCGATGCGGCTTCTGGACGTATCACCCTGGAGAGCACAGGCGCGTGCCAGACCGAGCTGCGCCAGAGGAAGCGTGAGATCCCCGGGGGATATATTTCGCAGCGCCAGCACCTTCTGAAACTCCTGCGCCGCCTCGTTCCCCTGACCCGCTTGGAGGTACGCTCTTCCCCTTGTAAACAGCACCGGCAGATTGGCGCGGTCGTAAGGCCCGGCCGCAGTGAGGAGTTGTAAGGCTTTCGTCGGATCCTTGTGCTTGAGTTCGATGATTGCGGAGACAAGGGGCACCCAAACGGACTGGACCAGTGTGTCTTCAGGACGCTGCTTCGCCACTTCGCTGCTCAATTCCTGCGCCTTCCGCTCCTCCCCGGCCAGCGCGTAGCTCACTGCCGCCAGCAGGACCACCCTTGTGCCGCGAGAGATTCTCAGGGCCGCGGCCGCACCCCGGCTGGCCTCCGCGCTGTTTCCGAGGGCAGCTTCCGTCACAGCTTCTCCTGCCACCTCAGTTGCCGCCGATTCCTTCAGGTTGTAGCGCTGCATCGCCTGCGACGCCTGCATATACAGTTCCCGTGCTTGGCGGAGTTGTCCCCGAGAGGCGGCCAGATTGGCATCAAAATGCATGACCAGCCCGTCTCCGCCGGGACTGGATTTCAACAGGGACCTCGCGCGTTCCAGACCCGGCTTGTCGTTCTGTGCCAGGGCCACAGTGAGAAGGCCTATATAGGCGTCGATGCGCCCGACCCTCCGCTCCAATGCCGTGTTCAGGATGGCTTTGGCTTCGTCCAGCCGGTTCAGGGCTATGTAGGTCATCGCAGCCGATCCGTAGCCAAAGCCGCTGTCTGGATCCAGGCGCACCGCCTCGAGGGCATTCTCCAGTGCTTTATCAAACTGCCCGAGTGCGGAGAACATTTGAGCCAAGTTGTTGTAAGGCACCGAGTCACGGGGATAAGTTTGCCGGTAGAGCTCGTAGGCAGCCACGCCCCTTTCCAGTTGACCGCTGTCGGCGTAGTAGTGCGCTGTGATGTAAAGCCTCTCCCTTTCGCTCGCGCGATCTCTCAGCTCAAACGCCTTCTTGCGATAGTCCCCAGAAAGGTCCCCTTGCCCGAGGTTGTTGTAAACGGTCCCCAGCCTGGCGTAAGCCATGGCGAAATTGTGATCGAGGTCCGTAGCCTGCTTGTAGTAGGGAATGGAACTCAGCTCGTCGCCCGCGGCGCGTCGCGCATCGCCCAGGGTGAAAGCCTTCAAGGCGTCGAGCGAAGAGGTGGTCGCCTCGCTCAGCGGTTTGTCGTACTTCTGGACGGAAGCCAGCGACTCGCCCAATTTTCCGCGCAGTCGGGCAGCGGCCTTGCCCACCGCGTCGAGCACCTGCTCCTTGCGGTCGGCCTGCGCCTGCTCCTCGGCCAGAGTGTCGCCCGTGCCCGGGTTAATTGCGTCCAGCGTGATGACGTACTGGCTGCCGAGGCTGGCGATCGAGCCGTTGAGCATAGCCTTAATGCCCGCACGCTGGCAGATCTCACGCCCGATTTCGGTGGTGATGCGCTCCTCCGGCGACCGCCCCATGAACTTCAGGGTCTGCTGCACCTTTTGGTCGGGAAACACGTTCAGATACGGCGACTGGCCCAGGTCCACCGCCAGCGCCTTCTTGAGCGTGCCGTCGAAGACGGCGTCGCCGGTGGTGTTCACAAAATCCGTCACCAGAATAAAATCTTTTTCGGTGAGTGCCTGCGCGCGGTGGAAATGGAACAGGAGCACTGCCGCTAGCAAGGCCAGCGCCACAGCAGCGGGCACAAGCAGTCTCCAGCGTCTGGCGGCGATGCGGTGCAATCCGGAGCCTGCCACTCCGGCTGACGTGGTCACGGGCGTGGCCGCCATGCCGCTTGTGGCTGCGCTAAGACCCGCCGACCGCGAAATGTCCGCTTCGCGCTTCAGGCGCTTTAGGTCGGCGCGCAGGTCGGAGGCGTTCTGATAGCGAAGATCACGATCCTTTTCCAGCGCCTTGATGATGATTTCTTCCAGCTTCGGCGGGATCTCCGGGTTCAGGCGCACGGGTGGCATCGGCGCGCGGTTCAGAATGGCGTCAAAGATGACCGCGGAGGTGTCGCCTCGAAAGGGCATTGTGCCGGTGGCCATTTCATAGAGCACCGCTCCGAAAGAGAACAAGTCGGTGCGCGCGTCCAGCTCTCTGCCCCGCGCCTGCTCGGGAGACATGTACGCGATGGTGCCTACCGCGCTCCCCGGACTGGTCAGATTCTGTTCTGCGACCACCGTGGCTTGAGTGGCCTGCGTGCGGGCTGCCGCAGTGGCGGCCTGCGGCTGCACCACCAGCTTGGCCAGGCCGAAATCAAGAATCTTTGCCTGGCCGCGCGAGGTGACGAAAACGTTCCCCGGCTTGATGTCGCGATGGATGATTCCCTTGGCGTGCGCGGCATCGAGCGCATCGGCAATCTGCACCCCCAGATCGAGCAGCTCTTCCAACTCTACGGGTCGTCCTTCGATGCGGTGCTTGAGCGTCTGCCCTTCCAGCAATTCCATGGCGATGAAGTGCTGCCCGTCCTGCTGCCCGATCTCGTAAATGGTGCAGATATTGGGATGGTTGAGCGCGGAGGCCGCGCGGGCTTCCCGCTGGAAGCGTTCGAGGGCCTGAGGACCGTCGGCGACCTGCTCGGGCAGAAATTTCAAGGCCACATGGCGGCCCAGGTTGATGTCTTCGGCCTCGTAAACCACGCCCATGCCGCCGCCACCGAGCTTTTCCAGGATGCGATAGTGGGATACGGTCTGGCCAATCATGGAACAGGAACACGCTCTAGGGCAGCCATGACATGATAGGTGGCTACCCCAACCAAGTCAACGCGCGGCCGATCGGGCCGGGCCGAAACCACCGGCCGACTTCGTTAGAGATGTTGGAGTCAAATGTGTGACCGTCTCGAGGGACCAACGTGCTCCAGAGAGGTAATCGTGAGGTGCCCCGGGTTCCCAAGCAGAGAGGACCTGCAAAACCTCGGCTGCTTGTTGCTCATCCGTCCGGGTTTCGAGCAGCCCGCTGTGATTTCAGCCAAACTGACCCTTGGCCCTGACCAGACCCAGATTTTGTACCAAGGCGAATGAGAGAGTCTACATCACAGCCGTAGGCTGTAAAGCGCCATGTCCGAACCCGACCCAGCGCGCTTTTGCTACCCAAACCAACCACTGCCTCTGATGTGACACAATCCGAGGATGTGGCATCTCGCTATTGCTCTGGTCCGGGTCCACCTCCGGGACGACAAATCGTACCGGACAGTCATGGCGTACAGGTGGCGACATTTGGGGGATTGTTGATATCTACCAGGTACCGCCGCTCCTGCCATCTATCGTAGAGGCAAAAACCAAAGGGATCGGTTCCGCAGAAGGGAGGATGATTTGATGTAAAGAATGCGGGGCCAATAGCACTATCGTGTTCCGCATAAGCCTGAAATGCGGCTTTCTTTCTCGTCAAATCTTGTCCAAAGACATTTGCGACTTCGTCTCCCATGTTGTAAGCGCGGTACCGCTGGAACTGATGGGGCCTTGCGTAGGTACCTTCGGCAGCCCGAGCGAAAATCGCCGAATAATAATGATCTGAATTGTCATAGAAATCGCAATGCCCGTTGTACGTAAAAACCATGTTGATGCCCGAAGGGTCCTGTCCGGTGCCGTTAAAACCACTGCTGTCAAGGGTGCTGACCAGCTCCGGATGGAATTGTTGAATCAAGCTTGCCAGTGCTGCGATGAGTTGATCTTTGCTGTATGTGGCGGAGCCATCGACCGCGGTGGTCGTCTGCGCCTCCCCGGACCATAAGGTCCTCAGATTCGAGCCAGCTTGTGGGTCAACGGTTCCATTGGGAGCGCCCAATGGCAATCGGAAAAACACGAGATGAATATGCGGTTCTCCGACGAGCGAAATCTCTCTGATGGGTTTGTCCTCAAGCAGTGTCCAGTTGTCGCTGACACCCGCCATCAGCGCATACGCTGCCATGACACCGGCCTCGCGTCCCAGATAATAATCGCCGCTTACGGCCGCACCAGCGGTCACGTAAACGGTCATGATGGTGTGGCCGGCATCGATTGACCTTTGGATGTCGGGGTTCATGAAGAGGACATCGTCATCTTGATGTGCCACGATGTACAGCTCTCGGATGTCGGGACGACCGTCACTCGCATAGGGCGTCCGCACCAGAAGCAAGCCAGTGACAATCACGAGCGTGGCGACTAACAGAAGTACCGGGCGAACCTTCTCATCTGTGTTTCTCCTTTCTCAGTGGAAAACACTTCTTGGCTGCCATTGCGAGTCCCGGTGTTCTTTATCGGGATGAGAAATCTGCTTCTCGCAAAACCGCGGAAAACAGCAGATTCCTCGTCGTCCGCCGCGCTTGCCCTGCTTGCCCTGAGCGGAGCCGAAGGGAGCCCGCCGCGGCGGGCGAAGGGGCAGACTCCTCGGAATGACAAGGTGAGGGGGTTTTCAGCAACCCGCTAACCTCCAGCAGCAAGCACTCCGCCGGCCGAGCGCGCCTGGGTAACGCCGCGCACAATCGCGCGCGCCTCGGCCTCAGCCGCTGCTGCGCCGAGGGCGTTCACGTCGGCGCGCGCCTCCCCAATCGAAAGCGCGAAGACCACGTCGCCATCGAACGTGCTATGCGCCGGCGAGACCACGCGCGCCAAGCCCGCTGAAGCCATCACCGCCATGCGCCCGGCTTCCACGCGGCTGAGCGCGGCGTTGGTCGCTACGGCGACCAGCACCGTGTTGGGGTCGCCAAAGCCTTTGCGCACCTTGCCCTGGCGCAGCGCCATCGCCGTGTCCGCGAATCCGCGCGACCCTTCCGCGACGCGCGCGCCGGCAATGATGCGGCCCGTGTCGGGGTCGCGGATATCGCCGAAGGCGTTAACCGCGGCGAGCGCCGCCACGCGCACGCCACTGCTGAGCTCTTCGGTCCAGCAGCCGACGCCGGCTTTTGTGGCGCGGGCAATGCCGAAGAGTTTTCCTACCGTGGCGCCTGAGCCCGCACCGACGTTGCCTTCGGTTACCGGCGCATCGGGCGCTGCTTCGGCCGCCGCTTGCGCCGCAGCGTAACCCATCGCCGCGTCCGGCCGGCGTTTCGCCATCCGCAAATCAAACAGGATGACGGCGGGCACGATGGGCACTCGCGCCACGCCGGTATCGAAGCCGATGCCGCGCTCTTCACACCAGCGCATCACGCCCGTGGCGGCGTCGAGCCCAAACGCGCTGCCGCCCGCCAGCACCAGCGCGTGGATGCGCTCGACCAGATGGCCGGGGCGCAGCGTTTCGAGTTCGCGTTCGCCGGTCGCGCCACCGCGAACGTCGCACGCCGCCACCATGCCCGCCTCGCACAGCAGCACGGTGCAGCCGGTCAGCGCGCGCTCGTCCTGCGCGTGGCCGATCTTGAGTCCCGCAATGGGTAGGAATCCCGCCGGCACGCCAGCATCCTAAGCTTGGGTAGCACAGGCTTATAGCCTGTGCGTGTGCCTCTGCCTGGCCCCTCAAGACAAATCACAGCCTGGAAGCCTGTGCTATTGTGCACCAATGCAGCTGGGAAGTTACTACGAAAGGAATCTTCCACACTGGCATCCTGCCGGAAAGGCGCTGTTTGTTACTTGGCGGCTACATGGCTCGCTGCCTGCGCATATCTGGGATGTTTCGCTGAAGAAGCGGATGAGCGCCGGAAAACGATACTCCCTTCTGGACCAGGAGCTTGGCAAGGCACGGTTTGGACCAGTGTGGCTGGCGGACCCGCGCATCGCTCGTTGCGTCGTGGAAGCACTTTTGCGCGGCGAGTGTGAGCTGAATCTCTTCAAGTTGCATGCCTTCACCGTGGTGCCAAACCATGTCCACGTTCTACTGTCTCCTCACGCGCCGCTGGCGCGGATCACGCGGGGCGTAAAAAGGCTGGCGGCATCCAAGGCGAATCAGCTTTTGGGCCGCACGGGACACTGTTTCTGGCAGGAAGAATCCTTTGACCACTGGATTCGGAATGCTGCTGAGTTCCAATGCGTTAAGAACTACATCGAGTGGAATCCGGTGAAGGCCGGGCTCTGTAAGCGACCAGAACGTTGGCCGTGGTCAAGCGCATCGCGTAGCACAGGCTTATAGCCTGTGCCTCTGCATGAACCTGAAAGCAAACCGCAGGCCGAAAGCCTGTCCTCGGGTAGCACAGACTTATAGCCTGTGCTCGTGCCTGGACCCGAAAATAAACCACAGGCTGAAAGCCTGTGCTACATAGTGCAGCCGGTCAGCGCGCGCTCGTCCTGCGCGTGGCCGATCTTGAGTCCCGCGATGGGTCCAAATCTCGCCGGCACGCTGCGCATCATAACGCGACTCCGGCCAAGAGAAGAGTTCAGCGAAGCCGGTCAGCGCAGTCGGTAGCGGCCTCCGCCAAGGAAGGTAAGCAGCCCCAGGTCGCGCAGTTTCTGTAGCTGCTGACGGATTTTCGGCTGCACGTGGCGGTTTTGCAGATGGAGTCTGCGCAGCTTCTCTTCGTGCGCATAAACCTCCGGAAGATCGAATTCCGGTTTCCCAAGAGATTCGACAATAAGCAACACGTCCAAAGTCCACCCGCGCACTTTGGCTTTAACCTCCTGGAGTGGCCTCAGACGTTGGAATCCTGTCGAACTGCCCGCGGAGAGATCGGAGCTCCGTCCAAGATGACCGGAATGCGTGCGCGCTGGGGAACAGCACGCAACAAAATGTCACAGCCGACCCAGCCCTTTCGCCGCGCGGCTGACGAAAGCGGCGAACGCTCCGCAATGTCCTTGATCGAATATGCAAAACGAGGAACGAGCGTCAGGTTGCAGACCTGCAAAGCGATTGCATCATAGTGAAGGGCAAAGATGCTCGGAGCTTGATCTTTCCGGATGGCCTCAACCATTCTGGAGTACGCGGCATCCGGAATGCGGCTCTTGAAAGGCAACCTGCCACTCTTCAATTGAAATCGTTCTTCGCAACGCGGACAAATGAAATCGCTCGCCGGCGTGTTAGCCTTGAAGGATTCGAGCCACCGGGAGGGACAATTCGGACAGTAGAGGTTTGCTAGGGCCCACGGTTCGGTCGAAACACGTGCCTGCTGAGGGAGGCTCTTGTATTCAGGCGGGGGCGTGGGCAAGGCCAGGCGCACGCGCCAATTAGATCACGTTCCCTGCGCGAGATAAATCTCGGTTTCGGTTTTGATGACAGAGAAAATCGGCGTTTCACGCTTGCTACTGGAAAGGAACAGGTTCCAGGCCTCTTCCAGCGAATCGGCGGCAACGGTGAAAATCACTTCGCGCTGAACCAAACCATAATAGATTGCAAAGCCTGCCAAGAGCTTTGCTGAACCAGAGTATCGAGGTGCGCTGAGGTCTGCTTCATGTTGCCGCAACTAAATCCTTTGCAGTGTGCACTTGTAAAAATTTGTGCGCGCAACTCCTTTGCAATAAACACTTACAGAATATTGAACTTAAAGCCCTTTAGAATCCACACTTACAAAAAAGGGGGGAGGGGGGGCGGGTCGGCGCCCCTTTCCTCTCAATTCGCTTCGAGCGAGCCACGGCTATTCCTCGCCCCGAATTCTTCCGAGCCCAAAAAGACACGAGGACCGGCCCCAATCACAAGAGCACACAGTACGTCGCGCGCACACGCCGGCAGTGCATGCGGTGTGCTAGCATCGAGGAATCCGAACCATGAGCCGGGCCGCTTACATTGTGAGCGCGGTACGCACGCCGATTGGCAAATTCGGCGGCGGATTGGCGGAGCTAACCGCGGCGGACCTGGGCGTCATCGCGGTGCGCGCGGCGCTGGAACGTGCATTTGGCGAACCGCCCAAAGAACGGCTGCCTGGCACAGAGGTAGAGGCGGCTTTACGCCGCCAGGAGTGGCGGGATAAACCCGCCGCTACCCACGTGGACGAATTGATCTTCGGCAACGCGCGCCCGGCGGGTGTGGGGCCGAACCTCGCGCGGCAGATTGCCTGGCGCAGCCGCCTGGGCGATGATGTCCCCGCCTTTACAGTGAACATGGCCTGCGCTTCCGGCCTGCGCGCGCTGGTGCTCGGCTGGCAGCAGATCCTGCTGGGCGAAGCCGAGATCGTCGTGGCCGGCGGCGCCGAGTCCATGAGCCGCGTGCCTTACCTGATCGAAGGCCGCTGGGGATTCCGCCTGGGCCACCAGCCACTGGTGGACGCGATGTACCGCGACGGCTTCCTCTGCCCCATCTCGCAGATGGTGATGGGCGAAACCGCCGAATTGCTGGCCGAGCAATACAAAATTCCGCGCGACGCGCAGGACTGCTACGCGCTCGAAAGCCATCAGCGTGCCGCGCGCGCCGCAGCCAAATGCCACTTTCAGGCAGAAACCGTTCCCGTCGAGCGCACAGACAAGAAGGGCAACCGCACACGCCTCGATAAAGACGAGCACGTGCGTCCGGATGTAACGCTCGAAACGCTGGCCAAGCTTCCGCCCGTCTTCTCCAAAACCGGGACGATCACCGCGGGCAATTCGAGCGGCATCACCGACGGCGCGGCGGCGCTCGTGCTCGCGAGCGAGCAGAAGCTCGCCGAGCTGAAGCTCACGCCGCTCGCGCGGATCGTGGACGCGACGCTGGCGGCGGTGGACCCGCGCGTGATGGGCATCGCCCCGGTGCCCGCCGTGCGCAAGCTCGTCGAGCGCACCGGCTGGAAGCTCGCCGACTACGACGCCATCGAGCTGAACGAAGCCTTTGCGGCGCAGGTGCTGGCGTGCGACCGCGAGCTCGACTTCGACCGCGCGAGGCTCAACCCCAACGGCGGCGCCATCGCCCTGGGCCATCCGATCGGCTGCAGCGGCGCGCGCATCGCCACCACGCTGGTGCACGAGCTGCGCCGCGGCGGCGCGCATCCGGGCCGCCGCGGCTTGGCCACGCTGTGCGTCTCCGGCGGAATGGGCCTCGCGGTCGCCATCGAAACTACTTAGGGAGCGACTCACATGGCAGACGAAGTCCAACACGAAGAATTTGTCGGCAGGCCCGCGCGGCGCAAGCCCGAGGAGTTCCGGTTCATCCGGTACAAGGTCGAAGGGCCGGTGGCGCGGATGACCCTCGACCGCCCCGAGCACAACCTGCTGGACGAGCCGATGCTGCGCGAGCTCGCCGCGGGGATGGAGCTGCTCGGCGAAGAAGACGCAATCAAGCTGGTGGTGCTCGACTCGGCCTGCAAGGCCTTCTGCGGCGGCTTCGACATTGGCGAATACACCGCCGACCGCGTCTTCCAAGTGCTCGACGCGTTCCACGCCGTCTTCAGCGCCATGCTGGACGTGAGCAAGCCGGTGCTGGTGATCGTCAACGGCCCGGCCATCGGGGGCGGCGCGGAGCTCGCCGCGTTCGGCGACCTGGTGATTGCCACGCCAAAGGCCCGGTTCGCCCAGCCGGAGATCACCATCGGCGTCTTCCCGCCGCTGGCTTCCACCATTCTGCCGCACATTGTCGGGCCCAAGCTCGCGCTCGAGCTGGTGCTGACCGGCCAGGCCATCAGCGCGGAGCGCGCCAAGGAGTTGGGCTTGGTGAACCTCCTCGTCCCGGAAGCGCAACTCGAGAAGGCCGTGAACGAATGGATCACGCAGATCACGTCGCAGTCGGGCGCCGTGCTGGCGATGGCCAAAAAAGCCATCCTCGGCGGCATGGGCCTTTCCCTGCGCGACGGCCTGCGCAACTCCATGAATATTTTCCTGAATGAGCTTTACCGGCTGGAGGACTCGCAGGAAGGACTGCGCGCGATGGTTGAAAAGCGCAAGCCGCAGTGGAAGAATCGGTGAAGAGCGCTTAGCCATGGACCAGCCGCTCAGCCTATTCCCGCCCGCGCCCGAGGGCGCGCCTCCGGCGTTGCCACGGACCTCTCGCCCGCCGGGCGCCGCGCGGCGCGGCCTGCGGCGGCGCCTGCTGGCACTGCTGGCCGCCGGTGGGGTGGCGTTTGTGCTGACGACCTGGACGCTGATTCGCGTCGAAAACCCGCTCGGGCCCGCGGGGTCGGGGGCCACGCCGGCGAGCGCGGTGAAGGCTCATCTCGAAGCGCTCAATCGCGGCGAGCTGCGCACCGCCTACGCGCTCTTCTCCCCGCGTTACCGCCAGAACGTCTCCTTCGAGGCATATCACGAGCTGGTGGTGACGCACTGGCGAATGTTCCGCACGCGCGAGCTGCGCTTCAGCCGGGACGAGGAGTCAAGCGAGCATGCCGTGCTCGAGACGCGCATGCTCGCCGAGACCGGCGAGCACTACGTGGCCCGCTTCACGCTCGTGCGCGCCGACGGCCGCTGGTGGATTGACGACCTGCACTGGACCACCGAGCAAGGCTCGAGCAACCTGCGCACCGCATAGCGCGCCCCGCCTTTCAATTCGCATGCCCTCGCTGATTGACACCGCGGTGTCGCGGGGCATACACTCCCTGGCGAAAATTAGCCGGCTCGGGTGCGACCCTTCGGACAGAGAGAGTCTGTCCTCAGGGTAAAAGGGAAGGCCGTGTAAATCGGCCACGGTCCCGCCACTGTGATCGGCCGGCGCTGCTGGTCCGCAAGGACGCCCACTGGTCCCGCTGTGGAGCTGGGAAGGGCCTCTCGAAAGAAGGAGCAGCGTCTGAGTTCCGCTGGCCCCGATCTCGCTTTGCGGGGCGAGGCAGGCGGAAGGCCGTCAGTCAGGAAACCTGCCCGCGCCATCATTTGGTGACACTCTTCGCGAGAAAGGGTGTGGCTTTCCGAGCCCCATTCTTTTTCGTGGGGCTTTTTTTGTTGACTGAAATGACCCTTCGCTCAGGACGGGCCCTTCGACTCCGCTCAGGGCAAGTCCCTCGGCTACGCTCGGGACAAGCCCTGCCGCGACGCGCTGCGGCGCCTGCGCTGATTCTGCTCGCGGTACTCGTGAGTCCCGCGCGCAGTTGGGCGCAGGCGAGCGTCGCCAAACCCATCGCGAGCGAAACTTCGTTCCTGCAGGTCACCGACGAAGCGGGGCGGCGCGTGAAGGTGCCGCAACCCGTGCGCCGGATCGTCTCGCTGGCGCCGAGCGTCACCGAAACGCTCTACGCGCTGGGCGCGCAGGAACGCCTGATAGGCGTCACCGATTACTGCAATTACCCGCCCGAAGCGCTGACCAAGCCAAAGGTCGGGGGAGCGATCAATCCGAACCTGGAGCAGGTGGTGGCGCTCAAGCCCGATTTGGTGGTGGTCACCAAGACGTTCAACCGCCTGGAAACGGTCGAGGCGCTCGAACGGTTGTCCCTGGCCGTTTACGCGACCGACGCGCACTCGGTGGAGGATGTGCTCAGCTCGATCGAGCGCCTGGCGGACCTCGTCGGCGCGCACGGGCAGGGAGAAGCTTTGGTCGCCAGCCTGCGCGCACGCCTCGAGGATCTCCGGCAGGCGCTCGCCGGCCGCGCGCCGCGGCGGGTGTTCTTCGTCGTGTGGCAAAACCCGCTGATCTCCGTCGGCCGCCGGAGTTTCCTGGCCGACGCGCTGCGCTGGGCGGGCGCCGAATCGGTGGTCAACGCCGCGCAGGACTGGCCGGTGGTGAGCCTCGAAGAAGTCGTGCGCCAGGAACCGGACTATCTGGTGTTTGCCGGCTCGCATGCGGACGAGGCCGATCGCACGTTCGAGGAATTGCGCGAGCTGCCCGGTTGGCGCAATCTGCGCGCGGTGCGCGAGCGGCACATCGCTGTGATCAGCGACGCCGTGAACCGCCCGGCGCCGCGGTTGATTGACGCCGTTGAACAGCTTGCGCGCCAGCTTCACCCCAAAGCGTTTGCGGAAAAACACGAAAAGCGCAGCTCGAAAAGCGAAACTCGGGCGCCCCAGTTCGCGACCGCCGAGCGCAAGGAGTTGTGCCCGTGCGCCCAGTGACACTGAAGCGGCTCGCGTGGACCTGCGGCGCGCTGGCTCTGGTGCTGCTGGCTACCGTGGCGGCGGCACTGAAGCTGGGCGCAGTACCGATCTCGGTGAGCGATCTGCTGCTCAGCATGGGTCGCGTGGCCATTGGCCGCAGCGACCGGCTCCCCACCGAGTACCGCCTGATTGTGTTCGAGCTGCGTTTGCCGAGAATCCTGCTGGGTATCCTGGTGGGCGCGGCGCTTTCGGTGGCCGGGGCGGGCTTTCAGGCGCTGCTGCGAAATCCGCTGGCCGACCCTTACGTGCTGGGCGTATCGAGCGGGGCGGCGCTGGGCGCCATCCTCGCGCTGATTGCGTCGCCACACCTGCCGCTGGTGACGCCCCTCGCCGCCTTCTTCGGAGCAGCCGCGACCATCGCTGCAGTCTATTTCCTCGGCCGGCGCGGCGGGCAACTCGATAGCGGCACGCTACTGTTGGCCGGTATCGTCACGGCGTCGTTTCTTTCAGCGGTGATCATGTTCCTGATGACCACGCTGGCCAGCCGCGACCTGCGCGGCATGGCCTTCTGGCTGATGGGTGATCTTTCGACGCCACAGGCGGTGGGCGTGCGTTCGGTTTTGGTCGTGGGGTTTCTCGTGGCAGCCGGCGCCATCTACACCACGGCGGCCGACTTGAACCTGCTACTGACCGGCGAGCAGGAAGCCGCGCACCTGGGCGTGAACGTCACTCGAGTGAAGCTGGTGGTGTACCTCGGGGCTTCGGTCTTGACCGGACTTGCGGTTTCGGTGAGCGGAGCCATCGGCTACGTCGGGCTGCTCGTGCCGCACGCCATGCGGCTGCTGTTCGGCTCCGACTACCGGCTGCTGATTCCCACCTCGGCCCTGGGCGGAGCCATCGCCATCGTGCTGGCGGATACCCTGGCGCGCACCGTGGTGGCGCCGACGGAGTTGCCCGTCGGCGCCATGACCGCGATGGCCGGCGCGCCGGTGTTCATCTATCTGTTGCGCAGGAGGCTGCGGTGAGCCCGAGCACATCGGGACCGACCGCTGCGCCGCTGTGCCCCCCGGCGGAGGCGCGGCGAGGCTCCGCCGAGATCCGGCTCGACGTCGAGCGGGCCAGCTACGCCTACACGTCCGGAGAACGCGAAGCGCCGCTGTTCACCCTGGAGGCCACGAGCTTCCAGGCGCGGCAGCGCGAGCTGGTGGCCGTCGTCGGCCCGAACGCCAGCGGCAAGTCCACCCTGTTGCGGCTGATTGCGGGCACGCTGAAGCCGCTTTCGGGGCGCGTGCAGCTCGACGGCTTCGAAGCCAGCCAACTCGACCCGCGCACGCGCGCGCAGCGCATCGCTGTCGTGCAGCAGGAAAGCCCGCTGCTGTTTCCCGCGCGCGCCTGGGAATATGTGCTCCAGGGAAGGCATCCCTACGGCCGCGGGCTGCGCTTCGAGACACCCGAGGACGGCACCATCGCGCTGAACGCCATGGCGCAGGTGAGCGCCGAGCACCTGCGCGATCGCTGGATGAACAAGATCTCGGGCGGCGAAAAGCAGCGCGTGATCCTGGCACGGGCCCTGGCGCAGCAGCCGCTGCTGCTGCTGCTCGACGAGCCGACGCTGCACCTCGACATCGGCGCGCAGGTCGACCTGCTGCAGCAATTGCGGCGGCTGGCGGAAGAAAACCGCTACACCGTGGTGGTGGTCACGCACGAGCTGAACCTGGCGGCCGAGTTTGCCGACCAGGTAGTGCTGCTGCACCGCGGAAAATGCCTGCGCGTCGGCGCGCCGGCTGAGGTATATCACCAGGATTTACTCGAACAGGTCTTCGAGGCCCCGCTCGATGTGGAGCTCACGCCGGCGAGCCGGCCTCGAGTGCACGTCCGGGGCAAAAGAGCCAAAAGTGCGGGCTGAGGGCAGCCTGCCATCCCTGTTATCCACGCGACGCTCTTCGGCAAGCCATCGGCTCGAAGGCGCTGCAAAGAGCAACCGCAGACTCCGCGAACGGGAAGACGGTGGGAAGCCGTCGCCGCCGCGCGACTGTAAGGCGGTGAATTTATCGAGCGCAGGTCACTACTCCGCCGCAGCATTCGAGGCTGTCGGAACGGGAAGGCCGCGCCGCTAGAAGTGCCGCCAAGCCAGGAGACCGGCGGAGTCCGCAGCCCGAAGCGCCCAGGAACGCACCGGAGCTTTCGGGACAGCCTTCAACTCCCGCGCGAGAGGGAGAGGAGGAACCGCCATGAAATTCAGCAGCAAGCTCTTGACGTTTTTGTTGTTTGGATTCTCCTTCAGCAGTATCAGCGCCCGAGCGCAAACCAACGCCACCCTCACCGGAATCCTCACGGACCCCAGCAGCGCCGCCGTCGCCGGCGCCGAAGTTTCCGCGGAACGCCACCCCACATCCGGCGCGAACCCGCTGCGCACGGCCAGCAGCAACGACGGGCGTTTCGTCTTGCGACTCCCACCCGGCAATTACCGCGTCCGCATCGCGCATCCTTCGTTCGCTCGGTTCGAGCAGAACGTCACGTTGGCCGCGGGTGAAACTCGTGAGTTGCGCGTGCGGCTGGAACTCGAGCCGCTGGCCGCGACCGTCGTAGTGACTGGGCAGGCAGAGCCGGTACCCGCCCAGTCGGCCACCACGCCTGTCACCGTCGTGACCCGCGAAGAAATAGACCAGCGCCAGGCCATCTCGCTGGGGCCGCTGCTCCAGAGCCTGCCGGGCTTCAGCATTTCGCGCCTGGGCCGCGAGGGCGGCGTGACGACTCTGTTTTTGAACGGCGGCGATTCCAACTTCACCAAGGTGCTCGTGGACGGCACCACGGTCAATGAGCCCGGCGGCTCCATTGACCTTTCCTACCTCACCCTGGACAACGTGGAGAAAATCGAAGCGGTGCGCGGCGCGGAAAGCGCGCTGTTCGGCTCCGATGCCATGACCGGCGCGGTCCAGATCTTCACCCACCACGGCACCACGCGCGTCCCCAGATTCGAACTGCTCGGCGAAGGGGGCACGTTCGCGACGGGCCATAGTTCCGCGACGCTGAGCGGGGCGCGCGGGCCATTCGACTACTCCGGAGCGTTCGCCTACTTCCAGACTGACGGCCAGGGGCCGAACGACCGTTTCGTCAATCGCACGCTGTCCGGGAACTTCGGCTGGCGCGTCGCCGGGAGCCATACGCTGCGCCTCACCTTGCGGAACAACACCAGCGATGCGGGCGCCCCGGGCCAGACGCTGCTCGAGCCGCCCAACCTGGACGAACACGACGCCCTGCACAATGTTTCCGCGAACCTGAGCTGGGACTTTTCGACCGGCGAGCACTGGCGGCACCGGCTCGCCGGCACGGAATCGTACAACCGGCAACTCTTTTCCAACCTGCTCAGCGACTTCTTCCTGTCTCCCGACTCCTTCAACACCTGCGATTTCCCGCGCTCGCCGCAAGCCGTCCCCTCCTCGTTCTGCGACTTCCCCTTCGTCGCGCGCAACCAGATCAGCCGCGCCGGCTTCAACGGGCAGTCGAGCTACCTGTTCCCCAAAGGCGGGTTCACGGCCGGCTATCAGTACGAGGTGGAGAACGCCTTCCTGAGCGCACTCGACGGGCAGCACGCGCGGCGCAACAACCAGGCCGGTTACCTCGACGGGCGGCTCCGGCCCTGGCCGCGCCTGACCTTGAGCGGCGGCTTCCGCGTGGAGGCCAACGACAGCTTCGGCACGCGCGGGGTGCCGCGCGTCGGCTTGGCTTTCGCGGCCCGCTACGGCCACGATTTCTGGGGCGCCACGCGCCTGCGCTTCTCCTACGGGCGCGGCATCAAGGAGCCGCGGCTCGATCAAACCTTCGGCACCGATCCCTGCTTTCCCGGCAATCCCGGACTGCGGCCCGAGCGCAGCCGGACGTATGACGTCGGCGTCGAGCAGCGGCTGGCCTCGGACCGCGTGCGCGTTTCAGCCGATTACTTCGACAATCGCTTCCGCGACATCGTCAGCTTCACGTTCTGCTTCTCCGGCGCGCCGTGCCCGGTGGCGCCGCCTCCAACGTGTCCACCGTCGGAACTCGCGTTTGGCTTCGGCACCTATTTCAATACGGACCTCGCACGTGCCCGCGGCACCAACGTGGTCCTCGAGGCCCACGCCACCCGTTGGCTGAGCCTCGCCGGCAACTACACCTATGACGATAGCCGCGTGCTTCAGTCGCCCAATGCGTTCGATCCCGCGACCCTCGCCGGCAACCGCCTCCTTCGCCGCCCGGTCCACTCCGGCAACCTGATCTTGAACGCCTCGTTCCGCCACATGAATTGGAACGTGGCGAGCTACTTCACCGGGCGCCGCACCGATAGCGACTTCCTGAACCTTGGATTGACCAGCAACCCGGGCTATGAGCGGTTCGACTTCGCCGGCAGCTACACCGTGCGTCGCAGCGTCACCCTGTTCGGTCGGGTGGAGAACCTGCTTGACAAGGGGTACCAGCCCACGCTCGGCTATCCGGCCTACCGCCGCGGCTACCGGCTGGGCATGAAATTCATCGTGGGCGGAGAGTAGCAAATTGCCTCGGCCGGACGAAGTGCGGAGGCCTAGTGCTATAATTCGCAGTTTGCGATGAGCAAAGTGCTCCAGCAAGCTCCCCACGTCGCGCCCAACGTGCTCGAGCGCTACGAACCCGTCATCGGCCTCGAAGTGCACGTGCAACTGAAAACCGTGACGAAGGTCTTTTGCTCCTGCTCGGCGCGCTTCGGCGACCCGCCCAACACCAACGTCTGCCCAGTGTGTCTCGGGCTGCCGGGCTCGCTGCCGGTGCTGAACCGCCGCGCGCTCGAGATGGCCCTCCGCGCCGCCCTTGCTCTCCACTGCGCCGTACACCCGCGCTCGCGCTTTGCGCGCAAGAATTATTTCTACCCCGACCTCCCCAAGGGCTATCAGATTTCCATGTACGAGCTGCCGCTGGCGACTTCCGGCTGGCTCGACATCTACCCCACCCTGCGCGACGCCGTGGCCCAGAAGCGCATCGGCATCACCCGTCTGCACCTGGAGGAAGACGCCGCCAAGGCACTGCACGAGGGTTTCCCGGATTCGGACCGCAACAGCTACATTGATTACAACCGTTGCGGCGTGCCGCTGATTGAGATCGTCTCGGAGCCCGACCTGCGCTCGCCCGCCGAGGCCTACACTTATCTGAACACACTCAAGCAGGTGCTTCAGTACACCGGGGTGAGCGACTGCAACATGGAGGAAGGCTCGCTGCGCTGCGACGCCAACGTGAGCGTGCGGCGGCGCGGCAACGACGCGTTCGGCACCAAGACAGAGGTGAAGAACCTCAACTCCTTCCGCTACCTGCAACGCGCGCTCGAATACGAAATCGAGCGGCACATCAGCGTGCTCGAGGCCAGCGGGCGGGTGGAGCAGGAGACTCGCCTGTGGAATCTCGCTGCCGGGCGCACCGACCCGATGCGCTCGAAAGAATACGCGCACGACTATCGCTACTTCCCCGAGCCCGACCTGCTGCCCGTCGAGGTCAGCGAAGCGTGGACGGCCGAAATCCTGAAGCAAATGCCCGAGCTACCCCACACGAAGCGCGAGCGATTCGTGCGCGAATATGGAATCACTCCGTACGATGCCGACGTGCTGACCGACACGCGCGCGCATGCCGATTATTTCGAGGCTGTGATCAAGGCTGGCGCGCCGCCCAAGATGGCCGCGAACTGGATCCAGACCGAACTCCTTCGCCGCCTGAAAGACGCTGGAAAGGAGATGACCGAGAGCCCGGCCGGGCCCGCGGCCCTGGCCGAGTTGCTCCAGTTGGTCGAAAGCGGCCAAGTCACGGCGGCAAGCGGAAAGGAAGTCTTTGCCAAGATGTTTGCTACCGGGCAATCCGCGCGGGCTCTGATTGCCGCTGAGGGCCTGGCGCAAATCAAAGACGCGGGGGAAATCGAGCGGCTGTGCCGCGAAGTGATCGAAAAAAGCCCGGAGAACGTGGCCAAGTACCGCGCCGGAAACGAAGGTGTGTTCAAGTTTTTTGTCGGGCAGGTCATACGCGCCTCGCGCGGTCAGGCCAACCCGCAACAGGTGAACGACACCTTGAAGCGCCTGCTGGGGTGAGGGCGCCATGCCCGAAACACGAACCGCCAGCAGGACGGACGCAAAGCTCGCGCGCATTATGGAAGCCTACCAGCGCGCGTGGGAGACACACGACGCGGCGCTTGTCGTCGAACTGTTCACCGAAGACGCCACCTACCAGGAGAACCCGTTCGGAGAGCCGATCCGGGGCCACGATGGCATCCGGCGATACTGGGAAGAGGCCACCGGCAGTCATCGCGACGTCCATTTCCGCTGGCAGCTCGTCTGTTCAGCGGAGGACCTGCACGTTGTCGAATGGCAGGCCGAGTTCACCCGCGCCGATTCCGGCCGGCGCATGGAGTTGCGCGGCGTGATGCTCGTCGAACTGCGCGGCGAGCGCGTTTTTCGCTTTCGCGAATACTGGCTCCGGCGCGAGAATGGCTAGCTTTTGCTGACGCCCCGACAAGGTGAGACATGCTGAAAGAAGGAGACCAGGCGCCGGAGTTCCGCCTGCCGGCCGATGATGGAAGGGAAATCGCGCTGGCCGACCTGCGCGGCTCGCCTGTTGTGCTCTACTTCTTCCCCAAAGCGCTGACGCCAGGCTGAATTACGGAAGCGTCCGAGTTTCGCGACGCCAAAGCCAAATTCGACGCAGCCGGCGCCCTGATCCTGGGCTGCAGCGCGGATCCGGTAGCAACGCAGGCGAAATTCAAGGCCAGACATAGACTCAATTTCCCCCTGCTTAGCGATTCGGGCTTTACGGTGATCGAAGCCTATGGCGCGCGGCGGATGAAGAATTTTCTGGGGAAATCGTTTCTGGGGATTGTGCGCAGCACCTTCCTGATCGGCCGCGATGGAAGGATTCTCAAGGTCTGGGAGAGCGTCAACCCGAAAGGCCACGCCGCGCAGGTGCTCGAAGCCCTGGCAGCCACGCCTGCAGCGCGGCACCCGGGCGCAGTGGGCTAAGCGGCCAGGCCGGGCGGAACAAAGCTCCGCCTAGCTCAGAAAATCCTTCGGCCTACTTTACCGTGAGGGCCGTTTTCAGGGTGAAGCGCAGCTTGGTTTCTGCCGGAAAGGTAATGTCCTTCTTTCCAGTCAGTGCGGCACCCGCCGTGCCGGCTCCGGCACCTGCTGCCGCTCCGATCGCAGCGCCCTTACCTCCGCCCGCGATCCCACCAATGACAGCTCCCAGCGCTGACCCGCCGCCGATGGCGATGATGTTGCGCTTGTTGTGCGACCGCCCGGTCTGGCCTGACCAGCGCGAGGAAACCTTATAGGTCTGGCCGTTCACGTCAATCGAGTCAATCTTCAGCCAGAGCTTCGCCGGGGTCTTCAGGCGTCCCGACTCCTGGACGCTTGCGACCGAGCATGAACCTTTCGACCCTTTGGGGATGACCGCCTTGTCGCCGACCGTGACGCCCTGCGCCACGCTGCAGGCGACTTTCTGACCCGTCGTGGCGTCCTTTGAGCTGACCGACTGATCGAGCGTCATGACGATGGCCGTGCCAGCCGGCACCGTCCCCGCCGCGTGCAGCGACACCACCGGACCGGCGAACAGAGCTGCGACCACAAACGCGATCCACAGTTTCCGCATACCTTCCCCCTTGTCGGAAGAATCGAGCCCGAGGACACAGAGTGTAGCAAAACTGTCCATCCCAGGGCAAAACGACAAGCTTTTTACAACGAGATGAGGAAAGAGCCTTCCTGGCCTTCAACTTCCTCGAGCAACATGTTGTCGATCAGGCGGGTCGAGCCGACGAAAACCGCCAGCAGCGCCAAGCAGGTGCGCCGGAGACGCACCACCGGCTCGAACGTGTCCGCGTCCACGATTTCCACGTAGTCGGCCGAGGCCAAGGGCTCGGCGCCAATCACCTGGCGCATCACGGCGACCAGGCGCACCGCGTCGCGCTCGCCATGCGCGATTTCCTGCCGCGCCGCGTCGAGCGCCCGATAGAGCACCGTGGCCGCGCGGCGCTCTTCGCCCTTCAGGTAGGCGTTGCGCGACGACGTGGCCAGACCGTCCGGTTCGCGCACCACGGGGCACACGACGACCTCGGTGTCCAGATTCAGGTCGCGGACCATCTGCCGGATGACGCGCGCCTGCTGCGCGTCCTTGCGGCCGAAGTAGGCGAAGTGCGGCTGCACAATCTCGAACAGCTTCAGGACCACCGTGCTCACCCCGCGGAAATGGCCGGGGCGCGAGCGGCCTTCGAGCCGCTCGCCCAAGCCTTCAACGTTGACATAGGTGCGGAAGCCATCGGGATACATCTCCGCAGCCGTGGGGGCAAACAGGTGGGAAACCTGCAGGCTCTCGAGCAACGTGCGGTCAGCTTCCATCTGTCGCGGGTATTTCTCGAGGTCTTCGCTCGGGCCGAACTGCTTGGGGTTCACGAAAATCGAAACCACCACCGGCTGGCACCGCTGCTGCGCCGCCCGCATCAGGGAGAGATGCCCCTCATGCAACGCGCCCATGGTCGGCACCAAGCCGACCAGACGACCCTCCGCGCGCGCCTGGCGCGCCACCTGCTTCATCCAATCTGCAGTGTGGACGGTTTCCATTCCGCTTCCAGATGGGAGGACGGCGCGCGGCTCAATCCAGCGCCTGCCCGGCCCGCTCGCGGTAGAAATAGATGAGATCGGTGTAAACGGGCTTGCGACCCAACTGGCGCAGGAGCGTCGCCACCTGGCCGCGGTGGTAGCTCCCGTGGTTGACCACATGCTGCAGCGCCTGCCAGAGGGTGTTCGCATAGATGACACCCTTGGTGGTGCGGAATTCGTGGACGCGCGCCAAATCTTCCGCCGTCCGGCCAGCCACAAAAGACATCAGGTTGCGCTCCAGGTCAGCCCAGCGCGCGCGCACGCCCGCGAGGTCCGGGAACTCCATGGCGGCAGGCAGGCCGGTGGGCGAACGCCCTTGAAAGCGCTCATGCCACAACCACTCCGCGCCCAGGATATGGGCCAACGTGTCGCGCGCGGAGCGATAGCTCGAGCCCAGATCGCGCGTGAACTGCCCGTCGGTGAGCGCGGCGCAGCTTTCGAGCGCGCGGTGATTGGCCCACGCGTTGTAATCGTAGAGTAAGCGAATTGCTTGCGCATCGAGGGCGGCGCCGAAAGCCTTTCCGTCGTGCTCGCGGTAATACAGAATCAAATCGGTGGCCGTCGGCGCGGCGCCCAACTGGCGCAGCATGGTGGTCACCTGTCCCCGGTGGTAGCTGCCGTGATTTGCCAGATGCTGCATCATCTGCCAGAGCGGCTGAGAATTGGGATTGCCTTCGGTGGTGCGGTAATGCAGGACGCGCTCGAGGTCTTCGGCGGAGCGCGTGTCGACGAACTCTCGCAAATCGCGCTCGACACGCACCCAACGTTCGCACACGCCTGCGAGATCGGGAAGCGGTTCAATCGGCGGAAAGGCGCTTGGCGAACCGCCGCGGAAGCGCTCGAGCCAGAATTGTTCGCCTCCCTGGATGTGCACCAACGTGTCGCGCACGGAGCGATAGCTCGAGCCGAGGTCACGGGTGAACTGCTCGCCGGTGAGCGCGGCGCAGGCATCCAGGATGCGGCGGTTCGCCCAAGAGTTGAAATCGTAGAGCCGACGGGCATGTTCCGGGTTCATCGTCCGCTCCTTCTGCGGAGGTCGTGATTGGGTAACGATCGAGCGCGCGAGCGGGAGAGCAGCCGCTCGCGCAACTCGGCCGGGAGATGATACGACTCGGCGTCCGAGGGGAAGCGCCCATTGCGGACTTCCCCGCAGAATTCGCTTGCCGCGCGCGCGATTACTTCGCCCAAGTTGGCGTACTGCCGCGCAAACTTCGGCACGCTGCCGAAGGTCAGCCCCAGCAGGTCGTGCAGGACGAGCACCTGGCCATCGCACTCCGGCCCGGCGCCGATGCCGATGGTCGGGATGCGGAGTTCCTGGGTGATGCGCGCAGCCAGTTCCCGCGGGACCGATTCGAGCACAATCGAAAAAGCCCCGGCGGCTTCCACTGCGTGGGCGTCCCGCAGGAGCTGTTCGGCGGCCTCGAGCGTCTTGCCCTGGACCTTGAAGCCGCCCAGGGCGTGGACCGATTGCGGCGTCAGGCCGACGTGACCCATTACGGGGATTTCGGCCTCGACCAAGCGCGAGATCAGCTCCAGGCGTCGCTCGCCGCCTTCGACCTTGACCGCCTCCGCGCCGGCTTGCTTCAGAAAGCGCACGGCGTTGTGCAGCGATTCGACGATTTCGGCGTGGTAGCTGCCGTACGGCATATCGGCCACCACCAGGGCGCGCTGCACGCCACGGCGCACCGCGCGAGTGTGATGTAACATCTCTTCCATCGTAACCGGCAAGGTGTTCTCGTAGCCAAGCACAACCATACCGAGGGAATCGCCCACCAGCAGAATATCCACCCCGGCCGCGTCGAGTAGGCGCGCGGTGGGGTAGTCATACGCGGTGAGGCATGTGATCTTTTGTGGAGTTTCTCCGGATTGTGTTAGAGGGGGAGACTTGCGACGCTGAATGTCGGGCACGGTAACCTTACCGTTGCCCGCACGGGGTGCGGTGCTCATGGGACCCTCCGGTGCCGTTCCCTTCTCGGAGCCTCGAAACCAAAGCTCCGTAACGCGGGATACAGCCCTATGCGGTGATATTAACAGAAAACGCGCGGTTTGACCACCGGCCACAGCGGCACTAACCAACTTGGGCGGAAAACTGGAGCGCTACCCGGAAGAATCATAAGCTAACGAGGAGTGGTTGCGCCGTCATGGCTGCCGTGGCGAAGCTCTTGATAGGCAGCGAGTTGCTCTGCGGTGAGCAGCCTGCGCGCCGCCAGGTGCGCGGCGAGGTGCACCCAGCGCAACTCGGCCCGCAGCGAAGCAACCCGGAAGGACTGCTCGCGGAGTTCCGCTTCGGGCCGGCCCTGGGCAAACATCTCATCGAGCCGCGCCTCGGCGAGCAGCACTTCCTTTCCGCGCGCCAGAGCCTGCTGCTTCATCCGAGCGAGCAACTCTTCCAGCGCCGCCTGTTGTTCCGGCATGAGCTTCAGCCCAGCCTTCAGTTCGAGCACGTGCCGCGGGCCGGGGTAGGCGTTCCGGTCGGCCACCAGCGCCATGCCGAAGCCTTCGCCGCGCTGGAGCGCGGCGCGCTCCTCGTCGAGACATGCGTGGTGGCCGGCCTCTGCGGCGCCAATTGGAGTGGCCGGCAAGTGCTGATGTTCCTGCACCGCAAACATCTGCGTGGCGGTGAGGCCTAACGCCAGGAGCACTGCGTACACACGAGCGTTCATGGGGTTCCTCTCGCAGTAGGAGTGGTTTCTCCCCGGAAAGGCAAGAATGAGTCCGTCGTCTGTTCTAAGCCTGGGCCACCGGCGTGGGCACCTCCGGCTCGACGCCGCGCCAGCCGACGGCGCGGCCTTGCATCGCCCGCATCACCGCGCGGAAAAGGACGACATACATCATCTGACGGTAGTAGAAACGTTGCAGCAGCAGCGGCCACAGCAGCGACCAGTCTTCGTGCTTCTCGAGAGCAAAGGCGATCACGCAGGTGAACAGGTCAATCAGCATGAACACGACGAAAAAGATCAACGACCGCTCGACGTCCTCCGCGGTCCAGAGCAGTGGCAGGCGGGCCACGTGCACCTGCGCCACGGCCCAGAGCACCAGCGAACCCAAGAAGAGAAGGTCAATCACCGGCGAAACCAGCGGCAGCAGCAGCTGGAACAAGAACACGTTGGGCAGCGCCACCCAACCCAGCGTGCCGTAGCGACGCCGGCCCAGCGTGTCGCGGTGCTTCCAGACCGCTTGAAGCGTACCAAAGGTCCAGCGGAAGCGTTGCCGCACCAGCGCTGTCGCGGTCTCTGGAGCCTCGGTATACCCGATGGCCTCTTCGTCGTAGAGAATCCGCCAGCCAGCCCGGCGAATGGCGATCGTCAGGTCGGTATCCTCGGCCACGGTGTCGGCGGAAAAGCCGCCACCGGCGCGAATCCCGTCAGCGCGCCACGCGCTCACCGCGCCGGGTACCACGGTGATGCAGTCCAGCAGATCGAACGCGCGCTTCTCGAGGTTCTGGCTGGTGATGTACTCGAGCGCCTGCCAGCGCGTCAGCCAACTCGTGCGGTTCCCCACTTTAATGTTTCCGGCCACGGCGCCCACCTGCGGGTCAACCAGGTGGCGCACGAGCTTGGAGATGGTGTCGGGCTCGATCCTGGTGTCGGCATCGATGGTGACCACAATCGCGCTGGTCGCCTCGCCAAACGCGCGTGTCAGTGCCCCGGGCTTTCCCCGATTCGACTGAGTGAGAATATGTACGCGCGGGTCGTGCCCGAAGTGAGCTTGCAGCAACTCTAAAGTGTGGTCAGTCGAACCGTCATCCACCACCACAACCTCCAGGTGCGGATAGTCGGACGCCAGAGCCGCGCTCACCGTCTCGACAATTACCTCTTCTTCGTTGTACGCCGGGACGAGCACGCTCACCGGTGGGTGAAACTCGGGATGATCTGCCAGGGCGGGGCGCAGCTTTTCGACCAAAGCCAGCACTCCGATGATCAGCGCGCGCCCGCCCACCAGCGCAATCCCCAAAACAAAGATCCAGGCAATCCCCAACCGCAGCAAGTGGTAGAGCATGAAAATGGAGGCGTCGGCGCGGGCCATCCAGCGTTCGCGGCTATTGAGCTCCGGCATCACTTGCGCCCGCGTCTGGCCCACCAAATCGGAAACCGGCACCAGCTCGTACCCTGCCGCGCGCAGCCGGTCGATGATCTGCGGCAGGGCCTCGACGGTGTGGCTGCGTTCGCCGCCGGCGTCGTGCAGCAGCACGATGTTGCCCTTGCCCGCCTGGTCGAGCACGCGCTCGACAATCGTGGCGGGCGGGGGAGGCGGCCCTCCGCCGGGCTCGCCCCAATCGTGCGGGTCAATCTGCGACCCGACAATGATGTAGCCCAGGTCCTGCGGGACGGGCAGCAGTGCCACCTCGTCTGCTGTTTCCGGCTGGTGGTCAATGCCGTACGGCGGGCGGAAGAGCAGCGTTTTGATGCCCAGCGTACTTTCGAGTAGCAGTTGCGTGAGATTCAACTCCAGCTTGATCTGGCGGAGAGAGATCTCGTTGAAGTGCGGATGCGTGTACGTGTGATTGCCGATCTCGTGGCCCTCGTCGTACTCGCGGCGCAGCACGTCCGGCGACTTATTGGCCTGGTCTCCAGTGACAAAAAAGGTCGCCGGGGCATGCTTCTCCTTCAGGACGTCCAGGATCCGGGGAGTGTAGGCCGAGTCGGGGCCGTCGTCGAAAGTCAGCGCGATTTTGTGCGGGACCGCGCCCAGCGCCTCGATGCGGTAGGAGAGCGGATACTTCTCATAGCTCTCGTGCACGATGGTGTCGGTGGCCGCGTCGTAGCGGAAGGTGCGCTGGCCCCTTTGCGGGGTGGCGCTGATCCGCCAGATATCGCCGGTCCCTTCGATGATCAGGTCATAGCCGGGCGGAACGTCGTTCAGGCGGGCGCGGGTGGCATCGTCGGCGCGCGTCGTATCCCAGATGTACCACAACGAGCCGTCGACGGATCCCAGCCGCCAAACCGCCGTACCACGCACACCCGCGCGTTCGCAGGCGCGCAACTCGTTGTAGGCGGTGACGCCATCGAGCATCCACACCTGATGGATGTGGCTGTGCTCGTCGTAATAGGAGAAGTGCGGATTCAGCGAATCGGAATCGTACTCCACCTCCCCTTCCGACTCGTAGGCCGTCAGCAGCGCCTGCTGGACGCTTTCCGATTGCGCCAGCTCCAGCGGAGCCTTGCGGCGGGATTCCGGCCAGTCGTAGGCATAGTTGGCGATGGCCACCACCACCTTCTCGCGCGGCACTTCGCGCAGGGTGGTGTCCAGGTTGCGCGCAAACCAGTCCTGCGCGGCGATCGGGCCGGGCGGCGAACTGAGCCAATGCTGGTCATAGTTCATCAGAATGATGGCGTCGGCCTGCGAGGCGAAATACCGGTAGTCATAGCTGGAATCCGCCGCAGGCAGGGCCACCATCAGCTTCAAATTGGCTGCGTGCAAGCCGGCGGCCAGCTCGGTGACGAACTGCCGCAGGTGTTTCTGGCTCCTGTCGGGCACTTCCTCGAAGTCAAGCACGATGCCGGCCTGGTGCGCCTCGGTCGCATATTTCGCCAGCCCTTGGACGAGCTGCGAGCGCGCAGCGGGCTGCGCAAGCATCTCGACCATTTCATGGATGCGCCAGACAGCCCCGTCGTAGTTGTTCACCAGCGCCATGACGGGCAGCTCGATCTTGGCGCTCTGCATCCAAGTATGGAGCTTGTCGCTCTGCACGATGCGCACCGCTTCCTCAGGCGAGACCGTGCGCAGCCTGGCGGCACTGTCCGTCACACTCAGCGAGCCGTCAGGCGTCACCGCATGCACCTCTTCGGGGATGAGCAGGTCGAGGTCGCGGTATTGCTGCTGGAGCGAGGCTAGGCTGGTTGCATCCCAGCTCACGTAGAAGGCCGCCCGCAGCGGATCGTATTTGTCCGGCACCTTGCCGAGCGTGGCTACGCGACGCCGCCGGCCCGGGCGGGCCGGGGCAGACTTGGTCGACTTCTGCCGGACCGGCCGCAGAGTGGGCCGCACCTCCGGGAGCAAAAGCCCCGGTAAATCCGGTTTCTTCAGCACGTTGACGAAGAAGACGACCAGCAGCAGCGTGAATAGGACGCCGGACACTTCCATGACCCGGCGCGTGACCCACCAGCGCCGCCGGCGTTCGTCGTAGAAAATAGGCTTGCGTTCCCTCACTGCGTCAGTCCAAGCTAGCCGCCCGGCGAGAGCCTGTCAATGACCCCCTCGTACGCGATGCGTCAGCCCCTATGAGAGGGATGCACAAGCACCTCCTGCTCGCTGCCCTGGTCGCCCTGGGCTTGTGCCTATTCTTTATCTGGCGCTTCCCCGCCCAGCCCGACGATACGGCGCTCTACGAAGAGCTCGCGCGCAACTGGGCCGACCACCACGTCTACGGCTTGTTTTTCAACCAGCAGTTGATGCCGGTGGACCTGCGCATGCCCGGCTACCCGGCCTTTCTCGTCGCCGTCTATACCCTATTCGGGCGCACGCGCCTAGCGGTGATGCTGGCGCAGGCCGTGCTCGAGTGGGGCACCTGCTTTTTGATCGCAGCGCTGGCCGCGCGGCTTGCGCCCCCACCCCAGCGCCGGCGAGTCGCCATAACCGCGATGTGGCTCGCCGCCACTTGCCCGTTTCTCGCCAACTATTCCGCTGCGGTCCTCAGCGAAGTCCTGACCACCTTCCTGGCCACAGCGGCACTCCTCGTGCTGACTGAGGCTGACCACAATTCGCGGGCTCTGTGGTTTCTCGGGGCTCTGCTCATCGGCCTGGGGACACTCGTGCGTCCGGAAACGCCGCTCCTGTTGGCGGCGGCTGCGTTGGTGCTGGTCCTCCGGTGGCGCCAGCCGGCAGATTGGCCGAAGCTCCTGCGCACCGGCGCGCTCCTGGCTGCGGGGTTCGTCTTGCCTCTTCTGCCCTGGGCGGCGCGCAATTGGTATAGCCTGCACCGCGTGCAGTTCCTCGCGCCGCGTTACGTGCAGCTCGCCACCGACTTCGTTCCCCGCGGCTTCAATGCCTGGACAAAAACCTGGCTGGTGCGCTTCCGCGATGTTTATCTCGTCCCCTGGAAGCTTGACGACGAGCCCATCCGCGTGGACGACCTGCCCGCGAGCGCGTTCGATTCGGCCGAGGAGCGCGCGCGCGTGGCGGCGCTGCTCGAGCAGTACAACGCCACGCTGGACTTTTCCCCCGAGCTCGACCGCCAGTTCGGCGAACTCGCACGGGAGCGCGCGCGGCGGCATCCCCTGCGCACCTACCTGTGGATCCCGCTCGACCGCGTCGCGACACTCTGGTTCACGCCGCGCATCGAGTTGCTCCCGTATTCCGGCCACCTGTGGCCGCTGGCCCAGCGATGGGAGGATGATCCAGTAGATTTTTCTGTCACCGTGTTGTTTGGCTTGCTGAACTACGTTTACGTGGCCCTGGCGTTCGCGGGCGTGTGGCTGGCGGTTCGCCGAAAGGATCACGAAGAGCCACAGGCTCGGTGGGCGCTGGCGCTGGTGGTTGCGTTCCTTCTGGTGCGCACCGCATTCTTCACACGGATCGAAACGCCCGAGCCGCGGTACGTCCTGGAGTGTGTTCCGGCGCTGCTGGCGCTCAGTGCGCTGGTCTGGGCCCGGTCGTCGCACCGGCAACTAGCCTGAGGCCCTTCCCGCTCAGCTTTCCTCGACCGGCTCGGGATGGATGGTGACGCGGAAAATCTGCGGGAACTTTTCTTTCACGCGGTCTTCGAGCACCGCAGTGACGTCGTGGACATCGGTGATGGGCAGGCTGCCATCCATCGCGCAGTGGCACGACACCAGAATCTTGTGCTCCACCTGCCGCACCTTCACTTCGTGGCAGTCCACCAGCTCGTGGTATTCGCTGCGCAGGCGATTGATGTGTTCCTCGACCGCCCGTGATAGCTCCCTCATCTGGCCGGGCGTCTGATCGGCGGCGGCGATGTGCGTGCCCAGCGGCTCGATGTGGATGTTCACTTCCGGGGTGCCGTTGGCCCCCTCGGTCGTCCTCGTCGCGAACGCGGGCAAGCGCCGGATCTCCTCCTCGAGCTCGCTGGCGCGCCGATGAGCGGCGCGCAGGCTGAGTCTCTCGTCCACCTCCAAGTGGAGCTCGATGAAGAGCCGCCCGTCGAACTGGTGCGCGGAAAGCTCGTGGATGGCCAAGCCCCTGCGCTGCGCTGTCGCCCGAATGGCGTCGAACAGATGCTCGCCGGTCTGTGCGCGCGGCTCCATGTGCACCATCACGTCGGCGGGGATGATCTCCGCGACGCGCCGCTCGACGGCGTCGCTGATGGCGTGCACCTGTTCGAAGCTGGCCGTGCGCGGCACGCTGATGGTCACGTCCACGAAGTGCCGGTTCCCGGCGCGGCGCACGCGCACCCGCTCGGCACCCAGCACGCCGTCGAGTTTGTTCACGGCGCGCGCCACCCGCTGCTGCAGGCCCGCCGGAGCGGCGTCGAGCAGCGCGTCGAGCGTGCGCTTGCCCAGCCGCGAGCCCACCCAGATGATCACGCCGGCCACAGCGAGCGCCGCGATGGGGTCGGCGTAGCGCAGCCACGGCGCGCCAATCCTCTCGCCCAGCCAGACCGTTGCGATGCCCGCGATCACCACCAGCGTGCTCCACACGTCGGTGGAAAAGTGCAGCGCGTCGGCTTCGAGCGCATCGCTCAGATACTTGCGCGCCACCCGGCCGAGCGCCCGCGAACGCACGGCGTCCACCAGCAACGCAAAGCCGAGGATGCCGATGGCCAGAAGGCTCGGCCGGATGTGCACCTCGCGGAAGAATAGTCGCTGAAACGCCTCCCAGATGATGTACACCGAGGTGAGCAGCAGCAGGCCCGTCTCGACGAAGGCGGAAAAGCTCTCGACCTTGCCGTGGCCGTAGAGGTGCGTTTCATCCGCCGGCCGGTCAGAGACGCGCACAGAAAGGTAGGTGATGATGGCCGCGATCAGATCGAGGCTTGAGTGCAGCGCTTCGGAAAGAATGCCCAGGCTCCCGGTCACCACGGCCAGAAACACCTTGAGCGACACCAGCACCACCGCCGAGCCCACCGAGCCAAGCGCCGCCAGCTTCTTCTCGCGCACGCCTTCGACTGTGTTCATATCCCCACGCGGCTGCCTCCGCCGCCAAGGCCTACTATAGCGCGTACGTCGGGCTAGAAGTACATGACCCTGGCGATGGGCATCGAAGGGAACCATGGCATGGACTGGTTCTTCCGCCAGTACGTCTACGGCATCGGCATTCCGCAGTACTCCTTCAGCTACCGCGTAGAGGAAGCCGGTGAGGGCAAATGGAAGGTCACGGGCTCCGTCAAGCGAGAGGGCGTGCCGGACGGTTGGATGGACATCCTGCCGCTCTATCTGCACCGCGGCGCAGGAGTGGTGCGCCTGGGGTTTGTCAACGCGGTGAGGGCGCAAACTCCCTTCGATCTAGTTCTGCCCTTCAAGCCGGAAAAGCTTTCGCTGAACGACCACGAAGACATCCTGGCGGTCATCAAGCAGTAGAGAAAAGCGAGGCTAGTTGAGCGGCGGGGGAGGCACGAGCGGCAACCGGCGCGGGTCGCCGCGCGCCCCGCGCGCTTCCGCTTCTTCAAACAACAAGGAGGGAGCGACCACGGCGCTGGGCACACCGCCCTGCGCGGTGCCGAACGCGGCGAGCGCCGTGCCGGCAAAGCCCGCCGCCTGGCTCTGTGCGAACGAGAACACGCTCGCGTCGTTGCCGATCCCGGCGAGATTCCGCAGCGTCCGCAGGTTGAGCCCGATCAGGCGCGTCCCGCGCACAAGCTCTTCGTGGCCGTCGGTCGCGTTCACCCGATAGACCAGCAACGGCATGCGGTCGCCGCTCGCCGCGCCCGCGGCCAGCCCGCCGATCATCTCCGAGAGGTCCTCCTGGTGGTGGATGGCCAGCGCCGGATTATCCATCTCCCGGACCACCAGACACCACTGGCGTCCCTCCGCACGGCACGCGTCGAAGAACCGCTTGCGCAATTCGGCGGGCTTCTGCGTCTCACTGGAGACTAAGAACAAGTTGCTTATCATGGGCCGCGCGTCGCCGAGGAACGCGGCGCGGCCGTGGCCGTTCGAGTGGTCGAAATCCGGCCCCGGGCGTCGCGACATCAGCAGGTTATGCAGCATCCCGTTCTCGACCAGCACGACGCGGTCGGCTTTGACTCCTTCCTCATCCACGCTGTAGCTGCCGAGGAGCGGCTGGCCATGAAAGTCTTTTGCGGTGGGATCGTCCACCAGCGTGACGCTCGGGGGCAGCACCCGGGTCCCGAGCCTCCCCGTCCATTCGCTGCGCCCGCCCATGCGTTCCATGATCTGATCGAACATCGGTAGCATGGAAAGCGGCGGGCGCGCGCCGCTCAACGAAGGTCCCAGCATCTGCGCCAGCAGCGAACCGGCCGCGGGCGCTTCGAACAGCACCGGGCCGACGTAGTCCTGCGCGGGCGGCGCGGCCCGCAGCGCGACGAGCTCCCGGCCGACGCGCTCGATTTCCTTGCGCACCACATCGCTCGAGGGAAGGTCCGCCGGGCGTTGCGCGTACGTGGCGTAATAGTGGTGCAGCGGCATACCGTCGTCGGCCTGCGTTTCCAGGCTGGCTTCGATCGCCGCCAGGCTCTTGCTGACGCGGATCTCGGCGCCCTCGGTATTCATCAGGTACGTCGTCGCGTAGATCAGGTGGTAGGTCACCCGTGTGCTGTAAACCTCAGGAAAGAAGCGTAGCACCGCGGAGATGGCTTTGGCTTCCTCATCCCAGTTGCGCGATGTCCAGTCCGGCTCGGCGTGCGGCGTCACCAGCACCACCGGCTTCTCCTGCGAGAGGTCGTCGATGCCCGGCGGTCGGGCCAGGCTGCGCAGGAAGCCGCGCTTGCGGGACAGCGTATCGAGCGCTTCCTTGTAAGCCTGGTCGGTAGCGAGCCAAAGGTCCTGGCGAAGCGAGTTATAGTCGCGGTCAATGCCCACCTGGCCGGTCGAGCCGATAAAGCCGCGGAAGCTCTCGTCGGTGACGAAATTCGAGCTGTCCAGCTTGTAGTCGCCCACCCGCACCTCGACGCTCATGAAGCGGTTACGCGAGGTGGTACTGGAAAGCAGCGCGCCGAACGAGGCACTGACCGTGCGCATGTCCAGATCAAGCAGGCGGTACTCGATGAGGTACGGCCGCTCGAGCCCGGGGATCTGCAGGCGGTCGCGCGACCTGTGGAGCTCGTCGCGCATAGCCTCGAGCGTGTGATCCGCGTCGCCCGGCTGCGCGCGCTGTGCCTGCGCGTGGGCGGGTTTGGCAAGGAACCCAGAGAATGTGAGCGCCAGAAGCAACGCCAGCGGCCGCCCCATACGAGTCCGGCCGCTCATGGGTGAGATCCTTTCGTCACGGGATCGTGCGCCGGCCGCGGCAGGATGGGCGGCTTATCGGTGGAGGTTTCTTTCTTCTGCACCTCCATCTCCGAAATCAGAATCGCCGGGGAAACCGCGGCAACAGGCACAGAGCCCGATTCGGCGCCGCAGTAGCCGTTGAATACTTCCGGCGTGTCGCTCGTGGCCAGAATCTTGGTCAGAGAAACCAGCGGCGTGCCCACGATGTCCACGCCGCGGACCAATTCGTCGGGCCGGCCGTTGGCGTACACCTTATACACCACCAGCGGCAGCACCTGGAACGCCTGCGGCTGGCCGCGGCCGGTGAACGTGAAGCCGCCGGCGATGTCGTCAATCAGCAAGCCGAAGGGCTTGCCCTGCCGCTTGATCTCTTCGATCAGTTTCCCCCGAAGCTGTGCGTCGGTCACCTGGCGGCTGCTTTCGACGACCAGGTTGCCCTGGCGCGAGACCGGCGCAAACCCCACTTGGCGCCGGCCGTGTCCGTTCGAACGAGGAAAACCGACAAGCGGCGAACGCGACATCTCAAAATTCCGCAGCACGCCGTGGTCCACCAGCTCGACGCGCTGCGCGGGCACACCCTCGTCGTCAAACGGGTAGTAGCCCAGCAGCACTGTCGAGCCCACGCGCTTCATCGTCGGGTCGTCATAGACGGAAAGGAAATCCGGGAGGATGTTCTCCCCCACTTTGCGCGCGAACGTCTGTCCCTCGGCGATGTCCTTTTGCCGGTGGCCCTCGGCGCGATGCCCGAACACCTCGTGGAAATAGACAGCCGCGGCGCGCCCGGTGAGCAGAGCCGGCCCGGCGTAAGGCTCCACGAGCGGCGCCGCGACCAGCGCTTGGAGTTCATGCGTCAAGGTCTTGACCTGCTCGAGGACGGTTTTGTCGTCGGGCGCTTGGCTCGGGTTCGTCCAGTCGAAGTTGTAATAGCGGTTGATGTCCATGCCGTCGGGCGCCTTGCCCTGGATAAAAAGCTCCAGGCGATAGCGGAGCTCCCCAAACTGGAGCCGCGTGCCTTCGCTGTTGACCTGATACTGGTTCTCCGCCACGGCGCTAAAGGTCACAATGGAATTCAGCACGGCTGCGGAGGTACGAAACGCCCCTGTGTAGAGGCGAACCTTTTCTTCCCACGGCCGGCGATCGAGTTGAAACGAGCCCCGCGGGCCGTAGTACACGTGCGGCGTCTCGCGCGAAAAGTCGGGCGCCTGGCCCTCGGCGGTCTCCACCTTCACTTCCTTGCCCGTTTTGATCTTGATGAAGGCTTCCGCGGCGGAACGGTATTGCCGGTCAGTTTCGAGCCAAATCGTCCTGCGCAGCACAGCGGCATCGTCCTCGATGGGTACGGGTCCACCCGGGCCGCCGGAAAAAGACGACTGGCGGTCGCCGACCTTGCGCGTGTCATCCAAATCGTAACTGCCCACGCGCACCTGCACTTCCAGCCAGCGCGAGCGCGCCTCCTGGCTGGTGAGCAGCGCGCCATTTGAGCCCATCACCTCGGCTCGCTGCACCTCGGTGACGGTGTAGCTGACGAAGTAGGCGGGCGGATCGGTCTTGCTGAGCACCGGCATCGTCCGGTTGAGTTCCTGCTCCATCGCCGCGAGGATCGGCGAAGCGGATGCCGCCGACTTCGCAGGTTGTTGCGGGTAGGAGTAACCGACCGCCGCGAGGCCAAGAACCGCCGCCACCAGGAGAGTGACGACCAGCTTCCCACGCAGCATCGCGCGGGTATCACCGGAACCAAGACGCTGCGCGCTCAATGAGAGTTTCATCAGAAGAGCAATCCGCTAGTCTACGCCAGTTCGCTCCTAAATCTCAAACCGAGAGTGATAGGATGCCTCACCGTTTCGGGGTGTCCTTCCGAGTCCTGGGTTAATCGAATACCAGGAGAATAGGATGCACGGCATGGTCGTTCGGCGGTATGGGCCCCCTGAAGTTTTTGAGTGGCGCGAGGTGCCCGACCCGCAGCCCGCGCCGGGCCAGGTGCTCGTCCGCGCTATTTCTGCTTCCGCAGGTCCGCGCTGAGCAGGTCCACTCGGTCAAACGGAATTTCTTGGTAGGTCGCGTTGGGAAACTGCTTTTTCAACGCATCGCGGAACTCGCTGACCTTGCCGACCAGCACCAGGTCCAGGTTGTTGGCGTCAAAATAGCGCGTCGCCATGGCCTTCACCTGCTCGGCTCCCATGGCACGCACTCTCTCCTGGAAGGTGTCGTTGTAATCGGCAGGCAGGCCGAACTGCGCGACGCTCAGGACACGCCCGGCCACCTGCTCGGCGGTTTCCGACAGCACCGGGAACACACCGACCAGGTAATCGCGGGCGAAATCGAGTTCCGCCTGGGTGACTTCGCCGCTGGCCATCTGCCCGAGCAGGTCCACGACGAGCTTGGTAGCTGCGGCGGTGGTTTCGGTGCGCGTGAAGGTGGAGGCCTCGAAATTTCCCGCCAGCCTGTGACTGCTGAACGTCGAGGAAGCGCCATAAGTGAGACCTTTCTTCTGGCGCACCTCGCTGTTCAACCGGCTGTTGAAACCGCCGCCGAAGATGCGGTTGGTGACGTAGAGGGGGATGTAATCCGGGTCGTTGCGCCGGATGCCCAGTCGGCCGATGCGGATCTGCGTCTGCACGGCGTCGGGCTTATCAATCAAGAAAATTCGCAGGCCGCGGGAGCTTTGGGGCGCGGCAACCTGCGCCGCGGAGACTTCCTTCTTCGGCCAGGCGCCGAGGTATTTTTCCGCAGCGGCAAACGCAGCTTCCGGAGTGATGTCGCCGGCGAAGGCAATCAGCGCGTTATTGGGCACGTAGTACGTATCGCGAAACTTTACCAGGTCCTCGCGGTCGAGTTTTTCCATCGAGTCGGGCGTGCCTTCCTCAGGGAGGCCATAAGGGTGTCGCGCGTACACGACGCGCTCAAAAATCACCCCCGCCAGGTAGCTCGAGTCCGAGTATTCAACCCGGAGGTTCGAGAGCAACTGCTCGCGACGCCGCTCGAGCTCTTCCTTTTGAAAGGCGGCGTGGAGCGAAATATCGGAGAGCAGGTCCATGGCCAGATTGAGGTCCTTCTTGACTACCTTCGCGGTGACGTAGGTGCCGTCGAGATCCGCGCTGGCGGTGAGCGAACCGCCCACAAAATCAATGGCCTCGGCGATCTGCTGCGCGGTGCGTCTCTCCGTGCCTTCAGTGAGCAGGTTCGCCGTCATCGCCGCCACGCCCGGCTTGCCGGGCGGATCGTGCACTGTGCCAGCGGCGGTGAGCACCAGTCGCACCGTCACAGCAGGCTCCTCGCTGGACGGCACCACAAAAACGCGCAGGCCGTTCGCGAGCGTCTTCGTCGCCGCCTTCGGAAAATGGAAAGGTTTGCTCGGAGCGCCGGCGGGCATCTTCGCGACGAGCTTCGCTTTCGGCGGCGCCTGGGGCGCCGCCATCTGCTCGTTTTGTGGAGGCTTCTCCGCCTGCGCGCGCGCATTGCCGGCCGCCGCGCCCAGCGCGGCCAGAAAAACTACGGTAAGGATCGCGACCCTTCTGCGCTTCATGCTTGGCTCCTGGTCCCGAAGATTCGTTCGGAGCGCATCGCGCGCCCTGCTACTGCTTCGCCGGCGCTTTCGGCGGCTCGACAATCAACACCGTGCGATGCCTGGGCACGAAATATTCGTGGGCCGCGCGCTTGATGTCCGCGGCGGTCACCCGGATATAGCGGCTGAGCTCCGTGTTGATCAGGTTGGGGTCCTTGCCCAGCACCGCATACAGGCCGATGGCGTCCGCCTTCCGCTGCACGGTCTCCCTCCCCAGAATGAACGACGCAATCACCTGGTTCTTGGCCTTCTCGAGCTCCTTCGCGCCCGCTGGCTCGGTCTCCATCTGATTGAGCACGGCGTCGATGGCCTTCTCGCCCTCCACCGCGGTCTTGCCCTGATTCATGACGGCGAAGGCCCAGAAAAGATTGGGGTCCTCGGTGAAGTTTCCGAAGCCCTCAGCGTCGTTGGCGATGCGCTCCTCGTACACCAGCTTGCGGTAGAGCCGGCTGCTTTCTCCCTGCGAGAGGATATTGGAGGCCAGGCTGAGCGGATAGGAATCCGGCGTAAACAGCGCCGGCATCCGGTAACCCTCGATCACAGCGGGCAGCGGCGTATCCGAGTACGATTTCGTCTCGCGCCGCTCGGCCTTCTGCGGCGGCTCTTTCACCGTTACGCGGGGAATCGGGTGGGCAGGCCGCGGGATGCCGCCGAAGTACTTCTCCGCCCAGCGCAGCGCGTCGGCCTGGGCGAAATCGCCGACGATCACCACGGTGGCATTGTCGGGGCGGTAGTAAGTGTGGAAGAACTCGCGTACCTCCTCGACGGTGGCTTTGTTGAGATCCGCCATGCTGCCGATGGTGGTGTGCTTGTACGGGTGAACCGTGAAGGCGACGGCGTAGAGGTCTTCAAACACGCGGCCGTAGGGACGGTTGTCCACGCGGGCCCGGCGCTCCTCCTTCACCACTTCCCGCTCGGACTGGAAATTGGCCTCGTCCACGTTGAGGCTGCCCATGCGGTCGGCCTCAAGCCAGAGCACGCGCCCTAGGTAGTTGCTGGGAAAGGTTTCCCAGAACACGGTGACGTCGTCATTGGTATAGGCGTTATCGAAGCCGCCCATAGCCTCGACGATGCGCGAATGCTGCTCCGGCTGGACGTGCGCCGAACCCTTGAACATCAAGTGCTCGAACAAATGCGCGAATCCGGTGTGACCCGGGCGCTCATCCTTCGAGCCCACGTGATACCACACCTGCAAGTTGATCACCGGCGCGGCGTGGTCTTCCACCATCACCAGGCGCAGGCCGTTCGGCAACCGGTGACTCGCCACATGAAGCTGCGGCGGGCGCACGCCGGGCGTTGCCGGCGCAGTCTGTGGCGCCGTCTGCGCCGCCGCCGGCAGCGCCAGCACAACCAGCAGCGCCAGCGCGCAGAACATCCTTGCGTTTTTCATTGCAGATCCCCCAACCCCCACGAGCATCTAGCCACGCAACAACCGAAGAGATGCTGAAGCCCAATATCCTAGATGCGGAACGCGAGGGCGTCAATTGTTGGACGGTCGGGCCCCGCAGAGGTGATGGACCGTCCCGCTCTACTCCTACGGGTACGCAACGGGCACCGCGGAAGTTCAGCACAGGACAAGTTGACGCACTCGGCCGGCACGCATAGCATGCCAAGTCCACCGATGCTCGAACACGCCTACACCGATGTAAACGGCGTCCGCTTGCACTACGTCACCGCCGGCACGGGGAAGCAGATCCTGTTCCTCCACGGCTTTCCCGAATTCTGGTACGCGTGGAAGCGAACTTACTTTTTGTCGCCTGCCCCTGCCAGAGCGCCAAGGTTGGCGAACGGCTTCAGGAAACTTGCAAATTCCAGCGGAAAGATAAATTTTGTGGCTGGTCCTGTGCCGAGGGTTTTCAGCGCGTCGAGATATTGCAGGGTCATCGTGTTGGCATCCAGGCTTTTCGCCACTGCAAAGATCTTGTCCAGCGCCAGGGCGTAGCCTTCCGCGCGGAGAATCGCGGACTGCTTATCGCCCTCAGCTTTCAGTATGGCCGCTTGTTTTTCGCCGTCAGCGACGGTGATTCTCGCCTGTCGGTCGCCCTCGGCGGCGGTGACCACGGCGCGACGGCTGCGCTCGGCACTCATCTGCTTGGTCATGGCGTCCTGGACATCTTTGGGCGGTTCGATTTCGCGAATCTCGACGGAGGTCACCTTACCGCCCCACCGCGAAGTGACTTCATCGAGCTTCCCGCGGAGGACGTTATTGATGTCTTCACGTTTGGCGAGAACGTCATCGAGTGAGATATCGCCGACGACGCTGCGCAACGTGGTGGTGGCAATTCCCTGGGTTGCGCCAGCGAAATCCTGAACCTGCACGACGCTGTGTACCGGATCGGTAACCTTCCAATAGACCAGAAAATCGATGGAGATCGCCGCGTTGTCCTTGGTGATGCACGTCTGCCGCGGAACCTCCAGGTATCGTTCGCGGAGATCTACCCACGCGGGCTGGTCCACAACCGGGATCAGAAGCGTCAGCCCTGGCCCGCGGGCTCCGATGCACCGTCCCAGGCGGAAGACCACCAACCGTTCGTACTCCCTCACTATTTTGAAGATGCTCCGCAGGAGCAACAGGGCGAACACGATCAGGATGAACACGATCAAAGCCACAACCCAGGCGGCTTCCATCTCGGCCTCCTCGTTAGGAAATCTTGTGCACCCGGAGCGTCAATCCCTGGATCTCAAGCACGCGTACCTTCTCGCCGCGCGACACGGGCACATCCGCCTCCGCATCCCAGTCCTCGCCGCCGACCAGCACGACGCCGCGCGGTGCCAGTTCTGTCTTGGCGATTCCCACACTGCCAACCAGGCGTTGGACTCCCACCAGCACCGGCCCGCGCCGGGCCTTCAGAACCAGCCGGATCACCACGCTGAGAACGAACGCCCAGACCAACGCCGTCGCGCCCACCAGCCAGGCGGAGACTCGATAACCGGGCACACGCGGGAAAAGAAACAGCGAGCCAGCAAGGAAGGACCCCAATCCGATGAGCGTGAGCAGCCCGTGCGTGATGATTTTCAGTTCCAACACCAGCAACACCATCCCCAGAACCAAGAGCGCGGCACCAGCTAGTTGCACCGGCAGCAGCGCCAGGCCTGCCAGGCCAAGCAGCAACGCCACCGCTCCCAGCGCGCCGGTGACCAGTCCGTGCGGCGCGAAAAACTCCAGCACAAGGGCCAGCACGCCCAGCACAAAAAGCAAGTAGGCTATGTTGGGGTTCGCCAGCGTATTCAGGGTCCGCTCGCGCCAGTCCATTTCGACAGACACGATCCGCGCGCCCGCCACTCGCAACACGACCTCGCCGCTTGCTGTACGGATCGTGCGCTCGTTCAGGTGAGCCAGGAGGTCGTCCAGATCGTCGGCTGCCAGATCCACCACGTTCTTCCGCACCGCCTCAACCTGAGGAAGCGATGCGCTTTCCCGCACCGCCTTCTCCGCCCAATCCTCGTTCCGGTGGCGCGCGGCGGCGAGCGAGTGGGCGTAGGCCACCGCGTCGTTCACCACTTTCTCGGAAACCATGCCGCCGGAGACCCCCAACGGATGTGCTGCACCGATATTGGTTCCGGGAGCCATCGCGGCGAAATCGGCGGCCAGAACGATCAGGCAACCGGCGGAAGCGGCGCGCGCGCCGCGCGGCGCCACATACACCACCACCGGCACGTGCGCGTTCATCTCGCGCTGGATGATCTGCCGCATCGAAGTATCCAGCCCACCTGGGGTATCCAGCCGCAGGATGACAGCCGAGGCGCCACGCGCCTCAGCTTCGCCGATCCCCCGCGCGATGTAACTGGCGCTGGTCGGGCCGATCGGCCCCGAATAGGTCAGCAGGACCACATCGGCGGCCCTCGCAGCTGGCACCGTGCAGAACAGCGCGAGCAGAAGGAGCATTCCCAGGCAACCAGCAATCGGCTTATTCACGGAGGATGACCGTGGCCGGCATTATATCCTCACGGCTCCCTGAGGCAAGCCGCAGCCCTGCGTGCCCCGGCCGCCGATCTCGCGTGGCTTCCGGACAGGAAGAGGCAGCGCAATTCCGAACCCTAACTAAGGGTTTGCAAGCAGGTGAGCGACGAGCCGCGGGACAAATCGCGCGCTGGCGCCGAGCCGAGCTTACGCGCTGCGTGCGTCGAGCTTGAGCAGCGCGGCGGTCATGTCGTCCTGCTGGGGATGGCCGGCGACGAATCCCTCCGCCGCCCGGAAGACCCGGCCCAGCAGCGCTTCTGCGGGCTCGCTGTGGTTCCGCGCGCAAATCTCGACGAGCCGGTCCACTCCGAATTCCTCCTGCTTCGCATTCAAAGCTTCCAGGAGGCCGTCGGTAAAGAACAAGATGGAATCGCCGGGCTCGAAATGTACGGAGTTCAGTTCGTAGCGCGCCTCATCAAACATGCCGGAGGGCAGACCGCCCAGTTGCAACTCCCGGCAGCCTCGCGCCGAAATGTGCAGCGGCCCGGGCATGCCCGCATTGGCGTAGCGCAGCAGGCGCGTCGCGGGATCAAACACCGCGTACTGCACGGCGCAGTAGCGTCGCGCCAGAGCGCGCATGCGCAAGCGGCGGTTCAGGAGTTCGAGAACATCGGCCGGCGATTCTCCGGTCTTGTTGATCCCGCGGAGGGTGCCCACCGCCAGAGCCGCGTAAAGCGCGGCCGGGAGTCCCTTACCCACCACATCACCCAGATAGAGACCCACGGTGTGATCGGCGAGCAGAAAATAATCGAGAAAATCTCCGCCCACCTCAGCTACGGGACGCAACTGGCTTGCAACTTCGACGGGATGCGCTCGCAGCAACTCCGTCGGCAGCATCGCCAGCTGGAGCGTGCGAGCCTCCTCGATTTCGTGCTCGCGCAACTGCTCGATGGAGTTTGGATCCAAGCCCGTGGCAAGCCGGGTCATTGCACTCCCCTCGCTCCTTGATGCGCTCCACCGGGAAGGGAAGTGGTCGCTCCTGCAGTATAGCTGAGGCGCTTTTTTGCGCCAGTTTCCGTCAAAGGCCGCCTTGCGCCGAAGGTACACAAGCGCGGGTGCCCCAGCACGCAATGCGACGAAGCTGCTCCGCTTCGTGGCTCCCCTCGCGCGAGCGGCGTGGGAATAAGCCCGCCGCCCGCATGGCCTGCAGCGCGTTATGGCCCGCGCTTCTGGTCGGCCACCAGCACGCCCGCCTCGGCGTAGTTCGTCGCGGGCACGTCGAGGAATGCGACGTGGATGTTTTCGCGCTTGGCGCGACCCTCTTCCATGAGCGCCTGCGTGACCCGCTCCACCACCTTGCGTTTCTGGTCGGCCGTGCGGCCCTCCACCCAGGTGATCTGCACGTGCGGCATGCGGTCCTCCTTGCTGCGAATGCGGCGCCCCGGCCCAGCCGGAACGCAAACAGCGCGCATTGTACACAGTTTCGTCGCTTTGCAGCTCGGCGGGGGCGCCGACCCCGGTAAGCGGCTATGATAAAATGTTGCCACATGCATCCATCCATCAAGCACCTGATCGAGCTCCAGGCCATTGATCTGCGCTTGGACGAACTGCGCGGGCTCGTGGCCAGCTTCCCCAAGCGCCTGACCGAGATTGACGCGCGCGTGGAAGCCGCCCGGAAGCAGCTCGCCGCAGCCAAGGAAGCGCTGACCGGCAGCCTCAAAGACCGCAAGAAATACGAGATGGACGTGGAGCAGTGGAAGGAAAGGGTTCACAAATACAAGGACCAGCTCTACGAAGTGAAAACCAACGAGGCCTATAAAGCGCTCCAGAGTGAAATCCAGACGGTTGAGACCGAGATTGCCAAAGCCGAGGACCGCCTGCTCGAGCGCATGGTGGCCGGCGAGGAATATGAGCGGCAGGTGAAGGCCGCCGAGCGGGCACTCAAAGAGGTCGAGGCCGCCGCGCACGCCGACCGGCAGAAGCTCGAAGGCGAACAGGCCGCGGCGCAAAAAGAGCACGATCAGGACACCGGCGAGCGCCAGCGGGCCGTAGCCAACATCCCCGAAGATCTGCTCGACCACTACCAGCGCATCGCCCGCAAGCACAACGGCGTGGCCCTGGCGGAAGTGCGCGACGAAACCTGCACGCTCTGCCGCGTTCGCGTGCGCCCGCACGTCTATCAGGAATTGCGCCGCGAGTCCTCCCAGGAAATCTTCCACTGCGAGTCCTGCACGCGGATCCTCTATTACTCCGAGCAGCCGGTGGCGCAGGCCAGTGAAAGCTAACCGCCACCCGCACAAACCCAAGGCGCCGCGCCCGGCTCGCCTGTTTGCCGAGCCCGACCACCCGCCCGAGCATGCGCGGGAGGTGTGCGTCGCCGAGGTTGACGGCGCCGCGCGCGGCAATCCTGGCCCAGCGTCCTACGCCGTGATTCTTCGCCGGCCCGACGGAAGGCCGCTCGACCAGCTCCACAAATACGTCGGCCACACAACCAATAACGTCGCCGAATACTTTGCGCTGCTCGCCGCGCTCGACTACGCCTACGCCCACCAGATCCGCAAGCTTCGCGTGCGCAGCGATTCCGAGCTGCTCGTCCGGCAGATGCAGGGCCGCTACAAGGTGAAAAGCGCCGACCTGCGCCCGCTGCACGAACGCGCCCGCAGGCTGGCAGCCTCGCTCGCCTACTTCGCGATCGAACACGTGCCGCGCGAGCAGAACCGCCAGGCGGACGCGCTGGCTAACGCCGCACTCGATGGGACCAGCGGCGATGCGCTGCGTCCGAAGTTTTTTTCGGGGAAGCTTCTAACCGCAGAAGATCTTGAAGCCGAGCAGAAGTTTCACCGCGGCTCGCACAAGCCGCGGCGCGTCCGCGCTACCTATCGCCGCGGCGCGCTCCATCCCGCCGGGCCGCTCGACCTCGCCGAAGGCGAAGAAGTCGAAATCACCATTCACAAACCTCACCGCGATTGACGTCCGTCCAGGTAGCGCCGGCCAGCGCTTGCCCCGACGCAGTCGGGGGCGAGCTCTTTTGTGATGCTGAAATTGATGCGGCAACCGAAGCATCCCTCTGCACGGCGGACTCTCCCAGAATGACAGGTGGACGATGCTGCTCCCCTCGTGTCCTAGCGAAGGCTACTTCAGGAAGTACGTGCGGTAGAGGGTGTCGCGTTGGGCGGGAACGTAGCCAGCGTCGTGGATGATGCGGCGCAGTTCGCCCTCGTTGGTGCGGTTGCGCACGCCCGCGGCATAGACAACGTTCTCCTCGATCAGGATGCTGCCCACGTCGTCGGCGCCGAACTGCAACCCCACTTGGCAGACCTTGATGCCAGGCGTCAGCCAGCTTGACTGGATGTGGTCAATGTTGTCGAGGTAGAGCCGGCTGATGGCGAGCGTCTTCAGGTAGTCCACCGCGGTGGCTTGGGGCACCTTCTTACCGAGCGGGGTGTTTTCCGGAGCGAACATCCAGGGGATAAAAGCAGTGAACCCGCCCGTGTCTTCCTGGACGCGGCGGAGGCGCTCGAGGTGGTTGACGCGGTGGCGATATTCCTCGCCGCAGCCGAACATCATCGTCGCGGTGGTGCGCAAGCCGAGCGCGTGCGCGGTGCGGTGCATCTGCTCCCACTCGTCGGCGGTGCACTTCAGCCGCGAGATGCGCGTGCGGATTTCGTCGTCCAGGATTTCGGCGCCGCCGCCGGGGATCGAATCGAGCCCCGCGTCCTTCAGCCGCGCGATGGTGTCGGGCACGGTCAGACTGGAAACCTCAGCGATGCACAGAATCTCCGGTGCCGAAAAGCAGTGCAGGTGTACCTGCGGATAGCGCAGCTTGATCGCCCTCAGGAGGTTCTCGTAGTACTCGATGCGCAGGTCGGGGTGCAGGCCGCCCTGCATCAGGACGCCGGTGCCCCCGAGCTGGAGCATCTCCTCAATCTTCTCGAAGATGGTCTCGAACGAGAGCAGGTAGCCTTCCTTCGATCCGAGCGGCCGATAAAAGGCGCAGAACGAGCAGTACTCGGTGCAGAAGTTCGTGTAGTTGATGTTGCGGTCGATCTGGTAGGTGACGACGTGGGGGTTGTTCCTCTTCTTGCGCACCTGGTGGGCCGCTGTGCCGATGCCGATCAGGTCATCGGAGCGGAACATCTCCAGCGCTTCTTGTGGCGCGATGCCCATTGAGCTTCTCTTGCACAGGCGGCTTTAAGCCGCCAAGCCTGGCGGGGCGAACCCGCCGCTACACGCTTGCACGCGCGCTGGCCGCTCCTGCCAGCTCCAGCGGCTTGACGCGGGGAACCAGCCCGGCTTCGGCGCAATAACGAAAATACAATTCTAGCCCGGCGCGGTTCTCTTCATCCAAAGAAAAATCAATGTTCTCGCGCAGGTAGCGCTCGAGCGCCCGAGCCGGTAGATCGAGCTTCAGCGCCGCGCCTTCGGCAATCTCCGCGATGCGTGCCATCCCATATTCCTTGGAAGCCAGAAAATCGGCCACCACTTCGGGCGTGGCGGCCTCCCGCCGCGCCACCCAGATGGCCAGCACGCACGGAAGGCGGGTCATTTCGCGCCACTGGTGCGCCACGTCGTAGAGGAATAGCGTATCGACACCCGGCACCGGCTGATCGCTCGGGTCGCCCGCGCAGCAGTGCTCGCCGCTCGGCTGCTTGCCCGCGAGCGCCTCCGCCTTCAGCGCGACGCGCAGCGCGGGGTCACCGATCACCAGCGCCGCATCGGCCTGGGAGAGCATCGCCGCCGGGTCGGGCTCCATCTCCACGAACTCCGGAGAAATGCGCCAGCGACCGGCGCAGAGCAATCGCACCAGCGCCACCGAACTGCGCGAACTGCGATCGAGGGCGACGCGCCGAGCCTGCTCGATAGGCTTTTTGGCAACCACCAGGATGCTGCGGACCTCGCCCTTCGCCGCCACCGCCATCCCCGGCAGAGCCACGACGCCCTCCATCCGCTGGTATTCGATGGCCGGGATGATGGCCACGTCGGCCTCGCCATCCCGCAGCGCTTCGGCACAGAGCGACGGCACCGTAAACGAAAGGTCGTAGCGGCCGCGGAGCGGGCCATCGGTGAAGCCCCACACCAGTGGCGCCGTGTTCAGGTATTCGACAATGGAGATGCGTAGCCGGCCCAAGTTCCCCACCCCTCGGAAACCTGCCACTATAGCACACCGGCGAAGCGGGTTTTAGCGCGCGCTTCATCCGCAGGCTACCGCTGAGGAGCAGCTTGCAGTAACATGCCGCGCGCCCAGGCTTCCATCGCTCGGGATGCGAGGCGCAAGAGGTCTCGCGATGAGGCCGCTGAACCGCAGAAGGTTTCTCCAGAAGAGCGCGCTGGCCGCTGCCGCGCTGGCGCTGCCTCCGATCCCGCTCGCGCAGGTGGGCACCACGCGGAAGAAAGTGCTCGTCCTCGGCGCGGGTCTGGCCGGGCTCGCCGCCGCTTACGAACTCACGCAAGCTGGCCACGATGTCACCCTGCTCGAGGCCAGCACTCGCCCTGGGGGCCGCGTGTGGACGCTGCGCGAACCTTTCTCGGACGGCCTCTACGCCGAAGCTGGCGCCGGACGCATCCCCGAAACGCATGACCTCACGCTCAAATACATCAAGCTCTTTGGCTTGACCCTCGACCCGTTCTACCCGAGCAAGGCGGCTTCGCTTTATTTCATCCGCGGCAAGCGCATCCAGGTCGGGCCGGGCAGGACTCTCGACCTCTCCACCCTTCCTTTTGATCTGACGCCCGAGGAACGCCGGCTGGGACTCGATGGGCTGGAGGGAAAGTACATTGACCCCGTGCTCGCCGAGCTCGGCAACCCCGGCGCGCCCGGCTGGCCTCCGGAAAAACTCAGGAAATACGACCACATGACCTGGCCGGAATTCCTGTGCAGCCAGGGCGCATCGCCGGGCGCTGTAGCGCTGCTGACGGCGCTCTCCGGGTGGGAATACGACTCGGCCCTGGATTTCCTCCGGGACGATTTGGGCCACCGGGGAGCCAAACACCTCTCCAAGATTCGCGGCGGGAACGACCTTCTTCCTCGAGCATTCGCCGCGCGGCTGGCGGAAAACATCCGCTACAGCGCGCCGGTCGTGCGCATTGAGCAGGACGCGCGCAGCGCGCGCGCCGTCTGTTTGCAGGTCGGCTCGCCGCAGGCGATCTCCGCCGACCGCCTGATCTGCGCTATCCCGTTCTCGTGCTTGAAAGGGGTCGAGATCGCACCGCGCTTTTCAGCCGAGAAACACAGAGCCATCGAGCAGCTCATTTACGACCCGGTCGTGCGCGTCTTCTGCCAGACGAAAACGAAATTCTGGGCCGCCGAAGGCCTGAACGGGTTCGCGGACACAGACGATCCGATGGAGATTTGGAACCCCACCTTTGACCAACCGGGCAGCCGGGGGATTTTGATGTGCTATCTTGAGGATGGCCTGACGCGTCGCGTCGCAGCCATGCCCGAGGCGGAACGAATCCGCTTTGGTCTCGCCGCGATGGAAAGAGCCCACCCCGGCCTGCGCGAACATGTGGAAAGCGTGACGTCGCTCTGTTGGGTTGAGCAGCCCTGGGCTCGCGGGGCGTACACGGTTTTCACGCCCGGCCAGATCACCTCGCTGACTTCGGTGATTCGACGGTTGGAGGGCCGCGTCCACTTCGCGGGCGAGCACGCCTCCTCCTGGCCGGGCTGGATGCAAGGCGCAATCGAATCCGGGCTGCGAGTGGGTCGCGAAGTCCAAGAAGCGCCCTAGAAGCCGCCGCGATCTGTGCCGCGCGCTTGGCCTTCATTGCCCACTGACTTGACAGTCTTGTTAACATCCGCGTAGGCTCGGCCGGAAAATGCAACTGCACGACTCCCTGTACTGGGTAGCCTTGGCGGTGACTCCGGGCTTGGCCTCGCGCCTCACGGCCCGGCTGTTGCACGCCTTCGGCACGCCTGAGGCCATTTTCCGCGCCACGCTCACCGAACTCGAGGCCTGCCACCTGCCGGCTCCGGTGGCGCAGGCGATTGCATCGCAAGCGCCGCTGAAAGCTGCGGAAAAGGAAATTACTCAAGTCAAGAAAGTGGGCTGCCATTTAATCAACTGGGAGGAAACCGAATACCCTCCGCGGCTGCGCGAGATCTACGACCCGCCGCCGCTGCTTTATGTTCGCGGCGATGTGAGTGTGCTTGCGCGCCACTCCCTGGCCATGGTGGGCACGCGACGTCCCACCACCTACGGGAATCAAATAGCCGAGCGGCTGGCGCGCGACCTGGCGGCGCGCGGCCTGGTGATTGTCAGCGGCCTGGCGCGCGGCATTGACAGTTCGGCGCACAAGGGAGCCTGCGCCGCGGCACGCGGTGCCACCATCGGCGTGCTCGACAACGGGATTGACATCATTTATCCGAAAGAGAACAAGAAACTCTTTGCCCTGGTCGAGCAACGCGGCGCCATCCTCACGGAGCTCCCGCTGGGGTGCTACCCCGCGCCGGAGAATTTTCCGGTTCGAAACCGGATTGTCGCGGGAATGACGCTGGGGGTTGTAGTCGTGGAAGGCGCGCAGTATTCTGGTTCACTGATCACCGCGCGCCTGGCGATGGAATTCAGCCGCGAGGTGTTCGGCGTGCCGGGCAACGTGACGCAGCCGACCAGCTTCGCGCCGAATCAATTGGTCAAGCAGGGCGCGAAACTCGTGTCGAGCTGGGAAGACGTCGTCGAGGAGCTGCCCACCGAAGTCCGCGCCGAGCTCTTCCCAGTGGAGACAACCACGGCCGAAGAACGCGCTTCGCTGTTCGAGCAGGCACTCACGCCCGTTCAGAAAAAACTTTTCGACCTGCTCGGCACCGACGAGCCGCGTCACGTGGACGAGCTGGTGGAGAAATCCGAGCTGAGTTCCCCGGCGGTGCTGGCCGCGCTCTTCGAGCTCGAAATGCAGGGCATCGTCCGGCAAATGCCCGGCAAACAGTTCGTGAAGGTGTTGCTCTAAGGTAGCGGAAAGGACACAAGGCGTATCGAGGCGCTGCCTTTAGGATTACAAACAAGACATGGGACGATCACTGGTCATCGTGGAATCGCCAGCCAAGGCGAAAACCATCAACAAATATCTGGGCCGCGACTACAGCGTCAAAGCCTCGCTCGGCCACGTCAAGGACCTCCCGAAAAAAGAACTCGGCATTGATGTGCACAACGAATTCGAGCCCACCTACGAAGTCATCCCCGGCAAAACGAAGGTGGTCGCCGAGCTGAAGAAAGCGGCCAAGGAAGCCGATGCTGTCTATCTGGCCGCCGACCCCGACCGCGAGGGCGAAGCCATCTGCGCGCACCTGGCCGAGGTGTTGGGCCGCACCAAGGCCGAGCGCAAGAAAATCTCCCGCGTGCTCTTCAACGAGATCACGCCGAAAGCCATCAAGGCCGCTTTCGAGAAGCCCGGGCAGATTGATGCGCACCTAGTAGACGCGCAGCAGGCGCGGCGCGTGCTCGATCGTCTGGTGGGCTACAAGATCTCGCCGTTGCTGTGGGACAAAGTGCGCCGCGGCCTCTCCGCCGGGCGCGTGCAAACCGTTGCGCTGCGCCTGATCGTCGAGCGCGAGCGGGAGATCCGCGCATTTGTTCCCAAGGAATACTGGACCATCCACGCGCTGCTCGAGGCCAGTGAGACGCCCGTGTTTGAGGCCAAGCTGGTGAAGCACAAGGGCGAGGAGATCGAGGTCTCCAACGAGGCGGAGGCGCAGCGCATCGTTGCGGAAGTGGAGCGCGCCCGCTGGCAAGTGTCGAGCGTCGCACAGAGAGAAAAGCGCCGCTACGCCCCACCGCCCTTCACCACCTCGAAACTTCAGCAGGCGGCCTACAACCGCCTGCACTACACCGCCAAGCGCACCATGATGCTGGCGCAGCGGCTCTATGAAGGTGTCGAGCTGGGTGAGGAAGGCTCGGTCGGGCTGATCACCTATATGCGCACCGATTCCGTGCGCGTTTCGAACGACGCGCTCGGCCAGGTGCGCGAGTGGATCGGCGCAACCTACGGCGCGGACTACCTGCCCGAGAAACCGAACTTTTACAAGTCGAAGAAGGACGCGCAGGAGGCGCACGAAGCCATCCGGCCCACCGACGTCGCGCGCTCGCCCGATGAGGTGCGCAAGTACCTCGAAGACGACTTATTCAAGCTCTACCAGCTCATCTGGCAGCGTTTTGTGGCCTCACAGATGGTGCCGGCGGTGTTCGACCAGACCACGATCGACATCACGGCCGGCGACTACCTGTTCCGCGCCACCGGCTCGGTGCTGAAGTTCGACGGCTACCTGGCCGTGTACCAGGCCGCCAAGGAAGATGAGGAAAAAGACGAAGACGCCGAGGCCGAAGGCCGCGCGCTGCCGCGGGTGGCCGAGGGCGAAGCGCTGCGCCTCGAAAAACTCCGCCCCGAGCAGCATTTCACCGAGCCGCCGCCGCGCTACACCGAAGCTACGCTGGTCAAGGAGCTCGAGGAGAAAGGCATCGGGCGGCCCTCCACCTACGCCACCATCATCTCCACCATCGTCGAGCGCGAGTACGTCAGCAAGGACCAGGGCCGCTTCACGCCGACGATGCTCGGCGAGAAGGTCAGCGAGCTGCTGGTGAAGAGCTTCGAAGACATCTTCGACGTCGGCTTCACCGCGCGCATGGAAGAGGAGCTCGACGAAATCGAAGAAGGCAAACTACCCTGGCGGCAATCAGTGAAGGATTTCTACGAGCGCTTCGAGATGGATCTTGATAAAGCCGAAGGCGAGATGCAGTCCTACAAGGCCGGCATCCCCACCGGCGAGAAGTGCGAGAAGTGCGGGCAGGGCGAGCTGCTCGAGCGCATCAGCCGCCACGGCTTCTTCCTGGGCTGCTCGCGCTACCCCGAATGCGACTACACCCGCGACCTTTCCCCCGAAGCCGGCACCGAGGAAGTGGAAAGCGCAGCCGCCACCGAATATTGCGAAAACTGCGGCCGAGAAATGACCATCAAGCGCGGCCGCTATGGGCCGTTCCTTGCCTGCACCGGCTACCCCGAATGCAAGACCACGCGCCGGCTGGTCCACGGCACGCGCCGCGCGCGGCCCGACGAGCCGCTCGATGAGAGGTGTCCCGAGTGCGGCAGCCAGCTCGTGCGCCGCCACGGCCGCTACGGCGAATTCATCGGCTGCTCCGGCTATCCGAAGTGCAAATACATCCGCGCGAAGACGCTCGGCATTGCCTGCCCGAAATGCGGCAAGGGCGAGCTGGTCGAGCGCATGGCGCGCAAGGGCCGGCGGCACGTCTTCTACGGTTGCAGCCGCTACCCGGAGTGCGACTTCACCACGCCGCACAAGCCCATCGCCGAGCCCTGCCCGAAATGCGGCGCGGCATTCATCGTCGAAAAGCGCGGCAAGCGTGGCGCCGCCCGCGCCTGCCTCAAGGAAGGCTGCGACTGGGAAGCGCCTCTAGTTGAGGCACAGCCTGCCGAAGCCGCCCTCCCCGCCAAATCCTGAGCAGCGAGCCACACGGGCTTCCACTGTAGGACTTTTGAACTCTTTCGACTCTGACGTGTCTCTGTGGCCTGTTCTATAATCTGACCTGAGCCGCCCATGAAAGCCGAGATCGAGAAATTCTTGCGCTACCTGCGCTACGAGCGCAACGCTTCTCCCCACACCGTGTACAGCTATCAGACCGACCTCCGGCAGTTCTTCGACTACCTCGCGCCGCCCGGCGGCAAGCGCGTCGCCCTCAACGACGTGGACCACCGCCTGATCCGCGAATTCATCGGCCACCTGCACGACCTGCATCTCGAGAGAACCTCGATCGCGCGGAAGTTGGCTGCCCTGCGGTCGTTCTTCAAATTCTGCGTGCGCGAGGGCTTGGCGGCACAGAATCCCGCGCGGCTGGTGGCCACGCCGAAGCTGCCCAAGCGCGTCCCTTCAGTGCTCACCGCCGAGGAGATCAACGGCTTCCTCGACCAGCTCGCCCGCCTGCCCTCGAGCGCTGAGCCGCGCGGTCCTGCAGAGAAGTCGGGCAAGCAGCCCCGCCGGCAGCGCCCCGGCGCCGAGGAAAATGAAGCGCAACTTCTACTCCGTCGTGACCGCGCCATCCTCGAGCTGCTTTACGCCTCCGGCCTGCGCGTCAGCGAGCTGACCGGCCTCAACCTGGCCGACTTCGACCGCAACGAGCTGATGCTGCGCGTCCGCGGCAAGGGCCGCAAAGAGCGCATCGTGCCTTACGGCTCAAAGGCCCAAGCGGCTCTGGAAGCTTACTGGCCGGTGCGCGCCGAGCTGCTGCGCAAGGCGGGCTCTCGCGGAGACCTCGAAGCGGTGTTCCTGAATTACGCCGGGCAGCGGCTGAGCAACCGTTCGGTCGGCCGGCTGCTGAAGAAATACGTGCGCTTGGTGAACATCAACTGGGACCTCCACCCACACTCGCTGCGTCACGCCTTTGCCACGCATCTGCTGGCCGACGGCGCCGACCTGCGCGCCATCCAGGAGTTGCTCGGTCACCAGTCGCTTTCCACCACGCAGAAGTACACCCATGCCTCCATCCGCCAGTTGATGGAGGTGTACGACAAGGCCCACCCCCGTGCCTGACGTTCAACCAAAGTTCTCGAAAAATTAAAAGCTGAAATGGGTGCGAAGGGTAGCGGGTGCCACGTTTTCCGAAGCCCACCCGCGTGGCCGCGAGAAGTTAAGGCCAAATAAATTCGCTAGCTGGCAAGCGAGCGGAACTAAGCGCGGCTCCAAAGCCTGCTAGAAAATGTTTGCCGAAAACCTATCTTGCCGTCGCGCTCGCTTGACTGGAGTTGGAGCTCTCCCCTGCCGAGTTCACGGCCGACACCACGTAGTAGTAGGCCGTCCCGCTGATCAAGCCTAAGTCGGTGTAGCTGGTCGTCGTCACCCCTGTGACAATAGTTGTTTCAGCTCCGCTAGTCGTGCTGCGCTTGACGTTGTAGCTGCTGGCGCCGCTCGAGGCCGTCCACGAAAGGCTAATCTTTTTAGCCCCAGGGCCGGCCGTGGCCTTCAGCCCTGTGGGTGCGGCGGGCACAGCAGCGGCCGCCGGGGTCGCCGAGGCCTCATTGGAATTGGCGCTCTCACCGCATGAGTTGACTGCTGACACCACGTAAAAATAGGTGGTCCCGTTTGTCACGGTAGTATCGGTGTAGCTGGTCGTCGTCACCCCTGTGGCAACAGTTGTTTCAGCTCCGCTGGTCGTGCTGCGCTTGATGTTGTAGCTGGTGGCTCCTGAACTTGCGGTCCAGCTCAGCGACACCTGTGCGTTACCGGCTGTGGCGGACAGGCCTGTCGGCGCGGTCGGTGCAGAGCAGATAGGCGTGGCGCTGGCCTGGTTTGAGTTGGGGCTGGCGCCTGCCGAATTGACGGCCTGCACCACGTAGTAATACGTGGTGCCGTTGGTCAGGCCAGTGTCAGTGTGGCTTGTGGCGGTGATCCCTGTGGCGACTGTGCTGTAGGGCCCAGTGCTAATGGTCGAGCGGAGAACGTTGTAGCTGGTGGCGCCGGACGAGGCGTTCCACGACAGGCTGACCTGCGCATTCCCGGCTGCGGCGACAAGGTTAGTGGGCGCAGCAGGAGCCGTGGTAGTGCCGCAGGTCGGGAACTTGAACGAGGCAATGCGGGTGCTCCAGTTGAAAGTCCCGTCAGCTTTCAAGTATTCGGTCGTATACCAAAAGGTGCAGTCATCTGCCGGATCGATGCTGATGCTGCTGTAGTCCCCCCAGCGGTTCAGACTTTGGGTTTGCGAGCCGGTACCTTCGATGATGCTCGTTTCCCCCTCCAGGAAGTTCGGCAGGTCCGAGGGCACGCGGCCAGTGTAGCGGATTGCCGGATGCATGCTACTGCTGGAGACACTGTAGCCGAGCGCGATGTCCCCGACCTTATCCATCCCGATGCTGCCCATCCAGCGGAAATTGGAGTCGGGCGCATAGGTCCCTTGTTGGTATACGGTGGGCGTGGCCGGACTCCGAAGTTCGTACCAGCGCACGCCGACGCTGCTCCCCGCAGCGACCGAGTGGTTGACGACGAGCGCTTCATGGTCGCCAAAGTTGCGGTAGGCCAGACGGTACATCAGACGGTCGCCAAGAGAGTCAAGCTGCTGGCTGGTCCCGGCTTGGGGTATGCAGGTTCCCCCGTTGCAGGCCTCGCTGAAGCCAGCGACCGGAATGTTGGTCGGACCCGTGAGGGTCGTGTTGGTAGAATTGGCCCAGTCCACGTGAAATTGCCAAAGATTTAGCGAGTTAGTACCAAAATTGAGAAAGTAGTTCGGCGAGCTTGCCGGAGGGGCAGTAGATCCGTCCAGGTCGGAGGGCAACAGACCGCCAAAGCTGGGACTCAGTTGGGAGCATTGCTGGGTAGCGGCAAGGTTGTTGAGCATTGCGCTACGGTCGAAGGCACAGATCCTAGCGCCGACAAACCTGTTTCCCTTAAACATGTTGAACGACATGTAATAGCCGTCCGGCCAAACTCCTAGCTTGGGATAATCGGGGAAATTCAGCATCGAGAATGCATACCGGTTATAGGTGCCTGTCGCGTCAGAGGAAGTCGAGACGGCCAGGCAGATCATGTAGGGGGAACTAAAGACAGGCTGGGTCATCACCCAACGATTGGCCGCCTTGTCGTACTGCGCGATGGGGTCGCCGTCGTTGCTTGTTTCGCACGAGCCGCCAAAGCCTGCCCATAACGTGTTACCAGCGGCCGGGCCATACACGAGCGCGCCAGTGCTCTTATCAAACACGGCGAATGACTCGTTGACCCACTGGACATACTGAGTGGCCCCTACGGCCCCGTTTGTGTCGGGCGGGGCTGCATTGGGGGCAAAGCTGCCTAGGCCAACACCCACGCCGTCAAAGCCAAGACCTGCCGTAGTTGCCACAGTCGTGCCCGCAGAAGACTGAATCACCGGGTCTAGTGCATTAGAGATAGGGCCGGTTGGGTGAATACGGCCCAATAAGATCTCGCGTGCGGGGCGCCTGTCAACCAAGGGTGGAATATCTCTTAGCGGCGGAGACACATCGTGGTGAACTGCGGGCGTCACTTCCGGCGGACCCTGGACCGTTTGCGCCAACGCCGAAGACCACGGAGACAGAAAAACGATAACAACAAGTGCTGCGACGATCGTTGCCACCGGCACACCCCGCGCAGCCCCGAGCGTTGACGTCCTACTCACAGTCTTTATTTTCATGAAAAGCTCTCCGTGGCGACAATCGTCCTTCCTGCACGCACACGACCGGAACAGGTTTAGGGCCACTCGGGATATACATAACCATTTTCTAATCAGAGGATTACGGACGAAGCCTCCAGATAACGGCCCCGATGTGAAAAAGTTTTATCCAAATTGGCGAAACACTTGCCTACATCTGGTCTACCGCGATAGAAGCGCCACGGCCTGCTAATCACAACACTTGCGAAGCGCATGAGCCCACACTCACACGGGACCATGCCGCCCCCTGGGGGTCAGTACCCAATCTTGGCAAGGGGTCGAGCTAACTCCGGGGGCGAGCTGATTCCCCAAGCCCAGCGGGCTGGCGAGCAGCGCAGCCTTGAGCTATCCTCGACGCGGCTTTTTGTTGGCGAAGGTGCAAAAGCCTTGACTCGAGTCTCCCACCTAGCTTCCGCATTCGCGGTGCTGACTCTATGCTTCCTGGCTCCAACGGCTTGCGCCCAGGACCTCTTTGAGATCCAGGTGTACCCCTATGAAACCGTCGAGCCGCATCACACCATGTTTGAATTCCACATGAACTTCTTCCCCAGCGGCACGAAAAATACCGAAAACGGCCTGTTCCCCGACAACCACCAGTTCCACTTGACCATGGAAGTCACGCACGGCCTGACCCCACACTGGGAGCTAGGTGCCTATCTGGTGACCGCCTATGTCCCCGGGGTCGGCCCGAAGTTCGCCGGCTCGCGCATTCGCCCGCGCTTCCGCATCCCCGAGGGCTGGCACCTGCCGTTCCGGTTGAGCGTCAGCACCGAACTAGGCTTCAACAAGCATCAGTTCGATCCCAACACGATCACGCTCGAAATCCGGCCGATTCTCGAGAAGGAGTTCGGCAAGTGGTATCTCTCGGTGAACCCGGACCTGAGCAAGTCCTTCCAGGGCGTGGATGTGCATCGGGCTCCAAGCTTCGAGCCCGGAGTGAAGGTCTCGTACAACCTGACCAAACACCTGGCGCCGGGCTTCGAGTATTACGCCGAGACCGGCCCGATCAGCCACTTCCTGCCGCTCGACCAGCAGCACCACCTGATCTTCCCCACACTCGACGTGAACACCACACCGGATTGGGAGCTGAATTTCGCCGTGGGCCGCGGCCTCACCGGCTCGAGCGAGCACTGGATTGTGAAGTGGATCATCGGCCGCCGCTTCCACTTTTGACTCTGGAGGCCGACGGCCAGTTTCCGGGGAGCCAACTTTTCAGGACTTGACAACTAGCGGGTTCGGTCCGTGTCGAGCTGAGAGCCGGTTGTGCTCCGAAGGATGGGCTAAGCGTTCTCTCACTTCTGAAACTTCGAGACTACCCAAAACAGCGGGAGACCTACCATAGTCACTGCGATCTGGACAGGAACCGAACTGGAGCGGCCAGAAGGAGGTGGACTGGTGTATTATCGGAGCCAATCAGGATTCCAAAACGGAAATCCTGGTCTTATGCGTCCTTCACAGATTCGTAACCTTATCCTGCTGGCGGTGCTGTTGGCGCTCATCCTGGGCTCGATGAGCACCATTGCCAATTTCATCATCGAGTACAACTGGTGGAGAGAGGTCGGACAGGTTTCGACGTGGATCAGCATGCTGTGGTACAGCATTGCCCCCGCCGCGGCGGGCGCCCTGGTGGCTTTCATTGCGCTGTGGGTGGCTCATGCGCAGGGGCTGCACTTCGCCGGCGTCCGCCGACGGGATTTCCACCTGTACTCCCGACTGGTTCCGGTGGGGCTGGCGATAGTAGCGATGTTGTTCGCTTCGGCCTCGATTGACTACTGGACGATCATGCGCTTTTTCGGGTCGCGGGGGATCACGCTGCCCCCCGACGCTTGGAAGGACCAGGTTTTTTCGCACGCCCTGCCGTTTTACCTGTTCGACCTGCCTTTCTATTCGGAAGTACTCGGGTTTGTGTTTGTGCTGGCGATTCTTTGCGCCCTAGTCTTCTGGGCCACCGCCCGGGGATGGCAGTTATGGCTGCGGGGCGGATCACCGAAAACTCTGGGGCCACACACGCTGCTGCTGCCGGGCGCCACCCGTGCCGGCTTCGTCCGCGTAATCGCCGTAATTCTATTGCTTGGTCTTGCGACCTGGGTTTTTCTCGGCAACTACATGCTTCTGTTCAACTCCCACGCCTTCATGACCGGCGCAGATTACGTGGACGAAAAGATTACCCTTCCTTTGCGCTGGCTCCGCATTGTTGCGGCTCTAGCGGCGCTCCCGCTGGTTTGGACGTCGAGATACAAGAAGGCGATAGCCCTTTTGATCGCCGTTTTTATCCTGCAACTGGTTTTGCCAGGCATCGTTCGCGCCGTCTATGTGCGACCGAATGAGATCTCGATCGAGCGGCCTTACATCGAGCGCCATATTCAGGCTACTACGGTTGCCTTCGGCCTAAATCGACGCGCCACTGAACGTCCCTTCGCTGCTTCCGGGCAAGAGACGGTCGATGCTGTGCAGGACGCCACGCTGCTCGATAATGTTCGTCTTTGGGACCTGCGCGCCTACAGCGCAACGGTCACCCAGATCCAGGCGCTGCGCCCGTATTACACTTTTCCCGCCACCGACGTTGATCGCTACTTCATCAACGGCCGCATCAAGCAGGTACTGCTCTCCCCACGCGACATCGACGTCAGCCAATTATCCGCCGAGGCGCGCCAGAGCTGGATCAATCCGGGGTTCATTTATACGCACGGCTTTGGCGTGGTCGTATCGGAGGTCAATAAAATTACGCCCGACGGCCTGCCGGTCCTGCTCATCGAAAACGCCCCGCCCGAAATCAAGTCTCCTGGGTTCCGGCTCACACGGTCAGAGATCTACTACGGCGAGAGCACTCAGGATCCGGTGTTTGTTCACACCGCTCGAGAGGAGTTCGATTATCCTTCCGGCGACCAGAACAAGTATTCGACCTACCAGGGCACGGGAGGTTTTCCTGTTGGCTCTTTTCTGCTCAAAACTGCCGCTGCAATATCTCAGGGCGAGCCGAACATTATTTTCACGGGCTATCTTACCGGGCAGAGCCGCATGATGATTTACCGCAAGGTGCAGCGAAGATTGGCGCATCTGGCCGGCTTCTTGCACTGGGACCCTGACCCCTACCTGGTGATTAGCGATGACGGCAGGTTGGTTTGGATGGTGGACGGCTACACGACTTCGCTCTCGCATCCTTACTCGGCGACGCTTCCTGTGACGGGGCTGGACGAAGGCGCCAACTACATTCGTAATGCGGTAAAGGCCACGGTGGATGCCTACACGGGGAAAATGTTTTTGTACGTATTCGATCCGGGCGACCCCATCATCCAGGTTTTCGAGAAGGTGTTCCCAAAACTATTCCGGCCTGCTTCCGAAATGCCTCCCGACCTGCGCCGGCACGCCCGCTACCCCGAGGTTCTTTTTCGCACGCAGGCCGAGGCTTACCGTGTTTTTCATATGCGCGATCCGCAGGTGTTCTACAACAAGGAAGACATATGGGAGGTCGCGCGCAGCCTGCTCGGCCAGTCCGGACAACCTGCGCCTATGCAGCCCACTTACGTAGTGGCCACCTTGCCTGGGGAGAAAGAACCCGAGTTCCTGCTGATCCTGCCTTTCACCCCGCGGGGCAAAGACAATTTGATCGGGTGGATGGCTGCCCGCTGCGACGGAGATCGATTGGGGAACCTGATTTATTTCCAACTCTCGAAACAGCAACTGATGTACGGCCCCATGCAGATTGAGTCGCGCATCGATCAGGACCAGAACATCTCCAAGGATCTCAGCCTGTGGAACCAGCAGGGCTCGCACGTTCTGCGCGGAAGCATCATCGCTCTGCCGGTGAGTGGCGGCTTCCTCTACGTCGAGTCCATTTACATTCAGGCCACCGAGGCCCGTATGCCACAGCTCAAGAAGGTCGTACTGGCCATGGGCAACCGGCTGATTTATCGGGATAGCTTCGGGGAGGCCCTGGCCGAGCTAACGGGCGGCCCCGCGTCGGCCGCGCCTGCTCTCGCCGCGGTTACATCCACCCCTGCTCCGGCAGCCACCGGGCAAGGCTTACCCACGCTGGCTGAACGCCTCCACCGCCTTCGGGATCAGGCCGCACAACTGGCCCGGGAGCTGGAGACGCTAGAAAAAGAAGCACGGAAGAAATAGATTTGAAATAAACAGGAATACTCAAATCTAAGAAGCACGATAGGCACGCCGAAAGGGGGTGGACCGTGCCAGGCCCTTGACCTCGCTTGGGAGCATTTCCCCCGCATCGAGCCTGTGTTCCTGCAAAGTTTTGTAAGCACGGCAGTGGGGAAGGATAGGCCGGCCTCCCTGGGTCATGGCAAGGAAGAATGCATGGTTCGGGTTGTTTTTCGTGGAGCCAACTGCATGCTTGAATCCGTATGATTCCCAACAAACTAGGGGACATTGGCGAAGCCGATCTCCAGGCGCTTGTTAGCAACGCCGTGCGCGCCAGCGGTTGCGGGAAATGACCCGCTACCCGAACCCCAATCGCGTAGGGAAGCCTAGGAACATCGTATCCCCCTGCGTCATTCAGGTAGTAATCCAGGAAGACCGGCGGAAGCAAGCAGAGTTCCAGCGGCGAGCGGGGAGCGAGCCGCTCGATGATCTGCCAAGGGCTGA